>Ga0228535_1000310_pt1 | contig 153438 bp, 145 predicted proteins | sample SJ1metagenome_FD_168457 | JGI IMG/M metagenome (GOLD analysis project Ga0228535, IMG submission 168457) | Enriched culture of PCE-dechlorinating microbial communities from Ithaca, New York, USA - SJ1 | ecosystem: Engineered > Modeled > Simulated communities (microbial... > Unclassified...
TGCGGCGACGTGCCGGTACCGGCCGATCAACTGCCGGTCGTGCTGCCCGAGGACGTCGTGCCCGACGGCGCCGGCAACCCGCTCAACAGGCGCGCCGATTTCGTCGACTGCGCGTGCCCGCAATGCGGCAAACCCGCGCGCCGCGAAACCGACACGATGGACACCTTCGTCGAGTCGAGCTGGTACTACGCGCGCTACGCCTGTCCCGACGCCGATCAAATGCTGGACGCCCGCGCCAACGCCTGGCTGCCGGTCGATCAGTACATCGGCGGCATCGAGCACGCGATCCTGCATCTGCTCTACGCGCGCTTCTTCCACAAGCTGATGCGCGACGAAGGGCTGGTGTCGTCCGACGAGCCGTTCGCGAATCTGCTGACGCAGGGCATGGTCATCGCCGAGACGTATTACCGCGAGGACGCCGCGGGCAAGAAAACCTGGTTCAACCCCGCCGACGTCGAGGAGCGCGACGGCGCGCACGTGTGCAAGGCCGACGGCGCGCCGGTGATCCACGGCGGCGCCGAGAAGATGTCGAAATCGAAGAACAACGGCGTCGATCCGCAGGCGCTGATCGACCGGTACGGCGCGGACACCGCGCGCTTGTTCACGATGTTCGCCGCGCCGCCGGAACTAAGTCTGGAATGGTCGGACGCCGGCGTCGAGGGCGCGAACCGCTTCCTGCGCCGCTTGTGGAAGATGAGCTACGACCACGTGCAGGGTGGGCCGGTCGCGGCCTATGCGGGCGGCGTGTTGACCGACGCGGCGAAGGCCCTGCGCCGCCAGTTGCATCAGACCCTCCAGAAGGTCGCCGACGACATCGAGCGCCGCAAGCAATTCAACACGGCCATCGCGGCCAACATGGAGCTGATGAACGCGCTCGGCAGGCTGGAAGGCGACGACCCCGCGACGCGCAGCGTGCGGCAGGAAACGCTCGAAGCCGTGGTGGCGATGCTCGCGCCCATCGTGCCGCACATCTGCGAGGCCCTGCAGGCCGAGCTCAAGCCCGGCGCCGCCCTGGCTTGGCCGGCCGTCGACGAGGCCGCCCTGGCGCAGGACGAGATCGAACTCGTGGTGCAGGTCAACGGCAAGCTGCGCGGCCAGATCCGCGTGCCCGCCGCCGCGGACAAGGCGGCGATCGAGGCGCGGGCGCTGGCGAGCGACGCGGTGCTGAAGCATACCGAGGGCAGGGCGCCGAAAAAGGTGGTGGTCGTGCCCGGCCGTTTGGTTAATATCGTCGTATGAACCGACGCCTGTTTCTCGTCCTGACGCCTGCGCTGCTCGCCGCCGGCTGCGGCTTTCGGCTGCGGCGCTACGACGGCGTGCCGTTCGCCAGCCTGTACATCGACGCGCCGGCCGGCAACGCGGTGGCGCAGCGTCTGCGCACCCTGCTCCAGGCCGGCGGCCACACCCGGCTGGCGGCCAGCGCCGCGGAGGCGGACGCGGTGCTCAAGTTCAGCGCGGACAAGCGCGCCAAGACCATTCTGTCTCTGTCCGGCGCGGGGCGCGTCACCGAATACCGCCTGAGCCTGGAGATCAGCTACAGCATCGCCAACCGCGAAGATCGCCCGCTGGCGGAGAGTGAGACCATCGAGCTCACGCGCGACCTGACCTACGACGATGCCCAGCTGCTCGCCAAGGGCGCGGAAGAGGAATTGCTCTACCGCGACATGGACGAGAATGCCGCCCTGCGCATCCTGCGTCGCCTGCAGGCCCTGGGCACCGCCAGCGGCCAGTCCTGAATTGAACGTCGCAGCCGACCGCCTGCCCGAACAGCTCGCGCGCGGGCTGGCCGCGCTCTACGTCGTGGTCGGCGACGAGCCGCTGGCGGCGCAGGAGGCGGGCGACGCCATCCGCCAGGCGGCCCGCGCGGCGGGCCATACCGAGCGCACCGTCCACACGATGCAGGGACGCGCCAACTGGCAGGCGCTGTTCGCCGCCGGCGACACGCTGTCGCTGTTCGCCGAACGGCGGCTGACGGAAATCCGCATTCCGTCCGGCAAGCCCGGCGTGGAGGGCGCGAAGGCGCTCGAAACCTACGCGGACGCGCCGCCCGCCGACACGCTCACCCTGGTCAGCCTGCCCGAGCTGGACTGGAAGACCCGGCAGAGCCGCTGGTTCGCCGCGCTGGCGCGGACGGGCGTGGTGGTCGAGGCCAAGCCGGTCGAGCGCGCTGCGCTGCCGGCCTGGATCGCGCGCCGGCTGGCGAAGCAGGGCCTGCAGGCCGATCCGGACGCGCTCGACTATCTGGCGGAGCGGGTCGAGGGCAATTTATTGGCCGCGCAGCAGGAGATCGACAAGCTCGCGCTGCTGCTGCCGGCGGGCAGGGTTTCGCGCGCCGACGTCGAACACGCGGTGGTCGACGTCAGCCGGCTCGAGGCCGACGAACTGGCTGACGCCCTGTACGCGGGCGACGCCGGCCGCTTCGCCCGCATCGTCGTCGACCTGCGCGACAGCGGCGAGGCGGTGCCGGCCATCCTGTGGCAGGCGGCGTCCGCGGTTCAGGTGCTGCTCAGGCTAAAATTGGCCGTTTCCCGGGGCGAAAGCCTGCCGGGCCTGCTGCGCGGCCTGTGGGGCCGGGACAAGCAGCGCGCGCCGCAGATCGAGCGCGCGCTCAAGCGCCTCGATCCGGCGCGCATCGAGGCCGCGCTCGCGCTGCTGGCGCGGATCGATCGCCAGGCCAAGGGACTGGAACGCATCGGCGACCCCTGGGATACGCTGCTGGAAGTGGGGCGCGCACTGGCCGCGCCCGGAACAGGAACAGGACATGGACGTTAAGCAGTACATGCAGACGGTGGGCCGGCAGGCGCGCGAAGCCTCGCGCGCGATCGCCCGCGCCGACACCAACCAGAAGAACCGCGCGCTCGCCGCCATCGCCGCCGCGATCCGGCGCGACGCCGCGAAACTGCTCGAAGCCAACGCGTGCGACATGGAACATGCGAAAAACGCGGGCTACGACGCCGCGCTGCTCGACCGGCTGGCGCTGACCGAGAAAACGGTCGCCGGCATGGCCGAGGGGCTGGAGCAGATCGCCGCGCTGCCCGACCCGGTCGGCGAGATCGACGGCCTGAAATACCGCCCGTCCGGCATCCAGGTCGGCAAGATGCGCGTGCCGCTCGGCGTCGTCGGCATCATCTACGAGGCGCGGCCCAACGTGACCGCCGATGCGGCCGGCCTGTGCCTGAAATCGGGCAACGCCGCCATCCTGCGCGGCGGCTCCGAGGCGCTGCATTCCAACCAGGCCGTCGCCGCCTGCGTGCGCGAGGGGCTCGCCGCGGCCGGCCTGCCGGATACGGTCGTGCAGGTGATCGAAATCACCGACCGCGCTGCGGTGGGCGAACTCATCACCATGAAAGACTACGTCGACGTCATCGTGCCGCGCGGCGGCAAGGGGCTGATCGAGCGCATCACCGGCGAGGCCCGCGTGCCGGTCATCAAGCATCTGCACGGCAACTGCCACGTCTACGTGGACGACCGCGCCGACCTGGACAAAGCGCAGAAGATCGTCGAGAACGCCAAGACCCAGCGCTACGGCACCTGCAACACCGCCGAGTCGTTGCTGGTCGCGCGCGGCGTCGCGCCGGCCGCGTTGCCGCGGATCGGCGCCATGCTCGCCGGCAAGGGTGTGGAGCTGCGCGGCTGCGCCGAGACGCTGGCGATTCTGCGCGCCGCGGGCGTCGAGCCGCAGAAGCTGGCCGCCGCCACCGAAGCCGACTGGCACGAGGAATACCTCGGCCCCGTCATCGCGGTGAAGGTCGTCGACGGGCTGGACGAAGCCATCGCCCACATCAACGCCCACGGCTCGCAGCACACCGACGCCATCGTCACCGAGGACTACGGCCGGGCGCGGCGCTTCCTGCGCGAGGTCGATTCGGCGAGCGTGGTGGTCAACGCCTCGACCCGTTTCGCCGACGGCTTCGAATACGGCCTCGGCGCCGAGATCGGCATCTCGACCGACAAGATCCACGCGCGCGGCCCGGTCGGGCTGGAAGGCCTCACCAGCCAGAAATGGGTGGTGCTGGGAGACGGCCACGTCCGCGCCTGACGCCGCGCCCATCGGCGTCTTCGGCGGCACCTTCGACCCTGTCCACATCGGCCATCTGCGGCTGGCCGAGGAAATGGCCGAAACCCTCGGGCTCGCGCAGGTGCGCTTCGTGCCGGCCGGCCGGCCGCCGCATCGCGGCGCGCCGCGCATCGCGGCCGGGCATCGGCTGGAAATGACGCGCCGCGCCGTCGCCGGCAATCCGCGCTTCGTCGTCGACGAGCGCGAAATCCGGCGCGATGCGCCGAGCTACACGGTCGACACGCTCGCCGTCCTGCGCGCCGAACTCGGCGAAACGCAGCCGATCTGGCTGCTGCTGGGCGCGGATGCCTTTCTCGGTCTGCCGGGCTGGCACGACTGGACGCGCCTGTTCGCGCTGGCGCACGTCGCCGTGGCCGAGCGGCCGGGCGCGCCCGTGATGCAGTCCGACGCGCTGCCGGAAGCGCTGCGCGCGGAAGTCGCGGCGCGCCAGGCGGCCGACGGCTCGGCGGCTGGGCCGGCCGGCGCGGTGCTGCTGCGGCGCATGACGCCGCTCGGCATCTCCGCCACCGCCATCCGCGACGCGCTGGCGCGCGGCCGCAGCGTCCGCTACCTGCTGCCGGACGCGGTACTCGATTACATTCAGGAAAACCGACTGTACGCATGAACATCGAAGACAAGATCAAACTCATCGTCGCCGCGCTCGAAGACATCAAGGCGCGCGACATCGTCGTGCTCGACACCCGCAAACTCACCTCGCTGTTCGAGCGCATGGTGATCGCCAGCGGTGACTCGAACCGGCAGACCCGGGCGCTGGCCGACAACGTGCGCGAAAAAGTGAAGGCGGCCGGCGAATACGTCGGCAACACCGAGGGCGAGGAAACCGGCGACTGGGTGCTGGTCGATCTGGGCGACGTGATCGTCCACGTGATGCAGCCGGCCGCCCGCGCGCATTACAATCTCGAAGAATTGTGGGGCGCGGGCCAGGCCGTCCGCGCGCGCGCAGCCGGCGCGTGAAGCTCACCCTGATTGCCGTCGGGCACAAAATGCCGGGCTGGATCGCGGCGGGCGTCGACGACTACGCGCGGCGCATGCCGCCCGACCTGCCGCTGCAGCTCGTCGAGATCAAGCCGGGCCACCGCGCGGCCGGGGAAGACGGGGCGCGGGCGCGGCAGATCGAGGCGGCGCGCATTCTCGCCGCCCTGCCGCCGGGCAGCGCGCCGGTGGCGCTGGACGAACGCGGCGCGCAGGTGACGACGCGCGAGCTGGCCGACTGGCTCGCGGGCTGGATGCGGGAGGGCGTATCGCCCGCCTTCGTCGTCGGCGGGGCGGACGGACTGGACGCCGGCGTGAAGGCGCGCGCCGCCCGCACGCTGGGCCTGTCGCGGCTGACCCTGCCGCACGCGCTGGCGCGGGTGGTGCTGGCCGAGCAGTTGTATCGCGCCGTATGCATCCTCAGGAACCATCCTTACCATCGAGACTGACAGAACGACAACGCACACGACGAGCATGCTGGTAGACAAACGGATTTACCTGGCTTCCCAGTCGCCGCGGCGGCGCGAACTGCTGAAGCAGATCGGCGTCGCCTTCGACGTGCTGCCCCTGCGGGCGATGCCGGGGCGCATGGACGTCGTCGAGGTGCCGCGCGACGGCGAGGCGGCCGTCGATTTCGCGCAGCGCATGGCGACGGAGAAGACGGCGAGCGGCTGGCATGCGGTCGAGTCGCGGCGTCTGCTGCGTTTTCCGGTGCTGGGCGCGGACACGGTCGTCGAGCTCGACGGCGCCATCCTCGGCAAGCCGGCCGACCGCGCCGACGCGCAGGCCATGCTGAGCCGGCTGTCGGGCAGCGTGCATCGCGTGCATACCGCCGTGGCGCTGCAGCACGAGAGCCGTTTCGAGCTGCGGCTGTCGTCCAGCACCGTCCGCTTCGCCGCGCTCGACGCGCCCGCGATCGCGCGCTATCTGGAAACCGGCGAATACCTCGGCAAGGCCGGCGCCTACGGCATCCAGGGCCGCGCCGGCGCGTTCGTCGCGCACATCGAGGGCAGCTACAGCGGCATCATGGGACTGCCGCTCCATGAATCGGCCGAACTGCTGCGCGCGTTCGGCCTGGTCGTCTGATCCGGTTTTCACATCCAAGCGGATGGCCGGGGCCGTCCGCTTCGATCTGAATATCCATCGAGCGTTGCCATGAGCGAAGAGATACTCGTCAACGTCACGCCGCAGGAGACGCGCGTGGCCGTCATGCACCTGGGCGCGGTGCAGGAACTCCACATCGAGCGCGCCCAGTGCCGCGGGCTGGTCAGCAACATCTACATGGGGCGCGTGGTGCGCGTGCTGCCGGGCATGCAGTCGGCGTTCATCGACGTCGGCCTGGAACGCGCGGCCTTCCTGCACGTCGCCGACATCTGGGTCGAGCGCCACGGCGGCGAGCCCGAGCGGCCGATCGAGCAGATCCTGCACGAAGGCCAGACGCTGATGGTGCAGGTCATCAAGGATCCCATCGGTACCAAGGGTGCGCGACTGTCCACGCAGATCAGCTTCGCCGGGCGCTATCTGGTCTACCTGCCGCAGGAGACGCACATCGGCGTCTCGCAGAAGATCGAAGGGGAGGAGGAGCGCGAGCACCTGCGGCAGAAGCTGCAGGTGCTGATGCCGGCCGACGCGGCTGGCGGGTTCATCGTGCGCACGATGGCGGAAACCGCCGAGGACGCGGAGATACGGGCCGACATCGAATACCTCCAGCGCCTGTGGAAGCGCATCCGGGAACGCGGCAACTGCGTCGTGCCCTGCCTGCTGTACCAGGATCTCGACCTCTCGCTGCGTGTGCTGCGCGATTTCGTCAACAGCGACACGACGCGCATCCTCGTCGATTCGCGCGAGACCTATCAGCGCATGGCGGATTTCGCGCAGAATTACACCCATGCCGTGCTCGGCAAGCTGCAACACTACGGCGCCGACCGGCCGCTGTTCGATCTCTACGCCATCGAGGACGAAATCGCCAAGGCGCTGGGCCGGCGTGTCGATCTCAAGTCCGGCGGCTACCTCATCATCGACCAGACCGAAGCGCTGACCACGGTCGACGTCAATACCGGCGGCTTCGTCGGCGCGCGCAATTTCGACGACACCATCTTCAAGACCAATCTCGAAGCCGCGCAGGCCATCGCGCGGCAACTGCGCCTGCGCAACCTGGGCGGCATCGTCATCATCGACTTCATCGACATGGACAACGCCGAGCACCAGGACGCCGTGCTCGCCGAACTGCGGAAGGCGCTCGCGCGCGATCCCACGCGCACGACCGTCAGCGGATTCTCGACGCTCGGGCTGGTGGAGATGACGCGCAAGCGCACGCGCGAATCGCTGGCGCACGTACTGTGCGAAACCTGCCCAACCTGCGACGGCCGCGGCGAGATCAAGACCGCGCAGACCGTCTGCTACGACGTGCTGCGCGAGATTCTGCGCGAGGTGCGCCAGTTCGGCGCGCGCGAGTATCGCATCGTCGCCTCGCAGAGCGTCATCGATCTCTTCCTCGACGAAGAGTCCGACAGCCTCGCCCAGCTCATCGACTTCATCGGCAAGCCGGTGTCGCTGCAGGTCGAGACCACGTATCCGCAGGAGCAGTACGACATCATTCTGTTGTGAAGGGGGGAGGGCGCTGACATGAAAGCCTGCGCGCCCGCCTATTGGCGCACCGCCTGCACCGAGCTTGCCGCCGCCGACCCCGTGATGGCCGCGCTGATCGAACGCTACCCCGATTGCGTGCTGGGCACGCGCGGCGACGCTTTTCAGACGCTGGCGCGCGCCATCGTCGGCCAGCAGATTTCGATCAAGGCGGCGGACAGCATCTGGAGCCGTTTCGAGAACCGCGCCGGCCGCGTCGAACCGGCCCGCGTCGCGTCGCTTACCTTGGAGGACCTGGCTGTCTGCGGGCTGTCGCGCCGCAAGGCCGAATATCTCTCCGATCTGGCCGGGCATTTCGTCGACGGCCGCGTCGCGCCCGCCCGCTGGGCGCGCATGGCCGACGAGGCGGTGATCGCCGAGCTGGTCGACGTGCGCGGCATCGGCCGCTGGACGGCCGAGATGTTCCTGATCTTCAACCTGCGCCGGCCGGACGTCTGGCCGGTCGACGACATCGGTCTGCAGAAGGCGGTGGCGCTGCACTATCTGGGCGGCGAACGGCCCACGCCGCGCATGCTGCGCGCGCACGGCGAACGCCACGCGCCCTGGCGCACGGTGGCGACCTGGTATCTGTGGCGCAGCCTCGACCCGGCGGTGGTGCAGTACTGAGCGGCGCGCGCATGAAAAGCGGGCGGCCGTTCGTCGCCGCGCTTACAGCGCGCCGTTTTCCCAGGGGCCGGTGATGGCGAAGGTGATGCCCGGGGTCTGAATGTTCACGAACAGCCACGCATCGTGGAAGGTCGCGCCGCAGAATTCCGAACCGCGCCGGTCGCCGCCGAAGGTGCGGCCCGACGGGCGGGTGTGGCTGCCCATGCCGCCCGCGCGGAAGTCCAGGTTGTTGCGGCAGAACGGGAACACCGCGCCGTCGAGCGTGAGGCCGCGCAGCGCCTGCGGGCTGGCGCTGCCGTCCTCGCACAGAATGAGGCTGCCGCGCGGGCTCCAGGCGATGTTGTCCGGGTTGTCGAGCACGGCGCCGCCGGTCGATTCGTATACCAGGCCGAAGGTTTCCCTGCGCGGATCGTAGGCGAAGATCTGGCCCTTGCGGGCGGCGCCGCCGCTGGTGGAGCAGACGTAGACGAGGCCGTTGCCGTACCAGGCGCCTTCGCCGCGCACGATGCCGGACGCGCCCTGCATCAGCCCCTGGGTGACCACGCCGCCGTACTGCGTGCCGGCGATGAAGGGCTTGTCGGGGTTCTCGATGTCGACCCATTCCACGTCCCAGGTCGCGCCCGCGGGCTGGCCGACGCCGGTGTCGTAGTAGGGGTAGCGGGTGCCGTTCCAGGTGACGCTGGCGTTGGGCGCGGCTGCCAGTTTCATCATCTGCAGGCGGCCGCCGAGCGCAGGCCGGCCGCGCACGTTGGGGATGAAGCGGTAGAAGCCGGAAGGCGTGCTGTCCTCGGTTTCGTAGAGGTAGCCGGTCACGGGATCGACGGCGACGGCTTCGTGGCTGAAGCAGCCCATGTCGCGCAGCGGCATGGGTTGGGCGGCGCCGGCGGCGGGCACGTCGAAGCAGTAGCCGTGCTGCTTGGTGTAGTTGCCGTCGGTGTGCGGGCCGTTGGAGGTCTCCTCGCAGGTGATCCAGGAATTCCAGGGCGTGGGGCCGCCGGCGCAGTTGCGGCTCGTGCCCGAGAGCGTGGCCCAGCTCGACAGCCATTTCTGCTGTCTGGGCGAGAACACGAGGTTGGTCGTGCCGCCGTCGCACTTCGGGTCGTAGGTCAGGCGGGCGGGTGCGAACGCGCCGGTCGTGCCGCCCTGTTCGTGGTTGCGCACCAGCACGAACTTGTCGGCGTCGGCGGCGACCACGGCCATGCCGTCGTGCAGGCTGGGCGTCGGCACGCCGTCGCTCATCACGTCGCCGGTCCAGCCGAAGGACCAGTAGCGGAAGCCCCGCGGCAACTGCAGCAGCGGCAGGCCGGTCGTCTCGTCGGCCGCCGGCGCGAGCGGGCCGTAGTCGGGGCTGTAGGGCAGGGGCACGGCGCGGGCCTTGCCGGAACCGAGAAGGCCGAACGGCATCGCGACCGCGGCGGCCGCGGCGACGCCGCTTTTCAGGAAGCCGCGGCGGCCGAGCGTCCAGTGGGGATCGAGGGTTTTCTGCGCGGTGGCCCGGGTGAGGTCGCGGATGAGGTCGATATGGTCGTCGCGGGCGGACATGCGGATTTTTTCAGCGCGCCGTTTCCGCGTCGGGCACGAATTTCAGCACCTTGCCGTTGATGCAGTAGCGCTTGTGCGTCGGCGGCGGGCCGTCGTCGAAGACGTGGCCGAGGTGGATGCCGGAACTGGCGCTGCGCACCTCGACGCGCCGCATGCCGTGGCTGTCGTCCTCGTGCAGCGTGATCGCGCCGGGCAGCGGGTTGAAGAAGCTCGGCCAGCCGGTGCCGCTCTCGAACTTGGCGTCGGTGCGGAACAGTGGCGTGCCGGTGATCGGATCGACGAAGGTGCCGGGGCGTTTCTCGTCCAGATGCGAGCCGGTGAACGCGCGTTCCGTGCCCTGCTCGAAGGCGATCTTCCGCTGTTCCGGCGTGAGCAGGCGGAAACCCAGCCACTTCCAGAAGCGCGCCTGTTCGCCGTCGTAGCCGGTGTAGCGCGCGACCTCGCGGCCCTGTTCGAAGAGCACGATGGTCGGCGTGGCGAACAGCGCCTTCTCCAGCGTCCAGCCCGTCGGTGGCTGCGTGCTGAGCGTGCGCGCGACCGGCACGCCGGCTTTCCAGTGGTCGAGCACGTCGGCCTTGAAGCGTTTGCAGAAATCGCAATGCTCGGCTTCGAAGATGACCAGTTGCCGGGCGTAGGAAAGCGTCTTGCCGTCGAGGCGCGGCGCGGGTGCGGCGACGGGCGTATCCGATCCGGGATAGCGCACGCCGGTGCCGCCCAGGCCGCAGTAGCCGTCCGGGTTCTTGACCAGATAGTCCTGATGGTAGGTTTCGGCGGGGAAGTAGGCTTTGAGCGGCGCGATCTCGGTGGTGATCTTGCCGTAGCCGGCTTTCGTCAACGCCTGCTGATAGGCCGCGCGGGTTTTTTCCGCAACCGCCTGCTGCGCCGCGTCGCGGGTGTAGATGGCGCTGCGGTAGTTGCTGCCGACGTCGTTGCCCTGGCGGTCGCCCTGGGTCGGGTCGTGGTTCTCCCAGAATTGCATCAGCACCTTTTCCAGGCTGGTGCGCGCCGGGTCGAAGCGCACCTTCACCACCTCCGCATGGTTGCGCTTGTCCGACTGGCCGCGGCGCAGCCGGGCCTCCTGCGTCAGCACCGCCTCGTAGCTGCCCGCGACCTCGCCGTTGGCGTAGCCGCTCTCGACGTCGACCACGCCGGGCACTTCGGACATGCGCTTCTCCGCGCCCCAGAAGCAGCCCATGCCGAGTACGACGGAATCGAGCGCGGCGCCGCCCGGCGGCGTCCGGACGGCGTCCGAAGCCGGCGTTTCCCGCGCGCAGGCGCCCAGTAGCAGGCTCGCGCACAGCGCCAGCAGCATCAGCGGAGTCGAACGAACGGAGAACATACGGGTTCCTTTCTCGAAAAAGCCGGTCTGCCGGGTGCGGATACGCACCGAACGGTGCGCAGAGGGTAGACCTCAGTCCGCGACGTTCAGTTCGGCGACCACCGGCGCGTGATCCGAGGGCTGCTTCAGCTTGCGCATCGCGCGGTCGATGGTCGAGGCCGTGCAGACGGCGGCCAGCGGTTCGGACAGCAGGATGTGGTCGATCCGCAGCCCGCGGTTCTTCTGGAAGCCGAGCATGCGGTAATCCCACCAGGAGAAGGTTTTTTCCGGCTGCTCGAAGAGGCGGAAGCTGTCTTTCAACCCCAGCGCCAGAAGTTTCCGGAAGCGTTCGCGTTCGGGCGGCGAGACGAGCACTTCGTCCTTCCAGGCCTCGGGATCGTGCACGTCGCGGTCTTCCGGCGCGACGTTGTAGTCGCCGAGCACGGCGAGTTTCGGGTGGCGCGTCAGTTCGTCCTTCAGCCACGCGGTCAGCGCGTCGAACCAGGCGAGCTTGTAGGGGTACTTGTCGGAATCGAGGCTCTGCCCGTTGGGGCAGTAGACGCAGACGAGCCGCACGCCGTCGACGGTGGCGGCGATCACGCGCTTCTGCTCGTCCGCGTAGCCGGGGATGCCGACCTGCACGTCGGCCGCTTCGTCGCGGCTCACGATCGCCACACCGTTGTAGGTCTTCTGGCCGGCGAAGACCGCGCGGTAGCCGGCGGCGCTCAGCTCGGCCGCGGGGAAGGCGTCATCCGCGAGCTTGGTTTCCTGCAGGCATACCGCGTCGGGCTGGCGGGTGGCGAGAAAGTCCAGCAGTTGAGGCAGGCGGACCTTGAGGGAGTTGACGTTCCAGGCGGCGATTTTCATGCCGCGAGTGTAGCAGGCCGCCGGCCGGCGGACGGCCTGTCCGGATGCGGGCTCAGTGCGCGGCCGGCGGCGCGGCGGGGGTCGCCGGTGCGGTAGGCGGAGCCGCCTGCGGCGCGGGCTTGCGGCCGGGCGGGGCGGACTTGGGATAGCCCGCGCGGTCGAGCATCGCCTGCCACTGACCGGCTTCGAAACCGTCGATCTTGTCGGCGCCGACGACGATCACGGGCACGGAGAGATTGCCGGTCAGCTTCTTCAGATCGGCCTGCGCTTCCGCGCTGGCCTGGGGGTCTTTGCTGCTGTAGGGGACGCCGCGTTCGGAAAGCAGTTGCCGGGCCATGTCGCAGGGCGCGCCGCAGGCGCTGGCGTACAGGGTGACGGGGTATTTCTCGCGCGCGGTCTTGGCGGCGTAGCTCTCGTTGTCGTCGATGACGTTGCCCTTGAAGGATTTCTGCTGGGCGTTCCGCGCGCTGGGCGGCGGCGGCTGGTCGCTGTAGACCATGCGGCCCTGTGCATCCTTCCATTGATAGAGTTGAGCCGCGCCGGCATGGCTGCTTGCAGTGAGTAGAGCGGTCAACAAGACGAGCGTTGCATTCATGGCTACCTCCCCGGGGCGGACGAAATCAAACCGTTAACGGTCACTCCGGGGCGGTCTTTAGATTCGCCGGCGACGGTGGGCCGCAAAACCCACCAGGCCGAGCCCTGCCAGCAGCATCGCGTAGGTTTCGGGTTCCGGGACGGCGGCGATGTTGTACGCGGTGCCCGAGCCGATGTCCACGGTCATGCCGGGCGTCACCAGAATCCGTTCCAGCGAGGCCGTGCCGTAAAAATCGGCGCTGGCGTTATTTTCGGCAACAACTGCGAGTTGGCTGACCAGGACATAGCGGTTGCCGGCGACGACGTCAAATACGAGATCGAGGAAGCTTTTGCCTGAGCCTTCGTCTGCGGTGCGCGAGATTTCCCCGCTGCCCACGATCAGTGGCCCTTCGATGGGAAAACTGCTGTCCGGTTGCCAGTATTCGGCGCTGACATCGAGATTGAATACCTGGATCAGCAGACTGCCGCTTCCGTAGCCTTCGTAATCGTCACCGGGAAAACCAGTCAACCGCAAAGGCTGCGCCGTGCCCACATGCTGTGTCAGCCCGAATTGCAGGGTGATCTGGCCCCCAACCGACGGGGTGAGTAGCTCGGTGTAGGTGCTCCATGCAGCCGCGCCCGATGTGGTATCGGAGTCGATCGAATACATGCTGGGGTCCCAGGCGCTTTCGATCCGGTTTTCCGTCCAGTAGCGACCGTTCCAGGCCGTTGCCTCGGCCTTGTTGCTTCCAAAACCGGTCTGGGCGCGCGCGTCGCTGGTGGCAGGCGTGATATCCACCACCTTGAGGGGGGAGGGGGCAGTGGAATTAAATACTTGGTTACCACGGCTTGCGGTAACAGCACTGCCGCTAGTCGATGTCGCACTGTCCCGGTTTTTGGATTCGAAGGCATCACCGGAATCGAATAGCTTGCGGCAAGCCCAGAACGCTCCCGAGTCGCTGCAGGGTAACTCCAGCCGGCTGCCGTTGAAGGTAGACCAGGCTGTAACGCTGCTCTGCCGCTGCGGGGTGTCTGTGGCGTAGTCAAGCAGCGCGGGTGGACGCGGCTGGTCGAGGGTGAACGCCGAAGCTCCGGCAACGGGACAGGGCAGCAGGACGGCCAGCAAAGTTAATTGAACGGAACGGCGAGGTGAGGCGAAACCCGGCATGGCGTGCTCCTTGCGGCGCAGGATGAAGACGATGTTCTCAGCAAGCAAGAATCATTCTGATTGGTTCAACGCCCCGATTTCACGAGCTTGGGTCGAAAGCCGCATGGGGCCCGCACCCTGCGCGTAAAAAATCCCGACACTCACGCCATGCCGTTGTGCCGCAGCAGCGCGTCGATGGTCGGTTCGCGGCCGCGGAAGGCCTTGAACGATTCGAGCGCGGGCCGGGCACCGCCCTGGGCGAGGATTTCGCTCCAGAAGCGGTGGCCCACTTCCGGATTCAGCACGCCGCCGTAGCCTTCGGCTTCGTCCTCGAACAGCGCGTAGGCGTCGGCCGACAGCACTTCCGCCCACTTGTAGCTGTAATAGCCCGCCGCGTAGCCGCCGGCGAAGATGTGCGAGAAGTTGTTGGGGAAGCGGTTGTAGTCGGGCGGAATGATGACCGCGACCTGCTTGCGGATGTCGCTCAGCAGGTCCATCGCCATCCTGCCGCCGTTGGGGTCGAAGTCGTCGTGCAGACGCATGTCGAAGCTGGCGAATTCGATCTGGCGCAGCGTCTGCAGGCCGGCCTGGAAATTCTTGGCGGCGAGCATCTTGTCGAACAGTGCGCGCGGCAGCGGCGCGCCGGTGTCGACGTGCCCGGTCATGTGCTTCAGCACGTCCCACTCCCAGCAGAAGTTCTCCATGAACTGCGAGGGCAGTTCGACCGCGTCCCACTCCACGCCGTTGATGCCGGAGACGCCGAGCTCCTCGATCTGCGTCAGCAGATGGTGCAGGCCGTGGCCGGTTTCGTGGAAGAGGGTGATGACCTCGTCGTGGGTGAACAGCGCGGGCTTGCCGCCGACCGGGGCCGAGAAATTGCAGTTGAGGTAGGCCACCGGCGTCTGCACGCCGTCCGCCTTGCGCCGGCGGGTGATGACGTCGTCCATCCACGCGCCGCCGCGCTTGGAAGCGCGGGCATACAGATCGAGGTAGAACTGCCCGACGCGCTGTCCGCCATGATCCGTCAGCGTGTAGAACTTCACGTCCGGATGCCAGACCGGCGCGCTGTCCTCGCGGACGTGCAGGCCGTACAGCGTCTCGATCAGCTTGAAGAGCCCCGCCAGCACGCGCGGCTCGGGGAAGTACTGCTTCACCTCCTGGTCGGAGAAGCTGTAGCGCGCCACGCGCAGCTTTTCGGAGACGTAGGCGTTGTCCCAGGCTTCGAGCGCGTCGTAGCCCAGTTCGTCACGGGCGAAGGCCTTGAGTTCGGCGAAATCCTGTTCCGCGTAGGGGCGGGCGCGGGCGGCGAGTTCGTCGAGGAACTTCAGCACGTCGGCCGGCGTGTCGGCCATCTTGGCTTCGAGCGAGACCTCGGCGTAGGACTTGAAGCCGAGCAACTCGGCGGCCTCGCGGCGCAGCTTGAGGATCTGCGTGATCAGCGGGGTGTTGTCCCAGTCGGTCTTGCCGAATTCGGAGGCGCGGGTGACGTAGGCGCGGTAGACCTGTTCGCGCAGTGCGCGGCTGTCGGCGTACTGCATCACCGGCAGGTAGGACGGCATCTGCAGCGTGATCTTCCAGCCGGCTTTTCCGTCGGCCTCGGCGGCGGCCCGCATCATCGCCAGCACGTCGTCGGGCATCCCGGCCAGCTCGGCGACGTCCTCGAGGCACAGCGCGAAATCGTTGGTCGCGTCGAGCAGGTTTTCCTCGAATTTGGCCGACAACTGCGCCAGTTCTTCCTGCACCTGCATGAAGCGCGCCTTCTTGTCGGCCGGCAGTTCGGCCCCGCCGAGGAGGAAATCGCGCAACTCGTTCTCCACGATCTTCCTGCGCGCGGCCGACAGCGCGGCGTAGCCGGGGCCGGCCTTCAACGCCTTGAACTTGGCGAAGAGCGCCTCGTTCTGCCCCAGCTCGGCGTAGTAGACGGTGATCTTGGGCAGGTTCGCGTTGTAGACCTCGCGCAGCTCGGGTGAATCCATCACCGAATGCAGGTGCGAGACCTGGCCCCAGGCGCGGCCCAGCTTTTCGTTCGCGTCGTCGAGCGGGGCGACGAAGACGTCCCACTCGGCCGGGGTGTCGGGGGCCTCCGCGCGCTGCGCGGCGGCGCGGGCGTCGGCCAGCAGCCGGTCGATGGCGGGGGTGACGAATTCGGGTTTGAACTCGGCGAAACGGGGCAGGCCGGAAAAGTCGAGGAGCGGATTCATGGTGGCGGGCAGGGAAGGAACCAAGGAATTATAATCTTCGGTCCCCGAGCCCTTTTTCAACCCCATGACGGACAAGGTCTACGAACTGCCCATCGCGCCGCACCACGGCGTCGAGCCGCGTCTCGCGCCGGGCGTCTGGGTCCATCCCCGCGCGACCGTGATCGGCGAGGTGACGCTGGGCCGCGACGCCTCGGTCTGGCCCGGCGCGGTGATCCGCGGCGACGTCAACCGCATCGTCATCGGCGAGGCGACCAACATCCAGGACGGCAGCGTGCTGCACGTCTCGCACGGGACGGCGGACAACCCCGCCGGCGGTCCGCTCGTCATCGGCGATCGCGTGACGGTCGGCCACACCGTCATCCTGCACGCCTGCACCGTCGAGGACGAATGCCTGATCGGCATGGGCTCGATCGTCCTCGACGGCGCGCTGATCAAAAAGCACGTCCTGCTGGGCGCCGGCTCGCTGGTGCCCGAAGGCAAGGTGCTCGAATCCGGCCATCTCTATCTGGGCCGGCCGGCCAAGCCCGTGCGTCCGCTCACCGAGGCGGAGATCGCCTACTTCGACTACTCGGCCGGGCACTATGTGCAGCTCGCGCAGTCGTACCGGGGCTGAGCAGTCCCCTTCCACGTCGCAAGGATCATCCGTGAAAGCCGCCAAACCCCTCCTGATCGCCGTCGCCGCCCTGGCCCTGCTGGGCGCGCTCGCCTACGCCCTGATGGACAAGCCGCGGGCGCCCGCTTCCGCCTTCGCCACGCTCGACGGCCGCACGATCACGCTCGAACAACTGCACGGCAAGATGGTGCTGGTCAATTTCTGGGCGACGTCCTGCCCGGGCTGCGTGAAGGAGATGCCGGAGCTGATCGAGACCTACAACCATTACAAGGACAAGGGGTTCGAGGTCGTGGCCGTGGCGATGAGCTACGATCCGCCCAACTACGTCGCGAACTTCGTCCAGACCCGCCAGTTGCCCTTCCCGGTCGCGCTGGACGTGGACGGATCGCACGCGCGCGCCTTCGGCGACGTGCAGCTCACGCCGACCAGCTTTCTCATCGGCAAGGACGGCAGCATCCTCGAACAGACGCTCGGCGAGATCGATTTCGGCAAGCTGAAGGCGCAGCTCGACAAGGCCTTGTCGTGACGCGCGCCGCGCTCGTGCTGCTCTGGGCGGCGCTGGCGGGATGCGGCGCGAACCCGCCGCAGTCCCCGCAGCCACCGAAGAAGGTTTCGCCGGCCGGGCCCCCGCCGCCGCCCATGCCCGCCGAAGGGCCACGCGTGTGTCCGGCCGACGTGAGAATCTGCCCGGACGGCAGCGCCGTCAGCCGCAACGGCGCCAACGACTGCGCGTTCGACCCGTGCCCGGCCGGCAGCCCCTGACCCTTCCACCCGCTTTCCTTATTTCCTGTTTCCTCATGGCGCAATACGTTTACTCCCTCAACCGGGTCGGCAAGATCGTGCCGCCCAAACGGCAGATCCTGAAGGACATCTCGCTGTCCTTCTTTCCCGGTGCGAAGATCGGCCTTCTGGGCCTGAACGGCTCCGGCAAGTCCTCGCTGATCCGCATCATGGCCGGCGTGGACACCGACATCGAAGGCGAGGCGATCCCGATGCCGGGCATCCGCATCGGCTACCTGCCGCAGGAACCGCAGCTCGACCCGGCGCACACCGTGCGCCAGGCGGTCGAAGCCGGCCTCGGCGAGATCGTCGCGGCGCGCGCGCGGCTGGAGGAAATCTACGCCGCCTACGCCGAACCCGACGCCGACTTCGACAGGCTCGCCGAGGAGCAGGCCCAGTGCGAGGCCGTGCTGGCCGCGGCCGGCTCGGATCTCGACACGCAGATGGAAATCGCCGCCGACGCGCTGCGCCTGCCGCCCTGGGACGCCGCGATCGGCCACCTCTCCGGCGGCGAGAAGCGCCGCGTCGCGCTGTGCCAGTTGCTCTTGTCCAACCCCGACATGCTGCTGCTCGACGAGCCGACCAACCACCTCGACGCCGAATCGGTGGAATGGCTGGAACAGTTCCTCGTGCGCTTTCCCGGCACCGTCGTCGCGGTCACGCACGACCGCTACTTCCTCGACAACGCCGCCGAGTGGATACTCGAACTCGACCGCGGCCACGGCATCCCGTGGAAGGGCAACTACACGAGCTGGCTGGAGCAGAAGGAAGCGCGCCTGGAGACCGAGTCCAAGCAGGAAGCCGCGCGCATCAAGACGATGAAGCAGGAACTCGAATGGGTGCGGCAGAACCCGAAGGCGCGCCAGGCCAAGTCCAAGGCGCGCCTTGCCCGCTTCGAGGAGCTGTCGAGCCACGAATACCAGAAGCGCAACGAGACGCAGGAAATCTTCATTCCGCCCGGCGAGCGCCTGGGCGACAAGGTGATCGAATTCAAGGGCGTGTCCAAGGCCTTCGGCGACCGCCTGCTGATCGACGATCTCTCCTTCGGCATCCCGCCCGGCGCCATCGTCGGCATCATCGGCCCCAACGGCGCGGGCAAGTCGACCTTCTTTCGCATGATCACCGGCCAGGAAAAGCCGGATGCCGGCGAGATCGAGATCGGCCAGACCGTGAAGCTCGCCTACGTCGACCAGAGCCGCGACGCGCTCGACGGCGGCAAGACCGTGTTCGACGAGATCGCGCAGGGCCGCGACATCCTCGCCGTCGGCCGGTTCGAGACGCCGGCGCGCGCATATCTGGGCCGCTTCAACTTCAAGGGCGGCGACCAGCAGAAAGTCGTTGGCAAACTGTCCGGCGGCGAACGCGGGCGGCTGCATCTGGCCAAGACGCTGATCGCCGGCGGCAACGTGCTGCTGCTCGACGAACCGTCGAACGATCTGGACGTGGAAACCCTGCGCGCGCTGGAAGACGCGCTGCTGGAATTCGCCGGCTGCGTGCTGGTGATCTCGCACGACCGCTGGTTCCTCGACCGCATCGCCACGCACATCCTCGCCTTCGAGGGCGACTCGCAGGTAGTATTCTTCGCGGGGAACTACCAGGAATATGAAGCCGACAAGAAAAGGCGCCTGGGCGAAGAAGGGGCCAAGCCCAGACGCATCCGCTACAAGCCCATCGCCCGCTGAACACGGACGCGCCCGCTCCGGCGGCTACCTGCGCGGCGGGCCGTTCATCGCCGGGCTGGCGGCCCTGCTCGTTGTGTGGGGGCTCTTGCAGTCCGTCGTCTGGCTGGAACAGGCGCGCCGCCAGCAGGCCGAGCGCGCGGTGCTTCAGGCCGAGGCCGCCACGGTGCGGGCGCGGCTGGAATCCGAGCTCAACGCGACGCTGTCGCTTACGCTGGGACTGTCCAGCTTCGTGCTGGCCGATCCGAAGTTTTCCGAACAGGCGATGGAGCAGGTCGCCGCCTCGCTGATTCGCCTGCAGCCGGCGATCCGCAGCGTGGCGCTCGCGCCGGACAACGTCATCCGCTACATCTATCCGCGCGCCGGCAACGAAAAGGCGCTCGGTCTGCGCTATCTCGACACGCCGGCGCAGCGCGACGCCGTGCTGCGCCTGATGCGTGAGCAGCGGCCGGTGATCGCCGGCCCCATCGAGCTGGTGCAGGGCGGCATCGGCCTGATCAACCGCATTCCCGTGCTGTTCGCCCGGCGCGACGGCGGAACGCGCTACTGGGGCCTGGCTTCGGTGGCGATCGATCCGCGGCCCATCTTCGCGCGCGCGGGCCTGGGGGAAGGCGGCCCGCACAACGGCATGCATTTCGCGCTGCGCGGCAAGGATGGTCTCGGCGCGCGCGGCGACGTGTTCCTGGGCGACGGGGCGCTGTTCGACGATCCGTCCGCGGTGGCGATGGACGTCATCATTCCGGGCGGCAGTTGGCAGCTTGCGGTGCGCGCCTCGATGCCCGAAACCGGCTACGGGCTGGGCGTGCAGATCCTGATCGCCGCGATGGCGCTGGTGGCGGGCGCGCTGGTGGCGTATTCGCTGTCGGCGCATCAGCGCATCCGCGGCATGGCGCTGACCGACCCGCTCACCGGACTGGCCAACCGTCATCAGTTCAACCTGCGCGGCCAGGATCTGTTCGCGCTGTCCAAGCGCAGCAAACGGCCGTTGACCCTGCTCAACATCGATATCGACGATTTCAAGGCGATCAACGACACCTTCGGCCACGCCGGCGGCGACGCGGTGCTGATGCAGGTGGCGCAGGCCCTGAAAAGCTGCTGCCGCGAATCCGATCTCATCGCCCGGGTGGGCGGCGACGAATTCCTCGTGCTGTTGCCCGACACTGCCGCAGGCGCCGCGCTCGACGCGCTGCTGCGGCGCCTGCGCGCCGCCGTCGACGCCGCGCTGCCGGGCGTGGATACGCCGGCGCGGCCCGGCATCAGCATCGGCGTGGCCTCGTGCACGCCCGGCACGCCCACGCTGGAAGCCCTGATGCGGCAGGCGGACGAAACCATGTACCGCGCCAAGACCGGCAGCCAGTCCGATCTGGACCTCGGCTGAACGAGTGGGTCAGTAATGCGGCGGGATGTCCTCGCGCGGATCGTGCCGTTCTTCGCCGGGCGTTTCCTGCATCCGGCGGTGCAGCATGCGCAACTGGTCCTGCAGCAGATCGAGCCGTTCCTGCTGGCGGAACACCGTCTTGTTGAGATCGTCGATCAGGTCTTCGGCGAAGGCGAGCTTGGCTTCCAGTTCGGCGAGGCGGGTTTCGATCATGGCGCGGCGTCCTTCAGCAAAGGGGTGACGAGCTTCTCCAGCCGCGGGTAGTGCACCTGTCCGCCGATGCGGTGGCGGATGCTGCCGTCGGCGTCGAGAATAAACGAGGTCGGCACGCTCGATACGCCGCCGAACGCGGCGGCCACGCTCGCGTTGGTCGGTGCGGCCATGAAGGCATAGCCCTTGTCGCGCATCCACGCGGCGATCTTCTCCGGCGGGTCGTCCACGCTGATCGACACCACCTCGAAGCCGCGGTCGCGGTAGTCCTTCCAGAAATCGTCGATCACCGGCTTCTCCTTGCGGCAGTAGGGGCACCAGGTCGCCCAGAAATTCACCAGCACCACCTTGCCCTTGAGCGCGTCCGACGTGAGCGCGCGGCCGTCGGTCAGCGTCACGCCCCACGGCGGCGTCGCGCGGTCCTCGTCGCTCACGTCGGCCGGCGGGCGGAACCACAGCCATGCGACCAAACCCAGTAGAATCAGGGTCAGCGGGCTCGGCGTCCATTTCTTCCAGAAAGCTTTATCCATGCTGTGGCTGAAATCGTTTCATATCGTGATGGTGGTGAGCTGGTTCGCCGGGCTGTTCTACCTGCCGCGCATCTTCGTCAACCTGGCGATGGAAACGAACGACGCCGCCTACGATCGCCTGCTGCTGATGGCCGGCAAATTGTATCGGTTCGTCACGCCCATCATGTGGCTCACGCTCGCCACCGGCATCTGGCTGTGGCTGGCCTACTTTCCGCTGTCGATGAACTGGATGTGGGCGAAGCTCGCCCTCGTCGCCGGGCTGGTCGGTTATCACCATGTCTGCAAACGCCGCCTGCGCGATTTCGAAAACCGACAGAACGCCAAGTCGCACGTCTGGTTCCGCTGGTTCAACGAAATTCCCGTGCTCGTGCTGCTGGCCGTGGTGCTGCTGGTGGTGTTGAAGCCGTTTTGAGTCTTCCCGAAAGCTGCCGTTGAAACCCGTGTCCCGTCACAAGCCCGCGCATCCCGAGCGCGAGCACTTGCCCCCTGCCAGCCATTTCGCCACCTGCCCGCGCGGGCTTGAAGAACTGCTCGCGGCCGAACTCGCCGCCGCCGGCGCGACCGTCGTGCGTCAGTTGCCCGCCGGCGTGCTGTTCACCGCGGACGCCGCCGCCGAGATGCGCGCCAATCTCACCTCGCGTATCGCCACCCGCATCCTGCGCAAGGTCGGCTACGCGCGCTACCGCAAGGAAGAGCACATCTATCGCGCCGCGCTCGATCTCGACTGGCCGGCGTGGTTCGACGTGGGCAAGACCCTCGCGGTCAAGGTCGGCGCGCAGAACGCGCCGCTCAAGAGCCTCAACTTCATCACGCTCAAGATCAAGGACGCGATCTGCGACCGCTTCCGTGAAGAAGTCCGCGCCCGGCCCAGCGTCGACACCGAGTCGCCCGACGTGCCGGTATACGCTTTCCTCACGCAGGACGCCGCCACTTTTTACCTCGACACGTCCGGCGAGCCGCTGTTCAAGCGCGGCTTCAAGCGCGAGGCCAGCGCCGCCTCGATCAAGGAGAACCTCGCCGCCGGCCTCGTGATGCTGTCCGGCTGGGAACCCGGCACGCCGTTCCTGGACCCGATGTGCGGCGCCGGCACGATCCTGCTCGAAGCGGCCGACATCGCGCTCGACCGCGCCCCCGGCCGCGCGCGCCGTTTCGCCTTCGAGCACTACCGCGATTTCGACGCCGCGCTGTGGCGGCGCATCCGGGACGAGGCGAAGGCGCGGGAGAAGCCGCTTGCCCGCCTGCCCATCTTCGGCGCGGATCGCGACAGATGGGTGCTCGACAAGGCGCGCAGCAACCTCGCCGCCGCCGGCTACGCCGACGCCATCGAACTGAGGCTGTCCGACGCGCTCGAGCTCGAACCGCCCGCGCCCGCGGGCACGATCATCACCAACCCGCCCTACGGCGAACGCCTCGGCGACGCCGACGATCTGGCCGAGTGGTATCCGCTGCTGGGCGACTGGCTGAAGCGGAATTTCGCCGGCTGGACGGCGTGGATCATCTCCGGCGATCCGCTGCTGCCGAAGGCGATCGGCCTGAAGGCCAGCCGGCGCATTCCGCTGTTCAACGGGCAGATCGAGACGCGCTTCCTGGAGTACAGGCTGGTCGCGGGGTCGATGAAGGCGAAACCGACTGGAGCGGGTGAGGTCGTGCCGGAGGCTTGATGTTATGACGATCGGCCCATGTTTCAGCCGGTTTTTCCTTCCTATGATGACCGGCGTTGGCGCTGGGGTCGTTGTTTACTTTGTGTAATACCCAGAAAGGGTATTAACATACCTAAAATGGGTACGAAACAGCCAGCCAAACCGCAGAAGCCTGGTGCGACTGCGACACGCGCCTCCGCCCCGGCACGGACGGGCATCGCCGATGCCTTGTTCTCCGCTACGCAGCAGCGCGTGCTGGCGCTGCTGTTCGGCCAGCCGGGGCGCAGTTTTTTCACCAACGAACTGATCGGCCTGGTGGGGGCCGGGTCGGGCGCGGTGCAACGTGAAGTCAAACGGTTGGTGGAGAGCGGACTTGTGACAGTGACACGACTCGGCAGCCAGAAGCATTACCAGGCCAACCTGGCGGCACCCGTTTTCGAGGAGCTGTGCGGTATCGTGACCAAGACGCTGGGGGCGGCGGAGATGCTGCGCGCGGCGCTGGCGCAACTGGGCGAGTCGGTTCGGCTGGCGCTGCTTTACGGCTCGGTGGCCAAGGGCAGCGACACCGCCCGCAGCGACGTCGATTTGCTGGTGGTGTCCGATACGCTGACCCTGGAACAGATCTATGAGGCGCTGACGCCGATTGAACGGCAGCTTGGCCGACGTGTCAGTCCGACCTTGTACGGGGTGGCGGAATTCCGCCGCCGCCGGGCGAGCGGCAATCCTTTTCTTACCAAGGTGCTGGCCGGTAAAACCATTCGGTTGACGGAAGACCGCGATGACCTCCTCGCCGCTGGATAACCTGGTTCGCATCGGCAAGCTCAAGGCCGAACCGCCTGCGCAGACGGAGTTCGATGGCTTGGCCCGTTCAGGCCAGGTGCGCTTGCGCGATGCGGAGAACGCCGCTCTTTCGCCGGAGAGCCGTTTCGACGATCTGGCCTACAACGCGGCGCATGCCTTGTCGCTGGCAGCATTGCGCTGGTATGGCTACCGTTCCGAGAACCGTTATCTGGTGTTTCAGTGCCTGGAACACACGATCGGGCTGGAAAAGGCGCAATGGCGGGTTCTCGACCAGGCGCACAACAAGCGCAATCTCGCCGAATACGAAGGCGATCTGGATGTGGACGATGCACTGGTGGAAGCCCTGATCCGCGCGGCGCGGATGGTTGCCAAGAGGGTCGCTGCGCTTGGGCCGGTGGCGCAACGCGCAACGGAATAATGGCGTCTGGCTCTGAGATTTCCGGCGTGGATCGTCTCCGGCGCGCCGCCGCGCCGCAGACCCCGCTTCCTTAAAAAATGTAAATTTACATTTTTATTACCACTGTAATACATAGGGTTTCTATATAGTCCCGTCCCTGGAGGTGCCTCGCCCGCCGCCATGCAGCCGGATCGAACGGCGCACGGTGTGTGCAAGGAACAGGGGGTGACGCCCCGAACAACGATAACGCCACGCTCGGGGAATCCGGATGTTGTTTTCATCGCTCACGCATATGCTTGACTGGCGCGGCCTGGCCGCGCGCCTGTCGTTCGCCCTGACCCTCCTCGCGTCGCCCGCGGCCTGGGCCGGGGTCGACTGGGTGGTGAACAACAGCGATACGGGCTACGACCCCACCGCCGCGGGCGGCAACGTGACCTACGTCGTCACGGTCAGCAACAACGGCACCGATCCCGCGCCCGCCACGACGCTGACCCTGAGCATTCCCGCCACGACGGTTTTCGCCGGCGCGACGGGCATGAGCTGCAGCGGCAGCGGGCCGGTGAACTGCGCCGTGCCGGCCTTGAGCGCAGGGGGAAGCGCCGGGGACAGCGCGACGGTCAACGTGACGATCCGCACCACGGCGCAGGGCATCGTGACGCTGGGCGCGAGCGTGCCCACGGCCGGCGATGACGACGTCAACAACAACGTCGACAACGAGCCCACCACCATCAACGCCGGCGCGGATGTCGCGGTGAGCCTGTCCGGCCCCGCCAGCACGCAGTCCGGCGGCACGGTGTCGTATACCTTCACTCTGACCAACAACGGTCCCGATACGTCCGGGCCGCAAACCCTCTCGTTCCCCGTGCCGAGCGGCCTGACGGGCGTTACGCCGCCGGGCGGCTGCACGCTGTCGGGCTCGACCTATGCCTGTTCGGTAGCCGCGCTGACCAACGGCGCTTCCGCCACGCGCACGTTCAGCGGACAGATCGCCGCCGCGGGCGGTTCGACGCTCACGCCTTCCGGCAGCGTCGCCGCCGTTTCGGGCGCGACCGATCCGGTGACGGCCAACAACACGGCCACTTTCAGCACGACCGTCACCGCCGGCAGCGACCTGCGCATCGCCAAATCGCGCGCCCCCGCCGGCACGCTGCTCGTCGGCCAGTCCGTGAGCTTCACGCTGACGCCGAGCTACACGGGCGATTCGCCGAGCGGCCTGACGATCACCGACACCCTGCCGGCCAACTACACGGTGGGCGCGATTGCCAGCCCGCAGAACGGTTGGGCCTGTTCGGCGGCCGGGCAGACCGTGACCTGCACCCGTGCGGCCGGCGCCGGCGCGGGCGCGAACGTCGCGCTCGGAACCATCGTCATCCCGGCCACCGCCGTCAGCGCCGGCGCGGGCGTGACCAACACCGCCAGCGTGTCGGCCGTAAGCCCAGGCGATCCCGATCCGTCCAACAATTCGGCCAGCGACGCCGCCGCGACCATTCAGGCGCCCACCGTCGATCTGCGCGCCAACAAAGCCGGGCCCAATCCGGCGCTGGCCGTGACCGGCGTGCCGTTCGGCTGGACGATCAGCGCGACCAACGCCGGCAACGCCGCCTTCTTCGGTACGCTGACGCTGACCGACGCGCTGCCGGCCGGCGTCACGCTCAACAGTTACACGCTCAACGGCTGGTCGTGCGCGCCCGCCGCGCCGGTCGCCGGGCCCGCGAACGTCACGTGCACGCGCGTCTACACCAGCGGCGCGCCGCTGGCGGCCGGTGCGACCACGCAGGGCGTGGGCCTGAACGCGACCGCCACCGCGGCGGGCGCGCTGGTCAACAGCGTGACGGCGAGCTCGCCCGACGCGAACATCCCCGACAGCAACCCGGGCAACGACAGCGCCACCCATACCGTGACGGCCAGCGTGCCGGCCGACGCCGCCGACCTGTCGCTGGCGAAATCGGTCTCGCCCGCGACCGTGGCGGCCGGCGACGTGCTGACGTACACGCTGGAGATCGTCAATGCCGGGCCGTCGACGGCGACCACGGTCACACTGACCGACACTTTCGCCACGCTCATCAACAACAGTGCCGGCCCGACCGGCGCGGGCTACGTCGGCCACAGCGTCAACGCCGGCGTGGCCACCGGCGCGAGCTGCAACAGCACGACCTCGGGCGCGACGGGACGCCTCCTGTCGTGCAGCTTCGCCAGCATTCCGGTGTGCACCCCGGGCAGCGACTGCCCGGTGGTGACGGTGCAGGTGCGTCCGGGCGGCAACGGCGGCAACCGGATCAACACAGCGAACGTGGTGTCCAGCGGCACCGCCGACCCCGATTCGGACGACCGGAGCGCGAACGCGACGAACACGGTGACGCCGCGCGCCGACGTCACCGTCGGCAAGACGGCGACGCCCGCGTCGGCGCCCGCCGGGCAGAATCTGACCTATGTGATCACTGCGACGAACGTCGCCAACGGCCTGTCCGCGGCAAACGCCGTCACCATCACCGACACGCTGCCTGCGGGCCTGACCTTCGTGTCCGCTGCGCCGTCGACGGGCACCTGCGGCACCGCGCCGGCCGCGAACAGCACGACCGGGCCGGGCAACGACCAGGTCGTCTGCAACCTGGGCACGCTCAACAACGGCGCGCAGCAGACGGTCACCCTCGTGGTGCGCCCCAATACCGCCACGCGCGGCAGCAGCCTGACCAACAGCGTGAGCGTCGCGACGACGACGACCGAGACCGACGCGGGCAACAACAGCGCCAGCGTCGTGACGACCATCCTGAATCCGGCGCTCGACCTGCTCGTCAACAAGACCGACAGCGTCGATCCCGTCGCGGCGGGCGACGACACGGTCTACACCGTCACGGTGACCAACCAGGGGCCTTCGGCGGCGGAAAACGTCGTCGTCACCGACGTACTGCCGCCAACCCGGCTGGCCTATCGGTCCCATACCGTTCCCGCCGGCGGCGCGTGCGGCAGCGTGCCCGCGGTGGACAGCATCGGCGGCACACTGGTCTGCGGCGTGCCCTATCTGCCGACCGGGCAGTCGCGCAGCTTCACCGTGACCATGCGCGGCATCGTGAAAGGGGTCGACACCAACGCGGTCAGCGTCAGCTCGGACGAGGCGGCGGCCGGTTTCGACGGCAACCTCGTCAACAACGCCGTCAACGAAACCACCACCGTGCGCACCAAGGCCGACATGCAGGTGGTGAGCAAGACGCCATCGGCCAATCCGGTGAACGTGCGCGACGATTTCACGTTCACGATCAAGGTGCGCAACAACGCCGGCGCCGGTCTCGCGGAAGCCGACGGCGTCGTCGTCTCCGACACCCTGCCGACGGGCATGGAACTGACGGGCACACCTACGGCGACGGTCATTGCAGGCAGCGCAACGTCCACGACCTGTACCGGCAGTGCGGGCGGCACGAGCTTTACCTGTAATCTGGGCACGGTCAGCAGCGGCGGCGAGATCGACATCGTCGTACCGGTTCAGCTCATTGCGGTGACGGCCTATCCGCAGACCTTCACCAACACGGCCACGGTCGCCACCACCTCGCTCGATACCGTTCCGGGCAACAACAGCAACAGCGGCAGTGCGACGGTCAATTCGTCGTCCATCGCCGGCCGCGTGTTCCGCGATTTCAACGACAACGGTGCGGTCGATGCCGGCGACACCGGCATTGCCGGCATTACGGTGTCGCTCACCGGCACGAGCTTCGACGGTGTGTCGGTCAGCCGCACCGCGACCACCGACGCCAGCGGCAACTACGTTTTTGCCAATCTGCCGCAGAGCGATGGCGCGGGGTATACGGTCATAGAAGGCACGGTCGCCGAAGCACATCTGAACGACGGCAAGGACACCGCCGGATCGGCGGGCGGCAGCACCGCCGTCAACGACCGGATTTCCGCCATCGTTCTGCCGGCCAACACGGCGGCCACCGGCTACACCTTCGCCGAGGTGCCGCAGGCCCGCGTCGGCCTCGCCAAGCAGCGGCAGAGCGTTGCGACCAATCCGGACGGCAGCTTCAACGTGCTCTTCCGCCTCGTCGTGCGCAATCTCGGCCTGGAGGCGCTCGACAACGTCACCGTCACCGATGCGCTGACCGGTGCGGCGCCCCTGTTCGGCGCCTACAATGCCGGCACGCTCGCCGACGGCCAATACAAAGTAGCCGCCGCGCCGAGCGGCAGTTGCGGCGGCCTGCAGGCGGGGTTCACCGGCAGCGGCGCCAACCAGACCGTCGCCGTCATCCCGAGCCTGGCGGCCGGCACGAGCTGCACCATCGATTTCGCGCTGCAGGTGCGGCCGACCACCCCCTTGCCGCCGTTGCGGCCTTCGGGCGGACGCTACGAAAACCAGGCCGTGGTCGAGGCGACGGGCGCGCTGTCCGGCCAGACCTCGGCGACCAACCCGCAGCTCGTCGATCAATCCGACAACGGCGCCAACCCCGACGCCAACGGCAACGGCCGGTCGAACGAGGCCGGCGAAAACGACCCGACGCCCGTGACGCCGGACTACGCCGCGGCCATCGGCATCGCCAAGCAGCTCAACGGCGGCGTCGCCGCGCAGAGCGACGGCAGCCTCGTCGTGCCGATCCGCCTGGTCGTTTCCAACGTCGGCGACGAACCGCTGCACGGCGTGTCGATCGCCGATCCGCTGTCCACGGCGGCCGGCGGCCCGTTCGGCGGCTTCGTCACGGGCGGCGCGGCGGCCGCGCTGGCGAGCGGCCAGTACACCGTGCAGACCGCGCCGGCCTTCTCCGGCGCGTGCGCCAGCGGCACGGCCGCGCCCGGCTTCACGGGCGACAGCGGCGGCACCGCCGTGGCCGCGATCTCGGCAATGCCCACGGGCATGTCCTGCACGATCGATTTCGCCTTCCGCTTCATGCCGGCGGTCGCCACCGCCTACGTCAACCAGGCGCAGGCGAGCGGCACGGGCGATTACACGAACGCGCCGGTGGCCGATCTGTCCGACGACGGCGCGGTTCCCGATCCGAACGGCAACGGCGACGCGGGCGAGGCCGGCGAGAACGACCCGACGCCGATTCCCGTGCCCCGCATCGGCCTGGCCAAATCCGCCGGCGCGGTCGTCAACCACGGCGACGGCACCTACAGCGTCACCTTCACCCTGCGCGTGACGAACGCGGGCGGCACCGCGCTGAGCGGCGTGCAGATCGACGACGCGCTGGCAGGGGTCCTGCCGCGGTTCGGCGTCTACACGGCCAATGCGGTTCCGGCCGCGGGCGAATACACCGTCGCCAGCGGCCCGACCGTGAGCGCGCAATCCAACGGCGCGTCGCTGACGGCCGTTTCGGCCGGCGCCTACACCGGCAGCGGCGCCGGCACGGGGCTGCTCGTGCCGGCTTCCAGCAGCCTGCCGAATTTCGGCGGCGCGCCTTCGAGCGCGCAGGTCGCGTTCACCGTCCGCTTCTTCCCGACCGTCGCGGGGCCGTTCAACAACAGCGCCACGGCGGCGGGCTCGCCGCCGGGCGGCGGCACGGTGACGGATGCGAGCGTCGACGGCGCCAATCCGGACGCCAATGGCAACGGCGACCCCAGCGACGACGCGTCGCCGACGCCGGTCAGCCTGGCGGCGCAGGCCATCGGCGTGGCCAAGCGCGTCACCGGCGTCGTGCAGCTCGGCGCGAAGCGTTTCCGCATCCCCTACAGCCTGGTCGTGCGGAACGTCAGCACCAGCGTCACCGCCACCCACGTGCAGGTCAGCGACGACCTGGCGGTGGCTTTCCCCACGGCGACGAGCCGGACCGTCGCCGCGGCGCCGGCGGTGAGCGGCTGCACCGGCACCGTGCTGAATCCCAATCCCGCGTTCAACGGCAGCGGCGTCAACACGCTGCTCGCGGGCAACCAGAACCTGCAGCCCGGCGAGGCCTGCACGATCAGCTTCGCCGTCGACGTGGACTTCGGCGCCAATCCGCTGCCGACCGCCGTGCAGAACAACCAGGCCGTGGCGACCACGCACCAGACGCCCGGCGGCGCCGTGATCGCCACCGACCTGTCGGACGACGGCGTCGTGCCCGACCCGAACGGCAACGGCAACGCGGGCGAGGCCGGCGAGAACGATCCGACGCCGGTCAGTTTCGCCCAGGCGGCGCTGTCGGCCGTCAACGGCACCGTCTACCTCGACGCCAACCACAACCGCGTCGACGACGATGCGCCGGCTTCGGCCCATGTGCAGGGTTTCATCGTCGAAGTCCTGAACAGCGCGGGCGCGGTGGTCGGCAGCGCGGTCACCGACGCCGGCGGCCACTACGCCGTCGGCGGCCTGTTCCCGTCCACGCCCGGCAATCCGGCCACCGAATACAGCCTGCGCTTCCGCGATCCGGTCAACGGCGTGATCTACGGTCTGCCGCAATCCAGCGACCCCACGCCCGCGCGCAACGGCAGCGTGAGCAACGGCGTCATCACCGGCCTGCCGCTCGCGGCGGGCACGACGACGATCGCGCAGAACCTGCCGCTCGATCCCTCGGGCGTGGTCTACGACGCGATCACGCGCACGCCCGTTTCCGGCGCCCAGCTCACGCTCGAATATGGCGGCGCGCCCGTGCCCGGAAACTGTCTGGTGGCGGGCGCGAACGCGCAGACCACCGGGCCGTCCGGCCAGTACCAGTTCCTGCTGCTGAACCCGGCGCCGCCCGGCTGTCCGGGATCGGGCGCCTACACCCTGCGCGTGGTGCAGCCGGGCGGTTATCTGCCGCCGGATTCGGCGCTGATCCCGCCCGCCGCCGGCGTCTACACGCCGGGCATCGGCGGCGTGGACGCCATCCAGCCCCAGCCCGGCGCACCGACGGGCGCGGCTTCGACGCTCTACTACACGAGCTTCGCGCTGACGCTCACCGGCGCGGCCGGCACCAGTTCGAGCAACGTCGTCAACAACCACATCCCGCTCGACCCGATCCTGGGCGGCGCGATCGCGCTGACCAAGACCACGCCACTGGTGAACGTCAGCGTCGGCCAGCTCGTGCCCTACACGATCACCGCGCGCAACACGCTCGCCGTGACGCTCGGCAATATCGACATCCGCGACACCCTGCCGCCGGGCTTCAAATACAAGCCGAGCAGCGCCACCGTCGACGGCGTGAAGGCCGAGCCCACGGTCAACGGACGCGAAATCGCCTGGACCGGCCTGAGCTTGGCCGGCAACGCCACCCGCGTGGTGAAGCTGCTGCTGGTCGTCGGCGCGGGCGCGCAGCCGGGCGAGTACGTCAACACCGCGCAGGCGTTCAACGGCCTGGTCGGTGCGGCGGTGTCCGCTCCGGCCACCGCCACCGTGCGGGTGATTCCCGACGCGGTGTTCGACTGCGCCGACCTCATCGGCAAGGTGTTCGACGACCGCAACGCCAACGGCTATCAGGACGAGGGCGAGCCCGGCATTCCCAACGTGCGCCTGGCCACCGCGCGCGGCTGGCTCGTGACGACCGACGCCGAAGGCCGCTTCCACGTCGCCTGCGCGGCGATTCCCGACGCCGACCGCGGCAGCAACTTCATCATGAAGCTCGACGAACGCACCCTGCCGACCGGCTATCGCGTCACGACCGAAAATCCGCGCGACGTGCGGCTGACGCGCGGCAAGCTCGCCAAGCTCAACTTCGGCGCGACGATCCACAAGGTCGTGCGCGTGGACATGAGCGACGCCGCGTTCGAGGCCGGCCAGACCACGCTGAAGGCGGCCTGGGCCAAGCAGCTTGCCGCGCTGCCCGGCACGCTGAAGGCGCGGCCGACCGTGCTGCGCCTCGGCTACACGGTCGGCGCGGACGGCGAAGCGCGCGCGCGCGAACGGCTGCGCACGGTCGGCCGGCAATTGCAGGACGACTGGAAGCGCACGCGCTGCTGCCACACGCTGCTGATCGAAGAAGAACTTTTCCTGCCCGCCGCCACGGGCTCGCCGGGCGGGCCGCCCGCGGGCGCGGTGCGCAAGGAGGGCCGATAACCATGAACAAGACCCTGCTTGCCTCCCTGATCGCGGCACTGGGCGCGATGCCGGCCGCGGCCGCCGAGCGATGCGATGCCGCCGCCGGCTGCGCCGTGCCCGAGCGGCCCGGAAAGACCGCGCCGAACAGCCGCGCGTTCGTGCGCGAAGCCGGCGCAACGCCGCCCAGCGCCGAATACCGCCGCCCCGACGAAACGGTGGTGATCGCCGCGCCCGCCGTCGAACCGGCGATGCGCGAAGTGCCGATCGTCGCCAACCGGCCCGAAGGCGGGCCGAAGGCCCTGCCGAATTTTTCTTCCGGCAGCGGCCTGCTGAGCGATCCGGAGCGCGCATCGCTGGTCGCGCTGGCGCAGCGGCTGGCCGGCAAGCCCGGCCTGCGCCTGCGTCTGACCGGGCACGCCGACGTCCAGCGCATGACGCCGGACACGCGGACGCGCTACGGCGACAACCTGGGCCTGTCCGAAGCGCGTGCGCGCGAAGTCGCGGCGTATCTGCGCGGCCAGCCCGGCATGGCCGACGTGCCGATGGAAGCGCTCGGCCGCGGCGACACGCAGCCGGTCGCGAACTGCGATCCGCGGAACGCCTACGCGGGCAACCGCCGGGACATGGCCGACTACAAGGCCTGCCTCGCGCCCAATCGCCGGGTCGAGATCGAGATCTGGTACGACCAAGTCGTCGGCGCGAAGACGGAAGCCGTCGCCGCCGCGCCCGCGCCGGCGGCGGCAGTTCCGTGCAGGGACCGCACCGGCGCCGACGGCGGTCTGCCGTTTCGCATCTCGGTGGACGGCGAGCCGCTGGAAACGGGCGACGCGCCGAATACCGCCGACACCACGCGCTGCACCGACATCGCGCTGGAAAAAGCCGACATCCAGGTGCGGTTCGACGGCTTCGAGACGACACCGGCGCTCAACCTCGTCGTGGACCCGGATGGCGCGGTGCGCGGCGGAACCGTCCGTTTCACGCCCTACAGCAACTACGCCGCCTTCATCCGCAAGGCCGAAATCCGCGTATTCGCGGCCGACGCGTCCACGCAGAAGACGCCGCTCGCCGTCATCCCGCTCGACCCGCATACAGACGTCGCCGCCGAATGGCAAACGCCGCAGGACCGCGACGCGGTGCAATACCTGCTGCGCGTGTACGACGCGGCAGGCCGCTTCGACGAAACCGCGCCCAAGCGGCTGAAACTGCTGGACGCGCAGCGGCCGCTCGGCGATGAACAGGATCGGGCGCGCGAAGCCCTGATCGGCTACGGCGAGAATCACCGCGCGCTGCACGCGATTCCGGTGACGGGCGGCGCGGTCACGGTGAACGGCGACGGACTCGCGCCGGGCAGCCGCGTCGTCGTGCTGGGCCGATCCGTGCCGGTGGACGCCGCCGGCCGTTTCGCGGTGCGCCAGATCCTGCCGGCGGGCCGGCACGTCGTGGACGTCGCCGCCGAAGCCCCGTCCGGGCAGCGCGCCGAGTTCACGCGCCATCTCTACATTCCCTACGACGACTGGTTCTACGTCGCGCTCGCCGATCTCACGATCGGGCAGAACAAGGTCAGCGGGCCGGCGCGGCTCGTCACCGGCGACGACAGCGCGCGCTACGACGGCGACCTCTACGCCGACGGCCGCCTCGCCTTCTACCTCAAGGGCAAGATCAAGGGCGAGACGCTGCTGACCGCCAGCGCCGACACGCGCGAACAGCCGCTCGAAGACCTGTTCTCCAACTTCAACAGCAAGGATCCGCGCTACCTGCTGCGCCGCCTCGACCCCAACGCCTACTATCCGGTGTACGGCGACGACTCGACGCTGGTGGAGGACGCGCCGACCCAGGGCAAGTTCTACGTCAAACTGCAGCGCGGCGACGCGCACGTGCTCTGGGGCAGCTTCCAGACCCGGCTTTCCGGCACCGATCTGGCCAACTACAGCCGCGGCCTGTACGGCGCGCAGGCGCGCTACGCCGCGCCGGACATCACCACCTTCGGCGAGCGCCGCACCGAGGCCGAAGTGTTCGCGGCCGATCCGGGCACGCTCGCCTCGGTGGAGGAATTCCGCGGCACCGGCGGCTCGCTCTACTACCTGCGCCATCAGGACATCCTCGCCGGTTCCGAACGCCTGCGCGTCGAAGTGCGCGACAAGGATTCCGGCATCGTGCTCAAGTCCACCCCGCTCGTCGCGGGGCAGGACTACGAGATCAACAGCATCCAGGGCCGCGTGGTGCTGCGCGCGCCGCTCTCGGCCACCGCCGACGCGAACACGCTGGTGTTCACCGGCGCGCTCGGCGGCCATCCCGTCTGGCTGGTCGCGGGCTACGAATACACGCCCGGCGTCTCGGCGGCCGACAACCTGACCTACGGCGGCCGCGCCAGCCACTGGTTCGGCGACCGGGTGAAGCTCGGCCTCACCGGCTACCGGCAGGATGCGACCGGCGCGGAACAGCGCCTGCTCGGCGGCGACCTCACGCTGCGCTACAAGCCCGGTACCTGGCTCCGGCTGGAAACCGCCCGTTCCGAAGGGCCGGGCAGCGGCGCGCTGGCGTCGCAGAACGGCGGTTTCGACTTCGGCGCGGTGGCGCAGACCGCCACGGCCGGCATCGACGCGCAGGCCCATCGCGTCGAGGCGGCGGTCGATCTCGCGGAACTCGGCGCGGCCCGTCCCGGCAGTGTGACCGCCTACTGGCTCAAGCACGACGACGGCTATTCCGCGCCGGGGCAGCTCACCAGCGAAGGCATCGAGCAGAGCGGCGCGCAGCTCAAGGTGCAGGCGACTGAGGCGCTCGAACTGGCCGCGCGCGCCGACTTCCGCGACGGCAGCCTGTCGGGCGCGAGCCGCTCGGCCGAACTCGACGGCACCTATGCGCTGTCGCCCGACTTCGCGCTCGGCGTCGGCGTGCGCCACGAGGATCGCGACACCGCGCTGGCCGCGGGGTCGAGCGCGCTGCTGGCCGAAACCGGCGCGCGCACCGACGCCGCCGCCCGGCTGACCTGGCATCCCGTCGACGCGCAGGGCCGGCCGGGCCGCTGGGAAGCGTACGGATTCGTGCAGGGCACCGTCGCGCGCGACGACACCCGCCGCGACAACGACCGCGTCGGCGTGGGCGGCCGCGTGCAGCTCAACGACCGCATCGGGCTTTCCGCCGAGGCGAGCGACGGCGACGGCGGCACGGGCGGCAAGCTCGGCGCGGACTACCGGCTGTCGGACCGCAACAGCCTGTATCTCAACTACCTGCTCGATTCCGACCGCAGCGATCTGGGCTATCGCGGCCGCGTCGGCAATCTCACCGCCGGCATGAAATCGCGCTACAGCGACAGCCTGTCGGTCTATGCGGAAGAGCGCTACCAGCAGGCCGAGGCCGGGCCGTCCGGGCTCATCCACGCCTTCGGCCTCGATCTCGCCGCCAACGACCGCTGGACCTGGGGCGCGCGATTCGAGAAGGGCGTCACCTCCGAACCCGCCACCGGCGACCTCGACCGCACCGCCGTGTCGCTGTCGGCGGGCTACCAGTTCGAGCGCGTCAAGTACGCCGGCGTGGTCGAATACCGTACCGAGAAGGGCAACGTCAGCGGCGAGCGCGACAGTTGGCTGCTGAAGAACACGCTGGGCTACCAGGCGTCCGCCGACTGGCGTCTGCTCGGCAAGCTCAATCTGGCGCGCAGCGACGCCGGCGCCGGCAGCACCGCCGACGCCGACTACACCGAGATCGTGCTGGGCTTCGGCTATCGTCCGGTGCGGAACGATCGGCTCAATGCGCTGTTCAAGTACACCTACCTCACCGACCTGGCCAGTCCCGGCCAGTTGTCCGCGAGCGGCGGCGTGAATCCTTACGAGCAGCGCAGCCACGTGCTGTCGGCGGACGCCATCTACGACCTGTGGCCGAAACTGTCGGTCGGCGGCAAGCTCGGCTACCGCTTCGGCGAGCTGCGCGACACCAGCCTCGCCGGTTCGGACTGGTTTTCCAGCCGCGCCTGGCTGGGCGTGCTGCGGCTCGACTGGCACGTCGTGCACGAATGGGACGCCATCGGCGAACTGCGCTATCTCGACGCCGACGAAGCGGGCGACGCGCGCTCGGGCGCGCTGGTCGGCGTGTACCGCCACGTCAACGAGTACGTCAAGGTCGGCGTCGGCTACAACTTCACCGATTTCTCGGACGACCTGACCAACCTCGACTACCGCAGCCGGGGCTGGTTCGTGAACCTGATCGGCAAGCTGTAGGCGGTTCCGATTCGGCAGGTGCAATGCAACGGGGCGCCGTCGGCGCCCCGTTTTTCGTATGTGGCCTGTATTCGGACAATGTTCGGGCGAGCCGCCCGGTCATCATGTCGCAAATTCGGGCTCCCGGCTGCACGATGTTCCTGTTTCACATATCCGGCTTTTGAATATAGCAGGCTACGTCTGATATTCCGCTTCCCACTAGGAAGTCGCGCTTCTCTGCTCGGCGAGGGCCGCAGGGCGGGCGTCGAGGTCTGAAATCCGTTGGGGCTCCGGGAAGTCGTTACGCCTTACCTGCTGCGGCCTGATCTTATAACCACATGATTTATATATATAAAAAATATGGCATGGCGATTGCTCATATGGCCGGTGCGGTATCGAGAGGCGAAACCGGACTGTACGGATAGAGGCGCTGATCGTACAGGCCGTGCCGGATTGCCGCACAACTCAATCTTCCAAGGAGATTCAAGGATGACAAGCCTGAAGACAAACTGAACGCGCGCGTCGCGTCCTACGACCACTGGGCGCTGCGGCGCCGCTACGGCCCGGAAGGCCACAACGACAGCAGCCTGTGGGTGCTGGCCTGCATGGACGAGCGCCTGCCGGTGGACGAGGCACTGGGCATTCGTGTGGACAGTCCGGCGGGCGGCGGCGACGCCCACTGCTTCCGCAACGCGGGCGGCATCGTCACCGACGACGCGATCCGCTCGGCCATGCTGACCTGCAATTTCTTCGGCACCAAGGAGATCGTCATCGTCCAGCACACCCAGTGCGGCATGCTGTCGGCCAACGCCAACGACCTGGAGCGCATGCTGAAGGACAAAGGCGTGGACACGGACAACCTGACGCTGGACCCGACCCTGCCCGAGCTCAAGCTGGACAAGGGCGGGTTCGCCAAATGGATCGGCATGATGGACGACGTGGACGTGACCTGCATGCGCACCATCGATACGATCCGCAATCACCCGCTGATTCCCAAGGACGTGGTGGTCAGCGGCTGGATCTGGGAGGCGGAGACGCGCCGGCTGCGTGCGCCCACGCTGGATGCCAAGGTGCGGGGACGCGTGCCCGACGTTCGCTGCACGGACTTCGGCGTGAATCAGAAACAGCCGCCGCGCTGGAGTTGACCGACCTGTATGGGGTTGTCGATTGCACCAGAGTGGCCGTGTGCGCCGCCGACGCGGCGCACACGGTCTATGATTCCGATCAGGCGGGAGCGCATATGCCGACTTACGATTATCGCTGCGTACAGTGCAGCACCCAGTTCGAGGCCTGCCACGCAATGAATGCGTCTGTGCCCGATTGTCCGAATTGCGGCGGGCGGGCGGAGAAAGCCATCCTCACGGCGCCGGCTGCGCATGGCCGCATGGCGCAAGGGCGCGAACGCGCCATGCAGTCGCTACTGACTTCCCGAACGCAGGCCAGTCCGAAAGCCCACGGCGCAGGATGCAGTTGTTGCGCGCCGCGCAAGACAGGCGCGGATTGAACTGAATGCGTCGTGTGCGGCGTTGCGGTTTCGCAATGCCGATGCCTGAATTCTGGCCGGAGGATCGCCCATGTCCAACGTGCTGTTGTCCGAACTGAGCCCGCTCTCGTTCCTGCAGATGTTCGTCACCCAGAGCGTCAAGCTGGCGGGGCAGCCGCAGCAGCAGGACGCGGCCTGCCACAACCATATCCAGATCCTGGGGCTGACCGCCAGCAGTTGTCTGGAAGCCCACGCCCGCCAGCAGCTCGGCCTGCCCGGCGAAATCAGCCGGGCGCAGTACGCGAAACTGGTCGTCAGCATCAAGAACCAGATCGGCGGCGATTTCGCGCCGACAGCGGACGAGGCAGGGGCTGTCCGGGTGGTGAACGGTCGATGTCCTTTCGGCGACCGGGTCAAGGAAGCGCCGGAGCTGTGTCGCATGACCTCGTCCGTGTTCGGCGGCATCGCCGCACGCAATTTCGGCTATGCCAAAGTGGAGCTGCGCCGGCGCATCGCCACCCACGACGGCTTGTGCGAGGTCTTGATCTATACCGACCGGGAAGCTGCCCAGGGCAAGTACGGTGACGAATACGTCAGCGAGGACGGGGCTATCGTGTCCCGCATGGCGCTGGAAGACGTGACCGTGCGGGTGGCGGAGAAAATGGCGCGAGTCTGGCGGCCTGTGGGCGGCGACGGCCCGAACGGCTGCCGCAGCGGGCCGGAGATCGTGGCCGAATCGATGGCCATGCGCGCGGCGTTGGAAGCCGTCGAACTGGTGGCCCCCACCCTGGCCAACGTGCTGATCAGCGGCGAAACCGGCGTCGGCAAGGAAATCATCGCCCGCGCCATCCATGCGCTCGGCAACCGCAGCGACGGCAAGTTCGTCGCCGTCAACTGCGGCGCGATCCCCGACAATCTGATCGAGAGCGCCCTGTTCGGCCACGAAAAGGGCGCCTTCACCGGGGCGCACGAGATGCGCCAGGGCGTGTTCGAGCGTGCCGCCGGCGGCACGCTGTTTCTGGACGAGATCGACAGCCTGCCGCTCCTGTCCCAGGCCAATCTGCTGCGCGTGCTGCAGGAAGGCGAGTTCGAGAGGGTGGGCGGCAGGCAGGTGCTGCACACGGACGTGCGCATCATCGCGGCCTCGAACCTGCCGATGGACAAGCTGCTGGCCGGAGGAAGCTTCCGCCAGGATCTTTACTACCGGCTGAACGTCGTGCCCATACACATTCCCTCCCTGCGGGAGCGAAGGGAAGACATCACCGCGCTGGTCAATCATTTGCTGTCGCGTCTGGCGGCGCGCTACAGGCGACCTCGCAAAGTGCTGGGCAGTCAGGCCTGGGCGCAGGCCATGAGCTACGACTGGCCCGGCAATGTGCGTGAACTGGAAAACGTGCTGGAGCGCGCATTCCTGTTTTCCCGGGGGCAGGTGATCGACGAACTTGGCGTGCACCTCCCTGAAGAAAACCGCCTGCCGCAAGCGGAAGATCTGCGCAGGCGCAGGCAGGGTGCGGTCCGGGACGTCGAGATCAAGACGCTGCGGGAGGCGTTGCTGCGCCAGAACGGCAATGTCAGCGCCGTGGCGCGCGAGATCGGCATCACGCCGCGCGCGGTGCACCAGAAGTTGCGGGGGTACGGCATCGAAGCGGCTGCCTATCGCAAGCCGGGCAGATGATCACGGTGGACGATACGGTGCACAACTTCGTGGACGGCAGGAGTGCGGGCAGAAAGTTGGGTCGGCGGTTCGGCGCAGGCGTACGCCCATGCCGGCGCGCGATGAGCGGACCTTTCAGGCGCGGCAGGCGATTCAGGGATCGGTCCGACTCTTCCGGTCGTCTGCCAGGCCGTGGTAATGAAGCTTCTGATAGACCGCGCGGGGCGTCATGCCCAATGCATTCGCCACAGCGCGTATGTCGCCGCCTTGATCCGTCAACGTTGCCTGGAGGATGCGGTGCTCCACCGCATCGGCGGCCTGCTTCTTCAGTTCCCGAAGATCGGTCGTGGTGGTCTCTGTGCTGGCTGCCGTCCGCGGTGTCCGGTCCAGACTGATCGCACGGATCACGTGGTCATCGGCGAACAGGAAGGAACGTTCCAGCACGTTTTCCAGTTCCCGGATATTGCCGGGCCAATGGTATTCCTCCAGGCAGCGCATCGCGGCCGGCGATACTTCCTTCACCGGCGACCGATAACGTTCCGCAAAGCGTTCCATCAGGATGCGGACCAGCGGAGCGATGTCCTCGCGGCGTTCGCGCAGCGGCGGAATGTGCAGCGGCACCACGTTCAACCGAAAATACAAGTCCTTGCGGAATTCGCCCCGTTCCACCAGCACGGCGAGATCGCGATTGCTCGCGGCGATCACGCGCGCGTCGCAGGCGATGGCCCGGTGGCCGCCCACGCGTTCGAAGCAGCCTTCCTGCAACACCCGGAGCAGCGACACCTGAGCCTTGGGCGACAGGCTGTCGACCTCGTCCAGAAACAGCGTGCCGCCGTCCGCGAGTTCGAAGCGGCCCTGGCGTTGCTGCTTGGCGTCCGTGAAAGCGCCTTTCTCGTGGCCGAACAGCTCGGTTTCCACCAAATCCGGCGGGAAGCTGCCGCAGTTCACGGCCACGAAGGGCTTGTGCAGCCGCGACGACATGCCGTGGATCGACTTGGCGAAGATTTCCTTGCCGACCCCGGTCTCGCCCTCCAGAAGCACTGTCGCGCGGGTGTCGGCAATCTTCTCCACCGCCTGCAGCAGCGCCCGCATCGGTGCGCTTTCCGCCACCAGACGCGGACGCTCGGATGCCGAGCCCAGCTCGTGGCCGCCCCAGTTCTGGGTCCACAGCGAATGCAGGCGTTGTTCGATGGTCCGTTGCAGTTCGTCCGGCGCGCGTACTTCGGCGATGACATGCTGGCCGTCGCTGAAATATTCGTCGCCCATGACCGCCTCGGCGCATGCCGGGTCGAGATGGATGCAGATATCGCAGCCGTCGCTGCCGAATGCGATGCGCCGCTGGAGTTCCACCTTGGCGTAGCCGAAATTCCGTGCCGCCACGCCGCCGAAAATGCTCGACGTCATGTGGCACAAGCCGGGCGCTGTATGTACCAGGCTGCCGAAAGGGCAGCGATCGGTGTGTATCCGCACCTGCTGGCGGTCGCTCGACACGACCTGGAACAGGCCGCCGATGCTGTTCTTCAGGGACACGATCAACTCGGCGTATTGGGTCGGCGTCAGCGGTCCGGTCAGCCCTTCTGCTTGGCGGTATTTTTCCTCCAGGCACCCGCTGGATTTGAAGACGATCTGCTGGATGAAGGACTGCAAACTGCTGCAACTGGCGAAGGGCGCGAGCTGTCGCGCCTCGTCGACGAAGGTTCGCAGGAAATCGTTTGAGGTGAGATTGGAGAACGCTTTGGTTTTTGGCATGGGCCCAAGGGTCGTTTTATCGACTTACAAGAATAGACGCTTTGCCGGAAAGTGAAGGACTGCTTCGCAAAATGAAATCCGGTTTCCGAAAAAAGCGGCCCATGACCGATAAGGTATTGATTCATATGGTGCTGCCGCTGGCATTGCTATTGCTGATGCAATCTGGCCGGCGTGAAGTTCACATATCGATTGGACGTGGATGCTCAACCGGCCGGGTTCCGTCCCAAACGGATTCGACTGTCTTGAAAATCATCAGGAGACTTGTGACATGAGTGACTCAACCGACAACGGGGTCGACTACCTCGCTAACAACAAGCAATACGGCGCCAGGCAGGCGTTGCATCATTCGGGCTTCCCCGGGCCGCTGCCGATCCGGCCGTCCAGGCGCATGGCTGTTCTGGCCTGCATGGACGCCCGGCTGGCCGTGGAGGACATGCTGGGCCTGCAAACCGGCGAAGCGCACGTCATCCGGAACGCGGGCGGTGTGGTGACGGACGACGCCATGCGTTCGCTCATCATTTCCCATCACCTGCTCAACACCCGGGAATTCGTGCTGATTCACCACACGCGATGCGGCATGCTGGCATTCAGCGACGACCTGCTCAAGGCCGGTCTGGAAGGTGACGCCAAGGCGTCCGAGATTCTGAGCGGGGCGACCGCACGCGAATTCGTCAGTCCCTTGGCCTCGTCGATCTCGCCCGCGCAGTTCCATGCCTTCCGCGGTCCGATCGAGCCCCTGGACGCTCCGGTGGACATGCAGGCCAGTATCGAGCGGCTTCGCTGGGACGTGCGGCGAGGGATGTCGCGCATCCTCAACCATCCCTGGATTCCTCTCAAGGGTTCGGATGCCATTTCAGTGCGCGGTTTCGTCTACGACGTCGATACCGGCCTGCTCGAAGAAGTCCCCTATCCCGGTTCTATGGGAACGTTCGGCTAATCTGTGCTTGATGCCGCTGCCCAGACGTGGATTGAACGGCGGCATCATTCCTTGTTGGATCTGAACCCGATTTCGAATGGCCTGATCGGCATGCAGGCCAGTTGTGCGCTATTTCGCGTTGGCTCTGATTGGGAAAGAACGGCGGATGGGTAGCCAGGATCAGAGGGTTTTCGTGGTCGACGAGGGGCGGGAAGCGTATGGGCCGTTGTACGGGCTGCTCGAATCAGCCGGGTGCACGGTATGTCGCTGCGAATCGGTGTCCGGATTCATCGACATCTACGATGGCGCCGTGCCGAGCTGTCTGGTACTGGATGTCCCCAGGGCGCCGCACCGCCTGAATCTTCAGGGTTTCTTGCTCGAACACGGTTGGGCGTTGCCGGTGATCGTCACCGCGACGCGCGGCGATGTGCCTATGGCGGTGCGCACCATGAAAGCGGGCGCGTTTGATTTTTTATTGCGCCCGTGCGACGGACGAGTGCTGCTTGATCGTATTCGACAGGCATTGGCACTGAGTCGTCAGCGTAGGCTCATCCACGAGGAACTGCTGCGTATTCGGGAAAATTACCGGCAATTGACGCCGCGCGAACGCGAAGTTGCTGCGTTGATGGTGACAGGCAAATCCAGCAAGGCTGTTGCCGCCGAATTGGGGCGAAGCCCGAAAACCATCGAAGCCCATCGCGCCAAGATCATGTCCAAGATGCGGGCTCATTCGCTTGCGCATCTGGTGCAGATGTGGATGCGCCTTGAAATGTTTCCAGGCGGATTCGTTCGGATGCATCCGGAAGAAGACGACGGGGTGGAGGGAAAGCGTTGATGCGGCGCAAGCCTCGCCCGGCAATGCCTGCCGAAACGTTTGGTTTGGTGTATGACGCGGGGTCCGCGCATGTGCCGGCGCCGGCTAATTCAGCTTGCGCTTGCCGCCGGGTTCGCCGCATGGGCAATCCGTGCAGTACATCTGGAAGTAGGCCCGGACGAGATCGGCGCATTGCGGGGGGCAATGCCCGGACTGCAGGTTTTGCAGGCCCGTCCGGAAGAAGCCGGGGGCTTCTTCCGGCAGGTGCCGGATCAGTCTGTCGTAGGCCATTCGGGCCAGCCGCGCCTGGCCGGTGCGGGTCGCGATGATGCAATGGTTCAGGCAGAGCAGCCGCCACGGCCGGTTGGCGTCGGACTTCTCCGTGTCCGCTTTGACGAAGGCGTCGGCGGCTTCGATGATGCGTACACTCGCTTCGTGGAGACGCGTGAGGGTTCGCGGATCCCGGGACGCGTTGGCGAACGTCGCGATGCCGCTCACGATCAGGCCGAGCTCGCGTATCTCGCCCCGCCGGTCCGCGATCCACAGGCCGGTATCGAGCGCGAGCGCGATGAGCAGCCTGTGGTTGTCCGGCGTTTCCTCGACCCGATGAAACAGGCGGTCCAGCAACAACAGGACGCGCTCGCCCAGATAGCTTGCCTGGTCGGCGGTGCAGAGGCCGAAGCCCTGTTCTTCCCGAAGCCGCGCGTTGTGGAGACGGTGGACCGACAGGCCGCCCTCGACGAGAAACGGCGGGTCGTGCGGATGCTTCGGAACGCGGTCGAGCGCCCGGTCGAACAGGGCCTTGAATGCCGAAGCCCGCAGGTCGAGGGCGCCGAAGTCGGTCACGCTGCCTCCCGATTACGTTTAAATAATGAGAATCATTATCGATATAGATGCGGGTTTGTCAATGCGGGGTGTATCCTCGTTCAGGAAAAGCCGGTTGCCGCCTGACGCGGAATCGGCGCCACACGGGCCGCCGGCGCGTTTCTCGCCGTCCCGATAACGAATGGAATCGTCATGGATGACAAGCCAGCCGCTCTCGATGCGGGCAGGATCGAGACCGCCGTCCGAATGCTGAAAACCTATCTGGGCGAAGCGGAACTCGCGCCCTTGATCTTTGCCCTGGAGGGACTCGCCTGCGCACCCGGCGACGCCGCGGCGCGGGCCCGCGTCGAGTCGGCGTTCGGCGAACTGGGTATTCGCCAGGGCGCGGCCTTGACTTACGCGCCGTATCTCCTCGAAATCCTGACCGGCGATCCGTTCGGCGAGGCGTGACGGCGCGCGGCGAGGCGGGCCTGCAGGATGAACGTGCGAATGGTTATACTTCGCATGTCCGTCGATGCAAGGCGGGCCGGTCCGGCCGTCGGTGCGCAAGAAGCTGACGCCGGCGCCCGGATTCAAGCTTTCCTGCCACCGCTGTCCCGAGGAGGTCGACCATGAGTGATGCACCGAAAACCAAGCCCAAGGTACCCGAGGGGAAATCGCGCTATCTGACCACGCGTCAGAAGGCGCCGAACGAGAAAGGGTATGTGGGCTACGACACCATCTGGGAGCCGTTCCAGAAAGAAGTGAAGTACGTCACGCCCAAGCAGCCCTGACGCCGTGCGCCGGATGTCCCGGTTCAGAGCGGAATCTTGACGCCGCCCGGAATGTCGGGCCCGGCCTCCGTCTTGCCGCCGAATGCGCGTTCCGCTTCGGTCGCGTCGCGCACCGTCAGGATGCGCAGCTTGAAGATGACCTGCCGGCCGCAGAGCGGGTTGTTGCCGTCGATGACGATCGTGTCGCCGCCGATGCGGGTCACGACGAAGGTCTTGGTCTGACCCCTGTCGTTTTCCATCAGGATGGCCATGCCGACCTGCCGGTATTCCTCCGGCACGTTGTTGACGTTCTCGACGATGACCAGCGATTCGTCGCGGGGGCCATAGAGCTTGTCGCAGTCGATCGGGACTTCGATGACGTCGCCCGCGATCCGGCCTTCGAGTTCGCGCATGACCGCCGGGGCCAGCACTTCGTTGACGCCGTGCACGTAGCCGAGCGGAAATTCAACCTCGGTCAGCACGCTGTCGGTCTTCGCGTCGATGACCTGGTATTTCAGTTCGACGTATTTGCCGTCGGTGACGACGTCCCGGATGATGTCTGTCATGGTCTCGTCCGTGCAAGGATGCTCAGAAGACGGACGCGGCGAAGATGCGGACCTCGCCCTCTTCGTAGCCCAGCACCATCCGTCCCAGCCATTCGCCTTCGCGCTTGGTGCTGCGCACGCGGTAAAGGCAGGTCACATGCTGGCCGCGCCGGATGAAGCCGAGGAAATCGTAATTCTTGTCGAGGCTGCGCGTGAGATCGCTGTTGGCGAACTGCTTGCCCATCTCCACCTCGTTCAGGCCGAACAGCAGGTTGTAGGAAAACTTGCGGACGAATTTGCCGTACTGGCCCTTGTTGGAATGCTGGATCAAGTCCGCCCACATGGGGTGGGCGATCGCCGCCAGTTCCTCGTCGGTGTGGTGGATGATGTTCTTGAAGGGGGCGTCTTCGGGGCTGGCTTCGGCTGTCGTCGTCATGGTGGCTGAATCGAAAAGCGGGCGTTCGTGAAACCCCCCTCGCGTCGATCCCCGGTGCGGCCGGGCGAATGCGAGCGAGGCGGGCGATGGCGATCCGATTACTCGTCCTTGCCCACCAGATGGTAGCAGGGCGCTTTCTCCATCGTGTATTCGCCGGTCTTCGGATCGCGACGCGACACGGTCAGGACGTGCCAGTTCTCGTCGTCGAGCTTCAGGGCGTCGCCGCGATAGTAGTAGCCGGGCCAGCGCGTTTCCTTGCGGAACAGGGTGTGCTGCATCACCGCCTCGGACGTGAGGTGGCGGTGCTTCAGCTCCCACGCGCGCAGCAGTTCGTGGATGTCTTCGGCGCCGATCTTCTCGAGATCCTCCTCGAACATCTTGAGTTTCTTCAGGCCGATATGCAGCAGCTTCTCGTTGGTCATGTAGTTGACCGTCACGCCGCCGCAGTATTCGTCCATCAGCTTCTGCAGGCGATCCAGGCCCTGACGCGGGTTGATGTAGTTCGGGTTGACCGAGCCGGCGGTGATGTCGTTGCGATAGATCCTGTAGTGCTCCATCGGCTTGTAGACCTCCTGCTTGCGGCGCTCGATCTGTTCTTTCGAGACCACGATGCCTTCGGCCTTGCCGTCGTCGATGTACTTGCACGCCGCCTTGGCCGCGAGGCGGCCTTCGGTGAACGATCCCGATGAGAATGCGTGCGGCGTGCCGCCCACCGCGTCACCCGCGCCGAACAGGCCCTCGACGGTGGTCATGCGGTTGTAGCCCCAGTAGTACTCGGGCGGCGAGATGTCTTCGGGGCCCGAGCACCAGGCGCCGCAGCCGGTCGCGTGCGAGCCCATGACGTAGGGCTCGGACGTGGTGAGTTCCGGGTTCTCGTATTTCGGATCGACGTCGGTCGCGGCCCACAGCACGGCCTGGCCGACGGTCATGCCGAGGAAGTTGTGCCAGCCGATCTCCTCCAGATGCGGGTCCTGGAAGGCTTCCATCGTCACCATGTGGATCGGGCCGCGGCCGGCGTTGACCTCGCTGATGAAGGCGTGGTTGCGCAGGCAGGTGGGGATGGGTCGATGGGTGCGGTGCGAGGCCTCGATGTCGAGATATTCCTTGCCGACCATTTCCTGAAGCTGCGGCCACCACTTCGATTCGTATTCCTCGCCCAGGCCGTTCTGGGTGTAGGTCTTGAGGTGCAGGAAATAGGCGCCGACCGGGCCGTAGCCGTCCTTGAAGCGGGCCAGCACGATGCGGTTTTCCATCTGTGTCATTTTCGCGCCGGCCTGGATCAGCAGGCCGTAGGCGGAGCCCGACGACCACGGCGCGTACCACACGCGGCCCGCGCCTTCGCCCACCGAGCGCGGCTTGTAGATGTTCGACGCGCCGCCGGCGGCGACGACGACGGTCTTCGACTTGAAGACGTGGTAGTTGCCGGTGCGGACGTTGAAGCCGACGGCGCCCGCGACGCGGTTTTCCTTCGACTCGTCCATCAGGAGGTGGGTCACGCAGATGCGGTTGAACACCTTGTCGGCGGATTTCTTCGCGGCTTCCGCGACGATGGGCTTGTAGGATTCGCCGTGGATCATGATCTGCCAGCGGCCTTCGCGCTGGTAGGCGCCGGTCTTGGGATTGCGCATCAAGGGCAGACCCCATTCCTCGAACTGGTGCACCGCCGAATCGACGTGGCGGGCCATGTCGAACAGCAGGTCTTCGCGCACCATGCCCATCAGGTCGATGCGCGCATAGCGGACGTGGTCTTCGGGGTTGTTCTCGCCGAAGCGGGTGCCCATGTAGCAGTTGATCGCGTACAGGCCCTGCGCGACGGCGCCGGAACGGTCGATGTTCGCCTTCTCGGCGATGACGATCTTCTTGTCCTGGCCCCAGTAGCGGGCTTCCCAGGCTGCGCCCGTGCCGCCGAGACCGGCGCCGCAGACCAGGATGTCGATGTCGTCCTCGATGATCGTGTCGTAAGCCATCAGTAGTAGACCCCCACTTTCATTTTCAGGCCGTTGGACTCAAGCGTATGCAGGCCGCCGTCGTCCATGCGGATGTATTTCGGTTCGTTGAACAGCAACTGGCTGTCGCGCATTTCTTTCGAAGGCGACGGCACGCTGCGCAACTGGGGAATGCACGTGCCCCAGGGCTTGGTCGTGATCGGCGCCAGCAGGTCCATGTCCTTCCTGCCGTTGCGGAACTTGATCCGCCAGGCGATGACGCCTTTTTCCGGGTCGCGCTTGACGCGCACCGAATGGCCAAGCGGCGCGAAATCGGCGTAGCCGCGCACGTCGATCGCCTGGTGCGGGCAGGCCTTGACGCACGAATAGCACTCCCAGCACATGTTGGGTTCGATGTTGTAGGCGCGGCGCGTGACCGTGTCGATGTGCATGATGTCCGAGGGACAGATATCGACGCAGTGGCCGCAGCCGTCGCAGCGGGTCATGTAGACGAAAGTTGGCATGTGGTTGCTCCTGGCTGATTGTTTTCCGGGCGGGTGTCAGTAGTGGCTGGGCCGTTCTCCGCTGAAGCCGGCGCCCATGTTCGGCGGGTTGGCGCCCATGTACGTGGGAATGTCCGGATAGCGGGCCTGCACGGCGGGGTCGGTCAGGTCGTAGTCGTCGGGCAGGCTTTCGCGCGAGCCGTCGGCCTTGGTGCAGCGCTTCTGGAAGGCCGCCGCGGGCTTGAAGAACATGTGGGCGAACTTGGACCAGTAGACGGAACCGAACAGCACGCCGCTCGCGGCGATAAAGAGCACCAGAAACAGCCTGTTCAGGCTGCCGCCGCCCTGGGTCGCCGACCACAGCAGGGCGAAGGTGGCGGTGCTGATCAGACCGACGATGAAGAGGTCGCCGCGGCCGTTGAAGTGGTACCACTTCACCCCCTCGGCGGCGACGTCGACGCGGATGAAGAACCAGAACCAGTAGCCGCCGAAGCACAGGGCCAGCGCGCCGAGATGCCACAGCACGGGCCAGACCCCCGCGTCCGCCTCGGTCGGGTAGCCGAAGATCAGCACGGCGGTGCTGACGACGAAGAGCACGAAGCCGTACATCGTGAACAGGTGCGAGATGCGGCGGCGGGCGCTCTTGAATTCGGCCGAGGTCAGCACTTCGTTGGCGACGGTCTGCACGGCGATGCCGAGCTTCTCCCCGCCGCCCAACTGGCGCTTGGCGCTCTGCCGCGCCTTGCGCGTGTTTTCGAAGAAATACTGGGCGCTGCCCTTGTGCAGCATGTCCAGCACGGTGCCGAGAAAGACCAGCACGATCATCAGGACGATGTAAGCCTGCATGACCGCCGGCGGAATCAGGGTCGAAAGTTCGACGAATGGATTGGTGCTGAACATCGATAGGGCTCCTTAACGACGCATGAAAAAACCGGATGGCGACACTGAATCAGGATGTCGGGCGTGCCGCTGGAAGGAAAGGCTCGACGGGATGGACAGCCCGGCTGCGAAATGCGGGACGCGCTGTGAGAATTCGTTGCCGGTGAGCGTTGGGCATGACGCGACCCTCGAACGATTAGATACAGGGAATAATAACCATTCTCGATGATGCAGCAATGTTATCAATGGATTGTATGAGCATATTAGTCGAATGTATCGAAAGCGCACCTGCCGTGGTGTGAGGCTCGGCGACAAGTAGGCCGGCGTTTCGCCTCTGGGCGCCACTGGGATTTCGATATCGCGTTATGGCGACGCATTCGGGTCGAAGCGCAATTCAGGAAAGTCGCCTGCCTGCCCATCTTTGGCGCGGATCGAGGCAGGTGGGGGAGCTCGGCAAGGCGAAGGCGGGTTACGCCGATGACGATGTCGCCGACCTCGCGCGCATTAGGATATGGACGACATCAAAACAATTCGGGGTGCCGAGCACCCCGTTTTCTTGCGTCGGGCCAAGGTCTCAAACGATGTCGAGGTGATCCAGTCCCGCCATCATGTCGCGGCCCTTGGCTTCCTGGCCGTGCAGCTTGATCTTCAGGCGCAGGTCGTTGAGGCTGTCGGCGTTCCTGAGCGCATCCTCGTAGGAGATCATGCCGGCTTCGTACAGGTCGAACAGCGACTGGTCGAAGGTCCGCATGCCGAGTTCGCGCGACTTGGCCATGATCTCCTTGATCTCGTGCACCTGGCCCTTGAAGATCAGGTCGGCGATGAGCGGGGAGTTGAGCAGGATTTCGACTGCGGCGATGCGGCCCGTCACGCCCTTGCGCGGAATGAGGCGCTGCGAGATGAAGGACTTGAGGTTGAGCGACAGGTCCATCAGGAGCTGGTCGCGCTTGTCCTCGGGGAAGAAGTTGATGATGCGGTCGAGCGCTTGGTTCGCGCTGTTGGCGTGCAGGGTCGACAGGCACAGGTGGCCGGTCTCGGCGAAGGCGATGGCGTATTCCATCGTCTCGCGGTCGCGGATTTCGCCGATGAGGATGACGTCGGGCGCCTGGCGCAGGGTGTTCTTCAGCGCGGAGAACCAGTTGTCGGTGTCGATGCCGACCTCGCGCTGGGTGATGATGGACTTGCGGTGCTCGTGCACGTATTCGATCGGATCTTCGACCGTGATGATGTGACCGGCGTCGTTCTCGTTGCGGTAGCCGACCATCGCCGCCAGCGAGGTCGATTTGCCGGTGCCGGTGCCGCCGACGAAGATGACCAGGCCGCGCTTGATCATCGCCACGTCCTTGAGGATGGACGGCAGGTTGAGGTCTTCCAGTTTCGGAATCCGGGTGTTGATCGTCCGCATCACGACGCCGATGCGGCCCTGCTGGACAAACACATTCACGCGGAAGCGGCCGATTTCGGGCGGACTGATCGCGAAGTTGGATTCGTTGGTGGCTTCGAAATCCCGCCACTGCCGCTCGTTCATGATCGAGCGCGCCAGTTCCTGCGTGTGCGCCGGGGTCAGGCTCTGGTTCGACACCGGCGTGATCTTGCCGTCGACCTTGATCGCGGGCGGAAAGCCGGCCGTGATGAAGAGGTCGGACGCGTTCTTCGCCAGCATCAGGCGGAGCAGGTCGTGGACGGTTTTCTCTGCGTTCATAAATAACCTCTCAACCGAAGAAGGCGTCTTTGTTCTGCGCCGCGTTGCGCGCGACCGCGCCGGCGACGACGTTGCGCCGCACCAGATCCTGCAGGCACTGGTCGAGCGTCTGCATGCCCAGGTTGCCGCCGGTCTGGATCGCCGAATACATCTGCGCGACCTTGTTCTCGCGGATCAGGTTACGGATGGCGGGCGTGCCGATCATGATCTCGTGCGCGGCGACGCGGCCGGCGCCGTCCTTGGTTTTCAGCAGCGTCTGCGAAATGACGGCGCGCAGCGATTCGGACAACATCGAGCGGACCATTTCCTTTTCCGCGGCGGGGAAGACGTCGACCACGCGGTCGATGGTTTTGGCCGCCGACGAAGTGTGCAGGGTGCCGAACACCAGGTGGCCGGTCTCGGCGGCGGTCAGCGCCAGGCGGATGGTTTCGAGGTCGCGCAGTTCGCCGACCAGGATCACGTCCGGGTCTTCCCGCAGCGCGGAACGCAGGGCGTTGTTGAACGACAGCGTGTGCGGGCCGACTTCGCGCTGGTTGATCAGGCATTTCTTGCTCTGGTGCACGAATTCGATCGGGTCCTCGACGGTGAGGATGTGCGAATACTGGTTCTCGTTGATGTAGTCCATCATCGCCGCCAGCGTGGTCGACTTGCCCGAGCCGGTGGGGCCGGTGACGAGCACGATGCCGCGCGGCTGGTCGGAGATTTCCTTGAAGATGGGCGGGCAGTTCAGCTCCTCCAGCGTCAGCACCTTGGAGGGAATCGTGCGGAACACCGCGCCGGCGCCGTACTGCTGGTTGAAGGCGTTGACGCGGAAGCGCGCCAGCGACGGGATCTCGAACGAGAAGTCGATTTCCAGCGTTTCCTCGTACACCTTGCGCTGGCTGTCGTTCATGATGTCGTACACCATGCGGTGCACGTCCTTGTGCTCCATCGGCGGCAGATTGATGCGGCGGATGTCGCCGTTGACCCGAATCATCGGCGGCAGACTGGAAGACAGGTGCAGGTCGGACGCCTTGTTCTTGACGGCAAAAGCGAGCAGTTCGGAAATATCCACGCGGGCCTCGTCGGGTCTGGGTTTTGGAAGATAATAATCGGAATGGATAACGGCCTGAAAACCCGCGAACTTGAGCCGCCGGCGGCCCTTCGGGACAGCCCGGCCTGCGGGCGTCTGCGGGCGGTGCGGGCGCGCATCGAGGCGGCCGCCCGGCAGGCCGGGCGCGATCCGGCGGGCATACGCCTGCTGGCGGTGAGCAAGACCTTCGACGCGGCCGCCGTGCGCGACATGGCGGCGTGCGGGCAGCGCGCCTTCGGGGAGAATTACGTGCAGGAAGCGCAGGCCAAGATGGCGACGCTCGCCGATCTGCCGCTGGAATGGCACTTCATCGGCCCGATCCAGAGCAACAAGACGCGCCCGATCGCGGAACGTTTCGCCTGGGCGCACAGCCTCGACCGCGCGAAGCTCGCCGAACGGCTGTCCGCGCAGCGGCCGGCGCATCTGCCGCCGCTGCAGGTCTGCATCGAGGTCAACGTCAGCGGCGAGGCGAGCAAGCGCGGCGTCGCGCCGGCCGATCTGCCCGCGCTCGCGGCGCAGGTGGCCCGCCTGCCGGGGCTGGCGTTGCGGGGCCTGATGGCGATTCCCGCGCCGGAAGCCGACCCGGCCGCGCAGCGCGTCGCATTCCGCCGGGTGCGTGCGGCTTTCGACGATCTGATTGCGCGGGGGCACGTGCTGGATACGCTGTCGATGGGTATGTCCGCCGATCTGGAGGCGGCGATTCCGGAAGGCGCCACGATCGTGCGCATCGGCACCGCGTTGTTTGGAGAACGAACGGGAAAACGACATGCATAAAGTGAGCTTCATCGGCGGCGGCAACATGGCCGCGGCCATCATCGGCGGACTCGTCGCCAGCGGCGCCGACCCGACCGGCATCGAAGTGGTCGAAATCAACGCGGACGCCCGCGCGAATCTCGCGGCGCGCTTCGGCGTCGTCACCCATGCGGATCTGTCGCAGGCGCGCCTGCACGGACTCGTCGTGCTGGCGGTCAAGCCGCAATCCCTGCCCGAGGTGGCGGCGGCGCTGTCGACGCGGATGGCCGGGCAGCTCGTGCTGTCCATCGCCGCCGGCGTGCGGGTCGCCGACCTGTCGCGCTGGCTGGGCGGCCATGCGCGCATCGTGCGCGCGATGCCGAACACGCCGGCCCTGGTGCGCGCCGGCATTTCCGGCCTGTACGCCGCGCCCGGCCTGAGCGCCGACGCGCGTTCCGACGCCGAGGCCGTGCTGCGCGCCGTCGGCGGCGTGGTCTGGGTGGACGACGAAACCGCGCTGGACGCGGTGACGGCGGTGTCGGGCAGCGGCCCGGCCTACGTCTTCTACTGCATCGAATCGCTCGAAGCGGCCGCCGCGGCCGAAGGCCTGGCGCCCGCCGCCGCGCGGCAACTGGCGCTGCAGACCTTCTTCGGCGCCGCCAAGCTGGCGCTCGAATCGGGCGAAGAGCCCGCCCTGCTGCGCCAGCGGGTGACCTCGAAGGGCGGCACCACCGAACGCGGCCTCGCCGCGCTCGACGCGGCCGGCGTCAAGGCCGCGTTCGCGGCGGCGGTAAACGCCGCCAGCCGGCGCGGCGCCGAGCTCGGCGACGAACTGGGACGGCTCGCATGATCGGCAACGCGCTGCACTTCCTCATCCAGACGATCGGCAACCTGTTCGTCATCGCGGTGCTGCTGCGTTTCATGATGCAGCTCTTCCGCGTGCCGTTCCGCAATCCCTTCGCCCAGTTCATCGTCGCGCTCACCGATTTCGCGGTGAAGCCGCTGCGGCGGATCGTGCCCGGCGCCCTCGGGCTGGACTGGGCCTGCCTCGTGCTGGCCTATCTGGTCGAACTGCTGGTCGTCGTGTCGGGCTACTGGCTCGACGGCTTCCCCTTCGCGCTGGCCGGGGGCGGCGTCTGGCCGGCGATGCTGGGGCTGGGGCTGGTGCGGCTGCTGACGCTGGCCATCTACCTGGTCATCGGCATCACCCTGGTGAGCGCGGTGCTGTCCTGGGTCAACCCGCACACCCCGCTGATGCCGGTGGTGCAAGCCCTGTCCGAGCCCTTCCTGCGGCCGATCCGGCGTTTCGTGCCCATGATCGCCAACGTCGATCTCTCGCCCATCGTGCTCTTCATCCTGTGCCAGTTGGTGCTGATGGTGCCGGTGATGGCGCTGGAACGGGCGCTGATCGGTGGCCTGTGAGCCCGAGCCGGCGCCGCCGGTCTGGGCGCGCCGGGACGGCGACGCCTGGCTGATCGAGCTGCACGTCCAGCCGGGCGCCAAGACCACCGCGGCCGTCGGCGAGCACGGCGGCCGGCTGAAACTCAAGATCGCCGCGCCGCCGGTCGATAACAAGGCGAATGCGCACCTGCTCGCCTGGCTGGCCGCGCGGCTGGGGATTCCGAAGTCGTCGGTCGCCCTGGTGCGCGGCGACGCCGCGCGGCAGAAGACTGTGTCGGTGCGCGGGGTGGAGCGCCCTTGGCTCGATATCGTGGAGCAACCGTAAATCCGCATGAGTGTGCATCTCGAACAGGAAGTCGCCGACTTCAGCGAACGCCGTCTGCGGCTGGCGACCGCCATCACCGACTACGCCGACTGGCTGGACCGCCAACACGGCATCGACGCCGAGCGCACGCTGCGCCTGACCGACATCGCCGCCGGCCTGCGCCAGGACAAGCTGGTGGTCGCCTTCGTCGCCGAGTTCTCGCGCGGCAAGACCGAGCTCATTAACGCGCTGTTCTTCGCCGACCACGGCCAGCGCCTGCTGCCGTCCGACGCCGGCCGCACCACCATGTGCCCGACCGAACTGCACCACGACGCCGATGCGCCGCCGACGCTCGCGCTGCTGCCGATCGAAACGCGCGCGCGCGGCGATTCGCTCGCCCGGCTCAAGCACATGCCGATCGAATGGGTGCGCATCGCGCTCGACCCCGCCGACCCGCGTCAGTTGGCCGACAGCCTGAAGAAACTGACCGAGACCCGGCCGATGCCGGCGGTGGAGGCGATCGAACTCGGCCTGTGGAACGGCGAGGACGAAACTCTGCGCCACCAGTTGCGCGCCGACGGCACGGTGGACGTGCCGACCTGGCGCTACGCCGTGGTCAACTACCCGCACCCGCTGCTGCAGGCCGGGCTCACCATCCTCGACACCCCCGGCCTCAACGCGCTGGGCGCGGAACCCGAGCTGACCCTGTCGGTGATCCCCAACGCCCACGCGGTGATCTTCCTGCTCGCCACCGACACCGGCGTGACGCGCTCCGACCTGGAAATCTGGCAGAAGCACGTGCATCGCCACGCCAACTACCACGTCGCGGTGCTGAACAAGATCGACATGCAGTGGGACGAGCTCAAGACCGACGCCGAAGTGCAGGCCGGCATCGAGCGCCAGGCCGAGGAAACCGCGCGCGTGCTCAAGCTGCCGAGGAGCCGCGTGTTCGCCGTGTCCGCGCAGAAGGCGCTGGCGGCGAAGATACGCGGCGACGAAGCCCTGCGCCTGCGTTCCGGCATCGAGGCGCTGGAATACCTGCTGGCGCATCAGGTGATTCCGTCCCGCCGCGACATGCTGCACCACGCGGTGAGCCGCGAGGTCAACGCCTTGCTCGAAGAGAGCCGCACCGACATCGCCATGCGCGTCAGGCGCAGCAGCGACGAACTGATCCAGCTCACCCAGTTGTCCGGCAAGAACCGCGAACTGATCGCGCAGACCCGCGCCGCGCTGCAGCAGGAAAAGGAAAGTTACGACGCCACCGCCGACCAGTTCCGCCTGACCCGCAAGATGATGCAGGGCCAGGGCGAGCATCTGCTCGCGAACCTGTCGCAGGATGCGCTCGCCGAAATACTGGAGAACGCGCGGGCCGCGATGGAAGGCAGTTGGACCACGCGCGGCCTGACCCAGGGCATCCGCCAGTTGTCCGAACAGATGAGCACGCGCATCCGGCAGGCCAGCCAGCTCGCCGACAACATGCTCGGCGCGCTGGAGCAGGCCTATCTGCGCTTCCACATCCAGCACGGCCTGCCCAAGATGCAGGTCCCGCGGCTGGACCTGTCGGCCTACCGCAACCGCTTGCAGGCCCTGCTCGACGAGACCGAGGCGTTCTGCCGCGACCCCGCGAACCTGATGCTGGAAAAGCGCTTCATGATTCGCCGCTTCTACGCGGGGTTGGCCGAGGAAGCCAGGAAGGCCTTCGATCTCGCCCGCATCGACGCCGAACGCTGGCTGCGCATCGCCCTAGACCCGGTGATGACGCGCATCCGCGAGCACAAGCAATACCTCGACACCCGCCTCCACAACCTGCAGCGCATCCTCGAAAACATGGGCACGCTGCACGGCCGCATGGCCCAGATCAAGGACGAGATCGGCGGATTGCGCCGCGACAAGGTCGAGCTCGAACGGATCGCCGGCGCGCTGGCGGCCTGACGACCGTCTCGGCGGTCAGCCGTTCAACCGCGTCAGCAGCGTCGCCGTCTTCTCCGGGTCGGTATTCTTCAGCAGCTTCTGCACGACGGGGGCGACTTCGTCGATGTGCGATTTCAGCACCTGCTGCTTCACCTGCAAGAGGCTGGCCGGGTGCATGGAGAACGAGCGCAGGCCCAATCCCAGCAATAGACGCGTGAGCAGCGGGTCGCCGGCCATCTCGCCGCAGACGGATACGGGTTTGCCGGCCTTGGCGCCGGCGCGGAGGGTGTGCTGGATGAGGTTGAGCACGGCGGGGTTCAGCGGGTCGTAGAGGTGCGCGACGCTGTCGTCGGCGCGGTCGATCGCGAGCGTGTACTGGATGAGGTCGTTGGTGCCGATGGACAGGAAGTCGAGCTGCTCGGCGAAGAAGGCGGCCGACAGCGCGGCGGCGGGTACTTCGATCATGCCGCCGATGGGGATGCCTTCGTCGAATTTCAGGCCGTCCTTCTTGAGTGAGGCCTTGGCTTCGTCGATGCGCTGCAGCGTCTGCCGCAGTTCGGCGAAGCTGGCGAGCATGGGGATCAGGATGCGTACGCGGCCGTGGGCGGAGGCGCGCAGGATGGCGCGCAACTGGGTGTGGAAGAGGCCGGGCTCGGCGAGGCACAGGCGGATGGCGCGCAGGCCGAGCGCGGGGTTGTCGGCGACGGTGTGGCCCCAGGGTGCCTGCTTGTCGGCGCCGAGGTCGAGCGTACGGATGGTGACGGGCTTGCCGTCGAGGGCCTCGGCCACGGCCTTGTAGGATTGGTACTGCTCGTCCTCGTTCGGCAGGTCGTCGCGGTTGAGGAAAAGGAATTCGCTGCGGAAGAGTCCGATGCCCTGCGCGCCGGCCGCCTTCACCGCCTGCACGTCGTCGAGCAGTTCGATGTTCGCCATCAGTTCGATCGGGGTGCCGTCGAGCGTGGCGGACTTGCTGGTTTTCAGGCGCTTGAGCTTGTCGGTGTCGATGCGCCACTGGTTCTGCCGCAGGCGGTACTCGGCCAGCACCGATTCGTCCGGATTGACGATGACGACGCCGTCGCGGCCGTCGACGATCAGGAGGTCGTGGTCGCGGATCAGACCGCGCGCGTTGTGCAGCGCCATCACCGAGGGCATGGCCATGCTGCGCGCGAGAATCGCGGTGTGCGAGGTGGCGCCGCCGAGGTCGGTGATGAAGGCGGCGAAGTGCACGTTCTTGAAGATGACCATGTCGGCCGGCGTCAGCTCGTGCGCGACGAGGATGCGCTCGCTGTCGAAGTCGACGTCGAGCGGCAGGTGGCTGGGGTGGCCGAGCAGGGCCTTGAGCACGCGCTGGACGACCTGCACCACGTCTTCCTGGCGGCTGCGCAGGTAGGCGTCGTCGATCTCGTCGAAGCGCGCGACCAGCGCCTCCATCTGCTGCGCCAGCGCCCATTCGGCGTTGCACTGCGTTTCGCGGATCAGGCGTTTGGGCGCCTCGGCGATCATCGAGTCGCCGAGGAACATCAGGTGCATGTCGAGAAAGGCCGACAGTTCGGCCGGCGCGTTCGCAGGGATGTGTTCGCGCAGGGTTTCGAGTTCGGCGCGGGTGGCGAGAATGGCCTCGTCGAAGCGCGCCAGTTCGTCCTTGATGTATTTCTTGTCGAGCATGTACTGCGGCACTTCGACGCGCGCGCTCGACGCGAGATGCGCGTAGCCGATGGCGATGCCGCCGGAGACGCCGATGCCGTGCAGGCTGAAGCTCGTGGCGGGCATGGCGTCAGGCGAGCTCCTCGCCGAAGCCGCTCGCGATCAGATCGACCAGCGCGTCCATCGCCACGACCTCGTCCTTGCCGTTGGTTTCGAGCGTGAGGGTGCTGCCCCGGGCGGCGGCCAGCATCATCACGCCCATGATGCTCTTGGCGTTGACCCGGCGGCCGTTCTTGGACATGTGGACTTCGCTCGCGAAGCTCGACGCGAGCTGCGTGAGCCGGGCGGAAGGGCGGGCGTGCAGCCCGAGTTTGTTGACGATTTCAACGTCCCGTTGCTGCATGACACATGGTCTCGGAAATGTGGCTGATGCTGTTGCGCCCGCCTTCGACGATACGCTCGACCAGTTCCGGCAGGGCCAGGGTCTCGCGGTAGTTCAGCGCCTTCAGCAGCATGGGCAGGTTGGCGCCGGTGACGCCCTCGACCCGCGCGGGTTCGAGCTGGCGGCACAGCGTGTTGCTGGGCGTGGCGCCGTACATGTCGACCAGCACCAGCACGCCGTCGCCCTGCTGGAGCGCGTCCAGACGGGCCTGCAGCACTTTCTGGCGTTCGTCGGGGTCGGCGTGGCCGGTGAAATCGAGCGTGGCGAGTCCGGACGGCCGGTTGCCGAGCACGTGTACCGCACATTCGACCAGGCTGTCGGCGAGCGAGCCGTGGGCGACGATGAGGATGCCGATCATTGCGAGAAAGTCGGGGGCGAAAAGCTGTATTCTACCGCGCGGCTCACTGCAGCCTGGCCTGCATGGCCGGCGAAACCTGCATGCGGCCCGCCGCGTCCACCGCCAGCCAGTCGGCGAGGCCGAGTCGCCGGGCTGCGTCCGCCAGGTGCGCGGGGCCGGCGATGAAGAGCGGCTTGGACAACGCGTCCGAACGGGTGCCCGCCGCCGCGCCCGAGACGAGGATCGTCACCGATTGCAGGCCCGCGGCGGGCCGGCCGCTGCGCGGGTCGATGAGATGGCAGTAGCGCGCGCCGTCCGCCTCGAAATAGCGCTGGTAGTCGCCCGAGGTGCCGATGGCCTCGCCGTCTCGCAGTTCCAGCGTGGCCAGCGTGCCGGGCCGGCGTGGATGCTGGATGCCCACGCGCCAGGGGCGGTCGCCGTGGCGGCCCAGCGCGAGCACGTTGCCGCCGATGTTGATCAGCGCGTCGCGGACGCCGTGCCGTTTCAGGATCGCCGCCGCGTCGTCGAGCGCGCGGCCCTTGGCGTAGCCGCCCAGGTCGAGCCGCACGGCCGGGTTGGCGCTGGAAACGGCGTCACCGTCGATGCGCAGATCGGCCATGCGCGGATGCCGGCCGACCCAGTCGGCGACGGCGGCGGCGTCCGGCACGCGGGCCTGCGGCGTGTCGGCGTGGAAGCCCCACAGCGCGATGAGGCCGCCGATGGCGGGATTGAACAGGTCGTCCGATTGCGCGGCCAGCGATTGCGCGTCGCGCAGCATTGCCGCGAGTTCGGGCGAGACCGTCGCCGGTTCGCCGCGCGCCAGCGCGCCGTTCAGACGCGACAGTTCGCTGGGCTGCCAGGCGTGCAGCATGCGGTGCATCGCGTCGAAACGCGCGAGCACGTCGGCGATGGCGGTGCGGGCCTGCGCCCCGGGCGCATCGGCCACGCTGACCTCGACCAGCGTGCCGAAGACGTAGGCCTGCTGCTTGACGACCTCCGGCGGCCGGGCGCAGGCGGCGAGCGCGACGACGCACAGCAGGACGAGCAGGCGCCGCATCACGCTAACGCTTCGATAAAACGCGCGGCGACGTCGCAGCCGGCCTGCGCGGCGATTTCCTGGAAACCGGTGGGGCTGGTGACGTTGATCTCGGTCAGGCAGTCGCCGATCACGTCGAGTCCGGCGAGGAAGATGCCGCGCGCCTGTGCCCAGGGCGCGACGGCTTCGGCGATGGCGCGGTCGCGCTCGGACAGCGGCTGCGCGCGGGCGGTGCCGCCCGCGGCGAGGTTGCCGCGCGTTTCGCCCGGCTGCGGGATGCGCGCGAGCGCGAAGGGGATGACCTCGCCGTCGATCAGCAGGATGCGCTTGTCGCCCTCGGCGATTTCCGGCAGGTAGCGCTGCGCCATGATCGGACGCCGCCCGCGATGCGTGAGCGTTTCGAGGATAGCGTTGCGGTTGGGGTCGCCGATGCCGAGCCGGAACACGCCGGTGCCGCCCATTTCGGTGAGCGGCTTGACGATGATGTCGCTGTGCTCGATCAGGAAGGCCTCGATCTCGACCGCCTGCGCGGCGACGAGCGTGGGCGCGATGAACTGCGGGAAATCGAGGATCGTCAGCTTCTCGTTGCAGTCGCGCAGCGCGGCCGGCCGGTTCAGCACGCGCGCGCCGGCGGCTTCGGCGATGCCGAGCAGATGCGTGGCGAGCAGGTAGTCGGTGTCGACCGGCGGGTCGGTGCGCATCAGGATCGCGTCGAAATCGGTCAGCGCGTGCTCGCGCTTGCCGGCGATCCGGTACCAGGCGTCGTCGGACGAGATGTCGAGCGCCTCGCAGTCGGCGCAGACCTGGCCGTTGCGCACATAGAGCTGCGCCGCCGCGCAGGCGAACACGGCGTGGCCGCGCGCCTGCGCGGCGCGCATCATCGCCACGCTGGAATCCTTGCGCGGCTTGAGCCTGGCCAGCGGGTCGACGACGAACAGCAGCTTCATGCGGCGGTCGCTTCCTGCGCGGCCTGCAGGTCGTTCAGCGCCTCGTCGAGCTCGATGCTCGCCGCCAGCATGGCGAGCCGCGCGATCACGCCGTAGGCGTAGAAGCGGTTGGGCGCGGCGTCGGGATTGGCGCCGCGGTCGGGCGTGAAGCAGGTAGTGTCGAAGGCAAGCGGCACGAAGTGCATGCCGGGGCTGTTGAGGTTCTCGTCGGCGCCGCGTCCGGTGTGTACGCGGTAGAAGCCGCCGATGACGAAGTGATCGAGCATGTAGACGACCGGCTCGGCGACCGCCTCGTTGATGCTCTCGAAGGTGTAGACGCCTTCCTGGATCAGTACTTCGCTGATTTCCAGACCTTCCTTGCCGACGGCCATCTTGTTGCGCTGTTTGCGGTTCAGCTCGATCACGTCGTCGGGCGACTTCACCGTCATGATGCCCATGCCGTAGGTGCCGGCGTCGGCCTTGACGATGACGAAGGGCGGCTGGTCGATGCCGTATTCGTCGTACTTGGCCTGGATGCGCGCGAGCAGCGCCTCGACCTTTTCGGCCAAGCAGGCTTCGCCCTGGCGGGCGTGGAAGTCGATCCGGCCGCACTGGTCGAAATAGGGGTCGATCAGCCAGGGGTCGATGTTGATCATGCGCGCGAATTCGATCGCCACGTCGCGGTAGGCGGTGAAATGGCGCGACTTGCGGCGCGTCGCCCAGCCGGCGTGCAGCGGCGGCATGATGGTCTGCTCGATGCCCTTGAGGATGTCGGGCACGCCGGCGGAAAGGTCGTTGTTGAGCAGCACCGCGCAGGGGTCGAAGTCGGCCAGGCCGACGCGGTCGCCCTTGCGGATCAGCGGTTCGAGCGTGAGGCGGCCGCCGGCGGGCAACTCCAGCGTGGTCGGCTGGGTGATCTCGGGGATCAGCGTGCCGATGCGCACGATGAGCCCGGTCTGCCGCAGGATGTGCGCGAGCACCGCCACGTTCTGCAGGTAGAAGGCATTGCGCGTGTGGTTCTCGGGAATCAGCAGCAGGCGCTGCGCGTCGGGGCAGATCTTCTCGACCGCGCCCATCGCCGCATGGATCGACAGCGACATGAAGGCCGGGTTGAGGTTGTTGAAGCCGCCGGGAAACAGGTTGGTGTCCACCGGCGCGAGCTTGAAGCCGGCGTTGCGGATGTCGACCGAGGTGTAGAAGGGCGCGGCCTGTTCCTTCCATTGCTGGCGGAACCAGTGCTCGATGGTCGGTTGCGCGTCGAGCAGGCGTTTCTCCAGCTCCAGGAGCGGGCCGGTCAGTGCGGTGGTGAGATAGGGGACCATAATAGCGGGGGATTCGTATGCGCGTATTTTAGGCCAAGCCGGATGTTCGACATCGTTTTGTATCAGCCCGAGATTCCGCCCAACACCGGCAATCTCATCCGGCTCGCCGCCAATACCGGCTGCCGCCTGCATCTGGTCGAGCCGCTGGGTTTCGATCTGTCGGACAGGCAGGTGGCGCGCGCCGGGCTGGATTATCATGACATGGCCTGCGTGCGCACGCATCCCGACTGGGCGGCGGCGCGCGCGGCGCTCGCGGGCGGCCGCTGGTTCGCGCTCACCACCAAGGCCGGCCGGCTCTATGGAGAAGCGGCGTTCCGGCCGGGCGACGTGTTCGTGTTCGGCCCCGAGTCGCGCGGGCTGCCGGCGGACGTCCTGGCCGAATTCGCGGCCGACAGCCGGTTGCGCTTGCCGATGCTGCCGGGATCGCGCAGCATGAACCTGTCCAACGCGGTGAGCGTGACGGTGTTCGAGGCCTGGCGGCAGAACGGGTTTGCGGGGGGCGCGTGAGCAGCGAGCCTCGGCACGTGCGAGCGCCCGCGAACGCGCCCAACCCCCGACGCGAGCCGGTTGATTTTCAGCGATTGGGACGGAGGGGGCGCGTGAGCAGCGAGCCTCGGCACGTGCGAGCGCCCGCGAACGCGCCCGGCCTCCGATGCAAGCCGGTTGATTAGAGGGGACAGGTGATGAGCGGAATGGAATGGCTGGAAGCGGCGAGCTACATGGTGACCATCGTCGGCCTGCCGTTCGCGATCGCCGTGTATCTGCTCGACCAGCGGCGCGAACGGCAGAACGAGGAGGAGGAACTCTTCCTGCGGCTGTCCGACGAGTACGCCGATTTCATGCGGTTGGTGCTCGACAACGCCGACCTGCATCTGCTGTCGCCCGGCGAGAAGGGCGAACTCAGCGAGGAGCAGCGCGAACGCAAGCAGGCGCTGTTCGCGATTCTCGTCGCCCTGTTCGAGCGCGCCTACGTGCTGGTCTACGAGGATGACATGAGCCGCCAGCAGGCGCGCCTGTGGCAGTCGTGGTCGGACTACATGCACGAGTGGTGTCAGCGGGCGGATTTCCGCGCGGACTTGCCGCACCTGCTGCACGGCGAGGACCCCGATTTCGTCGCCACCATCGAGCGCATCGCGCGCGAGGCGGCGTGAGTCCGGCGCGTCAGGCCGCTTCGGCCGTGTGCGCGTTGAGCCAGGCGATCAGTTCGTCCAGCGGCAGCGGCCGGCTCAGATAGTAGCCCTGCGCCTGGTCGCAGCCCATCTCGCGCAAGGCGTCGAGCGTACGGGCGTCTTCCACGCCTTCGGCGGTGACGCCGAGGCCGAGGTTGTGCGCGAGTGCGACGGTGGAGCGCACGATGATCGCGTCCTGCGAGTTGTCGCGCATGCCGATCACGAACGAGCGGTCGATCTTCAGCGCCGTGAGCGGCAGTTGGCGCAGGTAGGCGAGCGAGGAGTAGCCGGTGCCGAAGTCGTCGACGGCGATCGCGACGCCCAGCGCGGCGATGCTGCGCAGCATCGCCGCGCAACTGTCCGAATCCTGCATCAGCGCGGTTTCGGTGAGTTCGAATTCGATTTCCCCGTACGGCACGCCGGCCGCTTCGATGGCCTGCTGCAGGTTGTGCACGAACAGGCTGTTGAGCAGGTTGCGGGCGGACAGGTTGATCGCCACCGCCTGCGTGTAACCGAGCGCGCGCAGGCGGCGCTTGTCGGCGAGCGCGAGATTGAGCACGGCCAGGGTGAAGGGATGGATCACTTCGTTCATCTCGGCGAGGTGGATGAAGTCGGCGGGGTAGAGCAGCCCGAGCCGCGCGTTGCGCCAGCGGACCAGGGCCTCGAAGCCCGCGATGCGCCGGGTGGCGACGTCGATCTTGGGCTGGTAGTGCAGGACGAGTTCGCCGTTTTCCACCGCGTGCGCCAGCTCGACCGCCAGCGCGAGGCGCTCCGGGCTGTAGTCGTCGAAGTTGCGGTCGTATACGGCCACGCCGGTGCCGCGCTTTTTCGCCTGGTACATGGCCACGTCGGCGGCGCGCAGCAGTTCGTGGCTCGTCTCGCCGTGCGCGGGATGCAGGGTGACGCCGATGCTGGCGCCGATGCGCAGGGCCACGCCCTGGATCATGAAGGGCTGGCGCAGCGCCTCGCTGAGCCGGCGGGCCAGCGCGGCCGGTTCGGCCTCGTCGGCCTCGTCGGCCAGCCCGGTCAGCAGAATGGCGAATTCGTCGCCGCCCAGGCGGCAGACGAGCGCGTCGCGATCCGCCAGATTCTCGGCGATGCGCGGCCCGATCCGGGTCAGCAGCTTGTCGCCGATGTGGTGGCCGAGCGTGTCGTTCACTTCCTTGAAACGGTCCAGGTCGAGCAGGAACAGCGCGGTGACCGCGCCGGCGCGGCGGGCGACGCGTTCGGCGAACTCGGCGTGCAGCACCGAGCGGTTGAACAGCCCGGTCAGGCTGTCGTGGCGCGCCTGGAACGCGAGGCTGACGACGTGCCGCGCGTTGGCGACGGCGAGGGCGACGGTGTTGCCCAGCGCGTTCAGGGTGCCGAGATCGCCGTCGTTGAAACTTCTGGCGGCGTCGTACGCCACGCCGAGGCTGCCGAGCGCGCGTTCGTTGTAGATCATGGGGATGACCACGCAGGTCTGCAGGCCCGCGGCGGCGGCGGCGCGGCGCAACTGCGGCGACACGCGCGCGTCGCCGGCGATGTCCGTGCTGACGAGCGGCCGCCGTTCGGCGACCGCCGCGCCGCACAGGCTGTCGGCCAGCGGCACGTTTTCGATGACGTGGAGAAAAGCTTCGTCGAAGCCGCGGCTGGCGGCCCGTTCCAGGATGCCGTCGTTCAGCAGGTGGATGGTGACGTGCGCGGCGCGGCTCAGCCCTTGCAGCGCGTCCATCGCTTCCTTCAGGATGTCGTCGAGCGACAGCGAGGCGTGAATGCGCGCCGACAACTGGTTGATGAGGCGCAGGCTTTCGTTGCGGTCGAGCAGGGCCTGGCGCGACTGGGTCAGCTCGCGTTCCGTTTCCTTGCGCTCCGTGATGTCGCGCACGGTGGCCAGGATGTGCGGTTCGCCGCCGAGCGCCGCCTTGTTGAGCGTGACTTCCGCGTCGAAGCACGTGCCGTCCGCCCGGACATGCCGCCACTCGAAGAACGGCGTCTCCCCTGCGAGCGCCTTCTGGATCAGGGACTGGGCCTTGTCGCGCGAGGGCTGTCCGTCGGGCTGGAACGCGGGTGAGAGCCGATGCGGCGCGATGCCGACGAGGGCTTCGCGCGGACAGCCGAACAGGGCGAGGGCCGCCGGGTTGCAGTCGACGACGCGGCCGCCCTGCATCAGGAAGATGCCGTCGCCGACGTGCTCGAAAAGCGTGCGGTAGCGGGCCTCGCTGTCGCGCAGGCCGGCGCGCGCCGCCGCCCGCTCGCTAAGATCGTCGGCGATGCCGAGGAAGCCTTCGACGCGGCCGTCGGGTCCGTGCAGGGCGGTGACCGCGAGCCGCACCGGGAAGCGGGAGCCGTCCTTGCGCACGTAGGTCCATTCGCGTTCCTCGGGCAGGCCTCTGCGCGGCCGCGCGACGAACACGTCGAAGCCGGGCTGAACCGGGGCGCCGAGCGCCGGGCCGAGCGCGTCGGCGTGCCGGCGCAATTCGTCGGCGTCGTGGAAGATCACCGGCGTGGTTTGCCCGACGACTTCCTCGGGGCGGTAGCCGAGCATGCGCTGGGCCGCGGCGTTGAAGCTGACGATGGTGCCGGCGGTATCGGTCGAGATGATGCTGTATTGGGCCGCGTCGAGCACGGCCTGGCGCCAGTTGGCCAGGCGCGAGACGGCGTCGTTCGAGGCCGCCTGGCGCGCGACGGCGCGCCGGTAGGCCCAGATCGCGCTCAGCAGGAAGGCGCCGAGCAGGGCGGTGGGCAGAAGCAGCCGCTGCGCCCAGTTCAGCAGCACGGCATGGAGCGGCGTGAAGGCGCCGGCGCTCAGGCCGTATTCGTCGATGCGCTGATAGGTCAGCAGAAACCAGCCGCGCAGCCGCGGCAGGTGGATGAGCGTCGTGCCCGAGGGGGCTTCGAGCGCCTGGATCTGACGTTGGGTTTCCTCGGTGATGCGGCGGCTGTAGGAGTGGTTCGCCGCCTCCTTTCCGAGGCCGGGGGGCAGCGGATAGACATATTGCAGATAGCCGTCGTCGCGCAGCAGCGCGGTCAGCGTGCGGGGCGGCAGCGCCGCGTTGGCGAGCAGCATCGTGCCGCCCTCGATGGCGTAGCCGGCCGTCATCACCGCGACGGTCCTGCCGGCGCCGTCCGTGACGGGGGTGCGCACCGGGATGACCCATTTCCCGAGCGCGGGCATGTAGTACGGCCGGCCGGGCTGGATGTGGCCGGTCTGCAGGCTCTTGCGGAAGCTGTCGCGTGTTTCCGGCGCCTGCGCGAGATTGGGCAGCGGCTGGCCGCTCGCCACGCCGCTCACCAGAACGAGCTGGCCGTCGGGGCGGGCCAGGCCGAAGCCGGCCATGCCCGGATCGATGGCGTGCAGACGCTCGGCCAGGGCGCGGCCGCGTTCGGGGTTTTCCAGCGCGCCGGCCGCGACCAGTTCGCTGCCGGCGCTTTCCAGAACCAGCTCGTAGTTCTTGAGGGTGGTGCGGGTGTTCTGCACCAGGATGCTGTTGATGTAGCGCAACTGGGTTTCGGCGTCGCGGCGCGCGTCGGTCCAGTGCCAGAAGACGGCGATGAGGTACGTCAGTACGAGAAAACCCAGCAGGACGACGAACAGGCTGCGCAAGGGTTTCGCGTCGTGGATCGCGGGTGACGGTTGGAGCATTGATTCCGTTTCGCCTCGTGTAATGACCGCCGGCTCTGCATGCGCGAACGATGGGCGGTATTACGGGCGATGCGCCGGGAAACTGTAGCCGGCGGCCGGCTTGGCGGTCAGAACTCGGTCTTGATTTCCCGGTTCAGCAGCGCGTCGACCGCCTGGGCGGCGGGCAGAGCGCCGTTGAGGATGCGGCAGACGGCGCGGGTGATGGGCAGGTCGACGCCGAGCGCGGCGGCGAGCGCGTCGACTTCGCGCGCGGTGGGCACGCCTTCGGCCACGTGGCCGAGCTCGGCGAGAATGGCGTCGAGCGGCCGGCCCTGCGCGAGCCGCAGGCCGACCTGGCGGTTGCGCGAGAGGTCGCCGGTGGCGGTGAGAATGAGGTCGCCCAGACCGGACAGCCCCATGAAAGTCTCGGCATGGCCGCCGAGGCGGATGCCGAGGCGGGTCATCTCGGCCAGCCCGCGCGTGACGAGCGCGGCCCGCGCGTTGTGGCCGAGCGCGAGGCCGTCGCAGATGCCGGCGGCGATCGCCATGACGTTCTTCAGGGCGCCGCCGATCTCGACGCCGATGACGTCGTGGTGGGCGTAGATGCGCATGCGCTGGCCGGACAGGGCTTCGGCCAGGCGGTGCGCGAGCGCGGCGTCGGTCGAGGCGAGCGTGAGAACGGTCGGGCAGCCGCGCGCGACCTCCTGCGCGAAGCTGGGGCCGGACAGCACGCCGGCCCGGGCGTCCGGCGGCAGGCATTCGGCGACGAGCTGATGCGGCAGCTTGCCGCTGCCGGGCTCGAAGCCCTTGCACACCCAGATCAGGGGCGGCAGGGCGGGCTGGCGCGCCAGAGCGGCGAGCGTCGCGCGCAAGGCATGGGTGGGCACGGAGACGACGATCAACTCGGCGGCGTCCGCCGCGGCGTCGAAATCGGCCTCGAAGGCGAGCGCCGTCGGCAGGGGGCAGTCGGGCAGGTAGCGCGCATTGACGCGCTGCGCGCGCATGGCGTCGAGCTCGGCGGCGCTGCGGCCCCACAGGACGACGTCGTGCGGCCCGGCCCAGTGCGCGGCCAGCGCGGTGCCCCACGCGCCGGCGCCGAGCACCGCGAGCTTCATTCGCCCCAGGCCTCGTATACGGGCAGCCAGCCGGCGAGGCCGTCGGGATGTTTCACGGGCAGCCAGCCGGACGGATCGGCGTCGCCGGTCACGGCCAGCACCAGGCCGCGCGCGGCGCGGAAGACGACCTCGGCGTCGAGGCGCGGCGCGCGGCGGACATGGCCGACGTCGACCTTGACCATCACGGTGCGCGGACCGCCCAGCGCCGTTTTCTCGATCCAGGCCAGGCGGCCGCCGGGGTCGCGCACCTTGGCCCAGGACTCGGTATCGACGACGACTTCGAGCGGCAGGCCCGGCCCGGCGACGGCGAGCTTGCCGGCGGCGGTCGAGGGCGCGTCGTACAGCAATGCGGCCCGTCCGGTGCTGCGGTAGTCCAGCGCGTGCGCCGGAACCGCCGCCAGAACGAGGAGCAGGCCGAGGAAGGCGCGAGTCCGGATGGCGGTCAATGCGTCTGCGGGGGGACGGCCTGCTGCTGCTGGGCCTGTTGCTGCTGCATGAACAGGGCCTCGAAGTTGACCGGGTTGAGCAGCAGCGGGGGGAAGCCCGCGCGCACCACGACGTCGGACACGGTTTCGCGCAGATAGGGGAACACGATGTTGGGGCAGCCGATGCCGAGCACCATCGGCATCTGGTCCTGCGGCACGTTCTGGATGCGGAAGAGGCCGGTCTGCGCGCATTCGACCAGGAACATCGTCTTGTCGGCGACCTTGGCGGTGATGGTGACGGTGATGCTGGTCTGGAACATGTCGGGGCCGAGCGCCTTGCTCTCGGTCGACATGTTGACGTCCATCTGCGGCGCGTCGCGCTCCAGGAAGATGGCGGGCGCGCTCGGCACCTCGACCGACAGATCCTGAACGTAGATCTTCTCGATGTTGAACACGGGTTGTTGTTCGTCCGACATGGTGTCTCCCTGAAAAGAAACCGGAGCCTGGGCTCCGGGGTGTGCTGGAATGCGCCGTCGACCGGCGGTTTCCCGCCATTCTACACGCGCTTCAGTGAACGCCCTGTGACGCCAGCCAGCGCTTGAGAGCGTGCGCGTCCATCGCGCCGGAAATGCGCGCGGCCTCGACGCCGCCGCGGAACAGGATCAGGCTGGGAATGCCCTTGATGTGGTGGCGCATCGATACCTGCGGCCAGGTCTCGGTGTCGACCTTGGCGAAACGCGCGCGGCCGGCCATTTCGCCGGCCACCTGCTGGAACACCGGCGCCATCATCTTGCATGGCCCGCACCAGGCCGCCCAGAAGTCGACCAGCACCGGCAGGCCGGCCTTGGCGACGAAGCTGTCGAAGCTGTCGGCGGTCAGGTCGACGGGCTTGCCGGGCAGCAGCGGCGCGCCGCATTTGCCGCATTTGGGCGCATCGCCCAGGCGGTCGTCGGGCACGCGGTTGACGGCGAGACAGTGGGGACAGGCGAGTTCCATGACGATTCCTTCGAGGCGGGCGTTCTGGCTCCAGATAGGGATCGCGTCCGGAAAATCAAGCGCCGCCCGGCGGGGCGGCCGGCTCAGCCGGCGTTCAGCAGCGGCGCCAGCTTGCCGGCGGCATCGAGCGCCGAGGTGTCGTCGAAGCCGCCGACGTGCGTGTCGCCGATGAACACCTGGGGCACGGTGCGGCGGCCGCCCGAACGCGCGATCATCTCGTCCATGCGCTTGGGCTCCAGATCGATGCGGATTTTCTCGATCTCGGTGACGCCCCGGCTTTTCAGCAGGCGCTCGGCCGCCACGCAGTAGGGGCAGACGGCGGTGCAGTACATCACGACCTTTTGCATCGGGGCATCCTCACTTCTTCTTGCGTTCGATGGGCAGATTGGCGCGTTCCCAGGCCACGATGCCGCCGTCGAGGTTGTACACGGTCTCGAAGCCGGCCTTCCGCAGCACGTTGCAGGCGCGCGCCGAGCGGTGGCCGCTGCGGCAGTTCACGAGCACGGGCTTGCCCTTGAATTTTTCCAGCTCGTTGAGGCGGCCGGAGAGCTGGCCGAGGGGGATGTGCTTCGATTTCGGGATGTGGCCGGACTCGAATTCGCTCGGCTCGCGCACATCGAGGACCAGGGCGTCGTCGTTGTAGAGGCGGGTGGCTTTCAGCGTGTCGGCGGACTCGAATCCCGCCACGCGCTTGCCGACGAAGGTCCACAGCAGCATGGCGCCGGACGCGGCGGCCACGGCCACCAGCATCCAGTTGGCCTGGAGAAATTGCATGTTCATGCGCGTCGACGCCCGTTTAGAGGCCGCAGCCCTGCTTCACGCCGGCCTTCTTCAGCATGATGTCCATCGGGCAGAAGCGGGTGATGCCGGACTGGAACAGGTTGAAGCCGACGAAGGCGGTGAACCAGAGCCAGGAGAGCTGGGTTATGTCCACGCTGCCGGCGAAATGGGCCAGCGCCAGCGACAGCAGGATGAAGAAACCGGCGATGATGCGGACGAGACGTTCTACGGTCATGATCACTTCCTTGGAAAACGAACACGCGATGATAAAGACCAGCGGGCTCCGATATCAAGTGGCTGTCGCCTCGGGGGCCGCGCGTTTCTGCCAGATGTAGTAGAGCAGCGGGATGACGATCAGCGTCAGCGCGGTGGAGGCGAAGGTGCCGAAGATCAGCGACACGGCCAGGCCGCCGAACACCGGGTCGGTGATCATGATGGCCGAGCCGAGGATGATCGCGAGCGCGGTCAGCAGGATGGGCCGCAGGCGCACCGCGCCGGCTTCGATCACCGCTTCCTTGAGGCCGTAGCCCTGGGCGCGGTAGTCGACGATGAAGTCGATCAGCAGCAGCGAATTGCGCACCACGATGCCGGCCAGCGCGATTACGCCGATCATCGACGTGGCGGTGAAGGCCTGGCTGGTCGCCCAGTGGCCGGGGAACACGCCGACCAGGGTCAGCGGGATCGCGCCCATCACGATCATCGGCATGATGAAGGACTTGTAGTAGCCCACCAGCAGCAGGTAGATGAACACCAGCGCGACGATAAAGGCCGAGCCGAGGTCGCGGAACACGTCCAGCGTCAGCCGCATCTCGCCGCCCCACAGCAGGTGGTAGTTCGTGACGTCGTCGGCCGCGGCCTGCGTGAAGCCGAGGTTGCCGGTCTTGAAGGCGATGCCGTTCGACAGCATCGTGCCGTCCAGCATCCTGTCGAGCGCGAGCACGGCGTAGACGGGGCTGGAGGTGATCATTTCGCCGCCGACCATGACCAGGGGATGCTGGTCGCGGCCGTAGATGGGCTTGCCGTAGGGCGCGCGCGCCACTGTGGCCACCGCGCCGAGCGGCACCTGCTTGCCCATCGCGTTGGTGAGGCGCAGCGCCATCAGCGATTCGGGCGACTGGCGCTCGGCGCGCGGCAGACGCACCACGATGTTGACCGGATCGCGCGCCGAATCGACGTGGATCGCGCCGATCGACAGGCCCGACACGTAATCGTGCAGCAGCTTGCCGACCTGGCCGGCGACCACGCCCGACAGCGCGGCCTTCTCGTGATCCACGCGCACCGCGAAGGACTGCATCGTGGCGGTTACCGAATCGTCGGCGTTGATCATGCCGTACACCGATTCGAAGGCGCGGCGCACTTCGGGCGCGGCGCCGCGCAGCTTCTCGTAGTCGGGGCCGTAGAGCTCGGCCAGCACCTGCGCCTGCACCGGCGGGCCGGGCGGCGTTTCGTAGAGCTTGATGCGGGCGTCGGGGAAGCGGGCGTGCACGGGCTGCAGCGTCTCGTTGAGTGCCTGCACGATCTCGTGCGAGGCGGTCGAACGCCGGTGCTTGTCCACGAGGTTCACGCGGATCTGCGCCAGGTTGTCGCCGCGCTTGATCAAGTCGCCGCGCACCAGGGCGGCGAAATCGATCGGCGCGGTGATGCCGAGGAAGGTCTGGTAGTCGGTGACGTGGCGGTTCTGCGCCAGCACGTCGCCCACCGCGCGCGCGACGCGGTCGGTTTCCTCCAGCGGCGTGCCGGCCGGCGTGTCGACTTCCACCAGAAAGGTGTTGGTGTTGTCGTTGGGCAGCATCTTCAGCTCGACGCCCAGCGCCGACAGCGGGCCGTTCATGCCGGACGGGCGGATGAACTGCCAGGCCGGCATCAGCATCGCGGCGACAAGCAGGCCCAGCACCGCGAGGAACATGACGTTGCGGCGGCCGCGGTTTTCGATGAAGGGGGTGATCGCCTTCACGTAGCCGCGATGCAGCGGATCGGCCTGATGCGCGCCGGTCTCTTCGAGGCTTTCCTTGCGCGCCATCTCGCTCCGTGCGGCCTTCTTGCGCAGCCACAGGTTGGTCGCCCAGGGCACGACGATGTAGGCGATCAGCAGCGAGGCGATCATGGCCACCGGCACGTTGAACGGGATCGGCAGCATGAAGGGGCCCATCATCCCCGAGACGAAGGCCATCGGGATGAAGGCCAGGATGACGGCGATGGTCGCGATGTTGGTCGGGTTGCCGATTTCGTTGGTGGCCTGGATGACCACGCTCTTGAAATCGCGGTCGCCGATGCCGTGGTGCAGGTGGCGGTGGATGTTCTCCACCACCACGATGGCGGCGTCGACCAGCAGACCGAGCGACAGGATCAGCGCGAACAGCGTGATGCGGTTGATCGTCTGGCCGGCGAACAGGCCGATGGTCAGCACCACGAACAGGATCAGCGGCACGGTCAGCGTGACGATGCCGGCTTCGCGCCAGCCGAGGAAGAACACCAGGATCACGACCACCGAGCCGATGGCGATGCCGAGGTGTTCGACCAGGGTATTGACCGCGTCGTTGGCGCGCGCGCCGTCGTCGCGGGTCACCGCTACCGCGATGTCGGCCGGGATGGCCTGCCGCTTCAACTGGTCGAGCTTCTGCAGCACGGCGTCGGCCACGACCACGGCGTTGGTACCGGCCTTCTTGGCGATGGCGAGCGTGACCGCGGGCGCCTCGCCGCGCGGCATGTCCTTGCCGGCGGCGGGGCCGAAGGCGAAGCGGGTGCTGGCGTCGATTTCCTCGGGGCCGTCGACGATCGTCGCCACATCCTTCAGGAACACCGGCCGGCCGTTGGGCGCGCCGATGACGATGTCGCCGACCTCGCGCGCGCTGCCGAGAAAACCCTGCACGCGCAGCGGCGCGACGCGGTTGTTGTCGACCAGCTTGCCGGCGGGCACGGAGACGTTCTGCCCCTGCAGCATCCTGTCGACCTGGTCGAGCGCGATGCCGGTCGCCGCCAGCTTGGCGGGCGAGATCCAGACGTTCACCGCGCGCTGCGCGCCGCCGATGATCTGGGTGAACGAGACGCCGGGCACGTTGCGCAACTGTTCGAGGATGCGGTAGGCGACCTGGCGCGTCTGCAGGTCGTCGAGGGTTTTCGACGACAGGGTCAGCGTCATGATCGGCACGTCGTCGACGTTGATCGGCTTGACGATGGGCTGCATGGCGCCGGGCGGCATCCGGTCCATGTTCTGCATCAACTGGTTGTAGAGCTTGACGAGGCTTCGTTCCTGATCCTGGCCGACCTTGAACTGCACCGTCACCAGGCCGAAATCCGGGGCCGCGTAGCCGAAGGTGTGGTCGACGCCGGACTGCGCGTTCATGATCGCTTCGAGCGGCCTGACGACGAGGTTGTGAATCTCCTCGGACGAGGCGCCGGGCTTGGCGACGATGATGTTGGCCGCCGGCACCACGATCTGCGGGTTGTATTCGCGCGGCGTGACGAACAGCGCCATGACGCCGGCGAGCGCCACCGCCAGCATGATCATGGCGGTGATCTTGGACTCGATGAACACGCCGGCCAGCTTGCCGGCGATGTTGAGCGGCGCGCTACGCTCAGTCATGGGCACCCCCGCTCACCTTGTCGCCGTTTTCCAGGCCGGCCACGTTGGACACGGCCACCTTCTCGCCGGCGGCCAGCCCGGACTGGATGTCCACCTGGCCGTCCGCGCTCGCGCCGGTGCGCACCATGCGGTAGCGCGCGACGCCCTGCGCGTCGACGACGAACACGCCGACGATGCCGGCGCGTTCGGCCAGCGCGGCAGCGGGCACGCGGAGGCCTTCGCGGTCGCCGAGCGAGAACGCGACGCGCACGAAATTCCCGCTTGCCAGCCCGCTGCCGGCGGGCAGATCGATCTTCACCCGATGCGTGTGGCTGACCGGATCGGCGGCGGGTACGGCCTGCGCGACCGTACCCGCGACCGTCGTCGCGCCGGCGTCGTCGCGCACGACGCTGACCTTGTCGCCGGGTTTGATGCGCGCGAACACGTCGCCGCTCACCTCGGTGCGCACCTGGAGCTTCTTCAGGCTTTCGATCGCCAGCACCGGTCGGCCGGGCGCGGCCAGATCGCCGGCGTTCGCCATCTTCATCGTGACCACGCCGGAAATGGGTGCGACCACCGAGGCGTAGCGCATCTGGCCGGACGCCAGGCCCAGGCCGGCGCGCGCGGCGGCGACCTGCTGCTGGGCGACTTCGTATTGCAGGCGGACCTTGTCCCACTGCAGCTTGGGAATGGCCTGTTCCCGGTAGAGCGCGCCGAAACGCTCATGGTCGATCTTCGCGTCGGCCAGCGCGGCCTCGGCCTGGGCCAGCCCGGCGCGCGCCTGGCCGACCTGGCCCTGGATGTCGGCGGGGTCGACCACGAACAGAAGCTGGCCCGCTTTCACGTTCTGGCCTTCCTCGACCTTGATCTCGCGGATGTAGCCCATCAGCCGGGACGCGACCTGCACCTGGTCTTCCGAAACCACCGTGCCGGGGGTTTCGACCCGGATGCCGACGGTCGCCGGCTGCACGGTCAGCGTGTCGGCCGCGACCATCCGGCCGCCGGCTGTCGCCGCGGCGTCGTCTTCATGGCCGCCGCAGCCGTGGATCAGGCTCATGGCCAGCCCCAGCAGGCCGGCACGCAGGAAGGGGGTGAGGGGTTTTGTTTTCATCGCAAGCGGGCTCACAGTTGGTCGGGTTGCAGACGGCCGGCGGCCAGGCGCACGCTGGCGCGCTGCACCTTGAGGTCGTAGCGCGCGGCGACGAGGTCCGCGCGCGCCTTGTCGAGCTGGGCCTGCGCGCCCAGCAGTTCGGTGATGGTGGCGACGCCGCTCGAATAGCGCTTCTCGACGATGCGCTGGGCTTCCTCGGCTTGGGCGACGGCGAGTTCGCGCGCCGATACGCGCTGCCGTGCCTCGTCGGCGCGCCGCCAGGCGTCGGCCACCTGATAGGCGACGCCCATTTCCGCCTGATTGAGCTTGGCGGCCAGTTCGCTGCGGCTGGCCTGGGCGCGGGCGATCGCGCCGTCGGTCACGCCGCCGTCGTAGAGCTGCCAGGTCAACTGGCCCCCCACCGTGTAGGAATGGGCGTCGAAGCCCAGGTTGTTGTCGTTGGTGTCGAAACGCGCCAGCAGGCCGGCCTGCGGATACCTGGCGGCGCGCGCCACCCGGATCGCGGCTTGCGCCGCGCCCATCTGATTGCGCAGGGCGGCGAGGCCGGGGTTGGATTTGAGGGCTTCGTCCTGATAGTCGGGCAGCGTGCCGTCGAGCGCCTTCACGTTCACGCTGGTTCCGACGTCGAGCGGCGCGGACAGCGGCATGCCCAGCAGCAGATGCAACTGGTCGAGCGCCTGGTGGGCGGCGTTTTCCGCCTGCGTCTGCTGAATCTTGACGTCCTCGAGATGGACCTGCGCGGACAGCAGGTCGCTCTTCACGACCACGCCGCCCTTCAGCAGGTTGTCGATGGTCTTGACGTAGGATTCCGCGGCCGCGCGGCCCTGCCGGGCCACGTCGACGTAGGCCCGCGTCGTGTGCACGCCCTCGTAGGCGCGCAGCACGTCGAAGATCACGCGCTGGCGCGCCATCGCGTCGCCATGCTGCGCGGCGTTCAGGTAGGCCTTGGCCTGCGCGGCGTAGCCCTCGATCAGGCCGCCCGTGTAAAGCGGCAACTGGGCTTCGAGGCGGGCGTTGAAGTTGTTGACGCCGTTCGGATGGTTCAGGTTGGCGGGCGCGACGCCGAGCGCGCCCGGGCCGGTGAATTCGTTGGCCCCGAAATCGCTGAAGGTCGCGTTGCGCTGCGACAGCTTGAGGCCGAAGGCGTTGAGCGCGTCGTCCGTGCGCGTGGCGTTGAGCGAGGCCGTCAGCTTGGGCAGGCGGGCGCCTTGGCTTTGATCGACGGCGGCGCGCGCCTGGTCGATCTGGGCGCCGGCCGCCAGGATGTCCGGGTTCTGTGTCAGCGCGCGTTGCACGGCCTGCCCGAAATCGAGCGTTTCGGCGAGCGCATGGGGCGAGAGAACCAGGCAGGACAAGAGTGCTAGGGTTTTGAGTCGAGCCGGTTTGGATGTCGTGTGACGCATCGATCCCCCTGGGGCTGGGTCCACGCCACGCGGGGTGGGCGGACGGGTTAAATATTAGTATTTAATTATATACGAATAATTTATCTGGACGATAGCCCAATTAATGTTAGCGGGTAAACGCGCGGGATGCAGACGGGGCAGCGGTTCGCCGCCGTGGGCGGATCGGGGAGTCGGGAGACGGAAGGCCCCGTCGGCATGAGCGACGGGGCGACGCGGGGCGCGGCCCGCGAGCGGATCAGTTGCCTTTGGCGAAACCGCAGAAGACGTCGCGCATCATGCTCAGAAGCTTGAGCGTGCGCGTATCGCCGACGCGGTAGTAGACGCGGTTGGCGTCCTTGCGGGTGCGCAGCACGCCCTTGTCGCGGAGGATCGCGAGGTGCTGCGAAATGTTGCTTTGCGAAGTGCCGACGTTGTCGACGATGTCCTGGACGCTGACTTCCTTGTCGCCCAGCACGCAGAGGATTTTCAGGCGAAGCGGATGCGACATCGCTTTCATCGCGCGCGACGCCTGCTCGATGTGCTCGTCCTTGTCCATCAGATCCACGGTGTCCCAGTCTGCCGACATGTTCATTACCTCGATCCTGTTCATGTAGTACCCTGCTGTTTTGGCCGGATGGTAAGTCGATACCCGGCTCATGCGGTGAGTGGATGTAGATTAGCAATCACGCATATATTAAAATATTCCCATAAAAACGATCCAGGATATACAGAATTTTTTCATGAAGAGCACGCCGGTTCTCCTTATCATCCTCGACGGGTTCGGATGCCGCGCCGAGCGTGAAGACAACGCCATCGCGCAGGCCAGCAAACCGAATTTCGACCGTTTGTGGAAAGAGAACCCGCATACGCTGATTCACGCCTCGGAAATGGAGGTGGGCTTGCCCAAGGGGCAGATGGGCAATTCCGAGGTCGGCCATCTCAACATCGGCGCGGGTCGGGTGGTGTATCAGGAATTCACCCGCATCGACCGCGCGATCGAATCCGGCTACTTCTACAGCAATCCGGCGCTGCTGAACGCGGTGCATCAGGCGCGCGACCATCAGAAGACGCTGCACCTGTTCGGCCTCCTGTCCGACGGCGGCGTACACAGCCACGAATCGCACTTCCACGCGATGCTGGAAATGGCTGCGCGCGAAGGCCTGCACAAAGTCTGCCTGCACGTCTTCCTGGACGGTCGCGATACGCCGCCCAAGAGCGCGGAAATCTATCTGCGCCGCCTGATGGACAAGACCCGGCAGACCGGCGTCGGACATATCGCGTCGATGATCGGCCGTTACTATGCGATGGACCGCGATCGCCGCTGGCAGCGCGTGAAAGCCGCCTACGACCTGCTGACGCAGGGGCGCACCGAATACTGGGCGGAGAATCCGCTCGCCGGCCTCGAAGCCGCCTATGCGCGCGGCGAGACCGACGAGTTCGTCAAGGCCACGGCCATCCTGCCGCCGGACGGTAAGCCGGTGAAGATGGAGGACGGCGACGCGGTCGTCTTCCTCAATTTCCGCTCGGACCGCGCCCGCCAGTTGTCGCGGCCGTTCATCGAGCCGGATTTCAGCGAATTCGAGCGCGAGGTCACGCCCAGGCTGTCCACCTATTGCACGCTTACCGGCTACAGTGACGACTTCGACGTGACGGTCGCTTTCCCGCCGGAACGGATCCGCAACGGGCTCGGCGAATACGTCGCCAATCTGGGCTTGCGCCAGTTGCGCATCGCCGAGACCGAGAAATATCCGCACGTGACCTTCTTCTTCAACGGCGGCGAGGAAGTCTCCTTCCCGGGCGAAGACCGGGTGCTGGTGCCTTCGCCCGACGTGGCGACCTACGACCTCAAGCCGGAGATGAGCGCGTTCGAGGTGACCGACAAGCTGCTGGCGGCGATCGAGGGCAGGCAGTACGACCTCATCATCTGCAACTACGCCAATCCGGACATGGTCGGCCATACCGGCAACCTGAACGCCGCGATCAAGGCCATCGAGACCGTGGACATCTGCCTGGGCAAAGTGGTCGAGGCGCAACTGGCGCGCGGCGGCGAAGTGCTGATCACGGCCGACCACGGCAATGCCGAGCTGATGCGCGACGCGGTCACGCACCAGGCGTACACCGCGCACACGATGAACCTGGTGCCGCTGATCTACGTGGGACGTCGCCGCGCCACGCTGGCGGATACGGGCGCGCTGGAAGACATCAGCCCGACCCTGCTGAAAATGATGGGGTTGGCGCAGTCGCCGGAAATGACCGGCGAGTCGCTGCTGCATTTCGAATAGGGTGAATCCGCGGGGCCTGCTGCTCGCGTTGTTGTTGGCCTGCCCGCTCGTCGCGGGCGCCAACCAGGCCGAGCGCAAACAATCCGAGCTCGATGCGCTCAAGCGGCGTCTGCAGACGCTGCAACAGGAATTCCGGCAGACGCAGGCGCAGCGCCGCGAGGCCGCGGACGAGCTGCGTGAGTCCGAACTGGCCGTCAGCAGCGGCCTGCGCGCGCTGCATCAGATCGATGGCGAACGCCGCCAGACCGAAACCACGCTCGAAGCGCTGTCGCGCCAGATCGACGACGTGTCGGCCCGCATCCGGGCGCAGCAGGCGCGTCTGGCCCAGTCGCTCAAGGGTGCCTACCTGCGCGGCGAAGGGGATGCCCTGAAACTGTTGCTCAACGGCGCCGACCCCAATCAGTCCGCGCGCGATCTGCGCTATCTGGCCTATCTGTCGCGTGCGCAGCAGGCGCAAGTCGAGGCCTTGCGCGCCGACCAGGCCCGGCTGGCCGATCTGCGGCAGGCCGCGCGTGACAAGACCGACCGGCTCGCGCAACTGCGCAGCGCCCGGGCCAGCGAGCAGGAAAAGCTGCTGGCCGACAAACGCGCGCGCGAGCAGGTTCTGCAGAAGCTGGCGACGCAGATCCAGCAGCAGCGGCGCGAAATCTCCACCCTGCAGCGCGACGAACGCAACCTCACCCAACTGGTCGAACGCCTCAACCGGCTGATGGCCGAGCAGGCCGCGCGGGCGGCGCGCGAAGCCAGGCGCAAGCAGCAGGCGGCCGCCCAGCCGGGCAGGCCGGACGGCAAGGCCGTCGGCGTCAACACCGAAACCCCGACCGCGTTCAAGACGAGCCGGCCGTTTTCCGGCTTGCGCGGCCTGCTGCGCCTGCCGGTGGCGGGGGAACTCATGAACCGTTTCGGGGCTCCGAGGGAAGGCGGCGGCACGAGTTGGAAAGGCCTGTTCATCCGCGCGTCGCAGGGCGCCGCGGTGAAGGCGATCGCGGCCGGCCAGGTGGTGTTCGCGGACTGGTTGCGCGGCTTCGGTAACCTCGTCATCGTCGATCACGGCGAGGGCTACATGAGCCTATACAGCAATAATGAAAGTCTGTATAAGCAGGTGGGCGACCGGGTCGAGCCCGGCGACGCGATCGCGGCGGTGGGCAACAGCGGCGGGCAGCCGGACACGGGGCTCTATTTCGAAATGCGGCACCAGAGCCGCCCGATCAATCCCATGCAGTGGGTGAAGTGACATGACAGGCCAGAACAGCACAATGACGCGCCGGGACAAGATGACGCAGAAGGCAAAATTCGTATTGGTGGGCTTGGCGGGCGTACTGGCGGGCGCGGCGCTGACGGTGAATCTGTCGGCCGTGGCCGACCGCGACGCGGAGACGGCGCTGCCGGTCGAGGAGCTGCGCGCCTTCACCGACGTGTTCGCCCGAATCAAGAGCGATTACGTCGAACCGGTTGACGACAAGAAGCTCATTTCCGAGGCGATCAACGGCATGCTGTCGGGCCTGGATCCGCATTCGGCCTATCTCGACGCCGAAGGCTTCAAGGACCTGCAGGTCGGCACGCAGGGCGAATTCGGCGGGCTGGGCATCGAGGTCGGCATGGAAGACGGCTTCGTCAAGGTCGTTTCCCCCATCGAGGACACCCCCGCTTTCAAGGCCGGGATCAAGCCGGGCGACCTCATCGTCAAGCTCGACGAGACGCCGGTCAAGGGCATGACGCTCAACGACGCGGTCAAGCGCATGCGCGGCAAGCCCGGCTCGGCCATCAAGCTGACCATCGTGCGCAAGGGCGTCGACAAGCCCGTCGTGGTCACGCTGACGCGCGCGGTGATCAAAATCCGCAGCGTGAAATCCAAGCTGCTGGAGAGCGGCTACGGCTACCTGCGCGTGACCCAGTTCCAGGAGCACACCGGCGAGCTGCTGGTCGATACGCTGAACGCCCTGTACAAGGAAAACAAAGGTCCGCTCAAAGGCCTGATCCTCGATCTGCGCAACGATCCCGGCGGTCTGCTCAACGGCGCGGTCGCCGTGACGACGGCCTTCGTCAAGCCGGATAGTCTGGTCGTCTATACGGAAGGCCGCACCGAGGAAGCCAAGATGCGGCTGACGGCGAACCGCGAGCACTACCTGCGTCCGATGCAGGCGGACTATCTGAAGAATCTGCCCGCCGGCGTGAAAAACGTGCCGATGGTGGTGCTGGTCAACGGCGGCTCCGCGTCCGCGTCCGAGATCGTGGCCGGCGCCCTGCAGGACCACAAGCGCGCGATCGTCATGGGCACGCGCACGTTCGGCAAGGGGTCGGTGCAAACCATCCTGCCGCTGGGCAACGGCACGGCGATCAAGCTCACCACCGCGCGCTACTTCACGCCGAGCGGCCGTTCCATCCAGGCGAAGGGCATCGAACCCGACATCGTGGTGGAGGACCCGGCCAATGGGGACGACGATCTGAGCATACGCGAGGCCGATCTGAACAAGCACTTGGCCAACCCGAATGGCAGCGAGACGGAGCCGCAGCCGGCGCCGGTCGCCAAACCGGCGGAGAGCGCCAAGCCCCCCGCCAAGCCGGCGCAGGACGGCAAGGACAAGAAATCCGCCGTGCCCGAGCCGGGCGAGGTGGTGTCGAAGAACGACGTGCAGGTCAATCAGGCCTTGAATCTGCTGAAAGGCTTGCAGATCTTCCAGAACCGGTGAGGAAAGGGGATGGCTCGACCGGGCCATCCCCCTGCCCCGGGTGCGGGGTTATACTGCGAGCCGACCCATCCGGAGAGGTGCCGTGCAGCCGTGTGACCTCGAAAAGAACCGCGAAATCGTCTTCCATCCCCTGCCGCCCGGGCAGGCCGAGCGCGCCCGGGCGCTGCTCGAAGGGCTGGAAGGCCTGAGCGTGCGCCCGGGGCCGGCCGCGCACGTTCTGAGCGTGCGTTACCACGTGTGCGAGTACACCCTGCAAGGTCTGGAGACGGCGTTGGCGAGTCAGGGTTTTCATCTCGACAACAGTCTGTTGAGCAAGCTCCGGCGCGCCCTGGCCTATTTCTGCGAACAGGTGCAGCGGCGCAACGTAGCGGCCAACGAACCGGACATCAAATCGCAGCAGGCCTTCATGAAAGCCTACGACCACCATCTGCACGGCGACCGCGACGAGACGCCGGAAGAATGGCGCGGCTACAAATAGCCGCCGTTCGCCCATGACGTTCGACGACGAAGGCTTGCTGCGCTACAGCCGGCACGTGCTGCTGCCGGAAATCGGCATTGCGGGGCAGACGCGTTTCGCCGAGTCCGCCGTGCTGATCGTCGGCGCGGGCGGCCTGGGGTGTCCCGTTGCGCTCTATCTTGGCGCGTCCGGCGTCGGACGCCTGGCCGTGGCCGACGGCGACGTCGTCGACCTGACCAATCTGCAGCGGCAGATCGGCCATGCCACCGCATCCATCGGCGAAAACAAGGCCCGTTCGCTGGCCGCCAGCGTCCGCGCGATCAACCCGACGGTTTCGGTGATGCCGCTGGAAACCCGTCTGTCGAACGAGGCCTTGCAGGCGGCGGTGGCGGCATCCGATCTGGTCGTCGACGCCTCGGACAATTTCGCCACCCGGCATGCGGTCAATCGGGCCTGCGTGATCGCCGGGAAGCCGCTGGTGTCGGGCGCCGCGATCGGCTTCTCGGGACAGGTGGCGGTGTTCGATACGCGCTCCGACGCGTCGCCTTGCTACCACTGCCTCTTTCCGGAGCAGGCGGGCGAGCCCGAGATGCGGTGCGCCGAATCGGGGGTGTTTTCGCCGCTGGTCGGTCTGGTCGGCGCGATGCAGGCGGCCGAGGCCTTGAAGGTTCTGGCCGGGCTGGGCGAGCCGCTCACGGGCCGGATGCTGCTGTGGGACGGGTTGCGCGCCGAGGCACGCGTATTGAAAGTGCCGCGCGATCCGGACTGCCCGGTCTGCGCGCGGCGCGGCCCGCGTCAGGCGGGGTGAGCGGCGAGCAGGCGCGCGAGCAGCAGATCGAGATCGCCGCCCGGCGCGCGGACGAATCCGCTCTTGGCGAACTGGTGCCAGCGTCCGACCACGACGCATTGCAGCAGATTGGCGAGCGGCGCGCTGAATTCCGCATGGCTCGGATCGCTGCTCAGGCGCAGGCACTGCCGCAACTGCGCCTCGATGCGGTCGTGCAACTGGTTGATGCGTTTTTGCAGCCGTTCGTTCTCGTGCACCAGCGCATCGCCGATCAATACCCGCGTCATGCCGGGATTCTTGGCGGCGAAGTTCAGCAGCATGGCGAGGATGGCCTCGACCTGGGCCGCAGGGGAAGTCGTATCGGCGGTGATGCGGGCGATCAGGCCGAACAGGGTCTGCTCAATGAACTCGATCAGCCCCTCGTACATCTGCGCCTTGCTGGAGAAGTGCCGGTAGAGCGCGGCCTCCGACACGCCCACGCGGGCGGCCAGCGCCGCGGTGGTGATTTTTTCCGGCTGCGGTTCCTGCAGCATCGCGGCGAGCGTCTGCAGGATCTGCAGACGCCGTTCCCCGGGTTTCTTGGCTTCCCCTTCCATCGGTCGTCCTTGTCGTTGTTTGTGTGCGGATTATCGACGAAAACACAGCATTGTGGTGGGCCTGCACGGACTTGAACCGTGGACCAAGGGATTATGAGTTCGTCGCCAACGCGCTATGCCTAGGAAAATCAAGCATAGGTAAGCGTAAGCTACAGAACAAAAAAGTAAGCTGCGACAGTAGTTTAGCGCAGCTTGGCGAAGGTGGGCAAAACTAGGCTCCGTACCGCTGGAGTACCGGTACAGCTACGTGGTCAATGCACATGTCTCACAAGAACAAAGCCCGGCAGTGCCGGGCTTCTGCATGGTTCAGGAGGCCGCAGGCAGGTTACCCTTGCTCGCCCTTGAGAATCGCTACGATCCGCTCGAACGACTCCACCAGTGCGGCTTTTTCGCCCTCACCGATGTCGCTATAGCGTCGCAAGGCGCTCTCGATGGTAGTGACGACTGTATCGAGATTGCGGGCGTTGTCGCTGAAGATCTTGAAGAACGTCAGCCATGCTCGAACCGGGATGCCGGACACCTCTTGCTTTTCTGTGGACTTCACAAACTCGTCCAGCAAACCGTAGCGCGCCACTCGTCCGAAATTTCCCCCACCGTCTTCCTCCGCACGGTCAGAACACTGGTCTGTTTTAACGGCTGGGTAAGGGGCTTGGTGTGCGGCCGGGATGATGGTTCCATTTCCACCTCGTTCAGCCCGCATGGTCTGCCAATAATAGTTGCGCAATTCGGCTGCGTAACGGGCTTCGCCCACAAAGGGGCGGAGCAGCTTTGGACTACCTGCGACCACGTCACTGAGCACCCAGGGATAGACCACAAGCAAATCGGCATCAGCGCAGGCACTTGGAGTCACGGTGTAGCGGAAGGTTGGTTCTCCTTCCTTCGACAACGCAAACCAGCCTTTCAGCTCGATACCCATGATGATGGCTTGCTCATCAGGTGCTTCCGTCACGAGTCGCACATCAGGGAAAGCCTGGGCCTGCCGCTCGAAGCGGTACAGCGCATATTGACCGTCCGGGTCCCATACCTCGCGTAGGCTATTCAGGCCATTGACGACGGCGTCCTCGATGGATGCCCCGAGTGCAGAATTCAGGGTAAAGATGTCCGTCGCTCGAAAATCGGAAATTCGAAGCGAAGTTCTGAACTCTTCCGGCAAGGCATATAGCGTCTTGATGACGTTCTCGTAGAGCTTGCGGTGAGGCCATGAACGATCTGGCCCGCCAGTCTTGGTTGGCGGCGTAAGCGCGGTGGCACTAGGCGGCATGTTCTCGTCGTTCCTCCATGTTGGTGAACTCTTCTTCAAGCCGCGATGCGGCGACCTGGAAATAGTTGGGGTTGATCTCTGCCGCGAAGGATCGGCGGCCGGTATGCAGGGCAGCAATGGATGCGGAACACAGGCCGCCGAAAGGCTCCCAAACGACGTCGCCAGGATCAGTACAAGCAATGATCTGGCGCTTCATCAAAGCCAGTGGCTTTTGATTGGCGTGCAGATAACCGGCACTGGCACGAATGCGCTCTTGACCGTGTACCGCAGGTTCTTGCCATACATTCGTAACGCCGTGCGTATGGTTCCACTTCGCGCGCATCTGCGCCCAAGCATCCTCGGTCACTGGAGTTCTGCCATCAAGGGAAAAATAGGGGCGATCCGTGGCGCGACCGTGCTTGTTGCAATACGCGGCCATGCGAACAATGGCCTCGGGTGGTGGGAAATACCAAAGGTGGCACTGGGTCAGATATTTTCTGGTGGCAGCGTTTGCCACGCCACACGCTTCGTTGGCTTTCGACATAGGAAGCCCACTGCGCTGCCACTCATGTCGTACCCAATCCTTAATGGTGAGCATCTGCCCGTTGCTTCCTGGTAGCTGATTCCGCTTGGTGTAGCGCACTGCCACTTCGGTCACGACGGGAGTTCCGCGAATAGTCTTGCTATTGCAGTTTCCGGCAACGTGAGCGATGCCTTTGTCCCAGATGTTGCATTCCTCGTATTGCCAGCCGTGCATTTCCAGAACGGGATGCACCAGCGCCCAGCCGACTTCGGTACACCAAAACCAAAGGGTGGTGTCCGTCTTGGCATGGGCCGACCACGCAGCAATATGGGGGGCATACCATTCGGCCAGGTTGGCAGGTGTTTTTGGTTCGCCGGGAAACTTCCCGAGTCCGTAGGGGCCATCCACGATGATGCAGGTAGGCGCTGCCCATCGCGGGTAGCAGTTCATCGCGTCATCACGTTCGATGAACACGCTTCCAGCCTTGGCGACCTTTATCCGACCCCCGGACGTCGTGGTCTTACCATCCCGACCGCGTGTGATGACTTCAAACCTGTCCGATGCGCTGGACTTGCGAGTGTTAACGGACGACATAGCTGGCCTCCTGTTTTTGTTCCTTGGGCCTGCTCGTGCGTGTGACAATGCCATTAGCCATGATTCACCTCTGTACTAGGTGGGTTGTGGTTAGGCGTGGTCGGTGTGCCACCACCGGCCGCGCCGCCTGAAAATCTCTGCCAGCTCACCGCCATAACCTCTCGAATCTCGCCGGATTCGTCCCGGTGTATCGGACTGTGTGCTGGATGTTGCGATGGCCTAGATAGTCCTGGATCAACCGGGTATCTGCGCCTTGGTCAGCAAGGGCATAGCCGCAGGCGTGCCGAAGCATGTGCGGGTGAGTATCTAGTGGCAACTCTGCCAGCTCGCCATAGCGACGGATCGCATCCCAGGCCGTGCGCCGGTTCAGCGGATTGCGCCGCTCGGACACGAAAAAGGCGTCGCAGTCCGGCTTCATGCGGCCGCGCTCGGTTAACCATGCCTTGATGGCCCGCAGCTCGTCAGCGCGCAGCGGGTGGGTGGTGGATAGCCCTTTTTTCAGCCGGGACACATGCAGCACCCGGCTTTCGACATCGACCTGGGAGAGCTGCATTCCGCACGCCTCAGACACCCGCAGGCCATGCCGGAACATCAGCAGCAGCAGGCAGCGGTCGCGGGCCTCGTGGCGGCTTCCCTTGGTGGCAGCAATCAGCCGCTCGACTTCGTTCTGCGTCAGGTGTTTCCGTTCGGCCATCGTTTTGTCCAATGTTGTGGGGCAAAACAAGCGGCGCAAACCCGCGCCGTGTATAGGAAGCATATCACCGAATTGGACAAAAGGATTCATTTTGTCCCATCGCTCGCTCGCGACGACTGTGCTGCTCCAACGTGGTGTAGCTAAGGCAACCGGCGCTTTGCCTAACCTGCGCTAGCCCATCTCTTCCTCAAGGTCTTGGTCATGACCAAGGCTTTGGTATGCCTGAACGGCCGTGGCGGCCTCGTTGTGTGGCACACATTCCCGGCGAAAGCCTATCCTGCACTAGCCCACACTTCCCCTCGTTTTTTCGTCATGACGAAGAAAATTCTTGGTCATGACCAAGGATTCCGCTCCAGCGGCCGGCGGCGGGTCGCGCTCCGATTGAGTCCGGGATGTGCTCGCCGCCAAACTCAGCACGCCGCCCCCGCCCTTGCAGGGCGGAGGGGAAAGGCGGCTTTGCCGCCGTGTCGGTTGGCGCTGCGTGGCACCCTCGCCCGGTGCACGAGGCAAAGCCCGGTAACGTCGAGTCGCTATCGGCAGCAGCTTTGCTGTTGCTGGATTGGTGGACAAGGCACCGAGCCGTACGAGCAAAACACGCAGCAGTCTCCCGGCTTTGGCCGCAGCAGCGTGTGGCAAGCCAGGCATTCGTAATAGAACTGGCAGGCGTCCGTGGGCAATGGTTTCCTGCTGGGCATGGCCGCAGTGCGGGCAGGTCAGCACGGATTCGAGGATGACGGTGCTCATCGTGGCTTCACTGTTGTACGGTAGTAGTAATAGTTTTGCTACTACGATTACTACAGCTTGCCATGAAAATGGCGATACAAGCCCGGCCAGGCCTCGATGCCGATGTCACCAAAAGAAAGCCCCGCCGAGGCGGGGCCTTGGTGAAGACCGAGAGTTACCGCCGACGCAGCGCAAGCCAGACATGACGCCAGAAGATCCGCCATTCGCCACGCTGGCCGCCATCGAGGAGCAGCGACCGGAACATGGCGAAGGCTTCGGCGGGGCGCTTGCGGTACGCCTGGGCCATCGCTTCGTCGTGCGGCTTGTCCTTCATCGCTCGAACTCCATTGCCGGGAGAGGATAGGCCCGCGCGATGTTCTCCATGTTGAAGACGTACTCGCGGCGGCCGAGCGTCGAGGGCTTGGCCCCCGTCGCCTGCGCCGCCTGTGCCAGAAGGCGCACGTCTCGCGCGTGATCGGCGGCAAGGCCGGGAACATGGTCGCGGATGTTCCGAGGGTCCTCGGCGCGCTCCCAGTCTTGCAGCCAGTGGGCGATACGGCCGCTATCGGGCACAAAGCCGAGCGCGTAGCGCATGAGCCGCATCAAGGCGGCATGTTCCGCGTTTCCGAACATCGTCGTCATCCTCGTTTCATGCTGCCGCCGTTGGCGCGTCCCCAGTTGCTCTGCATGTGCTCCTTGACCGCTTGCTTGTAGGCCGGGTTCCACATCGTCCGGCCCATCATGAAGTGTTCTGCGCGGCTGCTGGTGGTTTGCAGGCCGGTTCGCGGGTCGAGCTTCGTCCGCTGTGCAAGCGGATTGACGGCATCGACCAAGGGTTTGGCGGGCGACAGGATTTGCCGCAACCCGAGCGCCGCCATCGACACGCCGCCTGCCAGCCCCGCCGCGATGCCGGTTGCCTGCTTGGCGATGAATGTGAGCGCCACCGTCAGCCCCAGCACTTGCAGACCAACCATGAACGGATGCTGTTGACCATCGCCGGACAGATTCGCCGACGCGACGAAGTGATCGAAGGCGACGATGCCGAACGACATGATGAGCGCCAAAATGACCACGGTGAAGGTGTAGTTCAGAACCTGCCCCATCCAGCTGTCGAAGAACTTCGACGTGACGGGGAACATCAGGGCCAGGATGAACAGCGGCCCCAGCGCGAACAGGATCGCCAGCGCGAACTTCGCCATGATGATGTTGACGCCGCCGACGAGGGCGAAGGCCAGCGTTCCCAGGGCGATGAACACGGCGGCCAGCACCCAACTGACGGCTGCGCCGATGTTCCATCTCGCCTCCAGCGCATGATCGAGGCACGTGGAGGCCATCGTTGCCCCTTTATTGAGCACGCCGTCCAGCGTTTCGTAGATCGACGCCGCAGGCGTTGCCGAACTGGCGTCCAGCACGCTGGAAAGGCCGGTTTCCAGCCCCTGGAAAGTCTCGACGACGTAGGCGTGATAGCCGTCCGCCGTGAGGGCGAAGGACGCAATGATGACGATCTTCACGCATTGCTTGATGAAGGTCGGAAAGGGAGCCTCAATCGATCCTGTGGCGATGGCATAGCCCGTCAGCACGAAGTACAGCGTCACGCCAAGGAGCGCGGTCATCTGGAGTTTGTAGATCAAGTCCGCAGCGGCGGGCACCACGAACGCATTGGTGGCGTTCGTGACCGTCTCGCCGATGAAGGTGAACAGGGTCCAGTCCGGCATGATTTACTCTCCCTTCTTCTTGAACGTCGGAGCCGTCGCGTTGACCCCGGACTGTGCCCCGAAGGCAATCGCATCCCTGGCCGCCTGAGCGTTGACGCAGTTGGGCGTGAGCGCAAGTTCGCCGGGATTGGCCTTGCACTTGGTAAGCATCGCTTCCCGCTCGGCCTTGTGCGCCTTGTACCAGTCCACCGACTGGACGGGTTCGGAAGCCTTGTTGCAACCTGCCAGAACGGCCGCCGCTGCGATGGCAAGGAATATCCCTCTCATTTCCGCACCTCTCGCGCGTTCTCTTCGATGATGCGCTCCGGCACGCCATGCCGACGCTCGGCTTCGCAGGCGTGCAGATAGTCCAGCGCATGGGCCAGCTCGGTGGCATCGATGATGCGCAGCGCTGCCACTGTGCGCAGCGCGCTTTCGCGGGTGCCAGCCCAACTGCCAGCGAGCCGTTCGCCCGAGTTGCGCAGTGCGAACAAGGCAATACCGATGCACGCGGCCGAGCACAGAACGGCGACGTAGGAATTGATCGGGCCCTCCTGGTGCGGCAGCGAGAAGTCGAGCCAATCGGCGGTAGCCATGACGAACGGCATCACGCACATGATGGCGGCCACGTGGTCGTTCTGGCGCAGCGACGGCGCACGGCGGGCGACTTCCTGGGTGTAACCCAGGCGGTCGATACAGACCCAGAAGCGCCACAGAAACAGCAGCACGAAGGCCGACGCTGCCATCAGCCACAGGTGAACATAGGTGATCATGGGTTGCCCCTCCTTTCGATGTCGTGGCCGGACACTCCGGCCGGATTACCAACAGCTTCGATCGACGAGAAACTCGTCGTGCAGATACGGAACATTCGCCAGTTCCTCCAAGGCTTCATCCACGGTTCGGAACCACAATTGACGTCCGTGGTCGTCAATGACGCGCCGGAGGTCTCCGGCGTTCTCCACGCTCAATGCGTATCCGTGCCGCCGATTCGCTTTCAGGATCACGCGCACAAGGCCGGTTCGCTCCAGGCTGTCGCAGTAGGCGTCCAGGTCTCGATAGCGCAAGGGCGCTGTCGGGCGGCGGCGTTGCGGCCGTTCGCTCATCCGATAGCGGACTCCCTTCTGCCCAAGATCGCGCCGATGCGCGCCATGTGATGCCGGATCGTCTCGGGCGAAGCCGCGCGGGTCGTTGACTCGTCGGGCGCGGACTGCAAGCGAAGCCGCTTCTCCTTCATCGCCAGTCCCGCCGAAGGCGCAAAGCGTCCTTGCCGGTAGCGCTCCACAATCGCGCGGAACCATCGTTCGGGCGTGGTCTTGAGGCTTCGGGTCGCCATCACGCCCGCCAGCTCATCCAGCAGCATTTGGGCGTCGCTGCCATCGATGCCGGAAAGCATTCGGGACATCACAAGGCGTTCGCTCGGCTCTACCCGCGAAGGCCACACCAAAGCGCCGCAGGCGCCTTTCTCCGCCTCGCCCGGCACGGGCGAAGGGGGCGGTGTGTGGATAACTTTCGCCGGTAGTGGTTGTGATGATTCATTGATGGTTCTGTTTGGTGGTTCATGGAGTGACATAGCTCTGTCACCGGGGGGGTGACAGAGCTGTGTCACCCCCGGGGTGTCACCGGTGTCGCCCCCCGGTGTCAATCTGTCGGAGGGGGATGACAATTTGTCGGGGGGAGGGGCGAGGCTGAGGCTGTAGACGTTGGACGACTGCCCCCCGTCTTTCCGGTAGTTGCGCTCGATGTGCAAGAAACCGGCTGCCTCCAGCTCCTTCAACACACGCTGCACGGTGCGTTCGGACGTACAGCACTTTTCGGCAATGAGGCGTACACGTGGCCAGCATTGGCCGACCTCATCGGCTGCATCGGCCAGCGCCATCAGGATCAGCTTTGAATTGGGCGGCAGTCGCTGCTCCCACGCCCAGTTCATTGCCTTGATGCTCATCGCACCGCTGCTCCCGACGCGCTGCCATCGAGGGCCAGCGCGTCTTTCACCTGGAGGGTGCGGAAATACACGCGCCGACCGACGCGCAGCATCGTGGGCTTGAGCTTGCGGGCTACGTCGGTATCCGAATACAGGGCGACGCGAATACCGTCAGGGGAGCGTCCAAGTAATCCGGCGACATCGCCGAGACTCATCAGCGGGCCATACCGCTGAAGCAGATATTCTTCCGTTGTCATCAATCCATCCACCGCAAGAAAGAGTAGATGGACGTATTTTTTGACTGGAAGAAAAACGAGTCAAACGCAAGCTATTGATTTATAAGACCAAAATGCAGCATCTTGGTTAGCCAAGTTATTTCGTCGGCAACAACCAAAACGGTATATCTTGGATTTTCAGCGCTTCGCAACTCGGCGAGAAAATCTCATCAAATCAATATCTTGCTGATCGCATAATCGAAAGTGAGATTTCAATAAATAAATTTCATGGGCGATCCGCTTTTTTCGCTACCTGATCGAGCTTTCCGACCAAATCCTCCGCGCGCAGGTGGGTGTAACGCTTGAGCATCTGCATCGACTTGTGGCCGCTGATGGCGGCAACCTCCTGGTCGGACAGGCCCGCTTCCACAAAGCGGCTCACAGCCTCGTGGCGCAGGTCGTGAAATCGGAAGTCGGGCACGCCCGCATCCTTCTTGATGCGCGTCCAGACCGGATTGAACTGGTAAGGTCGGCGCTTGCGGTCGCGTCCAGGCTCGCCAAAGAAAATCAGGTCGGTGTCGATGGGACGCACCGGGTTGTTCAACGCCTCGCGGAACAGCCGCGTCGCCTCGGCGGTCAGCGGAACGGTGCGCGGCAGGGTGTTCTTGGTTTCCTGGAGGCGCACCACGCGGCGATCCAAATCGACCTGGTTGCGCCTCAGACCCGCGATTTCCGACGAACGCATCCCTGTTTCCAGCGCGATGCGAACGATCCAGCCAAGCATCGGGTTCGAGTGGGCATCGACAGCCGCCATCAACCGCGCTTCTTCTTCGCGCGTCAGCCGTCGATCACGCCCCGGACTGGGCGCTGGGCGGCGAATGCTCTGCACGGGGTTGTAGGTCAAGCCGATGCCCCACTCCTTGATCGCCACGTTGTACAGGTGGCCGAGCAAGGCGAGGTCGAGCCGCACCGTGTTGGGCGAGCGAGGCTTCGGCGCAGGCTTGCCCTTGGCATCCTTGCGATCCAGTCCGGCGAGCCGGTCGTCGCGGTACTTGGCGATGAGTTCGGGCGTCAGCGCGGCCAGGGAGTACTTGCCCAGGTGCTGCATCAGCGGCTTGGCGTGGCGCGCGTCGCTGGCGGCCGATGCCGGACGCTTGGTCGGTGAGACTTCGGAAAGGTAGCGCTTGAGCGCTTCCTCGATGGTCATCCGCTCGGACGGCGCGCGCTGGATGTACACGCCGCGCACCATCTCGTCCTCGGTGCGCCGGGCCCAATCCTCGGCGTCGCGTTTGGTGCGGAAGGTCTTGGCCGTGGTCGGCCATCCCGTCTTGCGGATGACTGCCTTCCACGTGCCGGAGGGGGTCTTGACGATGGTCGCCATTCGGTTGCTCCAGAACAGGGCTCGTGTACCGCCACTGTACCGAAACTGTACCGACGCGCCAGCGCAAGCGAAGTTGGTGGGCCCAGCAGGACTTGAACCTGCAACCGACGGATTATGAGTCCGCTGCTCTAACCTATTGAGCTATAGGCCCTTTTTGACTTTTTGCGGCTCGTCTTGCCGCCGCATCCGCCTTGCTCTCGCCCTGCCGATCCGGTCTCGATCAGTGGATTATGAGTCCCCTGCTCTAACCAACTGAGCTACAGGCCCGAAAGGCGGGCGCGACCGGCTTATTGCTCGCCGCTGCCGACGAAGCTTCTCAGCTTTTCGGAACGGCTGGGATGGCGCAGCTTGCGCAGGGCCTTGGCCTCGATCTGGCGGATGCGTTCGCGGGTGACGTCGAACTGCTTGCCGACTTCCTCCAGCGTGTGGTCGGTGTTCATCTCGATGCCGAAGCGCATGCGCAGCACCTTGGCCTCGCGCGAGGTCAGGCTGTCCAGCACTTCGCGGGTGGCGTCGCGCAGGTTGGCGTAGATCGCGGAATCGTCGGGCGACAGCGTGCTGGCGTCCTCGATGAAGTCGCCCAGGTGCGAATCCTCGTCGTCGCCGATCGGCGTCTCCATCGAGATCGGCTCCTTGGCGATCTTCATGATCTTGCGGATCTTGTCTTCCGGCATTTCCATCTTGACCGCCAGCGTCGCCGGATCGGGCTCGACGCCGGTCTCCTGCAGGATCTGGCGGCTGATGCGGTTCATCTTGTTGATGGTCTCGATCATGTGCACCGGGATGCGGATCGTGCGCGCCTGGTCAGCGATCGAGCGCGTGATCGCCTGGCGGATCCACCACGTCGCGTAGGTCGAGAATTTGTAGCCGCGGCGGTATTCGAACTTGTCGACCGCCTTCATCAGGCCGATGTTGCCTTCCTGGATCAGGTCGAGGAACTGCAGGCCGCGGTTGGTGTATTTCTTGGCGATCGAGATCACCAGGCGCAGGTTCGCCTCGATCATCTCGCGCTTGGCGCGGCGCGCCTTGGCCTCGCCGGTGGACATCTGCTTGTTGATGTCCTTCAGGTTCTTGATCGGCAGGCCGACGCGGTCCTGCATGGCGATCAGCGATTCCTGATGCGCCTTGATTTCGTACTGCAGGCGGGCCAGCGTGGAGCAGTAGCCCTTCTTCGCGGCGATTTCCTTGTCCAGCCAGGCCAGATTGGTCTCGTTGCCGGGGAAGGTTTTGATGAAATGGGTGCGCGGCATGCCGGCGCGGTTGACGCAGAAGTCCATGATCTGGCGTTCGTGCGAGCGGACTTCCTCCACCGCGGTGCGGATCTGCTCGCACAGGTTGTCGACCTGCCGCACCGAGAAGCGGATCGCCATCAGGAGTTCGGTGACCTCGGTCTGCGCCTTCAGATGCTGGGCGCTGCCCAGGCCGTATTTCGTCAGGGCGTTCTGGGCTTTCTTGTACGCCTTGCGGATGAAATCGAACTGGGCGAGCGCCTCGGCCTTGAGCTGCGCGAGGTTGGCGGCGGCGACGGCGGCGCTGGTGTCCTCGTCGTCTTCGTCCTCGCTCTCGTCTTCGCTGTCGCCCGCCGCGGCGTCCTGGGCGGACGATTCCGCCTCGACCTCGACGAAGCCGTCGATCAGTTCGTCGATGCGCAGTTCATCCTTCTCGACCTGGGCCGCCATGTCGAGAATCTGCTGGATCGTCAGCGGGCACGAGGAGATCGCCTGGACCATGTGGCGCAGGCCTTCCTCGATGCGCTTGGCGATCTCGATTTCGCCTTCGCGCGTGAGCAGGTCGACCGAGCCCATCTCGCGCATGTACATGCGCACTGGATCGGTGGTGCGGCCGAATTCCGAATCGACGGTGGTCAGGGCCTGCTCGGCTTCCGCGACGACGTCCTCGTCGGCGACGGCCGGCGCGGCTTCCTGCATCAGCAGCGTCTCGGCGTCCGGCGCCTCGTCGTAGACCTGGATGCCCATGTCGTTGATCATGCTGATGACGCCTTCGATCTGGTCGGCGTCCAGCACTTCGTCGGGCAGGTGGTCGTTGATTTCGGCGTAGGTCAGGAAGCCACGTTCCTTGCCCAGGATGATGAGGTTCTTCAACTGGGTGCGGCGGGCCTCGGCTTCCAAGGGCGTCAGCTCCTTGGTCGTGATGAGCGCTTCGGGTTTTTTGGCGCTACCGCCCGGTTTTCTTCCTCGTACAGCCACAGCCTTCTCCGCGCAATATATTTCCGCCCACCGGGGTGCGCGGTGGGCTGAAAATGTTTGAAAACTCGACATTTTACCGCAAATGCCGGACTTGTCTCGACGTTTTCGAGAAGCTAGGAGCGTGCCAGTTCGGCCAGTTCAGCCCGTTCGTCGGCGTTCAGGCTGGCCAGCGGGCGGGCGGCCAGCTCGCCGGCCCTGCGCTTGCGCCAGTCGTCGCGCAATTGTCTGACCGCGCCGTCGAACTCGGCGTTCCAGTCCCAGTCCGCATCCTTGTCGAGCAGTTCGGCGGCCAGTTCCTCGATCAGGGCCGCCAGGGCGCTGCCGCGCGCCGCTTCCGTCAGCGTGGGCAGGCTGGCCGGGCCGACGTCGGCCAGCCAGGCCAGCAGTTCGCGCAGCGCTTGGCTCAAGGGGTCGTTTTCGTCGATCCAGCGTCCTTCGAGTTCGACGGCGCGCTGCGGGTTCATCAAAAGACTGCGGGCCAGTCCCCGCAGCCTGGACGGGGCGGGCCGGCGGGCAGAACGGGGCGGCACGCGGGCGGCCCGCCCGGGTTGGAAGCTCTTGCCGAATCGCCCCAGTTCGTCCGGCGCCATGCCCAGGCGTTCGGCGAGCTGGCGCTGGATCAGGCCGCCCAGCATCGGTGCGGCGATCTTTTCGAGCAGGGGTTTCGCGTCCTTCAGCAGCGCGGCCTGGTCTTCCTGGGTGTCGAGCCGCCGGTCGCGCGCAAGCTCGCGGATCAGGAAGGCCGACAGCGGCAGCGTGTCGTGATCGAGCAGATGCAGGAACGCGGCCTGGCCGTTGGCCCGGATGTAGCTGTCCGGGTCTTCGCCTTCGGGCAGGAAGAGGAAGCTGACCGTCTTGCCGTCCTGCAATGCTTCGAGCGTGTTTTCGAGCGCGCGCCAGGCGGCCTTGCGGCCCGCGTTGTCGCCGTCGAAGGCGTAGATCAGCCGGTCGGTGTGGCGCAGCAGGGTGCGTGCGTGAACGGGCGTCGTGGCGGTGCCGAGCGTGGCGACGGCGAATTCGATGCCGTGCTGCGCGAGCGCGACCACGTCCATGTAGCCTTCGACGACGATGGCCCGGCCGGCCGCCTTGATCGCCGCGCGCGCTTCGTAGAGGCCGTAGATTTCCGAGCCTTTGTGAAACAGCGGCGTTTCCGGCGAGTTCAGGTATTTCGGCTCGCCCTGGTCGAGAATGCGGCCGCCGAAGCCGACGATCTGACCCTTGACGTTGCGGATCGGGAACATGATGCGGTCGCGGAACCGGTCGTAGCGGCCGCGTTCGCCGTCGATCACCAGACCCGACGCGGCGAGCGCGTCGGCCGAGTAGTCCGGGAAGACGGGTTTCAACGGCGAGCCGTCGGGCGCGTAGCCGATGCCGTAGCGGGCGGCGATCGCGCCGGTGAGGCCGCGCCGTTTCAGGTAATCGATGGCGCGCGGCGTGTCCTTGAGCGCGCGCTTGTAGAAACGCGCCGCCTGTTCGAGCGCGTCCCACAGGGCGGGCGGCGGCTTGGGCCGCTCGGGCTCGTGCGCGGATTCGGGCACGGCGAGGCCGGCGTCCTGCGCCAGCGCGGCGACCGCTTCGGGGAAGCTCATGTGCTCGTATTCCATCAGGAAGCCGAGCGCGGTGCCGTGGGCGCCGCAGCCGAAGCAGTGGTAGAACTGCTTGGTCGGGCTGACCGTGAACGAGGGCGTCTTCTCGCTGTGGAAGGGGCAGCACGCCTGGTAGTTCTGGCCGGCCTTCTTCAGCGGCACGCGGCGATCGATCACGTCGACGATGTCGACGCGCGCGAGCAGGGTGTCGATGAAATCGCGCGGGATCATGATGCCCGCATGATAAACCCGCCGCAGCGGGTCAGTTCAGTCGGGCCTTGATGAGTGCGGAGACCTGGCCCATGTCGGCGCGGCCGGCCAAGCGGGGCTTCAGCAGGCCCATGACCTTGCCCATGTCCTTCGGGCCGGCGGCGCCGGATTCGGCGATCGCGGCGAGTACGGCGGCTTCCACTTCGGCGGCCGGGAGCTGTTCGGGCAGGTAGGTTTGCAGCACGGCCAGTTCGGCCTGTTCGGCGGCGACCAGATCGTCGCGGCCGGCGGTCTGGAACTGGCCGATCGAATCTTTGCGCTGCTTGATGAGTTTTTCGACGATGCCGCTGACCGCGGCGTCGTCAAGCTCGATCCGCTCGTCGACTTCCTTCTGCTTGATCGCGGCGAGCAGGAGGCGGATCGTGCCGAGCCGCGCGCTGTCCTTCGCGCGCATGGCGGCTTTCATGTCGTCGGAGATGCGGGCCTTGAGCGACACGGGCGGCAATCTCCGCGGCGGGATCAGTAAAGCTTGGGCGGGAGTTGCTGGCCGCGCAGACGCTTGTTCTGACGCTTGACGGCGGCGGCGAGCTTGCGCTTGCGCTCGGCGGTCGGCTTTTCGTAGAACTCGCGGGCGCGCAGTTCGGTCAGCAGGCCAACTTTTTCGATGGAGCGCTTGAAGCGGCGCAGAGCGACGTCGAACGGCTCGTTTTCCTTGACTTTGATGTGCGGCATAAGCGGGAACGACTTCCTGGGGCGGAGAAAAAAAAGAATAATAACAAGCTTACAGGCAATTTTCCAGTCCCCGTCCATGCTCGTTCTTGGCGTCGAATCCTCCTGCGACGAGACCGGCGTCGCGCTCTACGACAGCGCGCGCGGTCTGCTCGCGCACGCCCTGCATTCCCAGGTCGCCATGCACAACGACTACGGGGGCGTGGTGCCCGAGTTGGCGTCGCGCGACCATATCCGCCGCGTATTGCCGTTGACGCGTCAGGTTCTGCGCGAAAGTGGGCGCACGCTTTCGGACATCGATGGCCTCGCCTATACAGAAGGCCCGGGACTGGCCGGCGCGCTGCTGGTGGGAGCCGGGATGGCGCGCGCGCTGGCCTATGCGCTCGGCGTGCCGGCGGTCGGCGTGCACCATCTGGAAGGCCACTTGCTGTCGCCGTTGATCGCCGACGAGCCGCCCGCGTTTCCGTTCGTGGCCCTGCTGGTGTCCGGCGGCCACACCCAGTTGATGCACGTGGCCGGTGTGGGGCGTTACGTGCTGCTCGGCGAGACGCTGGACGACGCGGCGGGCGAGGCCTTCGACAAGACCGCGCAACTGCTTGGTCTGGGCTATCCGGGCGGTCCGGCGCTGTCGGCGCTGGCGGAAGGCGGCGACGCGGCGCGTTTCAGCCTGCCGCGTCCCATGCTCCAGTCCGGCGATTTCGACTTCAGCTTTTCCGGCCTGAAGACCGCGGTGCTGACGCTGGTGCGCAAGGCCGGCCCGGACGCGGCGGCCGACATCGCGGCGGCCTTCCAGGCGGCGGCGGTCGACGTGCTGGTCGGCAAAAGTCTCGCGGCCTGCGCGCATACCGGCGCGCGCAGGCTGGTGGTCGCCGGCGGGGTCGGGGCGAACCGCCGCTTGCGCGCGCAACTCAGCGAAGAAGCGGCGCGGCGCGGCATCGCGGTGTCCTATCCGAATCTGGCCTTCTGCACCGACAACGGGGCGATGATCGCCTACGCCGGCGCGCAGCGGCTGGCGCATGCGCGGCCCGATCTGGCCTTCGCGGTGCGGCCGCGCTGGGATCTGGCGACGCTCGAAGCCGTTTAGCGATGCAGGAAAGGAAAGGCCTGGCGCAACGTGGTCAGTAGCGCCTCGCCGCCGGTCAGACGCGCGATCTGTTCGGGGAAGAGCAGAAAGCCCACCAGCGCCGCCATCAGGCAGACCAGAATCACCGTGCCGAACACGCTTTCCGGCCGCAGCACGCCCCAGTAGCGGCTGACCAGGAAGAGCGTGTCTTTCTTGTGCTCCGACATCGACAGCCAGCGCCGCAGCAGCTTGACGGCGAGGTAGGCGCCGTAGCCGGCGGCGAGCGAAGCGAAGACGATGCGGAATATCGAGAACACGTCCAGATCGCCGCCGACGTACTGGTGATAGAGCCAGGAGACGAAGCCCAGCGACAGCGACGCGAGGATGGCGATGGCGACGTTGGCGAACAGGCGGCGGCGCTCCCGGGCCAAGTCGCGCTGGCGTTCGATGAAGAAGCCGTCGACCTCGTGCTTGAGGTATTCGACCTTCTCCTGCACCAGCGCGGAGAACTCGGCCTTGGCGCGCACGATGCGCGCGTCCATCAGCGTGCCGAGCTGTTCGCCGGCGTAGTCGACCAGTTCGCGCACGTCGTCCTTGGTGAACTGGCGCTGCTGGTGGATTTCGTTCGAGATCTTGTCGAGCTTGGCGTCGATCTCCTGGCTGGCCTGCCAGATCACGTCCTTCAGCTCGGTGCCGGCCTGGGTGACCCCGTCCTTGACCACGCCCGAGAGGCGTTCGCCGGCGCGATCGATCGCCTCGCGCGACACCTCGGCGAGGCTGTCGCGCGCGTGATCGATGGTTTTTTCGAATAGCGCCATGAATCAGGATTTCTGGCCGATGCGGCCTTCCTCGCCGTTGGCGAGCTTGATGAGATTGCTCTTGTGACGGTAGACCAACAGCAGCGCGAGCGCCAGCACGGCGAGCGCGGCGTCGCCCCAGCCCATGAAGAGGCCGGCGTAGACCGGCGCCAGCGCGGCGGCGACCAGCGCCGCCAGCGACGAGATGCGGAAGACCGCCGCCGTCGCGATCCAGGTTGCGAGGCAGGCCAGGCCCAGCCAGGGATCGAGGCCGAGCAATACGCCGAGCGCGGTCGCGACGCCCTTGCCGCCCTGAAAACGGAAGAAGACCGGGAACAGGTGGCCGACGAACACGGCCAGCGCGACCAGCAGTACCGTGTGCGCGTCGGCGCCGAGCGCCTGCGCGCCGGCGACCGCCACCCAGCCCTTCAGCGCGTCGCCCAGCAGGGTCAGCACCGCGGCCGATTTGCGCCCGGTACGCAGCATGTTGGTGGCGCCGGGGTTGCCCGAGCCGAAACTGCGCGGATCGGGCAGCCGCATGAGCTTGCTGACGATGACCGCGAAGGAGAGCGAACCGAGCAGATAGGCGGCGAGGACGAGGATCGGCGTGGTCATAAGTCAGTAGAATGGCGGGTTTTGGCGTGTCCGACAGGACGCGGGGACGACATGGACATCTTGTTCTTGCGGGACTTTCGTCTCGAACTGATTATCGGCATATACGAATGGGAACGCAAAGTGCCGCAGCCGGTGCGGCTCGATCTGGAGATCGGGCTGCCGCACAGCAAGGCGGGCGGCACGGACGACGTGGGCGACACCATCGACTACGGCGTGGTCGCCCAGCGCGTGAAGGACTATCTGCGCAACACCCCGCAGCCGATCACGCTGGTCGAATCGGTGGCCGAGCACGTGGCCGCCCTGGTGCGCGACGAATTCGGCGCGCCCTGGGTGAAGGTGTCGGTGACCAAGTTCGCCATCGTGCCGGGTATCAAGGAGTTGGGCATCACCATCGAGCGCGGCGCCCGCGCGTGACGCCCGAACAGGTTGCCGCCTCGGCGGCCATCCTGCTCGCGGCCTACGTCATCCGCGGCATCACCGGCTTCGGTTCCGGGCTGATCGCCGTGCCGCTGCTCGCCCTGTTCCTGCCGCTGACCTTCGTGGTGCCGCTGATGCTGCTGCTCGACTTCACGGCTTCGCTGGTGATCGGCGGCTTCAATTTCGGGCGCGTGAAATGGGACGAGGTCGGCGCGCTGGTGCCGTTCAGCATCCTCGGCGTGGCGATCGGCACCAGCCTGCTGGTCGAATTGCCGGCGCAGCCCATGCTGATCGCGCTGGGGCTATTCGTGCTGATTTTCGCGCTGCGCAGCGTGCTCGGCCTGCACGGCGACAGGCCCGTGTCGCGCGGCTGGGCGCCGCCGGCCGCGTTCACCGGCGGCACGGTCGGCGCGCTGTTCGGTACCGGCGGCCCGCCCTACGTGATCTATCTCACGCACCGCATCCGCGACAAAAGCGATCTGCGCGCGACGCTGTCCGCGCTGTTCTTTCTGGAGGGCCTCATGCGCATCGTCAGTTTCCTGCTCGCCGGGCTTTTGATGACGCGCGAGGTGTGGCTGGCCTACGCCGCCGCCTTGCCCCTGACCCTGGGCGGCCTGTATCTTGGAGGACGGGTGCACGTCGGATTGGGGCAGGCGCAGATGACGCGGCTGATCGGCGTGCTGTTGCTGGTATCGGGCGCGTCGCTGCTATTCAAAGCGGCGCGCATGTGAACGGAGCAGAGGCTTTGCATTTCCAGTCCATCGCCTTTTCGGGGCTTGCGCCGGGGCCGCGCCTGATCGTGCTGGGCGCCGTGCACGGCAACGAGACCTGCGGCACGCAGGCGATCCGCCGGATCGTGCCCGAAATCGAGTCGGGCGCGCTGAACCTCGTCGCCGGCCATGTGCGCTTCGTGCCGGTGACGAACCCGCTGGCCTATGCGCGCGGGCAGCGCATGGGCGACCGCAATCTCAACCGCAATCTTGCGCCGACCGAAGCACCCGTCGAATTCGAGGATCGCGTCGCCAACTGGCTGTGCCCGCTGCTGGCGGCGCACGACGCCCTGCTGGACCTGCATTCGTTCCATACCGCGGGCGAGCCTTTCGTCATGCTCGGGCCGGAAAACAACGCGGGCGCGCTGGAGCCTTTTGCCCGCGCGGCGGAGGAGACCGCGCTGGCGCTGCGGCTCGGCGTGCGGCGCTTCGTCGACGGCTGGCTCGATACCTACGCGGCCGGCGTGACGCTGCGCAGCGGCAGCGCGGCGGACGTGCGCTACGGCGTCGGCACGACCGAATACATGCGCGCTCGCGGCGGCATCGCGCTCACGCTCGAATGCGGCCAGCACGACGACCCGGCCGCACCCGAGGTGGCCTACCGGGCGATCCGCGGCGCGCTCGCGCATCTGGGCATCAGCGACGAAGCACCGCCCGCGCCGCCGGCGGCCACCGAAGCCCTGCGGCTCTACCGCGTCGTCGACCGCGCGCATCCCGGCGATACGCTGGCCCGCCCCTGGGCGAGCTTCGATCCGGTGCGCGCCGGCGAGACGGTCGGCACGCGCCACGACGGTACGCCGGTCGCGGCCGAGCGCGACGGCTACGTCGTGTTTCCCAATCCGGACGCCGCGCCGGGGCAGGAGTGGTTCTATCTGGCCGGTCGCTCGGACCGCGTATAGGCATCAGCCGCGCGGGTGATGCCGCGCGTGCAGTTGCTTGAGGCGCTCGCGCGCCACGTGGGTGTAGATCTGCGTGGTCGAGATGTCGCTGTGGCCGAGCAGCATCTGCACCACGCGCAGGTCGGCGCCGTGGTTCAGCAGATGCGTGGCGAAGGCGTGGCGCAGCGTGTGCGGCGACAGCGGCTTGTCGATGCCGGCCTGCCGTGCGCGCCGCTTCAGCAGATGCCAGAAGCCTTGCCGCGTCATGCCGTCGCCGCGCGGCGTGACGAACACGGCGTCGCTGCGGCGCGCGCCGAGCAGCGCGGGGCGCGCTTCCGCGAGATAGCGCCGCAGCCAGCGTACCGCCTCCTCGCCCAGCGGCACCAGCCGGTCCTTGTTGCCCTTGCCGGTGACGCGCAGCACGCCGGCCTCGATGTCCAGGGCGAACAGCTTGAGCGTGACCAGTTCGGTGACGCGCAGGCCGGTGGCATACAGCGTTTCCAGCATGGCGCGGTCGCGCAATGCGGCGGGCGTGTCGTCGTCCATGCTGACGAGCAGGCGCTCCACGTCGTGCTCGCTCAGGGTCTTCGGCAGCGCACGTGGCAGCTTGGGGCGGTCGAGGTCGCGCGTCGGATCGCTGGCGACGAGGTTTTCGCGCAGCAGGAAGCGGTAGAAGCGCTTGAGCGTGGAGGTGTAGCGGGCGGCGCTGCGCGGCTGGGCGCGCTGCGCGAAGCGCCAGGCCAGCCAGGCTTCGACGTCACCCGAGGCCGCCCGGTCGAGCGGGCGCTGCCGCGCGGTGTCCAGCCAGGCGGCGAATCCGGCGAGGTCGCGCCGGTAGGCGGCCAGCGTCGCGTCGGCCAGCCCGTCTTCCAGCCACAGATGATCGCAGAAGCGGTCGATTAGCGCGCCGTTCGGCGAGGCGGGCATGACGCGGGCTTGCGTGTGGCGGGCGCCGCCCGCTCGTGCGCCAGCAGCCAGGTCTTGACGTCGAGCGGCGCGCCGGCGGCCGCATGCATGAAGCCGCCCAGCCCGTTCGCCGCGACGACGCGATGGCAGGGGATGAGGATGGGCAGGGGATTGGAACCGCAGGCCTGGCCCACGGCGCGCGGGGCCGTGCCGAGCGCCTTCGCCAGCGCGCCGTACGTGGTGGGCTGTCCGGCCGGAATCGCCAGCAGCGCGCGCCAGACGCGCAACTGGAACGGCGTGCCCTGCGGCGCGTAGGGCAATGCGAACACGTGGGTCGGATCGCGCCAGTAGGCGTCGAGTTCGCTTTCGAGGCGGCGGACCCGCGCATCCGGCCGCCCCGCGCGCGGCGTGTCGGCGGGCAGGAAATCGAGGCCCGTCAGCACGTCGCCGGCGAAACGGGCGCCGAGGCGGCACATGGGCGCGGCGAGGATGGCGTCGTACGCGATCATGGCGCTATTCTAGCCGCCGACCGCGCGCCCGGAACAGCGGCCGGCGCGCAGTAATGAAAACGCCCGCGCAAGGCGGGCGTTTCGGTCGACGGTCGATCGCAGCGCCTGAACGGTGCGCGCGGGGGATCGTCAGAAGCGCGCGTTCACGCTGACCCAGAGGCTGCGCGCCTTGTCCTTGTTGTTGTAGTCGTCGAAGAACAGGGTTTCGTTGCGGCCGCTTCCGCCTACGTTGGTATCCAGGTAGTCGCCGTCCCCGTTCAGGTCGCGGAACTCGGCCTTGTAGGTGGTGAAATCACGATCCAGCAGATTGTTGATGCGGGCGTTGAACGTGACGGCCTTGCTGGCCTTGTACGAAGCGCCCAGGTGGAATACCGAGTAGTTCTTGTAATACAGATCCTCGCCGGTGATCGCGTGCACGCCGCGGTAACGCTTGGTGCGGGCTTCCGCTGTCAGGAAGACGTTGAAGTCGGGCAAGGCTTGCCAGTCCAGCGTGGCGTTCACCATATGCTTCGCGCTGTTGCCCAGCGGCTTGCCCTTGTTGGCGCCGCTTTTCTGCTCGCTGTCGGTGAGCGTGTAGTTGCCGCGCAGTGCGACGGTGTTCAGCAACTGCCAGCGGGCGGCCAGTTCCGCCCCGTTGATCACCACCTCGTCGATGTTGACCGTCTTGGTGCTCGTGGTGTAGCCGATGGTGGCGTAATTCCCCGTGCTGGAACAGGTCAGCGTCGTGCCCGGACCGCACGGCTGCGAAGCGATCTTGTCCTGGAACTTGTTCTGGAACACGGTGACATTGAAATTGTGGCCGCGCGGGTGCTGCCAATAGGCGGCCAATTCCGTGCTGACGCTGGTTTCCGGTTTCAGGTCGGGGTTGCCGAACATGGGCGAGGTGCCCTGGCCGCCGAAGCCGGTCACGCCGTCGTAGAGCTGGGTGGTCTTGGGCGTCTTGAAGCCGGTGCTGACGCCGCCCTTGAAGGTCCATTGAGGCGACATGGTGTAGACGCCGTACAGACGGGGGCTGACATGGTCGCCGAACACGTCGTGGTTGTCGTAGCGCAGACCGGCGGTGAGGCCCAGGGGCTCGATCACATACCAGGTGTCCTCGGCGAACAGCGAGTACATGTTGTGTTCCTGCACGCCGCCGGGCGTGCCGCTTTCCATGCCGAACACGCTGTCTTCCAGCTCGCCGCGGATGACTTGCGCGCCGACCACGGCGATATGCTGGCCGGACAGTTGGAAGGGCATGTCCAGCTTGGCGTCCAGCGTGTACTGACGACTTTCCAGCGTGCGCTTGGGGCGCGGCAGGAAGGTCGCTTCGGCAAGGTCTCTGCGATCGTTGAGGCTCATGCCCGTATAGGCGCCGGTGCCGTTGAGCATGTCCAGCAGGTCTTCGCGTTCGGCCACGGTGAAGGGCAGGGTACGGCCGTGGTTGCTGGTGGCGATATGGGCCAGCGAGACGAAGCTGTTGCCGAAATCCCATTTGCCTTCGTGGCTCAGCGACCAGGTGTCGCGGGTGAATTCCTGAGTCGCGCTGTAGCCGACCTGGGGGTCGGCGCGGGTGCAGGTGCCCGTGTTGATGCAGTTGTTCGGCGTGCCGCGCCAGACGGACGTGATGTTGTCCACCGTGCCCACCGGATATTCGTAAGTGCCTGCGTCATTCAGCCGGGGCGCGTTGTCGTACTGCTGCTTGGAGGTGTCGACGTCCAGCCACACGGTCTGTCTGGGCGTGATATTCCAGGAAAGGCGCGCGCCGAGCGCCTGGTTCTCGTTGTCCACGGTTTTGCCCCCCCCCCGAAGCCCAGGGAACGGCTGATGACGTTGCCGGCCGGGTCGGTGACGCTCTCGTAAGTGGGGTTGGACGCCAGGCGGTTGTAGAAGCTGCCGCGCAGCGCCAGGCCCAGCTTGCCGGAGACGAGCGGCCCCATGACGCTGAAGTCGGTGGTGACGTCGTCGCCGAACTCGTCCTTGCTCTCGAAAGTGCGGCTGTGGCTGACCGAGCCTTGCCATTTGTCCGCCACCTTCTTGGTGATGATGTTGATGACGCCGCCCATCGCGTCGGCGCCGTAGAGCGTGGAAGCCGGGCCGCGGATGACTTCGATGCGCTCGATGGCGTCGAGCGGCGGGATGTGGTTGAACTGGTTGCCGCCGAAGCTGTTCGGATAGATGTCGCCGTGGTTGTTCTGGCGTTTGCCGTCCACCAGGATGAGGGTGTAGTCCGAACCCATGCCGCGCATGGAGATGGTGCCCTGCCCGGTCTTGTCGCGGGTTTCGCCGATGTCCACCCCTTCGAGGTCGCGCACCGCGTCGAGCAGCGTCATGTAGGGGCGTTTCTCCAGTTCTTCCTTGGTGATCACCGAAATGCTCGCCGGGGCGTCGGCGATCTTCTGCTCGAAGCCCGCCGCGGAAACGACCACTGTCTCCAGTTCGCGCGCGTCGTCGGCAGCCTGCGCCATGCCGTTCAATGCCAGGGCAATCGCGGCGACAACCGCCGTACGCGCCGGAATGTAGTTTATAGACATCACAATCTCCATATCTTATGGTTGGGTAATTGCGCGGCTGGCTGCCTGAGCCGTGGACGGCGAAGTGGCTGGCTACGGGAATCGTTTTTTGCCTGGCCGGCACAGGGGGCCGGCGGGGAATCGCTGCCGATGCCCCCGCGTACCGGACGCGCGCCGAGAAGGCGCCGTCGGGCCGGCGACGGAGCGGGGGTAATGATTCGTTTCGGGTTCGGCGCGGGGGAATGCTGCCCCCTTGTTTCTTCTTAGAAGCCTCCCTCGTATCTCGATGCGCAGGCGCACGCGACAGGTAAAAAGGAAGCGTAATGATAAGGATTCGTATTATTCTTGTAAAGAATTCGTTTTGTTTTTGTTTGGAAAATCAAAATTTCGTCAGTACGGCGGGACGGAACGGGCAGGGTGCATGTTCCGCATCGCCGTCCGGCGTGCGTGTGGCGGCGCGGTTGTGCGGTGGAACGCGGTTTTTTCGGGCTGCCCCGGACTTATCGGTCGGGTGTGCGGGACGCGGCGCGCCGGGTGGCGTCGAGATCGACCAGACTGCAATGGGTCTTGCGGGTTTCCAGGCAGTCCGGCGAGCCGGGCGTGTGTTCGAACGCACAGATGCGCGTCTGCAGCATGGCCCAGTCCTCCGGCGGGTAGGCGTCCGGCGGCAGGTTGGGCGGGTGGTAGACGCAGCCGGCGCAATACGTTTCGACGGCGGATTCGGGCATGGGCATGTCTTCTGTCAGGGCGGGGTCATCGCGCGGCCACGGCGCGCCAGGCGCACGTCCAGACGTCATCCAGATAGTCGGGCAGCGGGCGCGGCAGCAGGCCGTCGAGGCGGGCGGTGATCATGCGGATCGGCCCGCCGAACAGGCAGGTCGAGGCGACCAGCGGATCCATCCCGCGGATTTCGCCGCTGGCCATGCCCCGGCGCACCATTTCGCGGGTCATCACGAAGGGGCGCGACGAGCAGACGGGCGGTTCGTCGGGAAGAAATTCCTGGTGGCGGGCGTAGAGGACGAAGCGCATCGTGCGCGGCTCGGATTCGGTCATCTCGAAAAGCTGGGCGACCAGGGCACGGGCCTGGTCGTGGCAACTGTCCACCTGGCGCTCGATCGCCGCGATGCGCGTTTCCATGCGGGCGGTGAGCGCCGTGTACAGCGCGCGCGCCACGCCCGTCTTGTCGCCGAAATGGTGGTAGATCGAACCGATGCTGACGCGCGCCGCGCGCCCGATGTCGTGCACCGACGTATTGAAGTAGCCCTTGTCGGTGAACAGCGCGAGCGCGGCGTCCAGCACCCGGTCCTGGGGCGGGATGTCGCTTTGCGGGGATATCGGGATCATGGTCGCCAGACTAGAACGAACGTTCGTTCTAGTCTGGCGACTGCCCGGGCCAAAGTCAAGCGGGCATCCGCGGACGAGGCCAAATGCAAAACGCCCGCGCGGGGCGGGCGTTTTCGTCGGCGGCCGGTGACTTATTCGGCGCTTGCGGCCGCGCGCTTGCGGGCCGGCAGCTTTTCCTTGATGCGCGCCGATTTGCCGGAGCGTTCGCGCAGGTAGTAGAGCTTGGCGCGGCGCACGTCGCCGCGGCGCTTCACTTCGATGCTGGCGACCAGCGGCGAGTAGGTCTGGAAGGTGCGTTCCACGCCTTCGCCGGCGGAGATCTTGCGCACGGTGAAGCCGGAGTTGAGGCCGCGGTTGCGCTTGGCGATGACGACGCCTTCGTAGGCCTGCAGACGCTCGCGGTTGCCTTCCTTCACCTTCACCTGGACGACGACGGTGTCGCCGGGGGCGAAGTCGGGCACGGTCTTGCCCAGGCGGGCGATTTCTTCCTGTTCGAGTTGCTCGATGATGTTCATGGCGATGTTTCCTCACATCTGGCGGGAGAGGTGCCTCCGTGCGGAGGGACGTCGCGCCGTTTCACATTGGCCCCGAAGGGCCGCTTTTGCGGCCTGTGTCGCCACAGGCCGGTCAATCTTCCCGCGTCCGCGGCCGCGCCAGCAGGTCCGGCCGCAGTGCGGCGGTGAGCCGCAGACTTTCTTCGCGCCGCCATTCGGCGATCGCCGCGTGGTTGCCGCTTTTCAGCACGGCCGGCACGTCCAGCCCCTGCCACACCTCGGGCCGGGTGTAGTGCGGGCAGTCCAGCAACCCGTCGCTGAACGAGTCCTGCGCCGCCGACTCGGCGTCGTTCAGCGCGCCCGGCAACTGGCGGATGATCGCATCCATCAGCGCCAGCGCGGGTAGTTCGCCGCCCGACAGCACGAAGTCGCCGAGCGAGATTTCCTCGTCGACGCGGCGCTGCAAGAGGCGCTCGTCGATGCCCTCGTAGCGCCCGCACAGCAGGACCAGCGCCGGCTTTGCCTTCAGTTCCATCACCCGTTGCTGCTTCAGCGGGCGGCCGCGCGGCGAAAAATGCACCACCCACGGCGCGAGGCCTTCGGCGGCCAGATCCTGCCGGACCGCATCCAGCGCCCGGTCGAGCGGCTCGGCCAGCATCAGCATGCCGGGGCCGCCGCCGTAGGGCCGGTCGTCCACCGTGCGGTGCGGGTCGTCGGTGAAATCGCGCGGGTTCCACGATTTGAACCGATACAGGCCGCGATCCAGCGCCCGCCGGGTGATGCCGTAATCCAGTACGGCATCGAACAGCTCGGGAAAGAGGCTGACGGCGTCGAAACGCATCAGTAATCCTCGCCCCAATCAACCTCGATCGTTCCGGCCGCCAGGTCCACCTTGCCGACGAAAGCCGCGACGAAGGGGATCAGATATTCCCGTCTGCCCTTGACCACCAGCACGTCGTGCGCGCCGGTTTCCATCAGGCTCGCGACCCGGCCCAATTCGATGCCGTCGCGGTTGAAGACGGCAAGCCCGATCAGGTCCGACCAGTAAAACGCGTTTTCTTCCGGCGCCGGGAGTTCGCGCCGCGCCACCGAGATGTCCTGTCCGCGCAGGGCGTAAGCCGCGTCGCGGTCGTCGATGCCGGCCAGCTTGGCGACCAGGGCGGCGCCGTGGTCCTGGATGGCTTCGACCGTGTATTGCTTATGTTGCTCGCCGCGTCCGACGCGCCAGGATTCGAAATCCATCAGCGCGTCCGGGTCTTCGCTGTAGGGCTGGACCTTGATCCAGCCCTTGACGCCGAACGGGGCGGCGACGCGCCCCATCACGACCCAGTCGTTGCTCAAATCAGGCGGCGGGCTTGTGCTGCTTGACCAGGCGGGCGACGGTGTCGGACAACTGGGCGCCGTTCTGCACCCAGTAGCCGATGCGTTCCTGGTTCAGGCGGATCGATTCGGCGCCCTCGGCGGCGACGGGATTGTAGAAGCCGACGCGTTCGATGAAGCGACCGTCGCGGCGGCTGCGCGAATCGGCCACCACCACGTTGTAGAAGGGGCGGTTCTTGGCGCCGCCGCGCGCGAGACGAATAACGACCATGATTTGAGTATCCGGCAAACGGAGAAAACCGCGAATTATACCCAAAAAACCGAGGTCCGCCAGGGGCTTGCGCGGCCCCTCTCCCAACCCTCTCCCGCAAGCGGGAGAGGGAGCGAACGAGCCGCTTGGCGGCGCTGCGGGTTTAACGCATGCCGGGCAGCACGCCCTTCATGCCGCGCATCATCTTGCCCAGACCGCCCTTGCCCATCATTTTCATCATCTTCCGGGCCTGTTCGAACTGGTTCAGGAGCTTGTTGACCTCCTGGACCTGCACGCCGGCGCCGGTCGCGATGCGCCGCTTGCGGCTGGCCTTGATGAGTTCGGGCTTGCGGCGTTCCTGCGGGGTCATGCTGTTGATGATGCCCTCGACGCGGTTGACCGCCTTTTCGTCGGCGCCGGCCGGCAGCGCCGCGCCGGCGGCGCCCGGCAGCTTGTCCATCAGGGCGGAGAGCCCGCCCATCTTTCGCATCTGCTGAATCTGCGCCTTGAAGTCCTCGAGGTCGAAGTCCTTGCCCTTTTTGACCTTATCGGCCAGTTTCTTGGCTTCGGCCAGATCGACCGCGCCCTGCGCCTGTTCGATCAGCGACAGCACGTCGCCCATGCCGAGGATGCGCTGCGCCATTCGCTCGGGGTGGAAGGGCTCCAGGCCGTTCGGTTTTTCGCCGACGCCGATGAACTTGAGCGGCTTGCCGGTGACTTCCCGCACCGACAGGGCCGCGCCGCCGCGCGCGTCGCCGTCGAGCTTGGTCAGCACCACGCCGGTCAGCGGCAGGGCCTCGTTGAAGGCGCGGGCGACGTTGACCGCGTCCTGGCCCTGCATGGCGTCGACGACGAACAGGGTTTCGACCGGCTTGACCGCGGCGTGCAGCGCCTTGATCTCGGCCATCATCGCCTCGTCGATCGCCAGCCGGCCGGCGGTGTCGACGATCAGCACGTCGAAGAACTGCCGGCGCGCGTAGTCCTGCGCGGCCTGGGCGATCTTCAGCGGGTCGCGTTCGTCGCCGGCCTCGAAGAAGGCCACGTCGAGCTGTCCGCCGAGCTGGCGGAGCTGGTCGATGGCCGCCGGGCGGTAGACGTCGGCCGAGGCGAGCAGCACTTTCTTCTTGCGGTTCTTCAGCAGCAGCGCGAGCTTGCCCGAGGTCGTCGTCTTGCCCGAGCCCTGCAGGCCGGCCATGAGGATCACGGCGGGCGGCGTCGCGGCGAGATCGAGATCGGCGTTCGCGCCGCCCATGAGGCGGGTGAGCTCCTCGTGGACGATGCCGATCAGGGCCTGGCCGGGCGTGAGGCTGGTCAGCACTTCCTGCCCCAGCGCGCGCGCCTTCACCGATTCGATGAAGCTTTTCACCACCGGCAGGGCGACGTCGGCCTCCAGCAGGGCCAGACGGACCTGGCGCAGGGTGTCCTGGACGTTGGCTTCGGTGATGCGGGCCTGCCCGCGCAGGGTTTTGACGACGCCGGCGAGACGGCCGCTGAGATTTTCTAGCATGGCTTCCTTGTTGCCGTCCGGAACGGCATGGATAATGGGCCGAGCTGGCTCCGATTTCCCGAATTTTAACGAATGTCCCCGCTATTGTTGCTGGTTACCCTCTGCGTGAGCGCACTCTACGGCTGGTCCGCCTGGCGGCTGCGGCGCGCACCCCGCGCGCCGTCGGTCTGCGTGGCCCTGCCGCTGGCCCTGCTGGCGCACGGCGCGCTGCTCTACCATTCGGTCATGGGACAGGGCGACATCCGGCTCGGCTTCGGCAATTCCCTGTCGACCATACTCTGGCTGACGGCCCTGATCTACTGGATCGCGAGCCGGCGCGCGCCGCTGGCCCGTCTCCAGGCCTGGGTCAGCGGCGCGGCGGCCCTGTCCGTGCTGGCGATGGTGGCGTTCGGCGAGACGCACGCGATTCCGAATTCGCAGGCGCTGAGCCTGCGGATGCATCTGGTGGTGTCCTTCCTCGCCTATGGGCTGCTCGCCGTGGCCGCGCTGCACGCGGTCCTGATGACCATGCTCGAAAAGCAACTGCACCGCGGGGGTTACGTGCGCGAGGGCGCGCCGCCGCTGCTGACGCTGGAGGCGATGCTGTTCCGCACCATCGGCGCGGGGTTCGCGTTGCTGACGCTGGCGGTGTTCAGCGGCATTTTCTTCTCGGAGGAGCTGTTCGGCACCGCCCTGCAGTTCACCCACAAGGTGGTGTTCGCCATCCTGTCCTGGCTGGTGTTCGGCGGTTTGCTGCTGGGGCGGTATTTCCGCGGCTGGCGCGGCCGCACGGCGCTCTACTGGACGATCACCGGTTTCATCTTCCTGCTGCTGGCGTATCTGGGCACGCAATTCGTGCTCGAAGTGATCCTCAAGCGTTGAGGCGCGGGGGTTGGACAGCTTTTCGACCCAAACGCTGTTCGCCGCGCTGGCGGTTCTGCTGCTGACGTCGGCGTTTTTCTCCGCGTCCGAAACGGCGATGATGGCGATCAACCGCTATCGCCTGCGGCATGCCGCCGAGTCGGGCGTGCGCGGCGCGATCCGCGCGCAGGCCTTGCTGGACCGTACCGACAAGCTGCTCGGCGTCATCCTGCTGGGCAACAACCTGGTCAACGCCGCGTCCGGCACGCTCTCGGCCGTGCTGGCGATCCGGCTGTTCGGCGACGGCGAGATCGTCCTGTTCACGGCCACGCTGCTGCTGACCTTCGCCATCCTGGTGTTCAGCGAGGTGACGCCCAAGGTGATGGGGGCCTCGTATCCCGAGCGCATCGCCTATCCGGCCGCATTCGTGCTGACGCCGCTCCTGAAGCTGGTCTACCCGGTGGTGTGGTTCGTCAACCTGTTTGTGCAGGGCATCCTGCGCCTGCTGCGCATCCGGCAGCCCGAGCCTGGCCAGGGCAACAGCCTGGGGCTGGAGGAGCTGCGCACCATCGTGCTCGAATCCTCGGGCCGGCTGCCGCGCGAGCACCACCGGATTCTGGTCAATCTGCTGGAGCTGGAGGGCATCACGGTGGACGACGTGATGACGCCGCGCAGCCAGATCGAGGCGATCGACATCGAGGATGCGCCCGAGCGTCTGCGCCAGCAGATCGCCACCAGCCACCATACCCGGCTGGTGGTGCAGCAGGGCTCGCCCGACAATCTGCTGGGCGTGCTGCACGTGCGGCGGGTGCTGCACGCCCTGGCCGGCGCGGCGCTCGACCCCGAAACGCTGCGGGCGCATCTCGAGGAACCGTATTTCGTGCCGGCCGGCACGCCGCTTTTCACGCAGTTGCGCAATTTCCAGAGCGCCCGGCGCCGGCTGGCCCTGGTGGTCGACGAATACGGCGAACTGCAGGGCCTGGTGACGCTGGAGGATCTGCTGGAGGAAATGGTCGGCGAGTTCACCACCCAGGCGCCGTCCGACAAGGGTTATCTGCGGCGCGACGCGGACGGCAGTTGGCTGGTGGAAGGCGGCGTGCTGCTGCGGCATCTGAACCGCAAACTGGGGCTGGACCTGCCGCTCGACGGTCCCAAGACCCTGAACGGCCTGCTGCTGGCGCATTTCGAGGATATTCCGGAGGCGGGCGTGAGCATCAAGCTGGGGGACGTGCCCGTCGAGATCGTTCAAACCCAGGACCGCGCCGTGAAAATGGCGCGCATCCGCGTGCCGGAGCGCGATGAGGCGCCGAAAAACGCCTCAATTTAGTCGGGAAATCGCCGTAATGGCCTGTGATGTCCCGCCGGGTTCTTGTGACGAGCCGGCCCGGACGCTAATCTGCTACAGGACTTGTCTGGAACCGAGTTATGGCCGCTGTGACAAATAGCATCAATCTGACCGGGCTGGCGCGCGCGATGGTCAATCATGGCTGGCTGACCGAGAGCGACGCCGAGGGGGTGTGGAAACGCGCCGCCCAGGCCGGCGACGCTTTCGTCACCGAGCTGGTCCGGACCAAGCGTTTCAAGCCCGAGCAGATCGCGGAATTCGCGGCCGTGTCCTTCGGCTATCCGTTCATGGATCTGGCCGCGATGGATCCCGAAAGCCTGCCGCAAGGGCTGCTCGATCCCAGGCTGATGCAGAAACGCCGCGTCGTGGCGCTCTACCAGCGGGGCAACAAGCTCTACGTCGGCACCTCGGACCCGACCCAGTTGCAGGCGCTGGACGAAGTGAAATTCCAGACCGGCCAGGCGGTCGAGCCGGTCGTGGTCGAGGACGACAAGCTCGGCAAGCTCATCGAGAAGGTGGGCGAGGTTGCGGACAACACGCTGGCCGTGCTCAACGCCGAGGACCTCAACCTCGATTTCGCCGACGAGGAAACGACCAGCCAGCCGGATGCCGGCGGCATCGAGATCGACGATGCGCCGGTGGTGCGCTACCTGCAGAAGATCATGCTCGACGCGATCAACGCCGGCGCGTCCGACATCCACTTCGAGCCCTACGAGAAGTTCTACCGCATCCGCTACCGCCGCGACGGCATCCTGTCCGAAGTGGCGCAGCCGCCGATGGCGATCAAGGACAAGGTCGCGTCGCGCATCAAGGTGCTGTCGCGCCTGGACATCGCGGAAAAGCGCGTGCCGCAGGACGGCCGGATGAAGATGGTGCTGTCCAAGACCCGCGCGATCGACTTCCGCGTCAGCACCCTGCCCACGCTGTACGGCGAAAAGATCGTCATGCGGATTCTCGATCCGTCGAGCGCGCAGCTCGGCATCGAGGCGCTGGGCTACGAGCCGTGGCAGAAGGAGATGCTGCTCGCGGCGGTCCAGCGGCCCTACGGCATGGTGCTGGTCACCGGCCCCACCGGCTCCGGTAAAACGGTGTCGCTCTACACCTGCCTCAACATCCTGAACAAGCCCGACGTCAACATTTCCACCGCAGAAGACCCGGCGGAAATCCAGTTGCCCGGCATCAACCAGGTCAACGTCAACGACAAGGCCGGTCTCACATTCTCGGCCGCGTTGAAGTCCTTCCTGCGGCAGGATCCGGACGTCATCATGGTCGGCGAAATCCGCGACCTGGAAACCGCCGACATCGCGATCAAGGCCGCGCAGACCGGCCACATGGTCATGTCGACCCTGCACACCAACGACGCGCCCGGCACGCTGACCCGCCTGCTCAACATGGGCGTCGCGCCGTTCAACGTCGCTTCGTCGGTGATCCTCATCACCGCGCAGCGGCTGGGTCGCCGGCTGTGCGGCTGCAAGCAGCCGACGGACATTCCGCGCGAAGCCCTGCTGGCCGCCGGCTTCACCGAGGACCAGCTCGACGGCACCTGGAAGCCCCACAAGCCGGTCGGCTGCGACATCTGCGGCGGCACCGGCTACAAGGGGCGGGTCGGCATCTATCAGGTCATGCCGATCACCGACGCCATGACGCGCATCATCCTCAAGGGCGGCAACGAAGCCGACATCGCCGACCAGGCCCGGCGCGAGGGCGTGCTCGACCTGCGGCAGGCCGGCCTGCTCAAGGTCAAGGCCGGCCTGACCTCGCTGGAAGAGGTCGAGGCCGTCACCAACATCTAAAGGACTCCAACGGTATGGCTACAGCGGCGAAGGCAATCAAGGATTCCACCTTCCTGTGGGAAGGGATGGACAAGCGCGGCAAGAAGGTCAAGGGGCAGATGCTCGCGGGCGGCGAGGCCGTGGTCAATTCGCTGTTGCGCAAGCAGGGCATCACCGTCACCAAGGTCAAGAAGCAGAGCGCGCTGTTCAGCGGCGCCAAGCGCATCACCGACAAGGACGTCACCCTGTTCACTCGCCAGTTGGCGACGATGATGAAGGCCGGCGTGCCGCTGCTGCAGGCGTTCGACATCGTCGCGCGCGGCCATTCCAATCCGTCCATGCAGCGTCTGCTCGCCGAGATCAAGGCGGACATCGAGAAGGGCAGCAGCCTGACGCAGGCCTTCGGCCGCCATCCACGCCATTTCGACGCGCTGTTCTGCAACCTGGTCGGCGCGGGCGAGGCGGCCGGCATCCTGGACGCGGTGCTGGAACGGCTGGCGGTCTACAAGGAAAAGATCCTCGCCATCAAGGGCAAGATCAAGTCGGCCCTGTTCTATCCCCTGTCCATCATCGTCGTGGCCTTCGTCATCACGGCGATCATCATGATCTTCGTGATTCCGGCGTTCAAGGAGCTGTTCTCCAGCTTCGGCGCCGACCTGCCCGCGCCGACGCTGGTCGTGATGGCGATCTCCGATTTCTTCGTGGAATGGTGGTGGGCGATCTTCCTCGTGATCGGCGGCGGCATCTACGGCTTCTTCCAGGCGTGGCGACGTTCGCGCAAGATGCAGATGGTCATGGACAAGCTGATGCTGCGCCTGCCCGTCTTCGGGCCGGTCATCGAGAAGGCCACGATCGCGCGCTGGACCCGCACCCTGTCGACCATGTTCGCCGCCGGCGTGCCGCTGGTCGAAGCGCTCGAATCGGTGGGCGGCGCGTCGGGCAACCAGGTCTTCGTCGAGGCGACGAACAAGATACGCAGCGAAGTCTCTACCGGCACGGCCTTGACCGTGGCCATGCAGAACACCGGCAAATTCCCCAACATGGTGCTGCAGATGGCGGCGATCGGCGAGGAGTCGGGCTCGCTCGATTCCATGCTCGGCAAGGTGGCCGATTTCTACGAGGCCGAGGTGGACGACGCCGTCGAAGCGTTGTCCAGCCTGATGGAGCCGATGATCATGGTGGTGCTGGGCACGCTGATCGGCGGCATGGTCATCGCCATGTACCTGCCGATCTTCAAGATGGGACAGGTCGTCTGATGCCGGCGCTCTTCGCGGAACCAGCCCTCTTCGCGGGGCTGGTTTTTTTATTGGGGCTGCTGGTCGGCAGCTTTCTCAACGTCGTCGTGCATCGGCTGCCCCGAATGATGGAAGCCGAGTGGCGCGCGCAGTGCGCGGAATTGCGCGGCGAGCCCGTGGACGCGGGCGAACCGTACAACCTCGCCGTGCCGCGCTCCGCCTGCCCCGCCTGCGGCCACCGGATCGCGGCCCTGGAAAACGTGCCCGTCCTGTCCTGGTTGTGGCTGCGCGGACGGTGCTCCGCCTGCGGCGCGGCGATCGCCGCGCGCTATCCGGCGGTCGAACTGCTGACCGGCCTGCTGTCGGCGGCGGTCGCCTGGAAATGGGGCTGGAGCGCCCAGACGCTCGGCGCCTTATTGCTGGTCTGGGGACTGATCGCGCTCGCCTTCATCGATCTCGACACCACCCTGCTGCCGGACAGCCTGACCCTGCCGCTGGTCTGGCTGGGCCTGCTGTTCAATCTCGACGGCCGGTTCGCCAGCCTGCACGATGCCGTCGTCGGCGCGATCGCGGGGTATCTGGTTCTGTGGTCGGTCTACTGGCTCTTCAAGCTCGTCACCGGCAAGGACGGCATGGGCTACGGCGATTTCAAGCTGCTTGCGGCGATCGGCGCCTGGCTGGGCTGGCAGTTGCTGCCGGTGACGCTGCTCCTGGCGTCGGTCGTAGGCGCGGCCGTCGGCATCGCGATGATCGTCTTCGTCAAGCATGACCGCCGCGCGCCGATTCCGTTCGGTCCCTATCTCGCGGGCGGCGGGCTGGTGGCGCTGTTCTTCGGCGCCGACCTGACCCGCGCCTATCTCGCGCAGTTCTGATGTTCGTCGTGGGCCTGACCGGCGGCATCGGCTCGGGGAAGTCGGCCGCCGCCGCGCGTTTCGCCGAGCGGGGCGTGCCTATCGTCGACACCGACGACATCGCGCGCGACCTGACGGCGCCGGGCGGCGCCGCGCTGCCGGCGGTGGCGGCGCGTTTCGGCCCGGCCGTCATGCGGGCCGATGGCGCGCTCGACCGCGCGGCCTTGCGCCGCATCGTATTCGGCGACGCCGCCGCGCGCGCGGATCTGGAAGCCATTCTGCATCCGCTGATCCGCCTGGAGGCCGGACGCCGGCTGGATGCTGTTTCCGCAGCGTACGCGCTGCTGGTGGTGCCCCTCTTGGTCGAAACGGGCGTCTGCCGCGAGCGTATGCAGCGCGTGCTGACGGTCGAGTGTCCGGAACCGGTCCGCATCGAACGGGTCATGGCGCGCAGCGGCCTGACCCGGAGCGAGGTGGAGGCTATCCTGGCGGTCCAGGCGAGCGACGCCGAACGGCGGGCCGCGGTCGACGACGTGCTGGACAATTCGGGAACGCCGGCGGCGCTGGACGCGGCCGTCGCGCGGCTGCACGCCTGCTATCGGGCGCTGGCGGGCGGCGGGCCGGCCGATTTTTCGGCCTGAGCCGGCGCATCCGGTTTTAATTTGGGCCGTAAACGGCGACAATCGGCCGATAACCCCCGGCAACCGTGGCGTGATCGATTACGAATACCCTCTCTCCGAGCGCATCCGCACCCTGCTGCGGCTGGAAGATCTGTTCGAGCGCTTCGACGCCTATGCTGCGTCGCCGCTTCGGCATGCGCATCACGCCGCGCTGCTGACGCTGTTCGAGCTGGCCGAAGTCGCGGCGCGCGCCGATCTCAAGACCGACCTGCTGCAGGAGCTCGACCGGCAGAGGACGGTGCTGTCCGCGCTGCGCGGCAACCCGCACGTCGAAAGCCGTACGCTGGAAACGGTGCTCGCCGGCATCGAATCGGCGCATCTGGGCATCCATCAGTTGCCGGGCAAGGTGGGGCAGCATCTGCGCGAGGACGACTGGCTGATGGCGATCAAGCAGCGCGCGAACATTCCGGGCGGCATGTGCGAATTCGACCTGCCGTCCTACCACCACTGGCTGCACCGGCACGTCGAAGCGCGCGGGCGCGAACTGCGGGCCTGGCTCGCGCCGTTCGCGCCGATCCGTTCGGCGGTGGACATCGTGCTGGGCCTGCTGCGCGACAGCGGCCAGCCGGAGATGCAGCACACCGGCAACGGCTACTACCAGCGTATGCTCGAATCGCGTAACCCGCACCTGATCCGGGTGACGCTGGACGAGGCGATCCCCTGCGTGCCGGAGATTTCGGCGAATAAATACGTGCTGAACATCCGCTTCGTCCACACGGGCAGCGGCCAGGTGCGCGCCTGCGCCGATCAGCCGATCGACTTCGATCTCACCTTCTGCACGCTGTGAAGCCGCCCGTCGTCACCTGTCCGAGCTGCGGCGCGGCGGTCGCCTGGACGGCGGAAAACCGCTGGAAGCCCTTTTGCAGCGAGCGCTGCAAGCTCATCGATCTGGGGCACTGGGCGACCGAACGATACCGCGTGCCCGCGGAAACGCCGCCCGACGAGGACGCGGCGCCCGACGAAGCCGAGCGGCCGCAGTAAGTAGGCTTTATTTCACTTCTTGTAGGTCTTGACGCCGTCCGGCGTGCCGAGCAGCAGCACGTCGGCGCCGCGGCGCGCGAACAGGCCGTTGGTGACCACGCCGACGATCTGGTTGATCGCGGTTTCCAGCGACACGGGGTCGACGATGTCGAGGCCGTGCACGTCGAGGATCAGGTTGCCGTTGTCGGTGGCGAAGCCTTCCCGCAACCGGGGCTGGCCACCCAGCTTCACCAGCTCGCGCGCCACGTAAGAGCGCGCCATCGGAATCACTTCCACCGGCAGCGGGAATTTGCCGAGCACGCCGACCCGCTTGGATTCGTCGCAGATGCAGACGAACTGCTTGCTGCACGCCGCCACGATCTTCTCGCGCGTGAGCGCGCCGCCGCCGCCCTTCACCATCGCGAAGTGCTCGGTGATCTCGTCGGCGCCGTCGACGTAGACTTCGAGTTCGCCGACGCTGTTGAGATCCAGCACCTGGATACCGTGGCCCTTCAGGCGCGCGGCGGTCACTTCCGAACTGGCCACGGCGCCGTCGATGCGGCCCTTGACTTCGGCCAGGGCGTCGATGAAGTAATTGGCGGTGGAGCCGGTGCCCACGCCGACGATGCCGCCCCTGGCGTATTCCACCGCGGCGCGCGCCACGGCCTGCTTCATTTCGTCCTGCGTCATGATGTCTTCGTCCGTTTCCGTTCAGGCGGCTAAGATAGCGGCATCGCACGCATTTATCAAACTTCACTGCACCCGCCATGAGCCAGCCCGACGACTACCTCGAACGCATCCTGACCTCGCGCGTCTACGACGTGGCGGAGGAGTCGCCGCTCGACACTGCGCACAACCTCTCGCGCCGGCTCGGCAACCAGGTTCTGCTGAAACGCGAGGACCTGCAGCCCGTGTTCTCGTTCAAATGCCGCGGCGCCTACAACAGGATGGCGCAGCTCAAGCCGGCGCAGCGCGCGCGCGGCGTGGTCGCGGCGTCGGCGGGCAACCATGCGCAGGGTGTCGCGCTGGCCGCGCAGAAGCTCGACGTGCGCGCCACCATCGTGATGCCGGCGACCACGCCGAAGATCAAGGTCGACGCCGTCGCGGCGCGCGGCGCGCAGGTCATCCTGCACGGCGACAACTACGACGAGGCTTATGCGCACGCCATGCAGCTCTCGAAAGAGGCGCGCGCGACCTTCGTCCACCCCTACGACGATCCCGACGTCATCGCCGGCCAGGGCACGGTGGCGATGGAATTGCTGCGCCAGCATCCCGGGCCCATCCATTCGGTCTACGTCCCGGTCGGCGGCGGCGGCCTCATCGCCGGCATGGCGGCCTACATCAAGCGCCTGCGGCCGGAGATCAAGATCGTCGGCGTCGAACCCGAGGATGCCGACGCGATGGCGCGCTCGCTGTGCAAGGGCGAGCGCGTCACGCTCACGCGCGTCGGCATCTTCGCCGACGGCGTCGCGGTCAAGAAGGTCGGCAAGGAAACCTTCCGGCTCGCGCAGCTCTACGTGGACGAGATCATTCGCGTCAACAACGACGCGATCTGCGCCGCGATCAAGGACGTGTTCGAGGACACCCGCTCGATTCTCGAACCGGCGGGCGCGCTGTCGGTGGCCGGACTCAAGGCCGCGGTCGCGGGCGACCGGCTGAAGAACAGGACGCTCGTCGCCGTGGCCTCGGGCGCCAACATGAACTTCGACCGCCTGCGGCACGTGGCCGAGCGCGCCGAACTGGGCGAGAAGCGCGAGGCCGTGCTCGCCGTCGCCATCCCGGAAACGCCGGGTAGCTTCAAGGCCTTCTGCAGTCTGCTCGGCGCGCGCAACATCACCGAATTCAACTACCGTTATTCCGACCCCAGGGTCGCGCGCGTCTTCGTCGGCCTGTCGGTGCCGGGCGCGGGCGAGGGCGCGCGGCTGGTCGACACGCTGGGCCGGCACGGCCTGGAGGCGATCGACCTGACCGACAACGAAATGGCCAAGCTGCACGTCCGCCATCTGGTCGGCGGGCGGGCGCCGGCCGCCGACAACGAACTGCTGTACCGCTTCGAATTTCCGGAACGGCCGGGCGCGCTGATGCAGTTCCTGCAGAGCATGAGCGCGGGCTGGAACATCAGCCTGTTCCACTACCGCAACCACGGCGCCGACTACGGCCGCGTGCTGGTCGGCATCCAGGTGCCCGAGAAGGACAAGCCCGGTTTCCAGAAATTTCTGGAGGGGCTGGGCTACCGCTACTGGGACGAATCCCGCAACCCGGCCTACAGGTTGTTTCTCGCCTGAGTCACTTCTTGGCGCCGCAGGTGTTCATGCCGAGCAGCGTGTAGGCCGGGCAGAACCTGAACAGCCCGGTGGCCAGCGGCAGCACGCCGATCCAGGCCCAGACCGGGCCGCCGGCGAGCGCCCAGGCGATCAAGGCCAGGCCGACGATGATGCGCAGCGCGCGATCGATGTTTCCAACGTTGCAGGTCATGATGGGCTCCCGTAAATGGTTGAACGGCCTCGACGAGGCGAAGGCAGCATAGCGCGTATCCGCCGCCGCGTCAGGCGGGTGGGCGGACATGATACGCTCGCGGCCATGTTGGCAAGATTGTGTTTCGTCGTTATCAGCGTCGCGGCGGCCGGGTCCGCGGCGGCCGCGCCGGGCGACGACGGCGTGCTGCGCGCCCGCGCCGCCTATCTCGAACGGCAGCCCGCGCAATTCGAACGCGCGGCGCGCACCGTGCCTGCCGACCACGTCCTGACGCCCTACGTCGAATACTGGCGGCTGATGCTGAAAGACCGCGACCGCGACGCCGACGTGGCCGCGTTCCTGTCCCGCTATCCCGGCACGCGTCTGGCCGAATCGGTGCGCGCCGACTGGTTGCGCACGCTGGGCACGCGCGCGGACTGGACGCGCTATCTGGCCGAATATCCGCGGCTCGAAAAGCCCGATACGGCCCTGCAGTGCTACGCCTACCGCGCCGAATGGGCGCGTGGCGACCGCAGCCACGTCCGCGAGGCGGTGGCGCTGTGGTTCACCGGGCGCGACATGCCGGGCGCCTGCACGCCGCTGTTCGCGCAGTTGATCGAGGCCCGTCTCATCCAGGAAGAGGACGTGTGGCGCCGCATGCGGCTGGCGTTCGAGGCGGGCAACGCGGGCGTCGCGCGCGTGGCGTCGAGCGCGCTGCCCGAGGCGCGCCGGCCGGCCGCCGCCCAGTTCGACCGGGCGGCGCGCGAGCCGGCCCGCTTGCTCGCGTCGGACCTCGATCCCGCCAGCCGCGGCAACCGCGAACTCGCGCTGTACGCGCTCGACCAGCTTGCGCGCAACGATTCGGCCGCCGCGGCGCGCGCGCTGGCGCGCTGGTCGGACAAGTTCACGGTTGAAGAGCGCCAGTCGGCCTGGGCGCGGCTGGCGACCCGGGCGGCGCGCCGGCACGAACCGGTTGCGCTCGCGTGGTTCGCGCAGGCCGGCGCGCTCGGTGTGACCGACGCGCAGCGCGAATGGTGGGCGCGCGCCGCCTTGCGCGCGGGCGCCTGGCCGGAGGCGCTGCGCGCGATCGACAGCATGGGCGACGCCCTGCGCGGCCAGCCCGTCTGGCGCTACTGGCGGGCTCGGGCGCTGCTGGCGCAGGGGCAGCGGGCGGCGGCCGCTCCCGGGCTGCTGGCGCTGTCGCGCGAGCCGCATTACTACGGGCAGCTGGCGCTGGAGGAACTGGGGCCGGTGATGGCCGCGCCGACCCTCAACATCAAGCCGGGCGGCGAGGAGCAGGCGGCGGTGGCGCATGATCCCGGTATCGTGCGCGCGCTGGCTTTCTACGCGCTGGGCCTGCGCAGCGAGGCGACCCTGGAATGGACCTGGGCGACGCGCGCCTATTCCGACGCGCGCCTGCTGGCCGCGGCCGATCTGGCGCGGCAGGCCGAATGGTACGACCGCGCGATCAACACCGCCGAGCGCACCCGCGACCTCCACGACTTCGAATTGCGCTTCCTCGCGCCCTACCGCGAGCTGGCGCAGGCCGCCGCGCGCGACAACGGTCTGGACGAGGCCTGGGTGTTCGGCCTGATGCGGCAGGAAAGCCGTTTCGCCAACGTCGCGCGGTCCAGCGCCGGCGCGTCGGGGCTGATGCAGATCATGCCGGAGACCGCGCGCTGGATCGCCAAGCGGCTGGGCGTCGAACGGTTCAAGGCGCAGGACATCCAGGATCCGGCCACCAACATCCGTTTCGGCGCCTACTACCTGCGGCACGTGCAGGATCGCCTGGACGGCTCGCCGGTGCTGGCCACCGCCGGCTACAACGCCGGGCCGAGCCGCGCGGAGCGCTGGCGCGACACCCGGCCGATGGAGGCGGCGGTCTACATCGAGACGATCCCCTTCTCCGAGACGCGGGATTACGTGAAGAAGGTGATGAGCAACGCCATGTACTACGCCATGCGCTTCGGCCAGCCCTCGGTGCTGTTGAAGGACCGGCTGGGCGCCGTGCCGCCGCGCACCGGACCCGCGCCGCCCGAGCCCGACGGCGCCGCCGTTTCCGACGCCGACGCGGCGGCGCCCTGAGCGCCCTGCTAGAATCCGACCGCTCCATCCGTTTGTCCGAATCGCATCCATGAAAACCGAACGCATCTGCATCCTCGGCGGGTCCGGCTTCGTCGGCGCCCATCTCGTCAGCCTGCTGGCCGCCCGCGGCCTCAGCGTCCGCGTGCTGTCCCACCGCCGCGAGCTGGCCAAGGAATTGATCCTGCTGCCCACGGTGGAAGTCGTCGAAGCCGACGTGCACGACCAGCACGAACTGGTGCGGCACTTTCGCGGCATGGATGCCGTGATCAATCTGGTCGGCATCCTGCACGAGAGCAAGGTCGGCCGCGTCGATCTGCCCAGCGCGCGGCGCGGCGATTTCCAGAAGGTGCACATCGAGCTCGCGCGCAAGGTCGTCCACGCCTGCGGCGAAGCCGGCGTGCACCGCCTGCTGCACATGAGCGCGCTGGGCGCGCACGCCAATTCGCGTTCCGCCTACCAGCGCTCCAAGGGCATCGCCGAGGCGCTGGTGCGCGAGGCCGGCATGCGCCACCGCGAGCACGAGAACTGGTATCTCAATGGCCCCAAGTTCATCCACGGCTACGGGCTCAACGTCACGATCTTCCGGCCGTCGGTCATCTTTGGCCGGGGCGATTCCTTCCTGTCGATGTTCGCCCGCCTGCTCAAGCTGTTCCCCGTCCTGCCGCTCGCCTCGGCCGGCACGCGCTTCGCGCCGGTGCACGTGGACGACGTCGCGCGCGCCTTCGCCGACAGCCTCGACAATCCCGCCACCTTCGGCCAGACCTACGACCTGTGCGGCCCCCGGGCCTACACCCTGCGCGAGCTGATCGAGTACGTGGGCGCGCTCATCGGCAAGCGGCGCAGCATCCTGGCGCTGGGCAGATGGCCGTCGTACTTCCAGGCCTGGGCGATGGAGTTCAAGCCGGGGAAAAAGCTGATGACGCGCGACAACTACTTCGCGATGTGCGCTGACAACGTCTGCCCCGGCCCGTGGCCGGCCGTGTTCGCGTTCCAGCCGGCCGCGCTCGAGGCCGTCGCGCCCGAGTATCTGCGCGACGACACCCCGCGCGCGCGTTACGAGGACTACCGCGAGCGGGCGCGCCGGTAGCCGCCATGTCATGAAGACCTACGTCGTCGGCGGCGCGGTGCGCGACCGGCTGCTCGGCCTGCCGGTCGCCGACCGCGATCACGTCGTGGTCGGCGCCACGCCCGACGAGATGGTCGCGCTGGGCTACCAGCCGGTCGGCCGCGATTTCCCGGTTTTCCTGCACCCCGTCACGCACGAGGAATACGCGCTCGCCCGCACCGAGCGCAAGTCCGGGCGCGGCTACACGGGCTTCGTCGTCCACGCCGCGCCCGAGGTCACGCTGGAAGAGGATCTCGCCCGCCGCGACCTCACCATCAACGCGATGGCCGAGGATGCGGACGGCCATCTGATCGACCCCTACGGCGGCCGGCGCGATCTGGAGGCGCGAGTGTTCCGCCACGTCGGCGCCGCCTTCGCCGAGGACCCGGTGCGCATCCTGCGCGTGGCGCGTTTTGCCGCGCGCTACGCCGATTTCGGCGTGGCGCCGGAGACGCTCGCGCTGATGCGGCGGATGGTCGAGGCGGGCGAGGTCGACGCGCTGGTGCCCGAGCGGGTGTGGCAGGAGGTGTCGCGCGGCCTGATGGAACAGCGGCCGTCGCGCCTGTTCGAGGCGCTGCGCGCGTGCGGCGCGCTGGCGCGGCTCTTTCCCGAGATCGACCGCCTGTTCGGCGTGCCGCAGCCGCCCGCGCACCATCCCGAAATCGACACCGGCGTGCACGTCATGCGCGTCGTCGACTGGGCCGCCGCGCAGGACTGCGACCTGCCGGTGCGCTTCGCCGCGCTCACGCACGATCTGGGCAAGGGCGTCACGCCGCCGCGGTTCTGGCCCCGGCACCACGGCCACGAGGCGAAAAGCGTCGAACTCGTCCGCGCGCTGTGCGCGCGCCTGCGCGTGCCGGCCGAGTGCCGCGATCTCGCGCTGATCGTGGCGCGCGACCACGGCAACGTCCACCGGGCGCTCGAACTGCGGCCGGCCACGCTGGTCGAGCTGTTCGAGCGTGTCGACGCTTTCCGCCGGCCCGAACGTTTCGAGCAGTTCCTGCAGGCCTGCGAATGCGATTTTCGCGGCCGGCCGGGCTACGCAGAAAAACCCTATCCCGCGCCGGATTATCTGCGGTCCGCGCTGGCCGTCGCGCGCGCGGTCGACGCCGGCGCGGCGGCGCGCCAGGCCGGGCCCGCGCGTGCGCGGTCGGCGGTGTTCGAGGCGCGCGCGCAAGCCCTGGCGGCCTGGAAGGCCCGCTGAACGGAACCCCTGTCCATCCGGCGCGTCCATTCATACAATGACAGAATCTTCGAATTAACTTATTTAAGGGAAGCGCGTCATGCCGTACAGCGAACAAGCCGTGTTGTCGGTTCGACCCTGGTCGGACAAGACCTTCAGTTTCACCCTCAGCCGCCCGCAGGATTTCGCCTTCGCCAGCGGCGAATTCGTCACCATCGGCCTGAAGCGCGAAGGCAGGCTGATCGCGCGGGCGTATTCCATCGTGTCGCCGGGCGACGCGCCGGAACTCGAATTCCTCAGCATCCACGTGCCCGACGGCCCGCTGACCAGCCAGCTCGTCCAGGTGCGGCCGGGCGACTCGGTCTGGGTCAACAGCAAGCCCACCGGCTCGCTGACGCTCGAACACGTCAAGCCGGGTCGCATGCTCTACATGATCGCCACCGGCACCGGGCTTGCGCCCTTCATGAGCCTGGTGCGCGACCCCGCCACTTTCGCGCGCTTCGAACATGCCGTGCTGGTGCATTCGGTGCGGACCGAGGCCGAGCTGGCGTATCGCGAGGAGCTCGAATCCCGCATGGACGGCCGCTTCCACTACGTGCCGACCGTGACCCGCGAGCCTTTCCCCACGCCTGAGCGCGGCAGCGTGCTGTTCCATTCGGGCGCGCTGGCGGCGCGTCTCGGCCTGCCCGCCGTCGATCCCGAATACGACCGCGTGATGATCTGCGGCAATCCCGAGATGACGCGCGAGATGACCGACCACCTCAAGGGCGCCGGCTGGACGATTACCAACCACCGCGGCATCGGCAATTTCACGACCGAGCTCGCGTTCGTCACCCATCACGCCTGAAAGCTTTGCTCGCCGTGCGCCGTCGGCGTAGGCTATGCGCGATATGGATGCGCAGCAACACCGTCGCCGCACGCTGACGCTCGCCGCGTTGGGCGTGGTGTACGGCGACATCGGCACCAGCCCGCTGTACGCCTTGAGAGAAACCCTGAGTCCGGCCCACGGCATTCCGCCCGGGCCGGAATCTGTTCTGGGGGCGGCGTCGGCGATCTTCTGGGCGCTGGTGCTGGTGGTGTCGCTGAAATACGTGCTGCTGGTGCTGCGCGCCGACAACCACGGCGAGGGCGGCATCATGGCGCTGCTCGCGCTGGCGAAGCAGGCCGTCGCGCAGCGGCCGCGCGCCTTGCGCGTCGCCGTGCTGGCGGGCATGGCCGGGAGCGCGCTGTTCTACGGCGACGCGGTGCTCACCCCCGCGATCTCGGTGTTGTCGGCGGTCGAAGGCCTGTCGGTCGGCACCCACGTGTTCGAGCCCTACGTCGTGCCGATCGCGCTGGGCGTGCTGACCGGCCTGTTCCTGGTGCAGCGGCGCGGCACCGCCAGCGTGGGCGCCTGGTTCGGGCCGGTGGCCCTGATCTGGTTCGCGGCGCTGGCCGTCGGCGGCGCGTACCAGATCGCGCAGCACCCGCAGGTGCTGGGGGCGCTGCATCCGGCGCATGCCTGGCACTTCCTCACCGGGCACGGGTTCGCCTCCTTCGTGGTGCTGGGCGCGGTGCTGCTCGCGTTCACCGGCGCCGAGGCGCTGTACGCCGACATGGGCCATTTCGGCCGCGCGCCGATCCGGCTGGCCTGGTATAGCGTGGTGTTTCCCGCGCTGGTGCTGAACTACCTGGGGCAGGGGGCGCTGCTGTCGCGCGATCCCGGCGCGGCGGACAATCCCTTCTTCCTGCTGTTTCCCGGCTGGGCGCTGTATCCGATGGTGCTGCTCGCCACCGCCGCCACCATCATCGCCTCGCAGGCCACGCTGACCGGCGCGTTCTCGCTGACGCGCCAGGCCATCCAGTTGGGCTTCCTGCCGCGCATGCAGGTGATCCAGACCTCGTCGCGCGCCTACGGCCAGATCTATATCCCGGTCGTGAACTGGCTGCTGTTCGTGCTGATCGTCGCGGTTGTCGTCGGTTTCGGCGAATCGGGCGAACTGGCGGCGGCCTATGGCCTGGCGGTCACCGGCACCATGCTTGTGACCACGCTGCTGGCCTTCTTCGTGATCCATTACGGCTGGGGCTACGGCTTCGGCCTCAGCCTCGCGGCCACCGGCGTGTTCCTGCTGATCGACGCCGCCTTCCTGTCGTCCAGCCTGCTCAAGATCGTCGAGGGCGGCTGGTTCCCGCTGATGCTGGGCGCGGCGGTGTTCGTCGTCATGCTGACCTGGGTGCAGGGCCGGCGCGCCGTGCTGGCGCGCGTCGGCACGTCGGACATGCCGCTGACGGATTTCCTGGACGCGCTGATGGCGCATCCGCCGATCCGCGTGCCGGGTACCGCCGTGTTTCTCAACGCCAGCGCGCGCACCGTGCCGCACGCGCTGCTGCACAATCTCAACCACAACCGCGTGCTGCACGCGCGGCTGATCTTCCTCACCGTGCGCATCCGCACCGAACCCTGGGTGCCGTTCGAGTCGCGCATGCAGGTCGAACCGCTGGGGCACGACGCCTATGCCGTCACGCTCACCTTCGGCTTCAAGAACCGGCCCGACGTGCCCGCGATGCTGGAAGGCCTGGGCGCGCAGCACGGCATCGCCCTCTCTCCGATGGAGACCTCGTACTTCCTCAGCCGCGAAACCATCGTCGCCGACGCGGTTTCGGACAGCGGCATGGCGCGCTGGCGCGAGCACCTGTTCCGCTGGCTGGCGCGCAACGCGGGCAGCGCGGTGGAATACTTCAACCTGCCGACCAACCGGGTGATCGAGCTCGGCTCGCGCGTGGCGATCTGAGGCGCGGCCGGCCGGACGGCGTTCCAAAGCGGCGCCGCCCTTGTCACAATGCCGCTTCAGGGAGGAGACGACGATGCGGGCATGGCTGACGGGAATCTTGCTGGGCTGGTCGCTGGCGGCGAACGCGACCGGCGTGACGGCGTTCGGTCCGGAAGGCACAGTCAAGGGCGTGCGCCAGGCCTCGGCCCGCTTCGACGCGCCGATGACCGCGCTGGGCGATCCGCGCCAGACCGATCCGTTCGTGATCGACTGCAGCGTGCCCGGCAGCGGCAAGTGGCTCGACGAGCGCACCTGGGTCTACGATTTCGAGCGCGACCTGCCCGGCGCGACCCGCTGCGTCTTCGCCCTGCGCGAAGGCTTGAAGGACGCGGCGGGCCAGCCGCTCGCGCCGCGCACGTTCCGCTTCGACACCGGCGGCCCGCAGGTGTTGGCGGTGCGGCCGTGGGACGGCGGCGCGATCGACGAACGCCAGACCTTCCTGCTGGCCTTCGACGCGCGCGTGAAGCCGGGCACGCTGGCCGCGCGCGCCGCCTGCCGGGTGCGCGGCCTGGCCGACCGCATCGAGGTCGAGGTGCTGCAGGGCGCGCAGCGCGAGGCCGCGCTGGCGCCGCTCAAGGACAGGAACGACCCGCTGTTCCGCCGCCGCTTCGCGCCCAACGCCGACACGACCGAGGCGCTGCGCTGCAAGCGGCCGCTGCCGAACGACGCCGAAGTGAGCCTGCTCATCGAGCCGGGCGTCGAGGCGGGCAACGGGCTCGCCAGCGCCGAAGCGCACACTTTCGATTTTCGCGTGCGTTCCGCCTTCCGGCTGCGCGCGGTCTGCGACAAGGTGAACGCGCGCGCCGAATGCAATCCGCTCGGCGACATCCGCGTGGCGCTGGGCGGCTCGATCCGGCGCGACGCGACGGCGAACGTCCGCCTGAGCGGCGCGGGCCGCACCTGGCAGCCGGCGTTCGACGGCGACGGCCCGTGGGTCGACGGCTGGGTCTTCAAGGGCCCATTTCCCGAAAAGACGACGTTCACGCTGACGATTCCAGCGGGGCTCGTCGACGCGGACGGACGCGCGCTCGCCAACGCCGGGCAGTTTCCGCTCGCGCTGCGCACCGACGCCTATCCGCCGCTCGCCAAATTTGCCGGCCGCTTCGGCGTGATCGAAGCTGCCCATCCGGTGCTGCCGGTCACCCTGCGCAATCTCGAAACCGACGCCGCCGACCGCGCGCTCGCGCTGCCGGCCCGGATGGCGTCGGTGCGCGAAGGCGGCGACGCGATGGTGATCGGCTGGTTGAAACATCTCCACAGCGTGCGCTACGGCCGCACCGTGTCGAACCCCAACCCGAAGAAAGCGCCGCTGCGGCAGGCGGAAAACACCTTCCCGGTGTTGGAGAACGTCAAGCCGCTGGCCGAATTCGCCGTGCCCAAACCCGGCGGCGGCAAGGCCTTCGAAGTGGTCGGCATTCCGCTGCCGGGGCCCGGTTTCTACGTGGTCGAATTGAGCAGCCCGCGCCTGGGCGCGGCGTATCTCGACGGCAAGGGCGCGTTCTACGCGCACACCGCCGCGCTGGTCACCAACCTCGTGGCGCACGCCAAGATCGGCCGCGAATCCTCGCTGGTGTGGGTGACCGCGCTCGATACCGGTCTGCCGGCGGCGAAGGCGGAGGTGGCGGTCAGCGACTGCACCGGCAAGGCGGTCTGGCAGGGCGCGACCGACGCCGAGGGCCGCGCCGCGATCAGCAAGGCCTTGGGCGAAGCGCCGCGCTGCCGCAACTGGCCGGGCGGCTGGTTCGTCTCGGCCCGGGTCGGGCAGGACCGGACTTTCACGCTGAGCTCGTGGAACGACGGCATCGAACCCTGGCGGTTCAGCCTGCCGTCCGCCGAGGCCTGGGCGCCCGACATCGCGCACAGCGTGCTCGACCGCAGCCTGCTGCGCGCCGGCGACACGCTCGCGATGAAGCATTTCGTGCGCACGCGCACCGGCAGCGGCTTCGTCGTGCCGCCCGCGAGCGCGTTGCCGACGGCCGTGACGCTCATCCACGTCGGCAGCGGGCAGCGCACGCGCCTGCCGGTGAAATTCGACGCGCGCGGTACTGCCGAAACGCAGTGGACGATCCCGCGCGAAGCGCGCCTGGGCGCCTACGACATCGCGCTCGAACGCGGCAAGCGCAGTTGGAATGCCGGACATTTCAGCGTATCCGCCTTCCGCCTGCCCACGATGCGCGCCCAGATCGGCCTGCCGGCCGCGCCGCTGGTGCGCGCGCGCAGCGCCGCCGTCGACGTCGGCGTGCAGTATCTGGCCGGCGGCGGCGCAAGTAGCCTGCCGGTCAAGCTGCGCAGCCTGATCGAACCGTTGTATTACACGCATGCCGATTTCCCCGGCGCGACCTTCGCCAACGGCGACGTGAAAGCCGGCATCGCCCGCGACGAGACCGTCTACGAGAACTTTGACGAATTCGAGGACGGCGCCGATCCGCTGCCGGAAACCGCTGCCGCGCCCGCGCGCACCTGGAAAGCCACGCTCGACCGGGCCGGTGCGGCGCGCATCGTCGTCGACGGCCTCGCGCCGCGCGACACGCTCTCGGCCCTGCGGCTCGAACTCGACTACGCGGACGCCAGCGGCGCGACGCAGACGGCTTCGCAGCGGGTCACGCTGTGGCCGGGCGCGCGCGTGCCCGGCATCGCCATTCCCGACTGGAACGCGAGCGGTCCGCTGCGCTACGACATGGCCGTGATCGACGCCGAGGGCAAGGCCGTGGCCGGCGCGCGCGTCGAGTCGGACATTTTTCTCGAACGCACCTACAGCCACCGCAAGCGGCTGGTCGGCGGCTTCTACGCCTATGAGAACGTGCGCGAGCTGACCCGCGTCGCGGCCGGTTGCGCCGGCATGACCGACGCGCGGGGCCGGCTCGCGTGCAGCCTTGCGCCACCGGCGCGCGGCAGCCTCGTCGTGCGCGTGAAAACGGTCGACGCCGCCGGCAACGCGGTATACGCGCACCGCGACGTCTGGGTGCCGGGCAGCGACGACGCCTGGTTCGCCGGCGGCGATTCCGACCGCATGGACGTGCTGCCCGAGCGGCCCGCCTACGAGCCCGGCCAGACCGCCGAACTGCAGGTGAAGCTGCCGTTCCGCGAGGCCACCGCGCTGGTCACGGTGGAACGCGAAGGCGTGCTCGACAGCTTCGTCGTGCCGCTGTCGGCCGCCCGCGCCACCGTGAAACTGCCGGTCAAGGCGAACTACGCGCCCAACGTCACGGTGTCGGTGCTGGTGGTGCGCGGCCGTATCGGCGAGCCCGCGCCGACCGCGCTGGTCGATCTGGGCAAGCCGGCGTACAAGCTGGGCGCGGCGAACCTGCGCGTGGGCGCGCGGGCGCATGCGCTGACCGTCGAGGTGAAGACGCCCGAGGCCGTCTACAAGGTGCGCGACACGGTGCCGGTTTCGATCCGGGTCGCGCGGGCGGACGGCGGCAAACTGCCGGCCGGCGCCGAGGTCGCCGTCGCGGCGGTGGACGAGGCGCTGCTCGAACTGGCCCCCAATCCGAGCTGGAAACTGCTCGACGCGATGATGGCGTCCCGCCCGTGGGAAGTCGAGACCGCCACCGCGCAGATGCAGGTCGTGGGCAAGCGGCATTTCGGCCGCAAGAGCCTGCCGCCCGGCGGAGGCGGCGGCAAGCTGCCGACGCGCGAGCTGTTCGACACGCGCGTGCTGTGGCAGGCGCGCGTCAAGCTCGACGGCAACGGCCGCGCGCAGCTCAAGGTGCCGCTGAACGACAGCCTCACGAGCTTCCGCATCGTCGCGGTCGCCAACGCGGGCGTCGGCTATTTCGGCGACAGCGCGGCGACGGTGCGGACGCATCAGGACCTGATGCTGCTGTCCGGCCTGCCGCCGGTGGTGCGCGCGGGCGATGCCTTCTCGGCCGAATTCACGCTGCGCAACGGCAGCGACAAGGCGCTGACGGCGACGCTTGCGCCGACATTGAAAGCGAATGACGTCGCGCTGGCGACCGCGCCGCAGACCGTCGCGCTCGCGCCGGGCGAAGCGCGTGCGCTCGTCTGGCCGGTCGCGGTGCCGGCGCAGGCGACCGAACTCGCCTGGCGCGTCGAAGCGACGGCCGGCGCCGCGCGCGACGCGCTCGCGGTCAGGCAGACCGTGCAGCCCGCCGTGCCGGTGCGCGCGGTGCAGGCGACGCTGTTCCAGCTCGACGGCAGCCACACGCTGCCGATCGCGCGGCCGGCCGAGGCGCTGCCCGGCCTGGGCGGCGTCACCGTCGCCGCCTCGTCGCGGCTGGCCGGCGATCTTTCGGCCATGCGCGACTACATGCGCGCTTATCCCTACACCTGCACGGAACAGCGCATCTCGCGCGCGCTCGCGCTCGACGACGCGGCGCTGTGGGCCGACGCGACCGGCCGGCTGTCCGCCACCCTCGACGGCAACGGCCTCGCGCGCTTCTTCCCCAACGACAGCCTGCCCGGCGACAGCGCGCTGACGGCCTACATTCTGAGCAGCGCGCACGCCGCGCGCCGGGCGCTGCCGGACGACGCGCGCAACGCCATGCTCGAAGGCCTCAAAGCCTACGTCGCCGGCCGCGTGCGCGACGAGGGCATCGGCTTCGCCGACCGCACCGTGCGCCGGCTGGGCGCCATCGCGGCGCTCGCGCGCTACGGCGAGGCCACGCCGGACATGCTCGACGCGGTCGCCGTCGCGCCCGGCCAGTGGCCGAGCTCCGCGCTGCTCGATTACATCGGCATCCTGCAGCGGCTGGCCAGCGTGCCGGAACGCGAGACGAAACTGAAAGCCGCCGTCGACAGCCTGCGCGCGCGCATGGACCTGCGCGGTACCACGCTCAACTGGACGACGGATGTGCGCGACCGTTTGGGATGGCTGATGGTCTCGCCCGACCTGAACGCCGCGCGCGCGCTGGAAACGCTGATCGACGAACCCGCGCTGCGGGACGACTTGCCGCGCTTGGCGCGCGGCCTGATGGCGCGCCAGAAGCAGGGCCGCTGGGACCTCACCACGGCCAATGCGTGGGCGCGCATCGCGCTCGACCGCTTCGGCGAGCGCTTCGAGCACGACACGGTGAGCGGCCAGACCCGCGTGGCGCTCGGAAGCGACACCCGCACGATCGCGTGGCCGCAGCCCACGCCGATCGCGCTGCCGTGGCCCGCCGCGCCGGCCGGCCTGCAATTGAGCCAGCAGGGCGCGGGCAAGCCCTGGATCACCGTGACCAGCCGCGCCGCGCTGCAGCTCAAGACGCCGCTGGCCTCGGGCTATACCGTGCGGCAGACCGTCGCGCCGGTCGAGCAGGCGGCGCCGGGCAGATGGTCGCGCGGCGATATCGCGCGCGTCACCGTCACGGTCGACGCGCAGGCCGACATGAGCTGGGTCGTCGTCGACGCGCCGGTCCCGGCCGGCGCGACGCTGCTGGGCAGCGGACTCGGCGGCGAATCGGCACTGGCCGCGCGCGAAGCCGGCGGTGCGGGGCGCGCGTGGCTGGCCTACGAGGAACGGCCGTTCGACCGCTACCGCGCCTACTACGCCTGGGTGCCCAAGGGCCGCTTCACGGTCGAGTACGTCGTGCGGCTCAATACGCCGGGCACGTTCCGGTTGCCGCCGACGCGCGTCGAGGCGATGTACCAGCCCGAGCAGTTCGGCGAGCTGCCGAATGCGGACTGGGTCGTGATGCCGTGAGGCCGCTGGTCTGGGCCGTCGTCGCCAGCCTGGCGCTGATGGCCTGCGGCGACGCGCCGGATTTCAGCACAATCCGCCGCGCGCATCCGCCATCGTCCGCGTGGCTGCTGGATCGTCACGGCGCGGTGCTGCAGGAGGTGCGCGTCGAATTCCGTTACCGGCAGGCGGCCTGGCAGCCGCTGGACGCGATTGCGCCCGCGCTGCGCGCCGAAGTGGTGAAACACGAGGACCGGCGTTTCGAAGTGCACGGCGGCGTCGATCTGCGCGCGCTGTTCCATGCCGCGTGGGAAAACCTCAAGGGCGAACGGCGGCGCGGCGCGAGCACGCTGACGATGCAGCTCGCGGGCTTTCTCGATCCCGCGCTCGCCTCGGGCGCGCACAAGACGGTCTGGGGCAAGTTCCGCCAGATGCGCGCCGCCTGGAATCTGGAACGGCGCCTGAGCAAGGCGCAGATTCTGGAGGCCTATCTCAATCTCGCGCCGTTTCGCGGCGAGCTGCGCGGCGTGCCGGCCGCGGCGGCGGTCCTGTTCGGCAAGCGCGCGGATGCGCTGTCGAACGACGAAGCCGCGCTGCTCGCCGCGCTGTTGCCCGCGCCGCAGGCGCGGCCGGATATCGTCGCCGCGCGCGCCTGCCGCTACGCGTCGGCCGACGCCGCGCGCTGCGTCCGGCTGAAACGGCTGGCGGAAGCCGCCTTCGCCGGCGCCGCTTATGCGCAGACCGGCATGGCCGACGACGCGCCGCATCTGGCCGCGCGGTTCGATCTGAAGCCGGGCGAGATCGTGCGCACCACGCTCGACGCGGCCCTGCAGCGCCGCGTGCAGGGCGCGCTGGATGCGCAGCTCGCGCAATTGCAGGACGGCGACGTGGAAGACGGCGCGGTATTGGTGTTCGACAACGCCAGCGGCGAGGCGCTGGCCTACGTCGGCAGCCGGCGCGCGTCGCGGCAGCGCTTCGTCGACGGCGTGCGCGCGCCGCGCCAGGCCGGCTCCACGCTCAAGCCCTTTCTGTACGCGCTCGCGCTGGAGCAGCGCATCCTGACCGCCGCCTCGGTGCTGGACGACAGCCCGGTCGCGCTGGCCACCCCCTCTGGGCAATACGTGCCGCAGAACTACGACCGGCATTTCCGGGGGCGGGTGAACGTGCGCACCGCGCTGGCCGGCAGCCTCAACGTGCCGGCGGTGCGCACGCTGCTGCTGGCCGGGCTGGAACCGTTTCATGCGCGGCTCGTGCAACTCGGTCTGCCGCTCGCGCACGAGGCCGATTACTACGGTTTCGCGCTCGCGCTCGGCTCGTCCGAAGTCGATCTGTGGTCGCTGACGAACGCCTATCGCGCGCTGGCCAACGGCGGGGTGGCCGGCGCGGCGCATCTCGCGCCGATGCCCGCGCAGCCGGGTGTGCGGACGTTCGACCCGGCCGCCGCGTTCGTGGTGTCCGACATCCTCGCCGACCGCGCCGCGCGCAGCGTCACCTTCGGCCTGGAAAACCCGCTCGCCACGCCGTTCTGGAGCGCGGTCAAGACCGGCACCAGCAAGGACATGCGCGACAACTGGTGCGTCGGATTTTCGCGGCGCTACACCGTCGGCGTGTGGGTGGGCAATTTCGACGGCCGGCCGATGCGCGGCGTGTCGGGCGTGACCGGCGCCGCGCCGGTGTGGCTCGACACGATGCTGCTGCTGGGCCAGGGCGAACGCGCCGGCGCGCCCGCGCCGCCGCCCGGGGTCGAACGCCATGCGGGCGAATGGTTTCTGGCGGGCAGCGCGCCCGCGCGCGGCGGCACGGTCGCGCCGGCGCCGCGCATCGCCTATCCGGGCGACGGCGCGATCCTGGCGCTCGATCCCGATATGCCGCCGGCGATGCAGCGCGTGTTTCTGGCCGCGACCGGCGGCGCGGATGCGGTCTTCGTGCTGGACGGGATACGTTTGGGATCGGCGCGCGGGAATCCGGCCTGGACGCCCACGCCGGGGCGGCACGAACTGCATCTGGTGGATGCGCGCGACGGCCGGGTGCTCGACCGCGCGGCGTTCCAGGTCCGGGGCGCCCTGCTTCGTCAGTGACGCCCGCGATGGTCGTGACGGTGATCCCAGTGCCGGTCGTAGCGCGGGTGGGGCGCGTAGTAGTAGACCGGACGGGGCGGCACGATGATCACCGGGCCGGGCCGGTGGTAGCTGTGCGTCCAGTAGCGGTGTCCGCCGCTTTCGTACAGGATGCGAAAACCGTCGGCGTGACGGGTGCCGAACGAGACGACGAAGTGCGGCTCGACCGAGATCACGCGGCCGTGCCGATAGCCGTCGTGGGCGGCGGCGATGCCGGAGGCGGCCAGCAGGGCGGCGCCGATCAGGATGTGTTTCAACATGGCGGTCTCCTTTCCAGTCCGGTTCAATCGTTCCAGTCGTTGCGGCCGCTGTTCCAGCCGCCGCGCGGGTCGTCGACGATGTTGAAGTTCACGTTGAGCGTGACGAACTTGCCCGGGTCGTAGGGCAGGCGCGTGGTGTATTCGCGGCCTTCGAAGCGGTAGCGCACGTCGTAGCCGCTGAGGACCTGGCGGTAGTTGTCGCGGACCTGGCAGCGTTCGACCTGGCGCGGCCGCGACACGTAGCCCGCGTCGCGGTCGTTCCAGCGGTCGCCGACCACGGCGCCGGTGGCGGCGCCGACCGCCGCGGCCGCGACCTTGCCGTTGCCCTTGCCCACGGTGGCGCCGAGCAGACCGCCGGCGATCGCGCCGATGACCGAGCCGCCGGTGTTGTTGCCGTTGCGGACGGCGGTGCGCTCGTAGCCGACGGTCTCGGTCCAGCATTCGCGGCTGGGTTCGTTGACGGTGTCGTACACCGGCGTGCTCGACAGCACGCGGGCCTGCGTGGTGAAACCGTCGCTGCCGCCGCGGCCTGCGTGGGCCGCGCCGCTGGCGGCCAGCAGGGCGGCGATCAGGGTGGTGTTCAGAATGCGTGCTTTCATGGTGACTCTCCTCGTTGCGACTACCGGATCAACGACGACCGCGGTTGCGATCGCGCTCTTCGGGACGTTGCTCCTGGCGGCGTTCGTAACCGTAGCCGTAGCCCTGGGCATCGTCGCGTTCGGCGTCCCGACGCGTCGTGCGGCGTTCGTCCCGGGGGACGTCTCGCCGCGCGTCGCGCGGTTCCTCACGGTCGCGTTTGGCCACGACGATCCAGCCTTCGGGATGATTCGGCAGGGCGTGAGCCGGGGCGGCGAGCGCCAGTCCCAGAGCAGCCAGTCCGACAAGTCCGAAATGCCGTGTGTTCATCGTGTCTCCGTTTCCGTGGGCGCCGATCGCGCTTCCACGCTTCGCAGTGTGGTCGAGGAAAGTAAGCGGCGTGTTTCAGGCCGCAGCCGTTTTGTAACAGTGTGTAACCGCGGTGGGAAGCCCCGCCGGTTCGCGCTGTTATATTTGGCTGCATGGACAAGGAACTGATCTACGTCGTCGACGATGACGCCGGCATCCGCGAACTGGTCGCCGAATATCTGCAGGGACAGGGCTACGCGGTGGAGACGGCGGAAGACGGCAAGGCGCTCGACGCGCTGCTGGCGTGCCGCCTACCGGCGCTGCTCGTGCTCGACTGGATGATGCCCGGCGAGGACGGCCTGTCGATCGCCCGCCGCCTGCGCGCGCAGCCGGGGTTTCCGCCCATCGTGATGCTGTCGGCCAGGGGCGAGGACATCGACCGCATCGTCGGCCTCGAAGTCGGCGCCGACGACTACCTGCCCAAGCCCTTCAATCCGCGCGAGCTGCTGGCGCGGATCCGCGCGGTGATGCGGCGGCAGTCGCCGGTCGCCGCGATCGAAGCGGTTGCGCCGCCTGCCCGCCAGGCCCGGTTCGGCCCCTACGTGCTGAATCTGGACGCACGCACGCTGGCGCGCGACGGCGCGGAGATCGCGCTGACCGGCGGCGAATACGAACTGCTGGAAATCTTCGTCGCCCACGCCAACCGGGCCCTGTCGCGCGACTGGCTGATGGACCAGTTGCGCGGCTTCGAGCGCGACCCCTTCGACCGCAGCATCGACGTGCGGGTCAACCGCCTGCGCAAGAAGATCGAGGACGATCCGGCCAACCCGGCCTACATCCGCACCCAGCGCGGGCAGGGCTACCTGTTCGTGCCGCAGGGCAAGGGGTGAGGCCGCTCGCGGGCTCGCTGTTCGCCCGTACCGCGCTGACGCTCGCGGCGGCTTTCGTCGTGTTCCAGGCGGCGGCGACCTGGGTGGTGTTCCGCACTGTGGTGATGCCGGTCGCGGCGCGTTCGGCGGACGACCTGGCCGGGCTCATCGTGCTGTCGGCGCAGACCTGGGTCGAACTGCCGCCCCAGACCCGCCCGGCGTTCGAGAACGAGCTGGCGCGCCGGCACGGCCTGCGGTTGACGGCCGCGGACGTGGGCGCGAACGTCGACGCCCCGGACTTCGCGTTCCGCGCGCAGATCGAGGCCGCGCTGTCGCGCCGCGTGGGCGAGCCGGTGTCCTTGCGCGGCGTGCCCGGCGCCGACGCCGCCTGGCTGACCATTCCGGTGGGCGGGCGCAAACTGCGGGTCGGTTTCTTTCCCGACCGTTACGCCGTCAAGCCGCCGCTGGCCGCCGCCGCCGTCGTCGCGTTCGGCGCCTTGCTCAGCCTGCTGACCGCGCTGTTTCTGGTGCGCCGCATCACCGTGCCGCTGGCGCGCGCCGCGCGCGCGGCCACCCAGGTCGGGGCCGGCCTGTTGCCCGAGCCGCTGCCGGAAACCGGCCCGGCGGAGCTGGCCGAGCTGGCGCGCCGTTTCAACCGCATGGCCGCCGAGGTGCGCAACCTGCTGGACAACCGGACCACGTTGCTGGCCGGCATTTCGCACGACCTGCGCACGCCGATGACGCGCATGCAGCTCCATCTGGAAATGCTGCGCGATGCGCCCGACCCGGCGCGCATCGACAAGGCCGTGGCCGATCTGGAAGACATGAACCGGCTGATCGCGGGCTATCTCGAACTGGCCCGCACCACGCAGCCCGAGACGCGCGTTTCCGTCGACCTCGCCGCCCTGCTGGGTGGACTGGCCGCCGAGGCGGGCGTGGGCGTGGCCGCGTCCGTGCCGTGCCGGGTGGAGGCCGGGCCGCTGGCGCTCCGGCAGATCGTCGCCAACCTGATCCAGAACGCGCAACGCTACGGCGGCGATACGCCGGTCGAGCTGGCGCTCGAATGCGCACCGGCCGAGGCCTGCATCTACGTGCGCGACGGCGGGCCGGGGATCCCGGACGACCAGCTCGACAAGGTGTTCAGGCCGTTCTACCGGCTGGAAAGCTCGCGTTCGCAGACCACGGGCGGCACCGGCCTGGGGCTGGCGATCGTGCGCCAGTTGGCGGAGACGAACGGATGGAAGGTGACGCTGCGCAATCGCCCGCAGGGTGGGCTCGAGGCGGCGCTGAGGATTCGCCGTTAGGCGGCGGACGGGGAAAAGCGGCGCAGTATCCGGAATTCGACGAACAGCAGCGTGACGCTGAGCATGGCCATGCGGCTCGTGCTGCCGCTGAAGAATCCGATCGGCGAGCCGGATAGATTGAAGCTCACGCGGGTGGTGCGGCTCAACTGCATCAGAAGGCCGATTGACGGGCGAACAGCGAGAACTGCACGAACAGCACCGACAGGCTGGTGAGGCTCATGCGCTCGGTCTGGCCGTGGAACCACGCGAGGGGCGAGGCGCAGAATTCGAGGACCAGTTGTTTTTTGCCGAATTGCAGTTTCATGACGGTCTCCTTGCAACGAGGGGGCTTGCCTGTAGCCTTGCAACGCGTGTGCCATGTGGCCGGTTCGCGCGAGTCCGGAAAAAGCCCATCTGAAACATGCACTTATTTGTTCGCCCGGCAACGCCGCCTGGCGCGCTGCGTCAACTGTTGACGGAAACCCGACAGCCGCCGTCGGCGGGCGGACACCGGCGGCCGGGTAGAATCCGCGCTTTTCCAGCGGACGGCGCACGCCGATGATCCTCCTCAAGAACCTCAGCCTCCGGCGCGGCGCCCGGCTCGTGCTCGACGGCGCCTCGGCGGTCGTCCAGCCCGGCGAGAAAGTCGGGCTGGTCGGCCGCAACGGCGCCGGCAAATCCAGCCTGTTCGCCCTGTTGAACGGCAGCCTGCACGAGGACGGCGGCGATTTCTCCATGCCGCCGCAGTGGCGGCTGGCGCAGGTGGCGCAGGACATGCCGGAAACGGCCGAATCCGCGACCGAATTCGTCATCGCCGGCGACACCCGGCTGGCTGCCGCGCAGGCCGAGGTCGCCGCCGCCGAAGCCAGCGGCGACGGCGAGCGCATGGCGCATGCCTACACGGCCTTGCACGACGCCGGTTCGCACGACGCCCGGCCGCGCGCGCAGGCGCTGATTCTCGGTCTCGGATTCCAGGTCGGCGAGCTGGATCGGCCGGTCGACAGCTTCTCCGGCGGCTGGCGCATGCGCCTGCAACTGGCGCGCGCGCTGATGTGCCCGTCCGACCTGCTGCTGCTCGACGAACCGACCAACCACCTCGATCTCGATGCGCTGGTCTGGCTGGAAAGCTGGCTGGCGAAATATCCCGGCACGCTCCTCGTCATCAGCCACGACCGCGAATTCCTCGATGCGGCGACGCGCGTCACCCTGCACATCGACCAGGGCAGGCTCACCCGCTACGGCGGCAACTACAGCGCCTTCGAGGAGATGCGCGCCGAGCAGATCGCGCTGCAGCAGGCGGCCTACGCGCGCCAGCAGGACAGGATCGCCCACCTGCAATCCTTCATCGACCGCTTCAAGGCCAAGGCGACCAAGGCCAAGCAGGCGCAGAGCCGCGTCAAGGCGCTGGCGCGCATGGAAAAGCTCGCGCCCGTGCTGACCAGCGCCGACTTCACCTTCGAATTCCGCCCGCCGCAGGCGCTGCCCAATCCCATGCTGACCCTGAAGAGCGTCAGCGCGGGCTACCCTCCGCCTGCCGGTGGCAGGCTTGAGGGCTCCGATCCACTACGCGCTGAAGCGCGTGTGGAGTCGTATGTCACGCCAACGGTCATCGTGCGCGGCATCGACCGTTCCGTCCTCGCCGACCAGCGCATCGGCATCCTCGGCGCCAACGGCCAGGGCAAGTCGACGCTGGTGAAGACCATCGCGCGCGAACTCGAAGCCGTCGCCGGCGAAATCGTCGAGGGCAAGGGGCTCGCCATCGGCTACTTCGCCCAGCAGGAGCTCGACGTACTGCGTCCCGACGACACGCCGCTCGGCCACATGATCCGTCTGGCGCGCGACACGGTTGCGCAGGACAGCAGCGGCGCGTTCAGCACGAAAGAGCAGGACCTGCGCAGCTTCCTCGGCAGCTTCCAGTTCACGGGTGAGATGGTCGCGCAGGCCGTCGGCACGATGAGCGGCGGCGAAAAGGCGCGCCTCGTGCTCGCCATGCTGGTGTGGCAGCGGCCCAACCTGCTGCTGCTCGACGAACCGACCAACCACCTCGACCTGACCACGCGCGAGGCGCTCGCCGTCGCGCTCAACGAATTCGAGGGCACGCTGATGCTGGTCAGCCACGACCGCGCCCTGCTGCGCGCCGTGTGCGACGAATTCTGGCTGGTGAGCAAAGGCGGCGTCACCGACTTCGATGGCGACCTCGACGACTACCAGCGCTATCTGCTGGACGAGGCGAAGCGCGTGCGCGACAGTCTCAAGGACGCCGCAGCCGCGGCGAAACCGGCGCCGCAGCCCGCGCCGCGCCGCCCGGCTTCGTCGAACCGCCTGAAATCGCTGCGCCAGAAACGCGAACGGCTCGACGCGCGCCTGGCCGAACTGCAGGCCGAGAAGAATGCGCTGGAAGCCGGCCTGTCCGGCGGCCTGCCGGTCGACGCCATCGCCGAGGCCGGGCGCAGGCTGGAGGCGCTCAACGCGGAATTGGCGCGGGAAGAAGAGGTCTGGCTGGAACTGTCGGCGGAGATCGAGGCGCAGGAGGCCGCGAGCGTTTAGAAACACCGGCCAACCACGCTAAAATCGCGGTTTTCCGACACGCCGCCCATCCGCCGTGAAACCCACCTTCCAGGACATCATCCTCACCCTGCAGCGCTACTGGGCCGAGCGCGGCTGCGCGCTGCTGCAGCCCTACGACATGGAGGTCGGCGCGGGCACCTCGCACACCGCCACCTTCCTGCGCGCGCTGGGGCCCGAGCCCTGGAAGGCCGCCTACGTGCAGCCCAGCCGCCGGCCCAAGGACGGCCGCTACGGCGACAACCCCAACCGTCTGCAGCACTACTACCAGTTCCAGGTGGTGCTGAAGCCCGCGCCGGCCGACATCCTGGCGCTGTATCTCGGCTCGCTCGAAGCACTGGGCTTCGACCTGAAGAAGAACGACGTGCGCTTCGTCGAAGACGACTGGGAGAACCCCACGCTCGGCGCCTGGGGCCTGGGCTGGGAAGTCTGGCTGAACGGCATGGAAGTCACCCAGTTCACCTATTTCCAGCAGGTCGGCGGCATCGACTGCAAGCCGATCACCGGCGAGATCACCTACGGCCTCGAACGCCTGGCGATGTACCTGCAGGGCGTGGAGAGCGTGTACGACCTGACCTGGACCGAGGGGCTCACCTACCGCGACGTCTACCACCAGAACGAAGTCGAGCAGAGCGCCTACAACTTCGAGCACAGCGACGTCGACTTTCTGCTCGCCGCGTTCGCCGCGTACGAGAAGAAGGCGCAGGAACTGATGGCTGCGCAGCTCGCGCTGCCGGCGTATGAACAAGTCTTGAAGGCGGCGCACACCTTCAATCTGCTCGACGCGCGCGGCGCGATTTCGGTGACCGAGCGCGCCGCCTACATCGGCCGCATCCGCAACCTCGCGCGCAGCGTGGCGAAAAGCTATCTCGACAGCCGCGCGCGGCTGGGCTTTCCGATGGCACCGCGCGACTGGGCCGAGGAAGTGCAGGCGATGCTGGCCAAGAAAGAGGCTGCTTGATGAGCACGCAAAACCTCCTCGTCGAACTCTTCACCGAAGAACTGCCGCCCAAGGCGCTGAAGAAACTGGGCGAGGCCTTCGCCGCCGCGCTGGCCGAAAGCCTCGTCGCGCAGGGACTGGCCGAGGCGGATGCCACGGTCGTGAACTTCGCCTCGCCGCGCCGGCTCGGCGCGCACGTCGCCAGCGTGCTGGCACGCGCCGCCGACAAGCCGGTCTCGACCAAGCTGATGCCGGTTTCGGTCGGCCTCGATGCGGCTGGCCAGCCCACGCCCGCGCTGGTCAAGCGGCTGGCGGCGCTGGGCCTTGACGCGACCGCCGTGGCCAGCCTGCGGCACGAAGGCGAGGGCAAGCCCGCAGCCCTGTTCCACGACAGCGTCGCGCCCGGCGCCACGCTCGCCGAAGGTCTGCAAAAGGCCCTCGAAGCCGCGATGACCAGGCTGCCCATCCCCAAGGTGATGAGCTATCAGCTCGCCGACGGCTGGACCACGGTCAATTTCGTGCGGCCGGTGCATGGCCTCGTCGCGCTGCATGGCGCCGAGGTCGTGCCGGTGTCCGTTCTGGGCTTGCAGGCCGGCCGCGTCACGCAGGGCCACCGCTTCGAGGCGAAGCAGTCGATGATTACCCTGCGCGACGCCGACAGCTACGCCGCGCAGCTCGCCGACGAAGGCGCGGTCATCGCCGGCTTCGCCGACCGCCGCGCCGAGATCGTGCGGCAACTGCAGGCCGCCGCCGCGCCATTGGGTCTGAAACCTGTGGACGACGACGCCCTGCTCGACGAAGTGACCGCGCTGGTGGAAAAGCCGAACGTGCTCGTCGGCCGGTTCGAGGCGGCCTTTCTCGACGTGCCGCAGGAATGCCTCATTCTCACGATGAAGGCGAACCAGAAATACTTCCCCCTGCTGGATGCGGCGGGCACGCTCACGAATCAATTCCTCATCGTCTCCAACATCGCGCCGGCCGATCCGTCGGCGGTCGTCGGCGGCAACGAGCGCGTGGTGCGACCGCGCCTGGCCGACGCCAAGTTCTTCTTCGATCAGGATCGCAGGAAGACGCTGGACTCGCGCGTGCTGGGCTTGGCCAAGGTGGTGTACCACAACAAGCTGGGTACCCAGGGAGAGCGTGTGACGCGGGTACAGGCAATCGCACGTGCGATTGGTGAAAGATTGGGCGGTGAAGCTCTGGCGTTGCAGGCCGACCAGGCTGCATTGCTGGCCAAGGCTGATTTGCTCACCGACATGGTCGGAGAGTTCCCCGAGTTGCAAGGCATCATGGGCCGCTACTACGCGCAGCATGATGGACTGGCCGATGACATCGCCTTTGCCATCGAAGATCACTATAAGCCGCGCTTTGCCGGAGATGCGTTGCCGCGCAATCCCGTGGGCGTATGTGTAGCGTTGGCCGACAAGCTGGAAACTCTGGTTGGGCTGTTCGGTATCGGACAGATTCCGACCGGTGACAAGGACCCCTTCGCATTGAGGCGGCATGCGCTTGGGATGCTGCGCATTCTCATCGAGAAAGCGTTGCCGCTCAGTCTCTTCGATCTGATCAATGTCGCATTTGCTGCATTCCCTCCGGGCATGCTGGGCCGTGCGCATACAGATACCGAGACTTTTGTTTTCGACCGACTGAGTGGCTTGATGCGCGACCAGGGATACAGCACGGGCGAGGTGGATGCGGTGCTGTGCATGCGGCCGGTACAGATCATGCTCGTTCCGAAGCAGCTTGGCGCTGTGCATGCTTTCGCCGTGCTGCCGGAATCCGAAAGTCTCGCCGCTGCGAACAAGCGCGTCGGTAACATCCTCAAGAAGGCCGAGGGCCAGGTGGGTGTGCAAGTCGATCCTGCGCGCTTCGTCGAAGATGCGGAAAAAGCCCTGTTCGCCGCGCTCGGCGATATCGCGCCGCAGGCCGACGCCGCCTTCGAGGCCGGCGATTACACCGCTTCCCTGCAAAAGCTCGCCGCGCTCAAGGCCCCGGTCGACGCCTTCTTCGACACCGTGATGGTCAACGCCGACGATCCTGGCCTCCGCGCCAACCGGCTGGCGCTCCTGAATCAGTTGCACCGGACGATGAACCGGGTGGCGGACTTGTCGCGTCTGGCGGCGTAAACTCTCTTCGGGATACGGCAAGGGGCCCGCCATGAAGCTCATCATTCTCGACCGCGACGGCGTCATCAATTACGACTCCGCCCAGTTCATCAAGTCGCCGGACGAATGGAAGCCGATCCCCGGCAGCCTGGAGGCGATCGCGCGGCTGACGCGCGAGGGCTGGCGCGTGGTGGTGGCGACCAATCAGTCCGGCCTCGCGCGCGGGCTGTTCGAGATGGCGACGCTGAACGCCATCCACGCCAAGATGCACAAGGCGACGGCGCAGGCCGGCGGGCGCATCGAGGCGGTGTTCTACTGCCCGCATTCGGCCGACATGAACTGCGAATGCCGCAAGCCCAAGTCGGGCATGCTGAACGAAATCGCCACGCGCTACGGCAGCGACCTGAAGGGCGTGCCCACGGTGGGCGATTCGCTGCGCGATTTGCAGGCGGCGGCGAGCGTGGGCGCCCGCCCCCTGCTGGTGAAAACCGGCAAGGGCGAACGCACGCTCGCGGCGGGCGACCTGCCGTCGGACACGCCGGTCTTCGACGATCTGAGCGCGGCGGTCGAGCATCTCCTGACGGCCGCATGAATCTCGTCCGCTCGATGCTCTTCGCGGCGCTGCAGACCGCGCTGACGGTCTTCTTCAGCCTGGCCGGGCTTTTCACCCTGCCGTTTTCCGCGCACGCGCGCTACCGCGTCATCACCGGCTACAATCACGCGCTGATCTGGCTGGCGCGCGCCGTGCTCGGCATCCGCTACGTGGTGGAAGGCCGCGAGCACCTGCCGGCGCAGCCGGCGATCATCCTCGCCAAGCACCAGTCGGCTTGGGAAACGGTCGCCTTTCTCTGCCTGTTTCCGCCGGTGTCGCCGGTGATCAAGCGGGAGCTGCTGAAAATCCCGTTCTTCGGCTGGGGCTTCCGCCTGCTGAACCCCATCGCCATCGACCGCAGCGCGGGGCGCGAAGCGCTGAAGCAGATCGTCGCGCAGGGCAAGGCCAAGCTGGCGGACGGATTCTGGGTGCTGGTGTTTCCCGAGGGCACGCGCGTCGCGCCGGGCGAGAAGGGCAAGTACGGCATCGGCGGCGGCTGGCTGGCGGCGGAAACCGGCGCGCCCGTCGTGCCGGTGGCGCACAACGCCGGCGAGCTGTGGCCGAAGAACGCCTTCGTCAAACGGCCCGGCACCGTCACCGTGCGCGTCGGCCCGGCCATCGCCAGCGCCGGCAAAAGCGCCGCCGAACTCACGCGCGCCGTCGAGGCGTGGATCGAAACCGAAATGACGAGGCTGCCCCCTGCTGCTCCGGGCCAATAGCGGCGTCCTTCAGCTCGGCGGCGCCGCCGTGCCTTATCAATTGCGCCGTTCGCGGCGACGGCGCACGCTCGGGCTTACCGTCACCGAAAGCGAAGTGCGCATCCACGCGCCGGTGTGGACGCCGCGCGACGAGATCGAAACCTACGTCGTCCGCCAGCACGACTGGCTGGCGCGCGCTTGGCGGCGCATGCAGGCGCGCGCGCCGCGTGCCGAGGCTGAACCCGCCGTGCTGCGCTACCTGGGGCACGCGCTGCGCATCGTCGTGCGGACGTCGCTGTTTCCCGAAATACGCCGCCGGGGGCGCACCCTGTACATCTACGCCGAACCCGACGCCGACCCGCACGCGCTCGCGCGCGACTGGCTGATCGCGTGCGCCGAACGTCTGCTCGCCTGGCGTCTGAACCGGCTCGCGCGCCAGTTCGGACGCGCGCCCAGTCACTTCGCGCTGTCCGACGCGCGCACCCAGTGGGGCAGTTGCACCCGGCGCGGCCACATCCGTCTCAACTGGCGGCTCGCGCAGGCGCCGCTCGCGCTGATCGACTACGTCGCCGCGCACGAGCTGGCGCATCTCGTCCACCTCGACCATTCGCCGCGCTTCTGGGCGCTGGTCGCCGAGCTGTGCCCCGACGCGTTGGCAAGGCGGACCGAGTTGCGCAGAATGGGCGACAGCCTGTTCCGGATTTGAGGGAGGCCTTATGCGATTGCTTCACACCATGCTGCGCGTCGGCGACCTCGACCGCTCCATCGACTTCTACACCCGCGTGCTCGGCATGAAACTGCTGCGCCGCAAGGACTACCCCGGCGGAAAGTTCACGCTCGCCTTCGTCGGCTACGACACCGAGGACAAGACCTCCGTGCTCGAACTCACCTACAACTGGGGCGTGGCGGCCTACGAGCGCGGCACGGGCTACGGCCACATCGCGCTGGAAGTGGACGACATCCACGCGGCGGTCGACGCCGCCGCCGCGCAGGGCTGCAAGGTGCTGCGCCCGGCTGGGCCGATGTCGCACGGCAGCACGGTCATCGCCTTCATCGAGGATCCGGACGGCTATCCGATCGAATTCATCCAGAAAGGCACCGCCGGCTGGACACGGGTGGGCGAAGACTGACATGGAGCAGCGCATCAGCCTGATTACGCTCGGCGTGCGCGATCTCGCGGCCAGCACGGCGTTTTTCGAGGGGATGGGCTGGCGGCGTTCGGTCAGGCAGGCCGAAGGCGTCGCCTTCTTCCAGTGCGGCTGCATGGCCTTCGCGTTGTGGCCGTGGCCGAACCTGGCCGAAGACGCGGGCGTGCCGCTCGAGCGCAGCGGGGCCGGCGGGTTTGCGCTGGCCTACAACGCGCGCACGCGCGAGGAAGTGGATGCGGTTCTCGCGCAGGCGGCGGAATTGGGGGCCACGATCACAAAACCCGCCGCCGACGTGTTCTGGGGCGGGTATGTCGGCTACTTCCGCGATCTCGACGGCCATCTGTGGGAAGTGGCCTGGAATCCGGGATTCGCCCTGGACGCATCGGGCGCGCTGACGCTGCCGGACTGAGCCGGTTCGGCGCGCGTACCTGTCAGCCCGCAACCACCGGCAGTATCCACAGCTCGACGCGGCGGTTGAGCGCGCGGCCTGCTTCGGTGGCGTTGTCGGCGCGCGGTTCGGCCTTGCCCCGTCCGTAGGATTCCAGACGCAGCGGATTCACGTTGCGGCTGGCGAAGTAGTCGAGCACGGACTGGGCGCGTTGTTCCGACAGAACCTGGTTGTGTTCCACGGTGCCGAGGCCGTCGGTGTGGCCGATCACGGTGACGGTGGTCTTGCCGTACTGGTTCAGCAAGCGGGCGAGCTTGTCCAGCGTGGGCAGATAGGCCGGCTTCAGCGCCGACGAATTGTTGTCGAAGCCGGTGTTCGCCGTCATGCTGACGAGGATGGCGTTGTCGGATGCCCGTTTCTCGACGCTGATCTCGCCGCGCTGGATTTCCGGCTGCAACTGCTTGAGCAGATCCTGGGCCTGCCTGTCCATGTAGTAGCCGACGCCGGCGCCGGTGAGGCCGCCGCCCACCGCGCCGATCAGCGCGCCCTTGCCACGGTTCTTGTGGTTGATGATCGCGCCGAGCGCCGCGCCGCTGGCGGTGCCGATGATGGCGCCCTTCTCGGTCTTGTTGAAGGTGCGCGAATCGCCGAGGTCGTTGGTGGCGCAGCCGGAGAGGGCGAGGGCGGCGAGGAGGGTGCCGGCGGCGTGGATCGGTTTCATGGTGAAGCTCCCTTCGTGGTGGATCGATGCAAGCGGCCGGGGCGTGCCCGAGGCCGCGATACGGGCTTGAGTCGAAACGGACGGGCGAGGTTCCTGCGGATTCATCAGGCCGTCTGCGCGGACAGATGCCGGGCGATGGCTTCGAAATCCGCCAGCGGCAGCGCTTCCGCGCGCAGCCCGGCGTCGATGCCCAGTGCGGAAAAATCCGCCGGTTTCAGCAATCCGCCGAGCGTGTTCCGCAGCGTCTTGCGGCGCTGCGAGAAGGCGGTGGCGACGGCGCGCGCGAACAGGGCTTCGTCGAGCGGCGCGATCTCGGCGGGCGTCTTCGGAATGAGGCGCACCACGGCGGAATCGACCTTGGGTGCGGGATCGAAGGCGGCGGGCGGCACGTCGAGCAGCCACGCCATGTGGAAGCGGCGCTGCAGCATGACCGACAGACGCCCGTAGTCGGTCGTGCCCGGCGCGGCGACCATGCGTTCGACGACTTCCTTCTGCAGCATGAAGTGCAGGTCGCGGATGTGCGGCGCGAACGTCATCAGATGGAACAGCAGCGGGCTGGAGATGTTGTACGGCAGGTTGCCGACGACGCGCAGGTCGTCGCCGAGCGCGCCGAAGTCGAATTTCAGCGCGTCGCCGGCGTGAACGGTGAGCCGCTCGGCCGGCCAGGTCTTCCGCAAGCGGGCGACGATGTCGCGGTCGAGTTCGACGGCGTGCAGATGCGGCAGGCGTTCGAGCAGGGGCCGCGTCAGCGCGCCGAGACCGGGGCCGATCTCGACGACGGTTTCGCCCGGCCGCGGCCGGATCGCGTCGACGATGGCATGGACGATGCCGTCGTCGACGAGGAAGTTCTGGCCGAAGCGTTTGCGAGGGGTGTGCATTTCAGGGGTTAGGGGTCGGGATTCAGGGGTCAGGGGATAGCGTGCGGCTGCGCCGTGTTTCAAATGAATTCGTGGCGCGCGGCGAAGCCGCTCATGCCCTGACCCCTGAATCCCGACCCCCGCCCCCTGAAGCATTCATCTCCAACGCCATCCCGATCGCCGCGATCAGGCTGCCGACCTCGGCGCGGCCGGTGCCGGCCAGATCGAGCGCGGTGCCGTGGTCGACCGAGGTGCGGATGAACGGCAGGCCCAGGGTGACGTTCACGCCTTCGCCGAAGCTGGCGTACTTGAGCACGGGCAGGCCCTGGTCGTGGTACATGGCGAGCACGGCGTCGACGGGCGTCTGGCGGATGCGCGAGAACAGGGTGTCGGCGGGTAGCGGGCCGATCAGCGTGTGGCCTTCGCTGCGCAGGTATTCGAGCACGGGTTCGATTACGTCGCGGTCCTCGCGGCCCAGGTGGCCGGATTCGCCGGCGTGCGGGTTGAGGCCGGCCACGGCGATGCGCGGCTGGGCAATGCCGAATTTCCGTTTCAGATCGGCGTCGAGGATGCGGATGACCTCGACCAGCAATTCGGACGTGATCGCATCCGCCACGGCGGAGAGCGGCAGGTGGGTGGTGGCGAGCGCGACGCGCAGGCCGCCGCCGGCCAGCATCATCACCACGCGCGGCGTGCCGCTGTGCTCGGCGAGGTATTCGGTGTGGCCGGTGAAGGCGAAGCCGGCGTCGTTGATCGCGCCCTTGTGCACCGGCGCGGTGACCATCGCCCGGTAGGCGCCGTGCAGGCAGCCGGCCAGCGCGGCGTCGAGCAGCGCCAGCACGTGCGCGCTGTTGTGCGGGTCGAGCACGCCGGGCGTGACCGGCGCGGCGACGGGGATGTGACGCACGTGCAGCCGGCCGGCGCGATGCGGCGGAATCGCCTCGCCGGCGTCGAGGGCGACTTCGATGCCGAGCCGCGACGCGCGGGCGGCGAGCACCTCGGCGTCGCCGAGCACGGTGAGGCGGCAGGGCAGGGCGCGCTGCGACAGCGCGACCGCGAGGTCGGGGCCGATGCCGGCCGGCTCGCCGGCCGTCAATGCGATGACGGGAAGCGGCTCAGTCAATCGGACGCAGCTCGACGTAGGCCGAATCGCGGATCTGGCGCACCCAGTCCTGGAAGGCTTCCTCGCCCTTGCGCTCGCGGATGGCCTGGCGCGCGAGCAGCTTCTGCCGCTCCTGCGTCACGTCCTGATCGCGGCGTTCCAGCACCTGGATCAGATGCCAGCCGAAGGGCGACTGGACGGGCTCGCTGACCTGACCCGGCTTCAACGCATCCATCGCCTTCTCGAAATCGGGCACGGTGTCGCCGGGGTTCAGCCAGCCGAGGTCGCCGCCTTTGGCCGCGCTCGCGTCCTCGGAATGCAGGCGGGCGAGTTCCTCGAACGGCGTGCCGTTGTCGATGCGCTCCTTCAGTTGCAGCAGGCGGTTGCGGGCGTCGGTTTCCGAGGTGAGCTCGTTGGTCTTGATGAGGATGTGGCGCGCGTGGGTCTGCGTCACGCTGAGCGTGGCGTCGAGGCCGCGCTTGTCGTTCAGCCTGAGGATGTGGAAGCCGTTGCTGCTTTTCAGCAGCGGACTGACCTGGCCGGGCTGCAGGGTCTTCAGCGCGTCGGCGAACAGGGCGGGAATCTTGCCCTCGGCACGCCAGCCGAAGGCGCCGCCCTGCAGGGCGTTGGACGCGTCGGAATAGCTGGCCGAGAGCTGGGCGAAGTCCGCGCCCCGGCTGAGTTGCGCGAGCACGTCCTCGGCGCGCGCGCGGCGCGCCTGGATTTCCTCCGGCGAGGCGTTCTCGGGCACGGTGACGAGGATGTGCGAGAAGTCGTACTCGTTCTCCACGCCCTGCTGGGCCTGTGTCTGCAGATAGCCTTCGATCTCGGAGTCGCTCACCGTCAGGCGGTTGTCGACGTCGCGTTCGCGCGCGCGGGCGATGAGGAGTTCGTTGCGGATGGTGCTGCGCACGCTGTCCAGGCTCTGTCCCTGGCGCTCCAGGGCGGCCTGCATCGTGGGCAGATCCATCCGGTTCTGCGCGGCGATGCGCTGCAGGGCGCGCTCGACCTGGGCCGGATCGACGCGTATGCCCGTGCCGCGGGCGTGCTGCATGAGCGCCAGTTCGGTGATCATGCGTTCGAGCAGTTGCTTTTCCAGCGCGGCGCGCGGCGGCAGCGGCGTGTTCTGGCGTTCCAGGTTGCGCACCGTCTCGTCGTAGCGGCGGGCCAGTTCCTGCCGGGTGATCACCTCGTCGTTGACGACGGCGACGATGCGGTCGAGCGGCTGGACGTCGGCGCGCGCCGGCGACAGTGCCGCGACGGCGAGCAAGAGCGCGAGCAGCCACCCCGGGCGACTCGATTCAGGGCGTCTGAAGAATGTCATTGCTGGTCCTGTATCCGGGAACACTTTGTTTCAAAACGTCGAGCGGGTTGGCGCCGATCCGGCCCATGCCGCTCAGTTCGAGCTGGATGAAGAAGGCGTCGGTCGACTGGTTTTCCTTCGTCGCCAGACGCTGGAAGACGCCGCGCACCGCCCAGCAGCCGCCATTGTATTCAAGCCCCGCCAGACCTTCGACGAGCTTGTCGTCCTGGAACGAGTAGTTGTAGCGGAACATGCCGTACCAGCGCGGCGCCAGCGGCCATTGACCGGACAGGTCGATCTGCTCGGTGGTTTGGTCAATGAAGCGGTAGCCGAAGTTCAACGAGCGCCCCGGCCCCGGGCGGTAGGAGGCGCCGAGGTTCTGGCGGACGGTGATGCCGTTCTGGGTGTCGAACTGCCAGGCGGTGTCGATGCGCCAGTCGCGCGTGATCTGGCCGCCGATCGCGGCGAGCAGGTCGGTGGCGTTGTTGGTGCGCGGCGCCACGCCGGGCAGCGTCACTTCCTGGGCGCTGAAATAGTAGCGCTGGCCGAGCGTCACCTGCAGGCGTTCGAGACCGCTGTCGGCTTCGGTGAAGCGGCTGGTGACCGCGAGCGTGAGCTGGTTGGCGTCGTTGATGCGGTCGCCGCCGACGAACTGGTTTTCCGTGAACATCTGCGCGTAGCTGAAATCCAGTTGCCCGGTGTCGAACACCGGGATGGCGCTCTGGTCGCGGTAGGGCGCGTAGACGTAGTACGCGCGGGGCTCGAGCGTCTGGGTGTAGTGCTCGCCGGCGAAGTCGAACGGACGATCGAAGGTGACGCCGGAATCGAGGCTGAAGATCGGCAGATTGCGCGAGATGTTGCGCTTGGGCGCGCTGTCGTCGAGCGCGTAGTAGCTGGCGTGCCAGCCGAGCTGCGGCGTGAGGAAGCCGAACGCGTTCGACAGCGGCATCCGCAGCGTCGGGTAGGCCAGCGCCCGCGTGCCCTCGGTCTGGGTCGGGTGGGCGAAGCGGGTCGCTTCGGCGTTCATCCTGAATTCGATGCCGCCCGGCAGCGTCTGCGCCATGTTGAACCGCGCCTGCGGCAGGCGGGAATAGGGCTCGACGATGGGCGTCGAGGTCGAATCCTGCAGCGTCTGGAAGCCCTGCACGCGCAGGTCCGCGTTCCAGGCGTCGTGCCGGGTGGTGATCCAGGCCTCGTGGTTGAGGTGGGTGAGCGAGGTGATCGAGATCAGGTTCGACAGGTCGCGGAAATAGTCGTCGTCCGACACCCGGTCGAACTGCATCCCGGCCTGGGTGTTCGCGTCGATGCGGAAGTGGTTCTGCAGGTTCAGGCTCCAGCGCGAGCGGTCGGCCTGGTTGTCGTTGGGCAGATACTCCGCGCGGTTCGTGCCGGACAGTTCCGGCAGCAGGTAGCGGAACTCCGCGCCCAGTTGCACGCCGCGCTTGGACAGCAGGCGCGGGTACAGCGTGGCGTCGTAATTGGGCGCGAGGTTGAGGTAGTAGGGCACCAGGACGTCGAGGCCGCTGCGCTCGGTGGTGCCGAACGTGGGCGCGAGCACGCCGGACTTCCGCTGCTCGTTGAGCGGAAAGTCCATCCACGGCGTGTACAGGATGGGCACGCCGAGAAAGCGCAGCGACGCGTTGCGCGCCGTGCCCACGTTGCGTCCCTGGTCGATGTCGAGCGAATCCACCTTCAGGAACCAGTCCTCGTCGTCGACCGGGCAGGTGGTGTAGGTCGCGTCGCTCAGCTTGAACCGCTCCCTGCTGGCGAAATCGACGCGCGAGGCATTGCCGCGGCCCTTCTGGACCGGCAGCGCATAGACGGGGCCGATCAGCTCGCCCGTGTAATCCGTGAGGCTGAGCTTGAGCGAATCGCCGTCGACGATCAGATCGGCCTGTTCCATGCGCACCGCGCCGCGGGCGTCGATCGAATCGAGCCGGGTGTCGTAGCGCAGCCGGTCGGCGAAGAAATTCTGCCCGGCCCGGCGGGCCTCGACCCGGCCTTCGGCCTCGATGATGTCGGGTGCGGTCGATTCGATGCGGTCGGCCGACAGGAACAGCGGGCCTGCCTCGCCCGCCGCGGCCGAGCCGCGCAATTCGACATCCTTTTTCAGCGCGAGGCCGTCCGCCGCCGCGCCCCAGGCGGACAGCAGCAGCACGACGAACGCGAAGCCGGGCAGGATGGGCAAGAGGGTAGAATCCGCGGGTCGAGTTATTCGGAGTGACGGGCAGTGGATCGCATGCAGGCCATACAAAACTGGGCGGCGGACCGGCTGGGCGTCGGCGCGCTGGCGATCGCGCCCGCCTCGTCCGATGCCAGCTTCCGCCGCTACTTTCGCGTTACCGCGCAAGGCCGCGATTATATCGTGATGGACGCGCCCCCGGCGCACGAGGACTGCCGGCCCTTCGTCGCCGTCGCACGCCTGTTCCGCGACGCCGGCGCGCACGTGCCCGAGGTGCTGGCGCAGGATCTGGAACAGGGCTTCCTTCTGCTGACCGACCTCGGCGATACCACCTATCTGGCTGCACTCAATGAATCGACCGCGCGCGAACTCTATCTCGCCGCGAACGACGCCCTCATCCGCATCCAGCAGGTCAGCCGTCCCGGCGTGCTGCCCGAATACGACCGCGCGCTGCTGACCCGCGAGCTGATGCTGTTTCCCGAGTGGTACGTCGGCAGGCATATGGGCGTGACGCTGACGCCCGAGCAGCAGACGCTGCTCGACACCGTCTTCGAACGCATCCTCGCCAACAACCTGGCCCAGCCGCAGGTCTACGTCCACCGCGACTGGCATTCGCGCAACCTCATGGTGTGCGATCCCAACCCTGGCATCCTCGACTTCCAGGACGCCGTTTACGGCCCCGTCACCTACGACCTCGCCTCGATCTACCGCGATGCCTACATCCAGTGGGACGAGGAACGGCAGCTCGACTGGGTCATCCGCTACTGGGAAAAGGCCCGCGCCGCCGGCCTGCCCGTGCGCCCCGACTTCGGCGATTTCTGGCGCGATTTCGAGTGGATGGGGGCGCAGCGCCACCTCAAGGTACTCGGCATCTTCGCCCGCCTGTACCATCGCGACGGCAAGGACGGCTATCTCAAGGACATGCCGCGCGTCATGTCTTACCTGCGGAAGGTCTGCGAGCGCTACGACGAGCTGAAGCCGATGCTGTTCCTGCTGGACGGGCTGGAGAAGCGGGAGGTGAAGGTGGGGTATACGTTTTAGGGGTCAGGGGT
>Ga0228535_1000311_pt1 | contig 153292 bp, 137 predicted proteins | sample SJ1metagenome_FD_168457 | JGI IMG/M metagenome (GOLD analysis project Ga0228535, IMG submission 168457) | Enriched culture of PCE-dechlorinating microbial communities from Ithaca, New York, USA - SJ1 | ecosystem: Engineered > Modeled > Simulated communities (microbial... > Unclassified...
TGTTCATTACCATATCCTCTAATCATGTTATAGCGATGAGACATATAATATATTGATCTTAATAATATATATAATTAAGCTTTAATAATTTATATTAAGCTTTTTTTGTGTTTGTGCAACAGCCTCATTAGGAGAGAAATATAATTAAATTCGACCATCATTTAAAAGTCTATTCTATATTTCAGATCAGATGTACGAGCTAATCTGATCTCAGGAAGATCCGGCAGACATACGTCTGACAAAATATTGCATTGATATAGTGAGTATCACATCTCCACCCTTTGAAACACAAAATCTTCGAATATATAAATAACATACTTAATTGGGTTGGGAGCATAAGGTGTCACATCAACAAAGGCACTCATCCCAGAGAATGTACGGCCACAGGTTAATCATCCCTTCTCACGCTGTTCCATTATCATCAGGGGTCGTGAAGAGATCCCGGACCATCTTCACCGCACACAGGTCACCACACATGGAGCAGGTCTCCTTTTCCTGGTCCCGATCATGGATACTCCGTGCTACTTCGGGGAATAATGAAAGATTAAACTGTTTTTCCCAGTCCAGTTCCTGACGGGCTTTTCCCATCATAATCTCACGGTTTCGTGCATCCTCCCTGCCGGCGAGCAGATCCCCTATATGGGCTGCGAGAACAGAGGCCCGGGTCCCTTCAATAATATCATGAACCCGGGGGAGAGCGAGGTGTTCACTGGGAGATACCATGCACAGGAAATTTGCCCCATGCTTACAGGCAATGGCACCACCAATCGCACCAACCACATGATCATACCCGGACGCAATGTCAGTCACCAGCGGGCCAAGGAGGTAAAGCGGGGCATGATCAGTCAGTTCCTTGATCATCCGGACATTGTATCCAATCTGCTCAAGGGGCATGTGACCCGGTCCTTCAATCATCCGTGGGATGCCGAGGTGATGAGCCCGACGTGCGAGCCGGCCAAGGTTTAGATATTCAACCGTCTTTGCCTCACGTGTGGCATCTTCATGACAGCCCGGACGCATCCCGTCACCAAGGCTGACCACGACCTGGTATTCATCAAGTATCTCACACAGGTAATCAAATTCACTCCAGAGAGGGTTCTCCTCCTCCTGTGCAGCCATCATAGCGACATGAAACGATCCTCCCCGTGAAACAACCCCCATACGGCGCGGATCTTCCCGAAGGGATCGGAGCACATCCTGGTTTACCCCACAGTGCAGGGTGAGAAAGTCTACCCCGTCCCTACAGTGCTCCCGAATGACAGTAAACAAGAGGTCTGCATCAACATCCCGGACCGATCCTGCTCTTCTGACAGCCTCGTAGATAGGAACGGTCCCGACCGGTACCGGAGACGAAAGCACCATACGGCGGATAGCAGGTAAATCACCCCCTGTCGAGAGATCCATCAACGTATGGGCACCGTTCTGAATCGCTGCCTCTGCTTTCTCCTTTTCGAGGGCGGGATCACAGAGACCCTGGGACGTGCCAACATTGACATTGACCTTGACTTTGCATCCTTCACCGATGGCACAGGGGGGGCAAAGCCGTCTCGGATTTCGGGGGACTACTACCCTTCCCGCCTGTATCAGTCTGATTAACCGGTCATTATCGAGTGATTCAGCCTGAGCTATTGTATTCAGGACAGATGTATCAGGAAGGGAATATTGGGTAGGTACCATATCCTACTTGTTGTATGCCGGGGAATATGATAGTCACATGGCAGTAAAATTCATCCCAGGGAGAGGGATGTATGCAAATGCCTATGTTGCACGGGGTACGGTTCTGGTTGACGCCGGTGTGACCCCGATGGCAATAGAGGCGCATCGAAACACCATCACCCATATCATCCTGACCCATTGTCATTTTGATCATATCGCCTACCTTCCGGCTCTGCAGAAGATGACCGGGGCTAAGATCTGTATTCATGAGGCTGACGCAGAAGGACTCATACATGACAACCTCAGCCTTGCAATGCATTTCGGAGAACATTCTCCCGGAATCATCCCTGATATCATCCTCCATGGAGGGGAAATAATTGAAGGGTATGAGATCATCCACACTCCCGGCCATACACCGGGAAGCATCTGTCTGTATGACAGAGGAACAGCAGAACTCATCTCCGGTGATACGGTCTTTTCTGACGGCGCATTCGGACGGTATGACTTCCCGGGCGGGAGCAGGAGCACCCTTTCCGACTCAATACAGAAACTGACCCAGCTGAAGGTCGGGGGCCTATACCCCGGTCATGGAATTCCTGCACGGGAGAACGGAGAGCGGTTTATTAAGGCGGCTGCAGCCCTCATACAATCAGGATATGGATAAGGGAGCATACATCCTCATTTTGAAGAATGATGAATGCAGGATTCAGGTAGGAGCACAAGGTCAGAGAACATTTTCTGCCGGATGGCATGCATATGTTGGGTCTGCCCTGGGACCAGGAGGGTTTTCCCGGGTAATGCGACATTTCAGATTGAATCGTGATAAAAATAAAAGCCCCCGCTGGCATATTGACTCACTCCTGCTTTCTCCCTATTTTCAGGTAGTCCTGGCCTGTTGTATCCATACCGAAGAGAGGATTGAATGTCATCTTGCCCGGCATATGACCGGGACTGTCATTGTGGGATTTGGATCATCAGATTGCACCTGCGAGGGTCATCTCTTTTATTATCCATCTGATCCCTATGAGTATATACTCCGTAATATTCAGTCTTTTGCTGAAAAGGAGAAAAAAACGTTTCAGATTGAAGTTCGGACACCCTGACCGGACCGGTGATTGGACATGAAGGGATATTATATGTATTTATAAAGCAGATACCAAACTCAATCACCGTTATTCAGAGGTCCACACATGATCAAAGTTGCAATTAATGGATATGGAACCATCGGAAAGCGTGTTGCGGATGCGGTCTCTGCCCAGAAAGATATGGAGATCATCGGGGTATCAAAGACAAAACCATCAGCCGAGGCCCTGATTGCTGTCCAGAGAGGGTACCCGATCTACATTGCTGACATGAGCAAGAAGGATGCGTTCGCGAAAGCTGGAATCCCGGTTGCAGGTTCAGTTGAAGATATGCTCAAAAAAGCCGACATTGTTGTAGATGGAACCCCTGGCGGTGTCGGTGAATCAAACAAGGCCCTGTATGAGAAAGCAGGGGTAAAGGCTATCTGGCAGGGCGGTGAAGATCACGAGGTTGCAGGATTCTCATTCAATGCCCATGCAAATTACAAGGATGCGATTGGCAGACAGTTTGTCAGAGTTGTATCCTGTAACACCACCGGTCTCTGCCGGGTTATCAAAGCGGTGGATGATGCCTTCGGAGTTGTAAAAGTCCGGGCGGTCATGGTCAGAAGAGGAGCCGACCCGCATGTCGTCAAGAAGGGCCCGATTGATGCGGTCGTCCTTGACCCACCGACCATTCCCAGTCATCACGGGCCGGATGTCAACACCGTCCTTCCCCACATCGATATTGTAACCATGGCCATGATCGTACCGACGACCCAGATGCATATGCACGCCATCACCATAGAACTGAAAAAGGAAGTCAGTCGTGATGATGTACTCGCCGTCATGCGCAGTCACAACCGGATTGGTCTTGTCCAGCCAAAGACTGCGATCAAGAGCACGGCAGAACTCAAGGAGTATGTTATGGATATGGGCCGGCCACGTTCTGACTTATGGGAGAACGGCATATTTGAGGCATCGGTGAATATGGTTGGAAAGGAACTCTTCTTCTTCCAGGCTATCCATCAGGAGGCTGATGTCGTAATTGAGAACGTGGATGCAATCCGCGCGATGATGGGCGAAGTCACAGACCCGGAGACTTCAATCAGGATGACCAACGAGGCCATGCAGTTTACTGCCCTCTAATCACTCATCCTATTATCACGATCCAATACAAACCTCCTCAGAATGGATACATACGCCCGTGTAATACGGAACACGGTCGAGGTCGTTACTGACGAGGAACTGCGTTCCCTCCTTGACCGTCCGGTCAGAAAGGTCTACGCAGGATATGAGCCAAGTGGAGAGATCCATCTTGGACACCTGGTTACTATCAATAAACTGATAGACCTGAGAGATGCAGGTTTTGAAGTCACTGTTCTCCTTGCCGATCTCCACGCTTTCCTGAACCGGAAAGGAACGATGGAAGAGGTCAAAAAACTCGCAGAATATAACCGCCGCTGTTTTGAAGGGCTGGGCCTGACTGACATCAAATATGTGCTCGGGTCCAGTTTCCAGCTCTCCCCGGAGTATCAGATTCTGGTTCATGAGTTGTCCCAGGCCATCACCCTGAATCGTGCTAAGCGGAGTATGGATGAGGTCGGACGGCAGATGGACAACCCGACCGTCTCACAGATGGTATACCCCATTATGCAGATGGCTGATATTGCCATGCTTGGTGTTGATGCTGCACTTGGCGGAATTGATCAGCGGAAGATCCATATGCTGGCTCGTGAGTATCTGCCATCGAAAAACTATCCCTCCCCGGTCTGTATTCATGTCCCCATTCTTCACGGACTTGACGGAAAGAAGATGTCCTCTTCCCAGGGCAATTACATATCCGTAGCAGAGTCGGAGGAGGATATCAGAAAAAAGATGAAAAAGGCGTTCTGCCCACCGGAGGTAGAAGACAACCCGGTCCTGCAGGTACTACAGCATCACATCTTCCCACGACTTGACACCGTAACCATCGAACGACCAGAGAAGTTCGGGGGCAACCGGACATTTGGATCATATGAAGAGATGGAACAGGCGTATGCCAAGGGTGAGATTCATCCTGCTGACCTGAAAACGGCAGTCGCAGAAAGCCTGATTACCATCCTGGCACCGGTCCGTGAGTATCTTAAATAAGTTCAGGGTGGTTTCTTGAGAGATCGACAGACAGATGAATTTGATAAGAAGGTCGATGAACTCAGGACCAAGATAAAGGGACTTGACCAGCTGAAGGTCAGGGATGATGTATTTGATGAATACACCCTCCTCGGCCTCTATAAACTTCTTTCCAAGGGGTGGATTACGGCAATGGGGGGGCCCATATCCACCGGTAAAGAGGCGAATGTCTATCTTGCCGACCGGGACGGAACTCCTGTGGCGGTCAAGATCTATCTGACACGGACTGCGAATTTTAAAAAGATGCAGGATTACATCACTGCTGACCGGAGATTTATTAATATCGGGAAAAGCAGGAGGGATGTAATCTTTGCCTGGACCAGAAAAGAGTTTTCAAACCTGAAACGTGCAGAAGAGAGCGGAATACTGGTACCTCACCCTCTGGTTTTTGACCGGAATGTCCTGGTCATGGATTTTTTGGGAGATGAACATGGGGCATTTCCTCAGCTGAGGCTTGCAGAGTATGAAGATGCTCAGGCGGTATATGACGAGATACTGGAGGATATCAGGATTCTGTGGAGGAAAGCAAAACTGGTTCATGGGGATCTTTCAGAATATAACATTCTCTATGGCAAAGGACATCCATATCTGATAGATATGGGTCAGGCAGTAACCTTGGATCACCCCCATGCTCCGGGTTTTTTAAAACGCGATCTGGAACAGCTGAACCGGTTCTTTAGTGAGCAGTGCTCTACCATTGAGGTATCAGACACACTTGATGAGCTGTGCGGCTCATCCCTACAATAATCACATTTCAGAGTAATTTTGGAGTAATTATGCAACAGGAAACACGAATAACCCAGGAACGAATAGGGGTTCTTATTGGAAAGAAAGGGCTTACGAAGAGGGAGATTGAAGAGAAGACAAAAACGCGGATACAGGTTGACAGTGAGGAGGGGCTGGTCAGCATCGAGGGTGAGGATGCAGACGGGTTTATCCAGGCTGTTGAGACCGTAAAGGCAATAGCCCGGGGATTTTCTCCTGAACGGGCAGCAATATTACTTGAAGATCCTGACCTCTATCTTGAGATCATCGAACTCTCCGAATATGCCGGAAGTGACTCAAAAATTGAGCGGATAAGGGGGAGAATCATCGGACGTGACGGCCGGTCACGAGCCCAGATCCAGGATATGACGGCGACAGAGATATCCGTATATGGCAAAACCGTCGGTATCATCGGCACCATTGAACAGGTAAAGATAGCCAGGGAAGCGGTTGAGATGCTCATCAAAGGTGTGTCACATGAATCGGTCTTCTCATTCCTTGAAAAGAAACGCCGTGAATTAAAACAGGATATGATCAGTTACTACTACTAACAGGACTTTCATGCCCTCTTCTTTCCCGTTGCTTTGGTGAATCCATGGAGATTGCATCACTCCCCCTCCCCGACTCTTTTATCAGAGCCTGTCATGCAAAAGGGATCAGGTCACTCTACCCACCACAGGCGGAATGTATAGAGAAGGGATTATTGGAAGGGAAAAATCTCTTAATATCGATTCCGACTGCAAGTGGGAAGACCCTCCTTGCCGAGATGGCGATGTGGTCACGGATAGCCGCAGGGGGAAAATGTCTTTATATTGTACCACTCAGGGCACTTGCATCTGAAAAATACGATGAATTTTCAAAGAAAGGGGTCATCAGGGTCGGTATCGCCACCGGTGATCTTGACCGGACCGATGCATACCTTGGTGAGAATGATATCATTGTGGCAACGAGTGAGAAGACTGACTCACTACTTCGAAACCGGACACCCTGGCTCTCACAGATCACCTGCATCGTGCTGGATGAGGTCCACCTGATCGGGTCAGAGAACCGGGGGGCTACTCTTGAGATGGTCATAACCAAGCTCAGGTACACAAATCCAGTTATGCAGATCATCGGTCTGTCTGCAACGATTGGAAACCCGGCCCAGCTCGCAGAATGGCTTGATGCTACGTTGATCACCAGCACCTGGCGACCGGTTGACCTTCGTCAGGGAGTTTATTATAATGGGAAGATACGATTTTCTGACTCGGAACGTCCGATCCAGGGAAAAACCAAGCATGATGATCTGAACCTCTGTCTTGATACGATAGAAGAAGGAGGACAGTGCCTGGTCTTTGTTTCTTCACGAAGAAATGCTGAGGGGTTTGCGAAAAAAGCAGCAGGGGCATTAAAAGCCGGCAGCCCGGACTCAAAGGCCCTCGCACAAGAACTTCGGAGACTTCGTGACCGGGATGAAGGAAATGTCCTTGCTGATTGCGTGGAGCGGGGGGCCGCATTCCATCATGCCGGTCTTATACGGCAAGAGCGGACAATAATTGAGGAGGGGTTTCGAAACGGCTATATTGAGGTTATTGCCGCTACCCCGACCCTCGCTGCTGGTCTCAATCTTCCGGCACGACGGGTCATCATACGGGATTATAACCGGTTTGCCTCAGGTCTTGGTATGGTCCCGATCCCGGTCGGGGAGTATCACCAGATGGCCGGACGGGCAGGGAGGCCCCATCTTGATCCCTATGGAGAGGCAGTCCTTCTGGCAAAGGATGCACCGAGCGTTGAACGACTTTTTGAAACCTTCATCGATGCAGAAGCGGAACGAGTAGATTCACAGTGCGTGGATGATGCGTCGTTGTGTGCTCATATCCTCTCTCTTATCGCAACCGGATTTGCCCATGATCAGGAGGCATTGTCATCATTCATGGAACGCACCTTTTACTTTTTTCAGCATCCCAAAACCCGTTCGCTCCCCCGGCTGGTTGCTGATGCGATCCGGTTCCTCACCACGGCAGGGATGGTAGAGGAGAGAGAGAATACACTTTCAGCAACCAGGCTTGGTAGTCTGGTCTCCCGGCTGTACCTCAATCCCTGCACGGCACGCCTGATCCTGGACAGCCTGAAGTCATGTAAAACTCCGACACTTATCGGACTGCTTCATGTCATCTGTGTCTCACCTGATATGCAGCGGCTGTATCTCAAGGCTGCTGACACCCAGCTTCTCCGGACATTTCTCTTTAAACACAAGGATGACCTCATATTACCCCTTCCTTTTGAACAGGAGGAGGAAGAACTCTGGCTCTCCGGTCTGAAGACCGCTCTGGTCCTGACCGACTGGGCTGATGAATTTTCAGAGGGGATGATAGAGGAGCGGTATGGAATCGGAGCCGGGGATCTCTATAATATCGTAGACTCCGGCAAATGGCTTCTCCATGGAACGGAGCGACTGGTTTCTGTCGAGATGCCGGAGATGAGCCAGGTTGTAAAGACGCTCTCGGTCAGGGTTCATCATGGAGTAAAACCAGAGCTTCTGCCTCTCGTTGCTCTCCGTAATATCGGTCGCGTTCGTGCAAGAAGTCTGTATAATGCAGGATATCAGGATCCTGAAGCGGTAGCACGGGCAGGGCTTTCAACGATTGCACGAATCATCGGGGAAGGAATTGCACGGCAGGTTATCGATGAAATTACCGGAGTGAAGAGATCCGGAATACACGCATCCGACGATGATTATCAGCAGAAAACACCTGAGTTATTAACCGATATTCCGGGAATTGGTAAAAAAATGGCTGAAAAACTCCAGAATGCTGGCATAATTACAGTTTCTGACCTGCTGACTGCTGATGAGGTGCTCATCTCGGATGTTCTCGGGGCAGCCAGGGCAAGAAAAGTCCTGGCATTTCTGTCTAATTCTGAAAAAGAAAACTCATCTTCAGATAAGACAGAAGAGATCCCTGATACGCAGAAGATTAGGGGCCAGTCTTCCTGGGAGGATTTTGGATGTTAACACAGGAACACGGATATACTGATGAATATGATATCATCCCGGTCAGAGTGACCATCAAGGACCGGGCAGAATTTCTTGATTTGATCAGAAAGACCGGAGAAAAATATGGCGTGACTATTGTGTGCCTGAACCGGAACATGATTGCCGGGTTTGAGCATGTGAAAACCGCCCTGGTTCATGCTATCCGCGCCTGGAGAGAAGACCGGATGATCGCACGAAGTCTTGAGATGGAGGTCCTGCTCTATGCAGCCGGTACCAGGCAGACCGGACAGATTGCCCCGTTTGGACCTGAAAATGGTATTAATGACTGCTATCTTTGTATAATTCCTCCAAAACCGGAAGCCGTCACATCGCTTCTGGAGGGAATGGAGGAGGTCAGGGATGAAGACTGGAGTCTGATGTCTGAAGAGAAAAAAAGCAGACTTATACAGTTTTTCGAGGTGACGTCTGAAGAACTGGAGGTAACTGGTCCGGACCGCCTGACAGATCTCATATGTGAACGGTGTGCTCTCCTGGCTGTGAACCGGTAAAATTAAGAGAGATTTTTTATTTTATCTGCGAGTTGAGAGGCCTTTTTTTCATCAACAATGAGCTGGGCTGATATCCCAACCCATTTAGCCAGCTCAGGGATATGCTCTTTTTTCAGGTCGTCAAACTCAAGGCCGTCCAGGTGAAATTTTGTCTGCCGCTCCAAAAAACGCCTGGAAGCCGGACCTAACACCTGAATGGTTATGGCAAGGACCTTTTCTGATATATCTGACATAGACTCCCTGCCTAGGGACTATCATCCATCATCATGATCTTAAGACTTGAGACCATCCTGCTAAATGACCCGGCAAGTTCCCCGATCTCATCATTTCGTTCAACCGTCACCAGAACGTTCATATCACCGGTGGAGATCTTTTCGGCAGAATCATTCAGGCTTCTTATATCCCGAATCATGGTCTTACTGATGACCCCGATGATGACCGCGGTGATGCCAATACCAATCAGCATGATCAGGTAGATGATGTTCCCGATAAAGTCCTGCCGTTCGATGACCCTGGTCGCACTCATGTCAACACCAACGATGCCGGTGACCTCTCCTGCTGCATTCTTTACCGGGGCATACCCTGAAATGACGGTTCCCCACTGATCGGTTGTGTACTCATGTTCTGCAACCGGAATCTGGAATCCCATCTTCATCTCCTCTGTGGGAGTATCATATACATCACCAATACCTGCAGAATCTTCTGATATTCCATATTCTGCATCAACCACAAAAACAATCCCATCTGAGGTCTGTTTCATGGTATAGAGGTATAAAATTTCAGGGCTTGAGGTCTGCATCGCATAGAGCTGATCCCGCATTGTGATGAATTCAGGAGTTACCTCATCACCAGGTTGCAACGCTGCAAGGATATCCCCGTCTATCTGGGTTGCAATAACACTGGCAAGAGCCACCAGTTCATCCTGCGAAGTCTCTTTTAAAGCTGATTTTGTCGCTCCGAATGTATAGAGCACACTCAGACCGGCAATAATCAGAATCAGAATGACAAAAGCAACGGTGAGTTTTGTAATGATACTATGATACCACTGAACCATGCAGACATAATTGTTCTAATACGTAATAAGCAGGTTCATTTGAGTGGTGCCAACGAAAAAAATTCCTAGAAAGGAAAACTCACCGGTTTGCATGAGTGAGGATATGATAAATTTCAGGGATAATAATGTCCCGGGTAGCAAGTTCTGCGGCATTTTTTGACCCAGGTATACAAAAGATGGCTTTCCCATCAATGATACCTCCCACAGCCCTGCTTAATACTGTCCTGGTTCCAACCTCTGCAAAACTTTTCATGCGGAATAGTTCCCCAAAACCGTCAAGTCTCTTCTCAAAAAGTGGTTCCACTGCTTCAATGGTGCAGTCATCGTGAGTTATCCCGGTACCCCCGGTCAGGATAATGCAGTTCGCTTCGGAAAGAGCCTTGTGAAGAGCTTTCTGGATCTTTTCAATATTATCGGGAATGATTTCAGTTCTGATAACCGGGATTGATGACTCCTGAAAGAGTGATTGTATTGCTTTTCCTGCTGTATCTTCTTTTTCTGTTCTGGATGTAGAGATCACCAGAATGATCGTCTGAACAGATATCTTTTGAATATGAGAGGAATCCATGTAAAAAAGTTGATAGATTTGGTATTATAGTATTCGACTGGAAGGGTTCCATCAGCAGGATCCCCCACCCCTTTGTTTCCACTGGAAAGATAGATCGTCTTTCACCTACAACATCTTTCGCACCTGCTTCCTTAATATATAACCTATCATTTTTCTTAAGTTTTTAAATTTTTATGTTATCTCATAATAAAATCGGTATCTTTTTATGTACTCGAGCTGACCTATACCACAGAGAGTCTACACTGTTTTTTAAAAACTACATGGCATGAGTCAAAGTAAGTGCTCCAGTGGAAATGAAGGGGTGGGGGTATAATCCTTCAGACACCTGAATACTCCACTAGTATTATTGGAGTACCGATCGTACAATAGAGGGATTACCTGTTCCATGACACAAGATACGAATGACAGTCCTGGACTTTTTGATAAATATCTCTCAGAGAATCGGATTTTTCGGGACCGTGAAGTACTCCGCCATTCCTACCGCCCTCATATTCTTCCTCACCGGAAACCTCAGATAGATCAAATAGCGGCCATTCTGGCACCAGCACTTCAAACAGAAACTCCCTCAAATATTTTAATATATGGAAAGACTGGAACAGGAAAGACTGCATCTGTCCGATATGTCGGATCAGAGCTGGAGTCAGTAAGCGCCAGAAGGGGGACCGTCTGCAGAGTCATCCATCTGAACTGTGAAGTCATTGACACTCAGTACCGGGTTTTGGCACAGATTTCCAAGTTAATCATGGGTGAGGATGAAACACCAAGTGACAAGATTAAAACTCATATCCCCATGACCGGGTGGCCGACAGATCAGGTGTATAGTGAACTTAAGAATCAGATTGAACTTAATTCCGGTGTTTTCATAATAATTTTAGACGAAATAGACAAACTCGTCAAAAAAAGTGGGGATGATACCCTCTATAATCTCACCAGGATTAATACTGATCTCAACCGGTCTAAAGTATCCATTATCGGGATCTCCAACGATCTCGGATTTAAAACTTTTCTTGATCCCAGGGTTTTATCATCCCTGTCAGAAGAAGAACTCGTTTTTCCCCCCTATAATGCCCCTCAGCTCTGTGACATTCTTCAGCAGCGTGCAGTGATAGGTTTTGCAGAAGATGCATTGGATGATGAAGTCATTCCTTTGTGTGCTGCACTCGCTGCCCAGGAGCATGGCGATGCAAGGCGGGCTCTTGACCTCCTCCGGATATCAGGTGAGCTTGCTGACAGGGAGAATGGATCAAAGGTCACCGTTGAACATGTGAAAAAGGCCCAGGCAAAGATAGAGACTGACAGCATGGTAGAGTGTATCAGGACGCTGCCTACACAGAGCAAAATTGTGTTATACTGCATGCTTCTTTTGCACCGGGCTGGTCAGCGGATCTTCATCTCAGGAGATGTTACGAGAATATATAAAGAACTCACTCCATTTCTTGAGATTGATGTCCTTACCGCACGAAGGATATCAGACCTTATTTCAGAACTCAATATGCTCGGCGTTATCAATACAAGGCTGGTAAACCGGGGTCGCCATGGGAGAACCAAAGAAATGTGGTTTGATACTAATACAGACAAGATATGGGAGGTAATCATGGAAGAGTCAGATGGACGTCTCGCACAGGTTGATGAACAGATTGTGGTCCAGATATTACGGTAAATAAACAGGGCTGAAATTCATGGATGATATAGACCGATCATTACTCTCTCTTCTTGAAGAAGACTGCTCAACTCCCCTTCATGATCTGGCAGTCATGCTTGGGTGCAGTGATGAAGAGGTAGAAAAACGGAAAAAGCAACTTGAAGAAGATGGCATTATCCGCCGGTACTCTGCGGTTATAAATTGGGAACAGGTGGATAAAGGTGCAGTGTATGCAATTATTGAGTTGAAAGTTGCACCTGAGCGGGACTATGGGTACGATCGAATCGCAGCACGGATCTCCCGGTTTTCGAATGTTCGTAACCTACGACTCAGGACCGGGACCCATGATCTCCAGCTGCTGGTCAAGGGGAAGAGTATGCAGGAGATTGCACGGTTTGTATCTGAGCAGATTGCTCCCATGGAACGGATCCGGGAGACTGCGACACACATTATCATGAAGACATACAAGGAAAACGGGGTGCTCTATGTTGAGCGTGAAGACGGACAACGCCTGCCATTCTCGTTCTGATCAGAGAAAACGGGATTTCGTCTCTGAACGGGCGAAAGTTATACCACCGTCAGGAATACGGCGCTTTTTTGATCTAGCCGGACAGATGGAGGACGTCATCTCTCTCGGGGTTGGAGAGCCGGATTATTCAACTCCCTGGCATATCTGCGATGCAGCGATCACATCTATTGAGCAAGGTCATACGGCATACACCTCAAACACCGGCATGGAGTCTTTGAGAAGGGAGCTTGCCCGGTTCCTCCGGGACCGGTACCAGGTTGAGTATAATCCGATGTCAGAGATGATCATCACCACCGGGGTATCTGAGGGCCTCGATATCGTCATTCGTGCGGTAACTAACCCGGGAGATGAAGTACTGGTCATTGACCCGTCTTACGTGAGCTATGCTCCCTGTGTCACCATGGCAGGCGGTACCCCGGTTCCGGTCCCCTGTACTGAGAAGAACCGGTTTCGTCTTACTACGGATGTCCTGATGGAACACATCACTCCGCAGTCCAAGGCTCTCATCCTGAACTTTCCCAATAACCCGACCGGTGGTGTTATGAGACGGGAAGATCTTGAAGCAATTGCAGATGTCGCGATTGATCATGATCTGCTCCTCCTCTCAGATGAGGTCTATGCCGAACTGACCTATGAGGGTCATCATACCGCTACCGCCTCAATCGAAGGTCTGTGGGACCGGACAATTACACTATCTGGGTTTTCGAAAGCATTTGCCATGACCGGGTGGAGACTGGGATATCTCTGCGCCCCTCCGGATATCACTGCTGCCACTCTGAAAATTCACCAGTACGTGATGCTGTCGGCTCCGACTATGAGCCAGTATGCTGCACTCGAGGCATTGAAAAACGGAGAAGAAGCGATGCGTGAGATGGTTCGGGAGTATCATCTCAGGAGAAACCTCTTTGTTGACGGGTTAAACCGGATCGGGCTCTCCTGTCATACTCCAGAAGGAGCGTTCTATGCATTTCCGTCCGTCAAAGGGACCGGACTTACCGACTATGAGTTTGCCGAGCGTCTGATAACAGAAGCTGGCGTTGCGGTCGTTCCGGGCAGCGTCTTTGGAAACAATGGTATCGGGCATGTCCGGTGCTCATATGCCGTTTCAAGGCAGGAACTTACAGAAGCAATACGAAGAATGGATGAATTTATCAGGTCTTTGCCCTGAACTTAATAATAATCTGTTTTTATCCAGATCCGATTCTAAGTATTCGTGCTGCAAGATGGGCAGCATTTTCTCCGTTGTCAACTCCGACGCAGGCGACCGGAACCCCTTTCGGCATCTGCACAATCGAGAGCAGGGCATCAAGACCCCCCATGAGTTTACCGGAGACCGGAACACCGATCACCGGCTTTTTTGTTTTTGATGCTACAACACCGGGAAGGGCGGCGGCAAGTCCTGCAATACAGATAAAGACCCTGGCATCAGAAGCGGATATGTGTTCATCCAATCGGTCAGGGTCACGGTGAGCTGAAATGACCTGGTAATCATAACTTATTTCATAACCTTTCAGGACTTCCCAGGCCTTTTTCGCGATCTCTTCATCAGATGAGGAACCACAGATAATGCTGACGTCAGGCATACTTTCTCCACAATTACCGGGATTTTTCCCCTCTCAGAGGGTCATATTATCCCATCTTTTGCACATACAATATACACCAGGAAATAATCTTTGTTTTCATCCCGATTATGATGGATGGAGTGAAAGGCACTATAATCAGTCTGGAAGTAAAATACTATACTCGATTTTTATGGAAGATGAGTTGCTCCTGATGCTTCCGGGCCCGGTTCCGCTGCCTGAACGGGTTCGTGCAGTCATGGCCCGGCAGGCTATCAATCACCGGGGGGCAGAATTCGGCAATGCATATGCAGATATCGTTCGTGTTCTGAAAGGCCTGTTTGGTACGAAGAATAATCCTCTTGTCATTTCAGGTTCAGGGACGGCCGGAATGGAGGCTGCGGTTGCAAACTTTGGAAAGGGCCGCAAAATGGCCCACCTGATCAATGGTAAGTTTGGGGAGCGGATGTACACGATTGGACAGCGGTATGCATCCGAAGCCCGTCCGATTGAGTCAGACTGGGGCACTCCGCTGAACCTTGAAAGCCTGAAATCTGCCCTTGAGGATGGGTGTGAGGTCGTCACGATGGTCCATAATGAGACATCAGCCGGAATATTAAACCCTGCAGGAGAGGTTGGTAAGATCTGCCGGAAATATGATGCGCTCTTTATCATGGACGGGGTGACCTCCATCGGTGGTGACCAGGTTCTGGCCGATGACTGGGGGGTCGATGTTGCCGTCGTCGGTTCACAAAAATGTCTGGCAGCACCTGCAGGTCTTGCAGCAGTCTCCGTGTCAGATCGGGCATGGGACCGGGCAGTAAAAAATCCACCATATTACTTGGACCTTCCGGCGTACAAGAAGAATGCAGCCAAAGATCCCATGGAGACTCCCTATACTCCGGCAGTTCCGCTGTTTCTTGCACTTCGGGAGGCCTGTCTCATCATTGAAGAAGAAGGGGTTGACAAGCGGATCGCCCGGCATCACAGGATGGCAGGAGCAGTCAGAAAGGCAGTACACGCCTGGGGTATTGACATGTTCCCAAAGACCGACAGTCTTCATCAGTACTCAAATACCGTAACTGCTGCCTGTATCCCGGCCGGGTCAAATGACAAGGATTTCAGGGGAGTAGTCAAGAAACTTGGCATTCAGATCGCAGGTGGACAGGACCACTTGAAGGATAAAATATTCCGGATCGGTCATATGGGCGCTGTATCAGCCCCCGAGCTTCTGGCAACCCTTGCAGCAACAGAATACGCAGTCCGAAAGACCGGCCATCAGGTTTTGGAGTCTGGTGTGATGGCTGCAGCAGAGGACTTAGGATGAAGATAGGTATCGCGGACACGACCTTTGCACGGGTGAATATGGGCAGGTTCGCGATCGATGAACTGAAAAAACATAGTAGTGTTACCATAGAGCGCTATACCGTCCCCGGTGTGAAAGATCTACCGGTAGCCTGCAAAAAGCTTTTTGACGAGTATCAGTGTGACATCTGCATGGCTCTTGGGATGCCTGGCGGGAAGGAAAAAGACCGGATGTGTGCCCACGAAGCATCTACCGGCCTTATCGCCTGCCAGCTCATGACAAACCGCCATATCATCGAAGTGTTTGTCCATGAAGATGAAGCAGCAGATGATGCAGAACTTGCCTGGCTTGCTGAACAACGGACCAGGGAACATGCGGTAAATGTCATCAAACTCATGCGACCCGGAACCCTTGAGCGGGAAGCCGGAACTGGTCAGAGACAGGGTTTTTCTGATGCCGGTTCGGCACGACAATAGAAGAGGATAATTATGACAGTGAAAAATACAGGAATAAAACTAGGTTTTGTTGTCGCGGAATTTAACCGTGACATCACCTATATGATGGAGATTGAGGCAGAAGAGCATGCAAAGTTTCTGGGAGCCGAGGTAACAGAGCGGCTGTATGTCCCCGGCGCTTATGACATGCCTCTTGCCATTAAAAAAATGCTGAGAGATAACAAGGTCGACGCCGTTGTTACCATCGGGTGTGTCATTGAAGGGGCAACTCAGCATGATGAAATTGTGGTCCAGCATGCAGCCCGGAAGATCATTGATCTCTCCCTTGAGTTTGAAAAGCCGGTGACCCTCGGCATCTCCGGTCCGGGTATGACCAGGATCGAGGCGACTGAGCGGATAGAGTATGGAAAGCGTGCGGTCGAATCCGCAATCAAACTGGTACAGCGGTTAGCATGAGGCCTCTCTCGACCAAACTTGCTGCCATCGCTCCGTCAGCAACGATCGAGATCACGGAAAAAGCCCGAAAAATGCAGGCTGCAGGGACAGATGTCATTAGTCTCTCTATCGGGGAGCCTGACTTTCCTACCCCGGCCCATATCACCGAGGCATGTATTGATGCTCTCCGGCGGGGTGAAACCCACTATGCACCCGGTAAGGGAATCCCGGAGCTTTTGAAGGCCATCGCCGAAAAGATCGAGCAGGAGAATAAGATTCCCTGTACTCCGGATCAGGTGATCGTCGGATGCGGGGCAAAGGACTCGATATATGAGGCATGTGAAGCGGTCCTGAGTCCAGGTGATGAAACCATCATTCTGGATCCATCATGGGTCAGTTATGAGCCCTGTGTTCAGATTGCCGGAGGTGTACCAGTACATCACCCTCTGCATCAGGATACATTCCAGGTTGATGATAGTCTTCTTGAGAAGGTTACAAAGAAGACCCGGATGATCATTGTCAATACTCCGTCAAATCCCTCCGGAGCGATATTAAACCATGAATCCCTGCAGCTGGTTGCTGATATCTGTCAGGATCATGACCTCATTGTCCTCTCCGACGAGATATATGAGAAACTGATCTATGGGAAAATCCACACTTCTATCGGGGCATTCCCAGGGATGGAGGATCGGACCATTACGGTGAATGGATTCTCAAAGGCCTATGCTATGACCGGATGGAGACTTGGGTATGCCGTCGCATCCAAAGAGATCATCGGGAACATGAACAAGGTCCAACAGCATACCATCTCCCATCCGACGACCTTTGCGATGTATGGCGGGGTAGCAGCACTCAAAGGGCCGCAGGAGTGTATTGAGGAGATGCGGACAGAATTTGAGAGAAGACGTGCCTTTGTTCTGAAAAGCATGGATGAGATGGGCCTTTCGTATGCACCGGCAGACGGGGCGTTTTACGCCTATGTCAAGGTCGACGGGGATGATGCAGAGGTTGCGAACCGCTGGCTGGAGAAGGGTCATGTCGCTGTCACCCATGGATCTGCGTTCAATCATCCGGGATGGGTTCGGTTAAGTTATGCAGCGTCAATGGACCGGTTACAAGAAGCGATGAGGAGAATCTCTGCTGTTCTCTAATTAAAAATCAGATGGTAACCTTGTAGGTTACATTCCTGGTGGTATAGAGCCAGTATCCCTGCCAGGGTACCAGTATCCGGCTATCACTCTGGTTCCCGGTTCCATTCCGTAAAATGGGCTCATCGTACATTTGAGATTGGGCATCATACCCAATCACATAGGTCCAGTTATCTCCCAAAGGAATCAGATTGGTTTTTGCTGATTCATATCCGGTTCCAACGACTCCAAACCCGTTCCAGCCATTTTCCATATCTCTGGTGTATGTTCCGCTTTGATTTGGATCTGATTTTGGGGTGATATTCTGACTCTCTCCTGAATATATCCAGTATGATGAGAGCGGGGCAATCTTCTCTTCTGCCGGGACTGTTGTCCAGTTTTCATGTGCGTATTTCAGAACCGAATGTCCGGAGGTGTTGGTGATCTGTCCAAAGAGGTCGAAGGCGGTGTCATTGCCAGCTTTCAGCCTTTTTGTAATGGAAACATGGTTCCATCCTGGATACAGGGATATCTGGTCCGGTTCTGGTTCAGGTTTTTTCAGGAATGCAAGAGCTGCAGACAGATTTGCCCGCCCACCAGATACTGTAATATTTGCGAGATTGGGAATTGGATCAGCAGTTTTCAGTATGGCCTCCTTTATTGTCTGATATGAGACATCAGGAGCATATGTCGCCATAAGACCTGCCATTCCGCTGACAAACGGTGCAGCCATGGATGTACCGTCCATATACCCATATCTGGTCTCTACAAGATCTCCATACCCTTCTGAAAGGGTGATATCATCGAGGAAACACATGACAAAGGTGCCATCCGCACCGAACCTGATATACAGAGGTGCGTTCATCATATCTGATGGAATTTTACACTCCCGGTAGATCCAGGGAAGAACGGTCAATGGTTTTGTGTCATACTCCAGTTTTTTCCAGGTCAGATTATCATTGGAAGCTTCAATATAGAATGTGGAGTATGCCCCCACCATCTGGAGCTGATAGGAGATTATCGGTTCTGTCAGGTTAAAAATGTCAAGGGGTTCTTTTAATGAGATGATAACAGGTGGCTCTGTCTGGTCCAAGACGGTATTGTTTACCAATCCGGAGGCACTAGATGGTGGAGAGGAGAAATTCTCAGTATTGAGCGTCCAATTTCCGTGAATCGTCCAGTTGTTTAATGTTTCGAATGAATCACGCCAAACCGGGTCTGGTTTATAGATATTGTGTTTGGTAGAATAGATATCTGCTCCTGGTGCTCCGATATCAACTGATACTTTTCCGAAGTTTGAAAATGAAGCCAATTCGTCATGGGCATTCGTCGCTGCCACAGAAATAATATTGTCAAGGTCATAACTTGACGGGTAATGAGGCTCAAAATCATTATCCTGCCCACTGTTTCCTGCTGCACAGATGAAAAGCCCCTCTGTTCCGGCAATGACCTCATACTCGGCTTGGCTGAAATCAGAGCCCCCATATGAACATGAAAAAATTTGAGCACCGTTTCGTGCAGCCCATAATATTGCTTCTATCTCATCCGATACTGTTCCTGTCCCGAAACTGTTCAGGAACCTGACCGGGAGGATGGTAGCATTCCAGTTTACTCCTGAACCTCCCTTTCCGTTATTTCCGACAGCTCCTATGATTCCGGCACAATGTGTCCCATGTGAGGCAAGGTCCATGGGTTCTAATGTCCCGGTTATGGCATCATACCCATGTGTTCCGGTCAGGGGATTTGTCCAGATATTATCTGCCAGATCCTCATGGAGGTAATCAACACCTGAATCCAGGACGGCAATGATGACATCCGAATTCGTGGTTGTATTCCAGGCAGATGCTGCTTGAATATCTGCTCCGGGTGTTCCTGGTGCAAAATCTTCTTTATATACTTGTCCTGTGTTCACAAGTCCCCATTGTCTCCAGAGATCCGGATCGTCAGGGATGATTGCTGATGTCCGGTAATAATCCGGTTCTGCGTATTGAATCCCGGATTTTACCGAGTAGTATGCAACCCCGTCCGTCACACTCATTCCTTCAGGAAGTGCAACTAGTTGCAGACCTGGGGCACCCGAAGCAGAAAAATCCTCGAGCACTCTGGCACCTATTGTTGCGTGAGCTGAAGAGAGAACTGAAGCGGTATCTTCAGCAGGACCGTCTGCCCGGACCAGGAGGACACCTGGTTGATATGAATCCTGAAGATCCTGAGGTTTTATTTCATCGAAATTGAAAGGCATTACCGGAATTGCAGTACCAGCCTGTATGAAAATACTAAGAAGAACCAGCACAAAAACCTTTGAAAAAAAAAGTTTCATCCATCCAATCCCATCTTTCATCGTTTGATCACCTGATACTAGGAGATTATGCGGCCCCTTATAAGTATGTGACGTTTCAGATAGTATTTAGGGATTTTCACGTACCGGTAGAGGATATGTATGCGAAGTCTGGTATATATCCTGAAACGGATTCAAACCAGAGAGTTTTTGAATGATGAGTAAAGCGGGGAAACCGAAAATACATATCTCTATCTGACAGATCTCATCTTATGAAGATTCTGCTGCTGATTGTAACCGGCCTTCTTTTTCTCATGGTCTCCGTAGCAGCGGAATCTGGCTCTCTTGAGATCACCGCTGACATTCCATCAGTTCCGGTTTATATTGATAATGAATATGCAGGACTTTCACCGGTACACGTTTCAGAGATTTTGGAGGGTTATCACCTGATTCGGGCTTCTCCGGAAGGGTTCTTCTCTCAGACACAGAATATCTCTGTTGAGGCTGATGAATTAACATATGTCTCCTTTTCTTTTCTCAATAGTGACAAGATCCCAATGCCTGCGCTGGTCCGGATTGGTGAATGTGTGGGAACACCTGAGCCCTCTGATCTGGATGGAACTGCCTATGATATCATCCGTCTGCCTGATGGATCCCTTATGGCGTATTATAGCGGATGGGAAGAAGGAATCATGTGCATGGAGTCAACTGATGGGATCTCCTGGGAACGGATGAGTGAGCCTTGTCTTGGTGTTCCGACGAAAGGAAGTGTTTTCAGAACCGAACCATGGGTCTTTGCCCTTCCTGACGGGACATACCGGATGGTGTTTCGCCAGACTGTCGGTCATCAACATTCACTGTATTTGGGTACTTCTCAGGACGGGATATCTTTCTCCGGGGAGGAACAGATCCCCATTGATGGTGAGGATACTCAGGGCAATTCAGGATATCCATCTGTCCCAACCGGGATAACCTATGATGACGGAACTGTCAGGATGTACTACAGCATCCCTGGTTCCGGGATAAAAAGTGCAATATCTGATGATATGGGTATTTCCTGGAAGAAGGAGGATGGTATCAGGATCCGATATGGGACCGACCCTGCGGTCATGATCCTTCCGGACGGGAGAACTGGTATTTTTTATGTTGATACGACTCCAAAGTCTAAAGGTCAGCGGATATTCTTCTCTCTCTCTGAAGATGGCCTAAATTTTTCAGGATTACCTGTGCAGGTACTTGAGACGATGGAACCCGGCGTCTGGCTGATGGATCCTGAAATCATCAGTGAAGATGATACAACCTACCTGTACTTCTCAGTCATGGGAATGGAAGGTATGCAGCATCATACCCTGCCTGGTACACTTCGGAGTGTTATTGATATGGGATGCCTGAGCAGGCAGGTATCATAGACAACAAAAACGAATTCTTATTTTTAATTATCAAAAAAATGGACCCGGCGGGATTTGAACCCGCGGCCTCTGCGTTGCGAACACAGCGATCTCCCACTGATCTACGAGCCCGAAATGGAGATCAGAGAATGATCTCAATATCCAGTTTTTCTGCCAGTTCCTTATACCGGTTCCTGATGGTAACTTCTGTCACACCTGCAACCTCTGCAACTTCACGCTGGGTTCTGCGTTCACCGCCAAGGATGGAAGAGATGTAGATGGCAGCTGCAGCAACACCGGTTGGTCCTCGTCCTGAGGTCAGCTCCCGTTCTCCTGCCTGCCTGAGAATCTCAACAGCTCTGCTCTGAACTTCACCTTTCAGCTGGAGCCCGGAACAGAACCGGGGAACATAATCTATCGGCGAGGTCGGCAGGAGTTTTAATCCAAGTTCACGGGATATGAACCGGTATGTACGGCCGATCTCCTTTCTTGATACTCGTGATACTTCTGCAATCTCATCAAGTGTCCGGGGAACACTGCACTGACGACAGGCAGCATATAATGCGGCTGCTGCAACCCCTTCAATACTCCGGCCACGAATAAGGTTTTTATCGACGGCATCACGGTAGACAACGGCAGCCGTCTCCCTGACATTGCGGGGAAGACCAAGTGCTGAAGCCATCCGGTCCAGTTCAGACAATGCAAAAGCAAGGTTCCGTTCGGTTGCATTACTTACCCTGATACGCCGCTGCCATTTCCTGAGCCGGTAGAGCTGTGCACGGTTCTTGGATGAGATAGCCCTTCCATAACTGTCCCGGTTTCTCCAGTCAATCATGGTGGAGAGACCTTTGTCATGGATGGTAAAGGTCATCGGTGCTCCGACACGGGACCTTTTCATCCGCTGGTCATGGTCAAAAGCACGCCATTCGGGCCCGCGGTCGATAAATTCTGCATCAATAACCAGACCACACTGCTGACATACCAGTTCAGCCCGTTCATAATCATGAACGAGTTGTCTGCTGCCACACTCTGGACATTGAGATTCGGTCTGGTTCTCAATCTTCTTCTGTTTCTCAGTTACCTTCCCGGTCAGCCTGTTTTTCAGGGCTTCACGTTCCTTCTGAAGGGTCCGGAGTTTCTCAATCTCTTCTGACATTCTTTCCTCTATTTGATAAAGAGCTTCTCGCCGATGAGTCGCGAAGGCTCCTCGATATTGGTCAATACCGCAGCGTACGGTGATGTGACATTACCGAAAATATCGATAAGTTTCCCCACTGGTTTCCAACGTTTATCAAGAACTTTGCTGTACAGGCGGGGAAGCTTTGCTGCATCACATTCAACGATAAGGATTTGATGTCCAAATTTACTTTTGACTCTTCCAATAGCCCGTACCAATACATCGCCCCCAAAAATGCCTGTATCCCCCCACCGGAGATAAGATAAGCAACCTATATATGTGCGAATAAGATCTATTTAATATTTATGACAATTATTAAGTATTACGTAAACCGGTTAAAAAACTCATTTCCCTCTGTAGAGAGAAGGCTTTTAAGTGATTCACTAGATATTCCAGCACCTGCGGCAATGATCTCACGGTCTCGTCCTGACATCAGATCACCCGGATGATGTGCATCTGAATCCACAACCATAAGACATCCGGTCTTTTCTGCTATCCTGGCAACATGGCCGTTGGTCCGGTTATGTCCCCCCCGAGCGGTGATCTCCAGGGCGATATTGTGTTTTCTGGCAAGGGTTGCATCCTCTTCCGTGATGAGACCTGGGTGGGCAAGAATATCAACGTGAGGACAGGAGAGGGCAGCATGATTTGTTCCTGGCATCACTGGTTCCACCGGAGATTCACCATGTACCACCACAATGTCTGCCCCGTTCTCTTTTGCATATCTGGCCAGATCCGGAATTTCTACCGGTGGGACGTGGGTTATCTCAACTCCCCTGAGCAGTTTAATTCCCATAGTATGGGCAGATTTTGCCACCCGGCCTAATGATACGAGTGTCTCGTCTATATTTCCGGCATCAACATGATCGGTAATCCCGACGACGGTGTATCCAAGGACCTGCATGCGTCTGAGCAGTTCAGTCGGAAGGAGGTCCCCGTCTGACTGGAGTGTATGGGTGTGAAAATCGTACATATCAGTTCTTTTTTCCTCCGTTTTTCAGTCCGGAACTGACAAGTGCGATCAGTTCACCCTTCGATCCCGGATATTCGACGACAAATCTTCCCTGATGTTTCCACCAGTATGCCGGGTGGCATTTTGACTCACGGGTAAAAGGAATTTTATTTGCTTTTAAAATACGTTCGATATCCCCGGGTTCAGGATGAGCGACGCCGGTGTCATGGGAGACTCTGCGCCCCTCTGACCGCATCAGCTCACTGTCAAAGTAACAGGGATAGAGTATTACTCCCTTATCCATTCTCACAGATCTGCAATCTGAACCTATAAAGTACCAGCGGGAGAGATGCTATGGTATGCATCATATCGATATCTCCATTGAAAAAGATATTTTTTCAGCGAACCGAAAACTGGCTGATGCAAATGCCGCGCATCTTCATGCCCATGGAGTCAGGGCCTTTGATCTGCTCGGGGGCATCGGTTCAGGAAAGACGGCACTCATCGAGAAGGTCGTTCCAAAACTGAAGAGCAGAGGACTGAAAGCAGCAGCGATCGCAGGAGATGTATATGGCGATGATGATTTTCAGAGGATTGTGGCTCTTGGCATTCCTGCTGAAAATGTGAACACCGGAAAGGAGTGTCATCTTGATGCCCATATGATCGAACATGCTCTGGATCATCTTCCGCTCGATGATGTGGATGTCCTGTTTATTGAGAATGTTGGAAATATGGTATGTCCGACTGATTTTGAGCTGGGCGCGGAGAAACGGATTGTTGTTGTCTCATCCACTGAGGGCGATGATGTAGTCAACAAGCATCCGATGATGTTTCGGGGCTGCACGATTGCTGTCCTGAATAAAATTGATCTTGCCGATGCGGTTGGTGCAGACCTGAACCGGATGGAACGGGACATGCTCAGGTACAATCCAGCTATGAAGATATTCAGGACGAATATGAAGACTGGCGATGGGATTGATCCCCTGGTTGATGAGATCCTGTCCTAGGCGGAATCTTATATACTGGCGCGGGGGATATGTATAAGACTCCGTGGTTTACCCGGCTCTCCCACTCCGGGTAAATGATACTTGAGGATGAGATATTATGCAATGGCAAGGACGTTCTGTTCGGAAATCCACCGGCGGCAGGTACAGCCCGTCCCGTGGAAAAAGACGCAGGGAGATAGGGTCAGCCCCGGCTGAAACCCATATTGGTATTGACCGGAGAAAAATTTCCCGTACCTACGGTGGAAATAACAAGGTCCGGGCACTCCGGTGTGAATATGCTGCAATCAGCAATGCAAAGACCGGAGAGACGAAGAAAGTAAAGATTGAGACTGTGGAAGAGAATGCAGCAAACCCGAACTATGTCCGGCGTAACCTTCTCACCCGCGGTGCAATCATCAGAACTGAACTTGGCCGTGCACGGATTACCAGCAGACCAGGTCAGCATGGCGTTATCAACGCTGTTCTGATCGAATAACTCTTTTTTAAAAAGGTTTCAGGTGGGTTTTACCTGAAAATCAGTATATCCATAATAACTGACAGGAATCTCCCAGACAAATATGCCCTGATCATCCGGAATAACGGTGGCAAGATACTGATACTCGGCAGCTCCTGTCATACGCCCGAAGATATTAACAGGTGCTCTTAGATTTCCTGCAGATAAAAATCCCACGAGTGATGGTTTTTTACCAGTTGAGAGATCTCCGGGGTATATCGAGAATGATATGTTCTGTTCCTGGTTTACAAAAGGCTCCGGAATTCCACCTTCATAGGTGTTTACAACGGCAGGAATACTCACTCCCTGAGCCGATGTAAAAAGTCCTGGGTGATACCCGGGGGCTGAAGAAGGGACACCTCCGGTATCTGCCAGAACGCTGCTGACTGAAATGGTGCCAATCCCCACCAGCACACAAATCAGCAGCATATAATAATGCGATCTGATTTCTCCATTCATCTGACTCACATCTCCATCCGCTTATGCAGTATGTGTACCACCAATATTCTCTTGTGTAGATAAAAAGAATGGGATGGAAGTATTATCTGTCCAATCCGTGGGAATTTTAAATCAATGAAAAAAGAATGATGAGTTAAGGAATCTAACATAAAGTACAGGATTTCTCACCCCCGGTACTCTGACATGACACTGAAAACCGCACTCGCAGCACCCTTTTATCATAGCAGGGCTCAAAAGCTTGGAAAAAGCGAATTAATTTACTATTATGCCTTTGACCGCCGGTGGATGGATCGTGAACAGGTTGATCTCCTGATTCACCGGGGCGTAGAGCAGCATCTTCTCGGAACAGATGGAGAGATGTATTATCCTCTCTTCGATCTCGCAGAGGTCCAGATTCCTATCGGGTATAAACCATCATCATCTATTTTTGATGCGCATGATCCCTTTGAACAGCTCCTGGACCGTATCACCAGTCATACCCGGAAAGAACCGGAGGAGATCATTGCCCGGATGAATCAGGTGATAACCGAAGACTTTGATGGAAATATAAGACCTGAAGCAGCACTAGTTATTGTTGCAAAAAGAAATCACATCCCAGTTGCCGATCTGCTGGATCCGCTCAAGCAGGTACTGCTGAAAAAAGATTAAAATATTTATTCTGCTGCCGGTGCTTCTGGCTCTGCCGGAGCAAAGTATTCTGCAAGAGTCTTTGAACCCTGGGTTGCGACGATCGCATTAATCTGAACAAAGTCCTGGGTGATCTCTGCACCACGGACCATTTTCCTCCGACGCTCGCCATCTACACGTGGGTGAAATCCGACACCGCCTGCCATGAGGACCTTACGCCGTCCGGCAATCTGGAGGGTCTTTCTTGCCGGGGTTCCGTTCCGGTCAGATGCACCGGTGATCCGGATCTTGTATCCGTCAAACCCAAGTGCAGCACCATCAATCTCATCACCGATACGCTTGCCAATAAAAGAGCCGGCACCTGCACCACTGGCATCAATATTGTATGCCTTGCCGGTTGCCGGATCTGAAAGGACTACCTTAAAATCAACCATTATAATCACCTACTAAGAAATTCAACGACCGCTGCTTTTTTTATTTTTCGTCCGATCCGAAGAACCCATCACTCAGACATCGCTGAGAAGTCTCCATACAGTTTGGTATATATCCTTAATAATTCTACTTCCCCCAGAAGGGATTCTCCTTACGAAAGAGCCGGGTGTATTCATTCAGCACTTCCTTTGCATCTTCGTTCAGGTGAGAGAGCATTTCAGTCTCCAGAACTTTTACGTGCCGTTCCGGAATGCCCACAAGCAGTTCATCCTCAACGTCAAATTGTCTGCCAACCGTGGCACCTTCAATGGAAATTGCAACCTCATCTCCGGCATGTGCCTCCTGGATGTTTTCCTTCCTCAGTTGCATAGATTTGAGCGTTCCGGCCTTTTTACCATCTCTTCTGACCAGATTCACACCGGTCCTGAGAGTTCCTGAGAGGATTCTGACCCCGACCACTGCAGGATTATTCTGCCTGAAGACACATCCGGGAAGAACAAGGATTTTAGCGGGGAAGATTATTTTTTCAAACCGCTTCTGGTCCATTATCCTCTTAAGATTATTCCTCCATTCCAGGTAATCCTCAAGAATATGATAGATAACATTCCCTGAGAAGAACTGGATCATCTCTGCATAGGCTGGTTCTTTCAGGAGATCCTGGGCGTCAGGAAGGACCGGGGTGTTGAATGCGATTAATACCCTGTAAAGGGGATCTTTTATCGTTTCAGCCTCGATAACATCATGCCTGCTGACCTGGCCAACCTCAGCCCGCATGACCGGTATTTCATGCGCGGTCAGCTCCTTACATAGTGCCTCAAGCGCCCCAATGGTATCTGCCTTTATGATCAGACCTTCCGGAGAGAGACTGACATTTATTTCGGTCATCTCTTTCGCAATACTGGTCTTCACCTCTTCAGGATCTTCACCGATAACCCGCACCGGAGATCCGGCAATGACCTGGTCAAGTCCTGGGGCACTAACTTTCACTCCCGCTGCGGCGACGACCTCTTTTACCCGTAAGAATCGGTCTTCAACCAGGATCTCCTGCATTGGTCTTGGTTGAAGAAGAGATCTGACCTTTGTCGTCTGAACCCCCTCTGTGGTTGCGATTGCTATTTCATCACCGACCCGTATGGTCCCGTCAAATAATATGACGTCGATTGTGGCACCAAGACCCTTCTCTTCCTTCACTTCAAGGACGGTTCCTGATCCAGGTCCGTCAACAGTAAGAGTCAGGGCTTCCTCCATGTACCGCTGTGCAAGACCAATGAGAACCATCAGAAGGTCTGGAATTCCTTCACCGGTATGGGCACTGACCGGGACAATCGCCAGGTTTCTTGCGAAATCAGATACCCGGTCAAACCGTTCTGATGAGAATCCATGCTCGGCAAGAGTGGCAACGATGTCATAGACCTTTGTCTCAACGAGGAGAGTTACCCGTTCATTCTGTGTCGCAAAACTCTTCAGGAACGGAGATTTTTCTGTGGATCTCCATCCAGGAATCCGGTCAAGTTTGGTTGCAGCGACCACAAACGGGGTCTTGCAATTGCGGAGGATCTGGATCGCCTCGATAGTCTGAGGCTGAAATCCCTCGGTAATATCCACAACCACGATGGCCATATCAGCAAGTGCACCTCCCCGTGCCCGAAGGGTGGTGAATGCATGATGCCCCGGCGTATCAATAAAGAGGAGTCCGGGAATGCTGATATTCAGATTTTTCATTCCACCACTCATGCTCATAATCGAATCTATCGGGACAATGGTTGCACCGATATGCTGGGTGATTGCTCCTGCCTCTCCGGCGACGACTGAGGATCCCCTGATCCGGTCAAGAAGAGATGTCTTCCCATGATCCACATGCCCGAGGACGCAGACAATTGGAGTCCTGATATGGGGTGTATCTCCTTCGTTTTTATTTTTCTTTACTGCTTTTTTACCCACCTTTCCACCACCACACCTATTCTGTTGTCCATTCCCGGTGCTATTTGAAAACAGGAGATATCCTTCCGGGAAGAGGATCTGATAATGTGGTATACATCAGTGGTCACGACTAATAATCATTCACAGTACCTCTCAGGGACGGTCATTCATACTGACAGCAATCTCGATACGTCAGAGTCAGGGAGTGGATAAGTTCAAGTCATCTCCCTGATAACATATATGGTGCAACCTGCCTGGGTGGGGTAATGGCTATCCTAAGGGATTGTGGTTCCCTCGATCTGGGTTCAATTCCCGGTCCAGGCCTGTCCGTTTTTATTCAGTAATTCTGCTATTTCTTCTGATATTCTGGTTTAATACTACCGTCTCTGTTCCTGGCATCTGAAATCAACCGCTCTCTCCGATAATTTTCTTAATACCCCGGTCAATATCATGGTATGGACCAGAGCGAAGAGTATCACGAAGCTAAAAGGAAAGTCACAAAACTCAGGGGATTTTATCAGCATCTTGGCTTTTATATCATCATGAATGCCATTCTCATAGTAATAAATTTAATAATAAGCCCGGACAGTCTGTGGTTTTACTGGGTGACCATCTTCTGGGGAATCGCTGTGCTATGGCAGGCGTATGATGTCTTTGGAGATGAGAAGATCCTCGGAAAAGATTGGGAGGAGAAGAAGATTCAGGAATATATGGGAAAGAAAAAGTGAACCCTGCGGTTACTGAAACCCTCCTGCAACCCATCCGGTATACCCGCCGGCCACATTGAGGATGTTTGAAAAACCGTTTCTCTTCAGGATACTACAGGCCATGGAAGATCTCGCCCCGGTTGCACACAGAACGGCGATCCGCTTCTCCCTGGATAGTTCTGAGTACCGGGTCCGGAGATCAGGCCAGTGGATATTCACGGATCCGGGAATATGATACCCGGCAAACTCTGCCCCCGTTCTCACATCCAAAACAATAAGCTCCTTATCAGCCTTCAATAACGCATCAAGTTCCTGAACAGAAATCGTCTGGATGTGGTCCAGTTCATGTCCGGCCAGAGCCCATCCCCACACTCCTCCCTCTACATACCCGATGATCCGGTCAATACCTACCCGGTGAAGCATAAGGGTTATTTTTGGGATCTCATCAGGACGATGAACAGCGAGCAGAATATCTCTGTCAGGAGGGATTACCCACCCGGTGAACGTTGAAAAGTTCATCTCACCATCGATATTCCAGCTCTTCGGGATATGAAGAGACCCGAAGGCATCGTATCGTCTGGAATCAAGCACTTCACATGCCCCCTGTGTCATGAGATCCTTTCCTGCCCGTGGGCTGATTCCCCTGACAGGAGGTAAAGTTGAGAGAAGAGCAGGGCCCCTTCGATTCTCATCAGAACACCGGCTGAAGTGATCCGGAGAGGGGGGCATATTTTTCGTAAGTTCATTGATGAATGCCTCTTTATCGTGAATCTGGAGTATCTGGTTAAACCTCCGTTCATAGCCGATGGTTGTCGTCCGTTTAGCGGATAATGATCTTCCACAGAATGATCCGGCTCCATGAGCGGGATAGACCTCACAATAATCCGGCAGTTTCATGATCTTCTCATGCAGGGAGTCATACAATGCTGATGCAAGCTCATGGGCACGTCCGGGAAAAAGATCCGGCCTTCCTACATCACCGACAAAGAGGGTATCACCGGGAAAAAGAGCAGCCGGTTCATCTCCTCTGCTCATATGGGTGACAATATAACTGACATGCTCCGGTGTGTGGCCTGGTGTCTCAATGACAGAGATGGAACAGTCATCAAGGGTAATGGTACTTCCCTCACTGACAGGAATATGGGGAAATACACATCCGGCACTCTTTGGAGCATAGATTGGTGCACCGGTTCTTTCATGGAGATCGAGGTGACCTGATATGAAATCTGCATGCAGATGTGTCTCAAGAATCCCGGTAATTCTAAATCCTTCTTCATCAGCAGCCTGAATGTAGATATCCGGATCCCTGGCTGGATCGATGATCATGCAGGAGGAAACCCCGCCCAGAAGGTATGAGCTGTGAGCGATCCCCGGAATGAAAAACTGCCTGATAATCATGAAGAGATGATCATCTCAGGAAGTGATGAATCATTCCCCCATCTCGTATGACCAGCCGGTCCTGCAGGGTTTTTGGGATCTGGTACAGGGAGCATACTCCTTTGTTTATCTCCTCTTCTATCTGCTGAATTTTTTTCCTGATTCTCTCCTTGTCATGAAAGGATCTGGCACATTCACGTCTCTGTTTAAGAAAGGTCAGCCTATGTAAAGATTTGGTAATCTGCCTGACATGCTCCATCTCTTCAGGGGAATACCAGTCTGGCTGATGAACCGGGATAGCAGCGATGAGTTGTTCCGGATGGAGAGAAGGCTGGTTTTTACTTATATACCTGTAGTACCACCTGATCAGGGATGATCCAAGCAGACCTTCAAGGTATTCATCCGGGCCCTTTATGATGATATCTGCAGCGTTCTCATAAGTATCTCCTGCGGTAATCAGCAGACCATCCGAAGTGTCTTTTAGTGATATCCAGCACCCGTCATGGTTGTGTTCAGACAGGTCTTCTGGTGTATAGAGAGCTCCAAGACAGTACTCAGAGAGTGATACCGAATCTTTCAGGAGATAACTCAGAACGACGCTCTCCAATGGATCTTCAAGGTTCCAGCCATCTTCTTTTGGCAGATCATCCCGGTTCAGATGATATGATACCATACATCCGTTATTGGTAAACCGGGTGATCCCGATTGATGACGAAATATTTCCTGCACAGATGCATGACCATGTATCAGACAGGTCCCGTTCCGATGGATGTTCATCCAGGATGATCTGAGTCACTCTGCTTCTCCGGATCATCTTCCTGAATGGTCCCGCATGCATATCAGAAAGCCATGCTGACGGGAGAAAAATAAATGAGCGGTGTTGCATTCTGATTGCATATTCAGCAGTATACAATGCAGTCATCGCATCATAGGAATAAGATGAAAAGTGTTTACACAGGTACTGGTGTACTTCCGGATCTTTCATGGCTTTTTGTCTGCATGGAGCGGTGATGAGCATGGCAGGACGAGGTATGTTTTCCAGCCAATCTTCATCAGATGGTCTCAGCGAATGAACGGCTGCCTGTGCCTCGTGCACTGAGAGATATTCATTTGCAATCTCTTTGGAAAAGAGGATATTTCCAACCCTGATATGTGACCGGAACATATCCAGCTGTTCTTTCTCACAGAGCTGAAAGAGGTCCGGGTGCCGTAAATCACCATCGATTGCATGGAGTATCAGCCCGAACCTGGTCAGCAGAACTGAAGAAAACGAGGGATCTGAACAGAAGACAGTATCTGCAATTCTGCTGAACCGATCACGGGGAGAATCCTCTTTTCCGGTATGTGATCTGAGAAGAAGAAGCAATAATTCACCATTGCCCGATTGCGGATCAATGACAACCGGAGTTCCCTCTGATTCGTTTATGTACCGGATTACATGGAAAAAGACCGGTGATGATATAAGAGATGAGATATCGCAGTTACTGGCAATATAATCCTTCTTTCGCGTGTTCCGATCTCTGACCCGCGTTATCAGACGGCTGAACGCACGAACGAGAATGATCGGGTCTATGAGATGTATCCGGATGGGCTCAGGTACCGGGAGAGAGCACCCTTCTCTTACCATCATGGAATGAGTTACCGGATCAGGTAAGTAAGGAGGTTTGTCTTTCAGATAGCCTGGGATCGCAGATCCACATTTCACAAGATAACTGATCCAGGAATGTTCCGGGACCGTGTAAAAATCAATGCCACTGCTTTCGAAAATTTTCTTTGTAACGGTTTCCAGAATGCCGGAAAGGACCAGGAGTTCACGTCTCTCCCGATCACTCTCTCCATAGGTCCTGTAAAAAACCCCTGACAATGTCCTGTGTAAAGCATCCAGATATGTGTCCAGAGATTCAGAAATATCAGCAGATTCACAGAGTATTCCTGTTTGGATGAGTTCAGGAAGGGGCTCTATTATGTTGGAATATTCCGGGTCTCTTGTCTGCCCGTTTATTACCTGGCTAATGGTACTACTGATAATTCGATATCCTGCACAGGCACCTGTATTTTTCAGGTGAATTATGAGTTCTTTTTTTATCTCATCACTGATATCAGACTCTTTGGAACAATCCCAGATGATAACCTGACGGAGATCATCCAGGGTGACATAAAAACAGGATATACTGTGATTATAATCTTTGATGATGAGATTTCTCTTTCTCAGGGAACAGATATTATCTAAAAAGCCTGCCTTCCTGATTACCTGAATGCAATCCTGGTGAATGTCAGGAATCATACGAAGAATACCTGAAAAGAAGTATAGCGAGGGATGGATTTGAACCATCGGTCTACGGGTTATGAGCCCGTCGGGATATCCTGACTACCCCACCTCGCTAAAAGTGGATATGAATGTCTCTCGGATGAAGATATATATCTATCGCTTCTCTGATGCGAATTTTTAAACCAACACCAAGCCAATCATCACCTATGGATGAGGAACTTGAGCGGTTACGGGCAAAAAGAATGGAGGAGATCAAACAGCGCATAATGACCCCGCCATCGGCCCATGAAGGAATTCTTATCGTCACGCAGGAAAATTTTTCCAGGATAATCCGTGAAAACCCGAATCTTATCATTGATTTCTGGGCTCCCTGGTGTGGCCCCTGCCGGATGCTTGCTCCGGTTATCGAACAGCTGGCGGCAGAATATGCCGGAAGAATCCGGTTTGCCAAATGTAATACCGATGAAAATCAGCAGATTGCATATCAGTTTGGAATATCAGCTATACCATCCCTGTTTTTCTTTCAGAATGGTACGATTATTCATACAGTTTCAGGAGCTCTTCCAAAAGAACATCTTGAGATGCAGATTCGTTCGGTGTATACTATTCAAGCCCCCCACCGGAGTGATTAGGGTATACTATGACAATGAATCATAGAAGCTTGTTTACTGATTTCTACCTTCCAACAGGAACTGAAACGCTTTTACAGCATCGATCAACCCATATCCATAGGTTGGGTCCCAGCCAGGTTCTCCCAGGTCAAACGCATTTGAATACAATGCTTTCAAGAGGTCATCCCGTGACACATCAGGAAAAGAGCTCAATAATTGTGCGATGACTCCGGCAACATGGGGTGCTGCGGCACTTGTACCGGGGAATGGAACCGGAAAACTTCCGGCACCGCTGACCTGTACATTTGTCGGTGCACAGATATCCGGTTTCCACCGTCTGGATGGTTCAGGTATCCGGATAGTAACCGGCCCCTGGGATGAATCCGGTGAGACAGAATACGGTGTTCCAATCCCGACTGATCCTACCGTTACCACTTCTTCTAGTGCCGCGTGGCCAAAAATGGAATCTACTGGATCCTTTACGACCTCTGATTCAACCTGGCGTGGATCGATATTCCTGATATACATTTCAAGAATATTCGGTGTGATATTTTCACCGTTCCGTATAATTGACAATGATATCCGCCTGGATTCGTTCATCTCATTTCTGTAGACCAGATGTTCAAACGGTTCTCCGGTATCTTCCTGAATATTCATACTCGTTGCAACGACCTCACCCTTTGCAGGATCGGTGAGGAAGAGGTCATAGTCATGAACCGCACCTCCCCATGGGTCATCCCACTGTAAGGTAATTATAACCTCGTCATCAGGTTTGAGGACAATAGGAATTGCAGAGTATCCATCACCAAAGTCATGGACCGTCTGCTCTGGTCCGATACTTAAACCCGGTTCCCAGGACTTCTGATAATGAAGTGAGGCAAAATTGCCTGAAACGGTAACATAGATGCAATCCGGATGAGATTTCAAGACCTCCCTGATATGATCTGCAACGTCACCATCTTCTAGAAATGGCTGCTTGAAAAAATAGAGGTCATCACAGATGATCCGGCATCCGGCAGCAGCCAGTGTTGAAACTGCTCGTTTAAAATCGTCTGAATTTCCTCCATACGCATGAAAACAGAGTTCTGCATCAGGTGCAATGTCATGGATGATCTCAAGCATTGCCGTCCCTTCATCTCCAGTCCCTCTCTCATACAGGGTTACCGGTCCCAGTTCTCCCATCTTTTGGGACAGTTCCAGGGACTCTGCTCCGTTTCCGATGACTCCAACTTTGATACCTTTTCCTGATGCACCGAATACTTCTCGAATACCATTACTTCTGACCAGAAGATCCCCTTCGGTCTGCAAAGACCCAACGCAGGATACTACAGTTGATTTATCAGAAGATAATGTCAGGGATGTAGTATCTGTCTTCATAGCGCATGAGCTCAGGCAGATATACCCAAGTACCACACACAAAACAAGTACCTTCATGCACCCCATTTGACAGATCCCCCCGGATCTGAAGACCAGACAGGAGCCCCTCTTCAGGACGCTTTCCTGTTTGATGAGCTATGTATCCATAAAATATAAGGTTCTCAGAGTCCTCCCTCTGGTCAATCAAATCTTCTATTATCTGGCCTGACGAATACTGATATGTTCAATATGCAGATTTATGTGTTTCAGAGTTCTAGAATTTGGTTTTCATTATTTTGTATCTGTATGTGTTGTCTTCTGTTTCCCGCTGCAATGGCGGAAGAGAAGACAGGATATTTTGAAGTGACATCAGTTCCTGAGGGGGCAGATGTCTTTATCGGCTCACAGTTTATGGGAGAAACTCCGGTTCTGATACCTGCCCGTAATCAGACAGATGGAACACGGATCCGGGTTATGATGCAGGGATTTGAGATATGGGAACAGAATATTGCAGGAACCCCTGCTGCCGGTCAGGTAGTTCCCATAAAGGTCTCATTAATCCCGATCTCTCCATTTGGAACACTTGAAGTTACATCTTCTCCTTCAGGAGCTTTAGTCACGGTGGATAATGGCATGGGTCAGATGACTCCCTGGACTTACCGGGATATCAGTACCGGGACACATCTGGTCTCTCTTTTTCTCTCCGGATTTGAGCCGTATGTGGTCAATATTGATGTTCTTCCCGGCCAGGTAACCAGGCTTCATGCGAATATGACGATCCGTTCCGGAGCGGGATCCCTGCAGGTCAGTACAACCCCCGGTGGAGCATCGGTGTATGTGGACGGGGTTTTTTCCGGGACCACGAACACAGTGATAGGAAATATCCCGCCTGGAAAACGCCGTGTCCATATTACGAGGGCGGGGTTTGAAGATTATGAGCAATGGGTAGTGGTCAGCAACCGTCAGGTAACAGTAATTGAAACTGCCTTAACACCGGTGACAAAAACATCTGACGGAGCACTTGTCATCACATCAGATCCTCCCGGAGCCTCAGTATTTGTGGATGATCAGTTCAGAGGAATGACAGAGACCGGCAGGCCGCTTGAACTGACCGGTATGAGTCCAGGCCAGCACAAAGTTTACATGAGTATCAGAAATTACGAGGACTACTCAACAATGGTTGATATACGGGCAGGTGAGGTAACGCCGGTTTCAGCCAGACTGAACCCGAGCCCCATGCCCCAGGATTGTGGAAAACTTATCCTGAATACCGAACCGGCAGGCGCAGAGGTATATATTGACGGTTCACTTGTTGGGGTTACGCCGGCAACCATAGACACAGTCTGCACAGGGAAACATACTTACCGGTTGCTCCTTGCAGGATACCAAGACTACTCATCACAGGTAGAACTGATCCCTGGTCAGGTTCTGCAGGTAAATACTGTCCTCACGCCCGAATCGGAAAAGGCAGAAGGGACTCCGGGACCGGCGATTCCAGTGATCATCGCAGTTCTGGCTCTTGTACTGGTCCTCTTCTCAAGAAGAGGATGAACAGATCCCTTCTCCTTCTTTCCGTGATGATATATACCGTGCCGGGCAATATGTAGAGAGTTTAGATCAGGGCATGGGATATGAGGAAAATATCGACTCCTCATTACACCTGAAATATCGGAGTTTTTCATGCAGGATAATCCATCTATTCAGTTTGATGATCAAAGACTGGCGAAACGTCAGCAACTCATCGAGGCCGGGGTACCGATGTACCCTCATGAGTTCAGGCGTTCACACACAATAGCAGAAATCAGAGCAAAATATTCACAAGCAGGGCATGATCCGTCATCAGATCAGGTGATCACGGCAGGCCGGTTATATGGTGTGCGGGATCATGGAAAGACGTTTTTTGCAGACCTCCGTGATGAGACTGGAAGAATTCAGTTGTATATCCGCAAGGACGCTCTTCCTGAAGGGAAATTCCAGATGTTTAAATCCTCAATTGAGAGGGGGGACATCATCGGGGTAACCGGGAGAATTTTCAAGACTAAGGTAGGGGAGATTTCCATTTTTGTCGATGATATTATCCTTCTTACCAAGACACTCTGCTCCCTGCCGGAGAAGTTTCATGGTCTGACCAATCTTGAGAAACGGTACCGGCAGCGGTATTTGGACCTCATCGTCAATGAAGAGAGCCGGGAGACATTCAGGACACGGAGCAGGATCATATCGCTGCTGAGAAATTACCTTACCGGGCAGGGATTTCTTGAGTTTGAGACCCCGACTCTCCAGCCCCTCTATGGAGGAGCAAATGCACGGCCCTTCACAACTTTTCATAATTTCCTTGGCCAGAAACTCTATCTCCGGATCGCTCCCGAATTATACCTGAAAAGACTGGTTGTAGGTGGCTTTGAGAAAGTCTTCGAGGTTGCGAAAAACTTCAGAAATGAGGACATTGATACCAGTCATAACCCGGAATTCTCTATGGTTGAGATATACCAGGCATATGCTGATTACACTGATATGATGAAACTGACCGAAGGTATTATCAGCAGCATTGTCCACGACGTGACCGGGTCATATGAGGTGGCATTTGAAGAAAATACCATTTCATACAAAGCACCCTGGACGGTCATGAGCATGGAAGAGGCTGTGAGGACCATTGGGAAGGTTGATATCTTTGCTCATGATCTGGAGAGTCTGAAAAAGATCGGGAAAGAGAAAGGCGTTGATGGTATTGACGATGTCCACACACAACGTGAGATGCTGGTCCTCTTTTTCGAAGCTCTTGTCGAGGATAAACTGATACAACCGACCTTCATCACCGACTTTCCTGTTGAAAACTCACCACTGGCAAAGTCTCATCGGGAAAAAGAGGGATTTGTCGAACGGTTTGAACTGTTCATTGCCGGAATGGAGCTTGCCAACGGGTTCTCCGAGCTGAATGATCCCCTGGATCAGATGGAACGGTTTGAGGCTCAGGAAGAGAAGCGGCGGCTTGGTGATGAAGAGGCCCAGATGCATGATTACGATTTTGTCAATGCTCTTGGGTATGGCATGCCACCGACGGGAGGTGTCGGGATTGGTATTGACCGGCTTGTTATGCTGATAACAGGAAATACCTCAATCAAGGAGGTGATCCTCTTTCCATCCATGAAGCGGGAAGTTACCACTCCGGCTGACGAAGAGGAACCATCGTCTGTTTAAGATGAATGTAAAGGAAAAATTTTATCCATTATCTTTTATTTCACAAAGCATTTCAAATCTGCAAATCTTTTTGTTCGCACCACCTGTTTTGCATGCTCTTTAATTCTGCATAAACGCACCGATGCTCTAATATTTTTTAGAAAATATTATACGTCAATAAAAAATATCCTTGTCATATTGTACATGGCATAAAACTGGTGTCTTACGGGAGAACTGACCCTGCATAATCCAGTGTTTTTATCTGAGGCGGGATTCTCGGATAAATGCTGAATTAAAAGAATATGCAGGAGTTTTACCATGGGGTCAATTATGGACTTGGGGGTTAGGATGCGATGAACCGGAACATATCTAAAGGAGTGCTTGCTGCGCTCTTATGTATTCTCTTATGCTGCATTGTGATGGCAGATAATCAGGAAATAAATTATACTGATATTTCTGCACATCCGGTGCAGTTTATCGAAAATGCCGGACAAGCACACGAAGATATTCTGTATCAGGTGAAAAGTTCTGAATTTTCATTTGATTTTACCAAAGATGCTCTTCTGGTAAGTGGTCCGTCCGGTGACTGTGAGGAGTGTGGAGAGAATGTCACTACTCCGGTGATTGTAACAGTTGCAGATGCTGAAGAGAACGTCACCGTTGAGGCATTTGACAAACTTGATGGATATGCAAACTTCCTCATCGGGAAGAATGAGTCAGACTGGCAGCAGTATGTTCCCTGGTATGGGGGCATCCGGTATCGCGAAATACTTCCTGGAATTGATCTCTCCTATTCCGGAAAGCAGGGTGTTCTCAAACGGGAGTTCACCGTCCGGGAAGGCGCCGATCCCAATGCCATCCGACTCATTTATGGAGGAAACGAGGGGTTATCGCTCACAGAAGATGGTTCCCTGCAGGTAGTTACGTCGTTTGGTAATCTGACCGAACGGTCTCCTTATTCTTATCAGATAATTGAAGGCAATACTATTGAGGTTGAGTCTTCATACCAGATTTTTGAAAATGGTGAGGTCGGGTATACTATTGGAGAATATGATCCTGCCTATCCGCTTATAATTGATCCGTACCTAGAATATTCCACCTTGCTTGGGGGAAATCTCGAAGATTATGGTATGGATATTGCCAGGGATTCTTCGGGGGATGTGTATGTGACCGGATATACGTCGTCGTGTAATTTTCCGTTACGAGATCCAACGGTCATTAATACTGCATATCTTAAATTTAATGGTTCATATTGTCATAACAGTCGGGATGCATTCATAACGAAAATTGGGATCAACCAGACAACTGGAAATGCATCCATCATATTTTCAACGTATCTGGGTGGAGATAAGGCAGACTTTGGCAGGGGAATAGCAGTTGACTCCCTGAAGAATATTTACGTGACTGGAGACACATTCTCTGAAGACTTTCCAATAATGCTTCCGTTTGCCTATGGTGACAGGCTTCATGGGTCAAATGATGCATTTGTTATAAAATTGGATCCGACCGGCGCAATTATCAGATGGTCTGATTATCTTGGAGGAAATTTTGCCGATCAGGCGAATGATATCGCCCTTGACAGTCTGAATGCGGTGTATCTGACTGGTCAGACGGTTGGGAACAGTCCTTACAAGAAACTGGAACAGGTCTTCCCAACAACCCCGAATGCGTATCAGACTGCACCAAATCCGGATGCTGTGATGGGTGATGCATTTGCAGTAAAAATCAGCCCGACTGGTCAGGTTCTGGAATACTCTACATATATTTCAGGTTCCGGGCAGGACTATGGAAATGGTATTGCGGTTGACGGTCAGGGCATGGCATATATCACCGGAACAACAAGTTCAACAAATCTGCTCCCTACCGGAGTCCCAGGGTATCAAAAATCCATCAAGGGAGGGCAGGATGCATTCCTCTTTAAAATGAACTTCCAGGCAGGCATTCCGCCAATCTACGCGACTTATCTGGGTGGATCAACCGGGTATGACTATGGTGAAGCGGTTGCTGTTGACTCTGCAGGAAGTGCATATGTTACCGGAGCGACAGCCTCTACTGATTTCCCAGTCACGAATATGGCATTACAGACGGTAAAGGGGTGGCCATATGATGCATTTGAGAAAGATGCATATGTAACGAAATTTGGTTCTGATGGAACTGGCCTTATCTATTCTACCTATCTCGGAGGAAGTATGGATGACTGGGGATATGATATCAAAGTTGATTCCTCATTCCGTGCGTTTGTCACTGGTTATAGTCGCTCATCCCAGATCCCCCGGAGTGGACTCATCAATACCATTAAACAGGCATCTGGTGGTCAGGACGGATTCCTGACGGTGATTAAGAGTGACGGCCGCTCTGCTGAGTCATCAACCCTGTTCGGAGGGTACCGCGATGATGTCAGCAGGGGTGTTGCGATATCTCCTGATGGAAATACCAGTTTTGTTACCGGATACACCAGTTCTCCAACAATGCTTAACCTGGTATGCGGAAGCGATTGTGAACGGGAAGCATTCCCTGTGTACAAGTGGATTAACCAGACGGTTTATGGTGACAGACTCTATATTGGGGGGAACTTTAGTGGAGATTTTCAGGGCAGCTTTGATGCCTTTGTCATGAAATTCGGACAGCCATCACTTGTTCCTTCATTTAGTGCCAGCCCTGTTTGTGGGACGGGAGAGCCTAATCTGACTGTAACTTTCACTGAAACGACAACCGGTTCAGGAAATATTCTGAACAGGATATGGAACTTTGGTGATGGCACTCCGGTAAATGATACCGGAGCAATACCGATGGTGGTAAGCCATAATTATACTAGTCCAGGGACGTACCAGGCAACCTTAACACTCTATACATATACGAGTATACTCGTGAGCGATCCGGTTAGTATTACCTTCTGTAATCCATATACAAGTGCAAACTTCACCGTAGCAGGGTATAATAACACAGCGGATCCGATTGATGTTCCTATAAACACAGACATAACTTTCAGTGGATATGCAGTGAATTACACGCCCACTTCCTATAATTGGCATTTCGCTGATGGTTCTGCAAACCAAACAGGGCAGACGACTCATCACCTGTTCTCTCAGCAGGGAACATACACGGTAAATATGACCGCTCCTTCGGGAACCTGTTGTGATAATAATACGAATATCGTCGGTTCAAAACGGATTCGGGTTCTCGCTCCTCCGTTAGCAAGGTTTGTGAATAGTACAACCACTCCACGAATCGGGTGTCTTCCACTTACCGTGACCTTTAATGATACTTCCCCTGTCGGTACAGTTGATTATGGGGTTCCCACCGCATGGCAGTGGAATTTTGGCGATAACTCTTGGAATGGTACTACCCAGAACGTAACCCATACCTATCAGCATGCTGGAACATACACAGTTAGTCTGACAGCATCAAATGCAGCTGGTTCCAATACGTACACCCAGCCTGGTTATGTTCTGGTTAGTGGAAATGTGACTGCCGGGTTTACGGCTTCACCCAGAGCTGGCACAGCTCCACTGGGTGTTCAGTTTACTGATACCTCTGCGGGAGTGCCAACATCCTGGGATTGGAGATTTGGTGATGGTGGTTCGAATACCTCTCAAAACCCCTATCATGTATATAACACCGCCGGGACATACACGGTGAACCTTACCGTTACAAATGATTGTGGTCATGTCGCGAGTGCGAATTATACTGATTGGATAACCGTCAATGGAAACATGACACCCAAAATATTATTTGGGAATAGCACGTTTCCCCCGACATCAGAAAATCCGGTTAATGGCACTCCGGTTCTTAATGTCACGTTCCTTGGTAATACCACTGATGGCACGCTGATTGATTCAGCCGTATGGAGTTTTGGCGATTCGAATACAACAACTCAGACCAGAGCAGCCGGGTGGCCGGCTGATAATACCTGGTTCAATACATCACACAAATACTACACGGTCAGAGATTACACGCCAGTGTTGCAGATTACCAATACTACTTATGGTTCCGGAACAACTGGTGGGTTGTATACCGACTGGATAGGTGTATACCCCCCGATCATTGTGAACTTTAGTGCAACCCCGCCCTCGGGGATTGTCGGACAGAGTATCCTGTTTACTGATCAATCTTCAGGTTCTCCAGTCAATTGGAACTGGCATTTCACTGATGGCAGTCAGAATGTCTCAGGGCTGTCATCTGTGAGTCATGTATTCAATTCTACTGCAGTGTGGAATGTCATGTTGGAAGTCTGGAATAAGTATGGGGCAACCGGAATCGGGTATCGGTATGTAAATATTACATCTGCAGATTCATCTGGTCAGGTTTACTTCATTCCTCAAAATATTACTCTTATTACTGAGGATCTCAACTACCGGGTTCTGAATGTTGTTTTAAGTAAAGCAGACTACGGGCTTTCTTCGTATACGATAAAAATCGATCTGAATAATTCAGCACGGGCACATATCCGGAACTGGGCAACATCTCCATCATGGGTAGATCATTTCACGTATTCAGTAAGTCCGGCGTTTGATTCGATTACCTTGTCAGGGTATAAGGATAGTGGAATGCTTCCAGCCGGTTCCAGAAATATATCATTAGGAAATATCAGTCTGACTGGAATTTCTGCAGGAGATGCAGATTTGAGGCTGAATGGAACATCGATTGCTCAGTATGGTTCTTCTTTTATGTCTTTGACAGGAGTCCCTGCTGATATTCACGTATATGCTGTCAGTCCTCTCCCTGGATACTCCAATAAGCCTGCTGATATCTGGCCTCCTGGTGTGCATGACGGACTCATCGATGACTTTGACGGCAACGGGGTTGTAAACACCGCAGATGTTACCGTGTTCTTTAACACCTGGGTTTCAGGAGGATTTACCGGCATGCCGGTTCCGCCATTTGACTATAATCACAACAACCGGATTGATACCGATGATATTGTTGAGTATTTCAATCTCATCTGGTAACCTTTCATTTCAGGTGATCTCATGAAAAACAAATTCCTTACAAGCATTCTGACCATATGTATGGTTTCATTGTTCCTTTGTGGAACAGTATGTGCTGATAAGGTATCCCTTGAGGATATCGGAATCAGTACCGTCGGACAAAAAGTTGAACTTCCCGTTCTTCTGGATTCAGCTCCTGGAGGAATTGCCGGTTATAAATTTACCACGTCATTTGCTCCAGCCGGGATTGCACAGGTATCTTCAGTAACCATGCCTGAATGGGCTGGAATTAAAGTTGTAGAAGGAGCACCTGGTGAAAAGGTGTTAGTATCTGCATTGGATCTTGAGATGAAGGTTGAGGCTGGGACAGGGCAGGTACAAATCTGTACACTTGGCATTGAAGGATTGTCTGAGGGTGTCGCAACCCTTACACTCAATATCACCGAAATCACCGATGATAATGGGAACCCCATTTCTGTAGAACTTACTCCTGCAACCATCACAGTCGGGAGCCAGACCGCAGCACCAGTCCCGGTCCAGACGCCCCAGTCCTCCTCTACCCAGGTACCTACCCCTGAAGTAACTCCGGAAATTCAGGAAAACACTCCGGTAGTTGAAGTAACACCAACCGTGACCCCCACACCGGTTCCGACGGTCGTTGCAGATTTCACTGCCCAGCTTCAGGAGGGATCTGCTCCCATGACCGTTTTCTTTACCGATAACTCCACTGGATACCCAACGAAATTCATGTGGAACTTTGGTGATGGTTCGAGTGACAACACATCTCCTCTTCAGAATCCCCAGCATATTTATCGGATTCCCGGAGTGTACACGGTATCTCTGACGGCATCGAACAGTGAATATACCAATACCACAGAAAAAGCCGGTTTTATCACGGTAAAGCCGATGCACCTTCCTGTTCGGGGAGCAAAAAACAATGTTACGATATTTTCAGTACCCAATGGGGCAGAAGTATACCTGAACAATGCGTATCAGGGTGTAACTCCTGCATTTCTCACCAATCTTACGTCCAGGGATTATCAACTCCGGCTTCATAAGGAGGGCTATTACGATGTTGTCTCTCCGATATCGATCCTTGATGATGTCCTTCCAACCTTCATCTCCGGGTTTGTGATGATGCCACACCTCGCCGAGATTGGAGAATTATCTGCAAATCCGCCACAGACCGGTGCAGCATACATCGTTTCATATCCGGAGCTGGTGAATGTCACAATTGATGATACCCCGGTTGGAAAGACGGATATCATGGTTATGAACCTCGCTGTCGGAATGCATAACCTGACCTTACAAAAGGAAGGGTATGAACCATGGAATGACACCCTTGAGATCAAGAATGGCCTTGCAGTGATTCAGACCTATCATTATGAAGAGCCATACTTCTCTCTGAACAGGACGGTTGAATATGTTCAGTATCCCTGAATTATCTTCCCTTTATGAGAAGATTTTTAGCAATTTCAGCACCATCTTGCACGATGGGACGGACAGGTGAATGAAATGAAAGGACAAAATTTTGGTATCTGTGTTCTCGTCCTCCTTCTCTCTCTGGGGGCCGGCGTTCACGCAGCTACATTATCTGCGACAGATCTGACTCTGGTAACTTCCGGTTCTTCCGGGAGTATTGATATTATGCTGGATCAGGCTTCCAGTGGATTAGCGGGATATCAGCTTGAGGTATCCATGAACCCTGCAGGTTCTGCAGAATTTTCATCGGTTAATTTTCCTGCAGCCTTTAGTATGAATTCTGCGTCAACGCTCCCTGCTTCTACAGTCAGTATTGTTGCAGTAGACCTTACTGATCAGATTAAAGCTGGAGCAAGTTCGGTAAAATTGGCCACCCTGAACGTACATGGTCTGGCAGATGGTTCATCCGAGGTTCAGATTGCAATAACCGAGCTGACGGATGATAATGGAAATCCTGTATCTGTAACCATTCAGCCCGGCCATGTCACTGTGGGCTCTGCGATTCCGACACCTACACCAACCGGTGAACCGACCCCTGCTCCGACAACTCCGGTCCCGACACCTACACTAACTAGTGGGCCGACTCCTGTTCCAACGACTCCAATCCCAACACAAACCGGTGAACCTACTCCCACCCCGACTGAGGAACCAACCCATATCCCAACAGTAGAGCCTGAACCGCTTATTGCAGCCTTTACTGCACAGCCTATGACCGGGACACCACCACTAACCGTGAACTTTACAGATCATTCCACGGGAACTCCGAAGAAGTGGAGATGGGACTTTGGAGATGGAACACTCTCAACAGTTCAGAATCCAACCCATGTGTACGGTGGTATCGGCCGGTATACGGTAACCCTTGAAGTAATCAGTGATAATTACTCATCGGTTGAGAGAAAACCGGAGATCATCCGGGTCGTTGGTGACTACCCGACAGGCCCGTCCGGATTTGTCATGGTGACCTCACAGCCATCCGGAGCTGAGGTGCATATGGGTGACCTTTATCTTGGAACGACCCCTGCCACCCTGATTGTGCCGGCTGGTTCCCGTTCGCTCACATTCCAGAAAGAAGGGTATCAGAAGAAGACCGTAAATGTGACGATACGTCCGAATGAGATGAAGCTGATTCCAAAAGTTATGCTGAAACCAGTCTCATAAAATCTCTTTTTTGCCGGCATATACACATTGACCAAAGGAGATACACCCGTCTCCAAGTGGCATATCATGGTTTGTGCACAATTGGTATCCGTTTTTATGCACCGTCTCCCGGATAGTATTCCGGATCATCTCGTTATATGCAACGCCCCCGGATAACGCAATGGTTTGTAGTCCTGCACTTGCAGCGGCGTTACAGGCAATTACTCCGATCCCTCGTGCCAGGTTATACTGGATAGATGCTGCGATCTGCTGAATATTTTGAGAATCTTTTGGATCAGACATAAACCGATCTCTGGCTTGTTTAAGAAGTGAAGGTGTATCAAGTACCTCAGCCGTACCAATTCTGGTAAGCGGAATCTCCCAGGTCTCCGGAGATGCTCCATAGGCGGCTGACTCAAGTTTCATCGCAGGCTCTCCGTCGTATGTCTTTTTCCTGCAAATTCCCAGGAGTGCAGCTGCCGCATCCAGGATCCTGCCAGTACTTGAGGTGACAGCGGTATTGAACCGTTTTGAGACTTGTTTCTCTAATATGGAAAGATCCTGTTCTTTCCATCCCCGTGACAAAAGTAACTGATGGGTCTGTTCATCAGGAAGAATACCATACAACATCCGTTCAGGCCAGATAGTAGCTAGGTCCCCTCCCGGCATCAGCACCGGCATGAGGTGCCCTACTCTGGAATAGTGCGGAGCAGAACCCTGGAATATCTCACCGCCCCAGATCGTCCCGTCTGTTCCGTACCCCACCCCATCGATTGCGATTCCGATACACTCTTTTTGACATGATGCAGCGATGTGAGCCTCATGGTGCTGGACCGGAACAAGAAGGGCCCCGGTCTCGTCACTCAATTCTTTTGCATATCTGGTTGAGAGGAACTGCGGGTGAAGATCATGAGCGATGATTTTGATATCAGGCTGCATCAGATTACACAGGCAGGAAGTTGTCTCTTTCAGGTATGCATAGGTCCCTGGATTTCTGACATTGCCGATGTGGGGTGAGGTTATACAAAACCCCTGGGTATAGAGGGTTACGGTGGCGTTCAGTTCTGGTCCGGTTCCAAGGATGGCGGTATTACCAAGATCTATCTTTGTTCTCTTCGGTGCATATCCCCGTGAAAGACGGATTATATGTCCTTTTCTGATGACTGAGTCATCACAGCGGTTCATGATATCACGGGTATGGGTGAGGTAATAATCGGTGATCCTGGAAAGTTTACTCACTGCCTCGGCTAATGTCGTAATCATCGGATAACCGGGTGCATTAGCACTGGTCATGATAAGGTATGGTGCTGAAAGATAGGAGAAGAGAAGATGGTGCAGACCGGTATAAGGTACCATGCACCCGATAGTGTGAAGATTACTGACATTATCCAATGCGTTGGGATCTTTTTTATCCAGAACTACGATTGGGGAGATCTCACTCTGCAGGATCTTTTCTTCATCGGGAGATATGGATGTATTATCAAGAATCCATTCTTTTCTGGCCATGATGGCAAAGGGCTGTTCAGTTCTGCCAAGACGCTCTTTTAATGTCCTGGCCATATCGCCGGTGCATGCGATATGAAACCCGCCGATTCCCCGAATAGCAATAATGGATCCCTGATCAAGGAGTTGTGCAGTTCTCTTAATCGGGCTTTGTTCTTTGATCACTGCACCGGTTCCAGAATGAAGAACTAGTTCTGGCCCGCAGATCTGACAGGCGATCGTCTGGGCATGATGTCTGCGGCTGAAGGGATCTGAATACTCCTCTGAACAATCTCCACAGGGTGGAAACTCATCCATTGCCGTTCTTTCCCGGTCATATGGCAGGGTTTTGATGATTGAATACCGGGGTCCGCAGTTCACGCAGGATGTCGCAAAATATCCTTCATACCTCCCGTTTGGGGTGAAGATATCTTTGATACAGTCCGGGCAGGTGGCAATGTCCGGAGGAATAAGACCTGTCCTGACACCATCATGACTTTTCAGTATATGAAAGGATTTCGGTGAATCCCCTGAGAGCGGGTGCACTTCAACTGAGTCGATGGTGGAGAGTGGCGGACCTTTTCTCAGATCACTCAGAAAATCGTCAAAATTATCTCCCCAGGCATCTATCTGAACTTCTGATCCGGTGTTACAGACTGAGCCGCGGATTCCATGCGCAATAGCCCGGGCGTACACGAACGGACGGAAACCAACCCCCTGGACAATCCCCCTTATAATGATATGACCCTGTTTTGGCATTTTTGTACAAGTAACCTTTAATTTTTTATCCAACGTTATTATAATAGGGTTTTGAATTGACGGGTCATGTGCGGATTGTGAATGATCCGGTAGAGCTGGTTCCCCTTTTCGTGGTATTTAATAATACTCATTATAAGAAAATTCTCGAACTCCTGAATAAGAACTGGATGACCCGTACGGAGCTGGGTGATGTAGTCGGAACAGATTACGTCAGAGATGGGCTGCTCCTGCTTCGGAAAGGAAATCTTATAGAGGAGAAATGGAGAATGCCTGAACCAGGTAAGAAGCCGGAGAAGGAATACAGAGCGAATTATTGTAAGGTCCGTGCTAACTTTCAGTGTAATTTTTCAGATCTCGGGGATCTTCTTGCAATTGCATTCACGAATGGGGATGATCTCAAAATGAAAGGTGATAGTGTGGAAGCTGAACTGTTACGGGGAAATTGCTCCATAAATGACATTGCGAGAAAATTCGGAGTCTCACCTGTGATTATAAAAGGGATCGCGAAGAGAATTCCACATCTGGATGTAAAAGGTCAGGGTCTGGTCGTTTTGGATGAATGAGAATGATCCAGGATACACCATCCTAAAAAATAAGCGTGATGTTACCAGATTTCAAATCCTGGTTGATATCGCAGCACATCAGCCTGCAATACGGCAGCAGGAGATAGCGGCAGGTCTTGGGGTTACTCCCCAGGCGATCTCGGAATATGTCAGGGAACTGACTGAAGAAGGTATGCTTAAGGCACCAGGCCGGGGCAGGTATGAAGTCACAAGGGAAGGTGTTGAGTGGATCCTGCACCATGCAGAAGTTCTTGAAACATATGCACGGCATATCCGAAATGATGTCATTAAACAGGTTTCGGTCTGGACAGCCATTGCAGCGGAGGATTTAAAAAGAGGTGATCCCGTCGGGGTGTATATGAAAAATGGTCTCCTCTATGCCTCAAAGCAGCCTCAGTCAGCGAATGGCCTGTCAGTTTCCGATACACCAAAAGGTGAAGATGCAGGGGTTTCCGGTCTTGAGGGAATCATAACCCACCGGGAGGCGACTGTTCTTGTCTGCAAGGTTCCCAGGGTGGAACGGGGCGGCTCGCGAAAGGTCAGGTTGGATCTTCTAAGGGATGTTATCAGCAGGGTTACCGTGGTTGCCTGTGTTGGTCTTGAAGCATGGGTCTCTCTAAAAAAAATTGATCGCGTTCCAGATCTCTATTTCGGATCACGTGAAGGATCGGTTGAAGCAGCCCTGCATGGTATCCCGTGTGCCATTGTGATTGTAGATGAATTTTTCACAGATTTTCTCAAACAGCTCGAGCAGGCGGATCTTAGTTACGAGATCCATGACCTGGTGTCTTCATGAAGGCGATAATCCAGCCGACGAAGAAATATTACCGGGTTTTATACATCGATACGCATCATATCCGGATAACGGGGATGCTTGAGCTGGTTGATACTCCGAAAGGCATCAGACCGGTAAAATACCGGATCCGGCATACGAAAAGCGGGGGATACCGGAACACTCCCAGTAAGGATCTGGTCACTCATCTCCGCCGTTCCCGTCTTTACCTCACGGCGAAGGATAAACCATTTGAATCATTTTTGCAGGATCTTCAAATCCCGTATTCGTATGTATCACTCTGCAGGTTCTGTCTGATGGATGACCGGGTCACAGAACTTGACAAAAAGAACGCTGTAGGGTTTGGAGAGGAAGAGCAGATCTGCATGGATTGTGCCCGCAAGGAACTGCGCAGGGAGCTGGTGCATATGGGCCGGCTTGGAAGATCCGCTCTTTCCCATCTTGATGAACTTCTGGAAAAGTACAGGAGTGTTGACCGGGTACTTGCAACGATAGAGCCAGATAGGCTGACAGTCGGACATACGCTCTATGATCGTCTTGAAGCTCACCCAGTTGTGCAGACAGCCAGGATTGAAGAGCTTCCATTTCCCCGTGAGTTTGTAATGGCGTGTGGCGTTGAGTCATTAATGCCGGTTCAGCAGCTGGCAGTAGAGGCAGGGTTGTTGTATGGCAAGGATCTCCTGGTGGTTTCGGCTACAGCCAGTGGGAAGACCTTTATCGGTGAGATGGCAGGGCTGAAAAATTACCTTGAAAAGAGGGGCAGGGTTCTGTTTCTTGTTCCTCTTGTTGCCCTGGCTTATCAGAAATATGAGCGGTTTTCACAGAAATATGGTCATCTCACTGATGTGTCAATTATTACCGGGGCCAGCAGGATTCTGGTGAAAGATAACCGAAGGCCAGCTAACCGGAACAGGAATGCCGGGATTCTTGTTGCTACCTATGAAGGGATAGATCATCTCATGAGACTGGGAGAGTCCCTGACAAACATTGGCACGGTGATCATTGATGAGGTCCAGATGCTTGAAGATCGCGACCGTGGTCATCGTGTTGATGGTCTGATCGCACGGATGAAGTTTGCATCTCCGAAAGCACAGTTTTTATACCTCAGTGCAACCATCGGGCATCCAAAATTACTGGCTGCAAAGCTCGGTTCAAAGTTGGTCAGGTATGATGATCGTCCGGTCTCCCTGGAGCGGTATCTGATATTTTCTGAACGAGAACAGAAGATTCCAACAGAACGTACCCTTGTGGCAGAGGAGTATAATCATGTATCAGACAAGGGATATCATGGGCAGACCATCATCTTCACAAATTCCCGTGCCCGGTGTCATATTATCGCAGAGAAGATAGGAGAGGGCGTTGCTCCCTATCATGCCGGGCTGACACAGGCAGAACGTCGCCAGGTTGAGGAAAAGTTTGAGAAAGGACAGCTTCGTGCCGTCGTTACCACGGCAGCCCTTGCAGCAGGCGTTGACTTTCCTGCATCCCAGGTAATTTTTGACTCTCTTGCCATGGGTATTGAATGGCTTACTGTGCAGGAGTTTTACCAGATGTCAGGAAGAGCTGGGCGTCCTGATTTTCATGATCTTGGTAAGGTGGTAATCCTTGCAGAACCTGGTGGGAGTTATATAAGAGGTTCACGGCTCACTGAAGAAGAGGTAGCCATGGGTCTTTTAAAGGGGGAGATGGGAGAGGTGGCCCCCCAGTACAATCTTGAGCAGAGCTCTGAACTGTATGTTGCAAATGCGGTGATATGCAAAGGAGATGTGAGTTCAATTGAGAAGATCGAAGGGTACCTTGTTGGTGAATCTGAACCGGTTGAAGAGCTTCTTATAAACAGGAATCTCATCTCCAAAGAGAACGATCTCATTCGTCTGACTCCCCTGGCCAGGGTAATGGCTGAACATTTTATCGGTGTTGAGCGGTTATCCCGCATCATACGTCTGGTCAATGAGATGAAAGATCCGCTCGACATTCTGGCAGATCTTGAATGCGCATCAGATGAAGAGGCTGCAAAGGAAAAGATCCGAAAAGAGAATGAGAAGGGTGATAGCCACCGGAAAAAGAAAAAAAGACATGGAAGAAGGATGAAAAAGAATTCTTAAGCTTATTTTTTGCCTATTCATTATTCAACAAATATTTTACCTTTTTATCTGATTCTGCGGTATGTTACTGGGTTTTATTTTAGTCTAGCTACAATTAATTTTATATATGGTAGAAGACAACTTCTTACTACCCACGTGGACTAGACCCACTGGGGATGACTGAAATTAGCAGTTCAGTAATTGATCTTGAAAAAGGAAAGGATAATCATGGGCTGCTACGAGATCAGCAATACTGGTGATCAATCAGGTGATTAAAAATGACGCTAGATAGTGGTGCAACTGCGTGGATACTTGCCTCTACCTGCCTGGTCATGCTCATGACTCCAGGGGTCGGGTTGTTCTACGGAGGATTAGTGCGGAGGAAAAATGTCATCGCAATGGTGGCACTGGCATTCCTCAGTTATGCTCTCGTGAGTGTACAGTGGGTCTTTTGCGGATATTCACTCGCATTCGGCTCAGATATTGGTGGATTTATCGGTGGTCCTGACTTTATCGGCCTTTCCGGAGTCGGGATGGAAGCTTCAGCTCTTCCCATACCGGATATCCTGTTTGCAGCATTCCAGCTGGTGTTTGCTGCACTGACACTGGCAATCCTGACATCAGGAGTTGCAGAACGGATACGGCTTTCGGCCTTTGTGGTGTTCGGGCTGCTCTGGACAACGCTGGTCTATGATCCCCTTGCACACTGGGCCTGGGGTGGTGGCTGGGCTGCGTCGCTTGGAGCTCTGGACTTTGCAGGAGGAACTGTCGTTCACATCAGTTCAGGATTCGGTGCCCTGGCCATTGCACTGGTGATTGGAAAACGGATGGGCTTTGGAGAAAATTCGATAGAACCCCATAACATTCCGATGACTCTGCTTGGTGCAGCATTGTTATGGTTTGGATGGTTCGGATTTAATGCCGGAAGTGCCATAGCAGCTGACGGTCTTGCTTCAAACGCCCTCATGGTCACCAACACCGCAGCGGCTGCCGGAGCACTGACATGGCTGCTTGCAAGCAGTATCCGTGGGAAACCAAGTTCAGTCGGCATGGTGTCAGGAGCCATTGCCGGTCTCGTCGGTATCACACCGGCAGCCGGATTTGTCGATGTTCCGTCATCCCTTGTCATCGGTGGTGTAGCCGGTCTCATATGTTATGGGGCACTGCTCTGGCGCCTGAAGAAAGGATTTGATGAGAGTCTTGATGCATGGGCCATTCATGGTGTTGGTGGTCTGTGGGGTGCAATCGCTACCGGTATATTTGCAAGTGTTGGTAAGACCGGACTTCTTGCCGGTAATGCGTATCAGTTTGGGATCAATACCATTGATGCCCTGATCGCTGTCGGATATGCCTTCGTGGTGACCTATATCCTGGCGATGATCATAGACAGGACAATCGGACTTCGGGTATCGGAAGATGAAGAATATGTGGGACTTGACATCTCCCAGCATGGAGAGCGGGCACGATCATAACAGAGGTGAATCATGAAACTCATAAAAGCCATCATAAAACCAGAGCGGCTTGACGCCGTTAAGAAAGCATTGGAAGACGCCGGGTATTTCGGAATGACCATCACCGAAGTACAGGGCCGGGGAGAGCAGAAAGGTATCAGCCTTCAGTACCGGGGTGGAACAATAGAGGTAGATCTCATCCCCAAGATAGAGATGGAGATTTTAGTCTCTGCAGATAAGGTCGATCATGTCATTGAAACCATCAAGAAAGGAGCATATACTGGAAAGATTGGTGACGGAAGGATCTTTGTCATCCCTGTTGATGCATCTATCAAGATCAGAACCGGGGAAGTAATCACTGAATAAATCTTGTCGGAATTCATGGGTTCCTTCCAGATAAAAATTCCTCCCCCTTTTTTAGAAAGGGAAGAAATGTTCCTGTTCCCTACTCTGAATAACAAATCCACCGGTCATATATCGGATCTGCATCCGATTCAAATATCTCCGCTTTTTTTCCGGTGCCAAAAACCCAGTCTTTTATCTGATTAATCTCGTGTTCTGTGCCAGCGGTGAAAAGAACCCTGTCTGATGCCATACATGCAGCACCAATGATCTCCTGCCATATATGTGCATTAAATGAATGAATTTCACCGATCATAAATCCACATATCAAGGAAGCCTGTTTCTGAATGAACCGGTTTATCATCCGCCCATCTATCCACATGGTCCGTTCTAGTTTGAGCCGTCCGGCTTTCATTCCCCGGACAAGGAGGGATTCGTCATTATCATAGGCTATCGGATGCATTCCACAACTTTCCATGACCATTGAGCCTACACCGGTCCCACAGCAGCAGTCCAGACAGAGCCCGTGCTGATCAATTCCTACGGTGTTTCGTAAAAGAGTCTTAATGCTTTGAACCCTGGCTGGATTGAGATCATCAGGTCCGGGGAGGACAGAATCACACAGCAGGGTACTGTAATATTCCCTTAATGCATCGAGGATAGTCTCATTCTCCTCCTGATACATCTCCCATTCAAACTGCTCGAAAAGATCGATGAGTGCCAGTGATGGCTCACGGAACATGGTTACACACCCGTTCCACGCTCCTCCGCTGTCAGTTTTAGCAAAAAGAACCGGGTTCTCATCTTCATTAACCAGTATCTTTCCGTCCTTTCCTGGGGAACCGGTCATAAAATCATCCATCTCCTGATATATCAGATCAGAAAATGTTGGTTCAACAAGAGAGATGGTTTCAAGTTCCAGCATTTGTGCAATTTTCATATTTCAAGTCAGAACCTGTTAGGACTATGAAAAAAAAGAACTATCGGTTTGAAATGCGCAGGTCAGGCAAAAAGAATACAATTGAAAATTCTGCTCTTATAGAAATTCTTTGTCATTCATGTAGGGCCTGAGTACCTTTGGAATCTCTACAGAGCCGTCTTCCTGCTGATTATTTTCAAGAATTGCCCGCATGGCCCGTGAAGTTGCAATAGCAGTGGAATTCAGGGTATGAACAAACTGTTTTGACTCAAAATCATCTTTGTCCCTGACTCTGATATTTAACCTGACCGCCTGATATGTGGTGCAGTTGGAACATGAAACCACTTCACGGTAATCATTTTCACGGGGCATCCAGGCCTCAATATCATATTTCTTTGCTGCAACCGTTCCGATATCACCAGTGCAGATATTCACAACCCGGTATGGGATCTCAAGTTTCTGGAATATCTCCTCAGCATTTTCACGAAGTTCTTCATGTATCGTCCATGAATCATCCGGATGGCAGTATACAAACTGCTCTACCTTATGGAACTGATGGACGCGGAAGAGGCCCTTTGTATCAAGACCATGAGATCCTATCTCCCGTCTGAAACATGGTGAGAGTCCTGCAAGTCTGAGTGGTAGATCCTTCTCTTCAAAAATTTCATCCTGGTACATTGCTGCCATCGGATGCTCACTGGTGGCGATCAGGTATGCATCATCATCCTCAATTTTATACATGACCTTCTCAAAATCATCAAGATCGGTAACTTCCTCGTATGATTTCCGATTAATCATGTAGGGAGGAATGATAGGCGTATACCCTTTTTTTGTTAAAATATCAAGGGAAAATCTCTGAAGAGCGAGATCAAGAAGAACCAGACTTCCTTTCAGAAAATAAAAGCCTGCTCCGGATGTTTTGGTAGCACGTTCAAAATCAGCCCAGTCATTATCTGCAGCAAGTTGTCCGTGGTTTTTAAGTTCGAAGGTGAAAGTCCTGGGAGTGCCATATCTCTTCACCTCGACATTCTGGGTATCATCAGCACCAACCGGTACGCTCTCATGGAGAATATTCGGGATACGCATGAGGTAATACCGTATCTTTTTTGAGATCTCCTCCATCTCAGCTTCATTTTCTTTTATGCGTCCAGGGAGCCCTGCAGCTTCAGCGATCAATGCAGATGCATCTTCTCCGGCTTTTTTTGCACGGTTTATGTCATATGAGATGGAGTTTCGTCTTCGCCGTAATTCATTGGTCTGACCAATAAGTTCACGGTGACGGATATCCTGAACAAGCAGGTCATCTATCCATGCTATCTTCTCCATATCATTTCTTTTCTTTAGATCATCCCTGATGACATCCGGATTTGCCCGGACAAATCGTATATCAAGCATTACAGTACACCTGGTTTCTGGTAATAAGACCCTGTTCTATTTGGATTGCCAGTACCATTGGTCTTCCCCCTACATCACGATGATCACCGGATCTGCTGATGTATGGGAACAGGATACATTCAGCTCTAACGAGATCGAAAATAAAAAAAGTTTCAGGCTGAACTCTTCGGGAGCTCAACCTTGGTCTTGATTACTTCAACGCGACGAACCGGGTGGAGTTCTTTGACTTTTTTAAAGAGTTCCTTTGCAAGATCCCCGTTGATGATATTGTTCACAAAAACACCGAGTTCATTCTCTTTGCCAAAGGTCAGAATATCATTGGTAAGAATTCTTCTTATCTCATGCTGCTGACTCTGGTCTGCACGGGTGAGCGTGAAACAGGTTACTGTTGCACGGACCTTGCAGCCATCTTTGCTGACAAAGTTTACCACACTATCAATCCTTGAGGTACGGCGTTTTACCAGTGATCTGATGAAATCACGCGCAATTTCATGACCAATGAATGAGGTGTATGCTGCATCACCAGCCACATTCGTGATTGCAAATTTCATCTTCACATTCTGTTTGGTATAGTCATTTACCAGTTCTGAGAGCGGTGCCTGCATGACCCGTCCTATAAGTTTAGATGGATCATCTGCCACGGTGTCACCAAGGTATACTTTCCCTACATTGTCAGGGCTGTATACCTTATACCAGGATTTTGCTTTCCATCCGTCGACTCTTCTGCCTGTTGGTTTTTTCGCTGCCATTATTCACACCTTTTTTCATTATGATGCATATGTTCTGACTTCCTGTATAGATGTCAAATAATTCAACCGGTTAGTTTCTCCCGGTATTATTGTGAAACTCCTGATCTGATGTTTGTGAGGATTTTCCACAAACCTCTTCTGCTACGGTGAGATTCATAAGATAATCGTCCATTGAGGCGATGACAGACCGGACCTTGGTACTTGTGATCTTTGTGATTACACAATTCCCCTCAGCATTCGTTTTCATCTCTGACAGGTTATCGACAGATATCGAATCCGCAATACATTGTGCATGGTTATGAGTTGTCCGGATGATTCCCTGAATAATCATGAGATGAAGGCCTCAACAACCTTTGATGAAAATATATCAAGATATTCACAAGCAATGGTCGCTCCTGCCCTGTTCTGATGGCCTCCTCCATATCCTCCGCATTCAAGAGCCAGCTGGTGGACTATCTCTCCTGCATATTTTCCACCTCTGCCGTCTGTTCGTATGGAACAAGAGCAGGTCCCGTCATTTTTTCGCACTGCAATAATTACGGGGGAACTGTCCGGAATATTCCGAAACACGGTGTCGGCAAGGTCACTAATAAGATGTTGATCGCTGCACATGATCGGGGCTTTCTTATCATCCTGTTGACTTGCAAGGAATCGGTTCATCTCCTGAATGAGGGCCAGACGATGTGTTCGTGCTATCTCATAGGCCTTTTCGGTCAGTTTCGATGAGCGAAGACAGAGTGAAACTGCAATGCTTCCATGACCTGCTTTTCCACATGAATCCACGATAAAGGCCATATTGTGCGCATGCTCAATCACTTCCCGTTCCAGCACCCACATATCCCCCCATATTGAATCCAAGGTTTCAGGTCTGCACTTTTCTGCGGCCTGCAGAACAAGGAGTGAGCAGAGAATATCTCCCTGAAGGGTATCATCAATCGTTGATGCTCGAATAATATTGAGTGATTCCTCCTTTGAGCCGGAAATCCCATAGAGAAATGGCTCTGTTGAGAGCTCAATCTGCTCGGCAGGTGTTCTGCCTGGAAGAATAATTCCCCTCTTTTTATTGATGATTCCATTCCCCAGGGCATTAAGGTAAATCTCCTGGTTTTTTCCGGTCAGGGTCTGCCCGTCTCCGATGACCCCAAGGAGTGTCAATCCTGCAAGATCACGGTTATCTCCGAGGGCATTTGCGACCAGATATGCAGTTCCTGCTGCGCAGAGGTCGGTGTCTCCATCGATCCCGTCATGTCTTGGGTTCACATGATGCGGTCCTTCAAAGAAAGGGAGGTGATGATCAATGACCATCGTCTCTTCAGGTAATCCTGCAAGACCTGCACCAAGATCACAAAGAAGCAATGGCCTGGTCTTTGGGATAGTTTCTTCAGACAACCGGTGAGTTATCCGAAGTCTGAACGGAATGCCTGCCCGGTACAGGGCCATCGCCATGATCGATCCTGCTGCTATCCCGTCTGCATCATGATGACAGAGTATTTCAACAGAACTCTGTCTGGATAATTCATATGCAAGGTCTTTTGCAGCAGTTTCTATGGACATTTCAACCGTAGGGTTATTTGGACAGGAGAATTTCTGCAGTTTCCGGTTTGTAAACCCAGTCTTTTGGAAGCTTTTTGCTGTTTACATAGTATTTGACCAGTCTGCGGACTTTTGATTCAGTCAGCATGAGCTGGCGTTTATTATGAATGTCCCGCTTGTTTTCTGCGAGATGCTTGCGCATTCCAAGGGCTTTCTCTATCAGATTACGGAGGTCCTCAGGGATTTCTGATGCAAGGTCGTTGTCACGAAGGATCTGGGTGATCTTCTTTCCGGTTGCGAGCTTAATACTGGGGACACCATATTTGTCTCTCATTATAAGCCCAATCTCGGCTGTTGAGCTTCCTTGTCTGCGCAGGTCTATTATCTGCTTGATGATGGCTTCCTTGTCCGTGTTAGACCATTCCGGAGCCTGTGTCCGGTACGGTCTGACTGAACGTGAAATACCTCTTCTACGGGCATGCATTCGTGCCATTTCTAAATCCTCCTGTAAACAGAGCAAAATCCTGAGAGAGAAAAGAGTCAGATACGACTAATCTGCTAACTCTCTGCAATCCCAAAGCCCAGAACGGGCAGTGATGAAAATCACGTCGGACTTGCGTCTGCCAGCACTATAAAAAGTGCGGTATAATGTACTTCGTGGCAGGTGATAAGGATACCCGTCAGGAGCCCCATTGATTTATAAGATTGATAAGTGTACGGCACCCCTCCAGTTCAAGAGCAAGGACCTCATCCCTGGTCATTCCCATTGATGTCTCACCGTCAGCAGTGAGCATATCTGGTCCACGAATGACAGTTCTTGGCCTTCCATCTGCAGAGAGCACTTTTTCTGCTTCAGCTATATGAATAAAAGATCTCCCTGGTACAATTACCGTATCTGGCAGGGTGGAGAGATCCAATTCCTGAATATCTTCTATGGTAATGAGATCCGCGATCTCTTTTTTCACCATGAAGATGAGATTCTCACCTCCTCTGGATCTGAGGATCTGATCCAAAAAAGGACCTGCTATTGCACCGGTAATGACTCCGGCACACTTTGAAATCATTGGAAGGGTTTGAAGAGGATCTGGTTCATGGACCAGAATGAATGGAGAACCAAGATCTGGGTCATACAGGGGCGTTCCAGAGATCCTTATACTGGTAATCTTTTGTATTTCCTTCACCATATCGGCAAATTCAAGAGGGGTGTGGATTCGTTGTCCTGGAATGATGGGTGCATTCTGTAGGATGAGGCCCTGCTCTGGAGTGTTTGCAAAGCGCATCAGAATTGCGCCTTTCACTCCAGCCCTCTCCAGCCATCTGATGGTATCAATCAGAACCTTGCCATCATTCACTCCAGGCAGAATTACCAGCGCGGCATATACCTCAATTTTTTGTGCAAGCCTATGGAGCGTTTCAAGCGAAGCTTCAGGTGTTGGATCTTTCATATATTTCCGGCGAAGTTCAGGGTCATGGGCAAATACTGTAAAAGAGATCTCCTGAAGGCCGTTCTCTATTAAGAATTCTGCAATATCCGGATTATCAAAGCCCTTCCCGCTGGTATATCCGATGTGGATGGGCGCTTCAAGAGAGGATAAAAGTTCCATCAAATCAGCAAATTGGGGGTAACAACTGGGATCTCCACCACCAGAGATCGTAATCCTTGTCAGGTCACCGGTAAGCATCTGCAGGTCTGCAAGTACTTTTCCCGCTACTTCCTGTAATGGGATAAAGCCCGAATATTTCTCCTGGACACTCCGTGAACAATAATCACAGCCTTTTGTGAAAGGAAGACAGTATTTGCATCCAAATGCAGGGAGATCCCGTGCGTGTTTGAAATAACAGTATGCACAAAACCCTCGGCAGTCTATCCCAGGTCTGCCTCCTATGTCCACGGTCAGCTGTACCATTCATGATTGGTCTGTATCAGAGCAGGAAAAAGAAACCGATCAAACATCACATTTAAGTGCTGAGAGGTAGAAGTTGTTCCCGCGCCTCAGTGGCTTAGCTGGCAGAGCGGTTGACTTGTAATCAACAGGTCCCGAGTTCAAATCTCGGCTGAGGCTTAAGAAAACTATTTCTAAAGCCCCACTCAAAATCCGGGCAATATGACCTTCTTTTTTCTTCAGGATTTCCGTGAATAAAAAGTTCTGATATTGTCGTTGATTCTTGAAAAGCAGGGAAAATAGCGCCCTTATATCAGGCCGCTATTGCTCTTATTTTATCAAGTCATAGTTTCTTATCAACCGAGATAAGAAAAGGTTTTCTCGTTAATCTATGGGAAGGGTTTTTCTCAAAGCATATTCATAAGTGCTTCATATTGGGCACGGTGCATCTTTTTCATCCTTCCCTGATGTATTTCTGAAAACCTTCCCTTCCCCATCTTCTCATAACTCATCCCAGCTTTCTGCAGATGTCCCACGCGGGCAACCAGATGAGATCGTATTTCATCCGTCACCATGATCCATTCTCCCTGGGCGTTCGTTATCGGTCCATTAGGAGTGCTGGTCTCTTCGACTGTTTCGGATGCCCTCGTGTTCTCTTCATCCTGGATGATATTCTTTGGTTGATCCGGGGCCTTGTAATCTTCGGGATCTGATCTGGGAGCAGATGCATCAGGGCGTGTCATGGATTGAGAGTATTCCAGGAGCGGATGTACCTTTTGAGAAATTTGAACCTTGAGTCAGTCTGGGTTTCCAGCACCTGGAGTCTCCGGTCTATACTATTCATATAATCCCTGTCCAGTTTCATTTCTGTTTCAAGGGGGATTATCCGCTTTGTGTGGTCTGTTAACCTGTCGTTAACGCCATCAGTAATAGGCGCTGACGGAGTGTTAACTAATTTGTTAACGGCTGAAAAAGATAATTTTCAAATTGGTCTGAATATGGAAAAAGATTCTTCTTTATTGTTATGATAAATCCAAGTAGATAGGGCATTTTTTATTCTTTGAACTCGAATATTAATATGGGGTGAAAATATAGAAAAAAATGTCCGATACTTCGATGAAATTAATATATTAAGGGCTTTTGCTATTCTAGCCGTTATTAGTATTCATGTATCTGCATATTTCACACGGATGAATGCCATAAATTTCCTAGGCATTGTATACATGGCGATTGACTGTTTTTCTCACTTTGCAGTTCCCCTCTTTATTTTAATCTCTGGCTTTGTATTATACAACAAATACTCCGGAAAAATTGAGATAAAAAAATTTTATGAAAGAAGGTTGATGTCTGTCCTCCCACAATATCTCATTTTCTCAACATTTTACATAGGAACAACATACATCGGGTCAATTATACTGGCAAAATCACTCAACCTTGACATCCCCAAGATCGTGTATTTTTACGTAACTGGTGGATCTGAGTATCATCTCTGGTTTTTTATCCTGATTATCCAACTATACATTCTGTATCCTGCATTAATTGGAATATACAATTTCTGTCATTCTCGAGGTAAATCGGCTGAACTCCTCTTATTGGTCTTTCTTATGGGAGTTATTTATAATGTGTATCCAATGCCCGATGTGTTTATTCTAGGAAAATCAACTCGAATCCTTGAAACTCTCACAAAATTCATTCCATATCTCTTCTATTTTATACTTGGAATAATAATCCGGAACAGATATGAGGAGTTGCTACGAAAATCAATATCTAAAAAATCAATATATTGCATTTCAGTCCTCATTTTCTGCTATACATTTTGTGGTATCTTCTTTTATGCAGAAAATTATTTTAATATTGATATTTCAAAAATTCTACCAATTATTGGAGATTACTCGAAATGGGTTAGTGCGACAATATCTCCATTATATTATGTGTCTATCTTTGCCCTTTTCTTTTACATCTCTCTGCATATTGTAAATCAGAAAGGAATGTTTTTCGATTTGTTGAAAAAAATTGGTAATTACTCCTTTGGCATCTACTTAATTCATGTATTCATAATGACTGTACTCTTACAGGTATTTCCACGATTTGGGTTAGATTGGAATAATTGGCTATTCTATCCTCTAATTTTTTGTTTAACACTCACATTTAGTATTATCTCTGTAGATGTTATTAAGAGACTTCCCTATAGTAAATATATTATAGGTAGTACTAGGTAGAGATCAGAATAGCATAATTATGTCGTGACTAAAAAATCAACATCGAACCTTTTCGGGCATTTAACCCTTCCACTTTTCTTAACGAACCAGATTGTTTATGTTATGTTTAAATTCCGTTTTATTCAAGGGGGGATAATATAAAACCCCGCTGAAATCAATTCACTTCCTAACCCGTTCAACCGGTTTGTATCGCTTCACGGTGCTCCGTGCCATGCTCAGATCACGGGCTGCCTGAGCAACTGAGCAGCCGGGATGCTCACCATAATATATCCTGATCTGTTCTGCTCTGGTGCTGTGACTGGATGGACTGTCACATGGTTCAGTTACCCTGTCACCTGAGCATATTCCTTGTTCAGTGATCTGCACACCTGACAGCTCACCGGTCATCAGGTCTGATTTGATGGTCATCATCAACAACTCAATACTAACACAGAGTGCAACCGGGGGGACCGCATGTGCAGCCTGACTTGTAAGACCCTCTGGAGAGTGCAAAACATTGAATGCAGTACTCAAGGCAGTAAATGAGATCAGAACACTCCATCCAATCACCGGTGATTCATCCCGAAGAGAGGACCGTAGGATCATCAGGCTGCCTGCAATAAGGAGAGCATCAATACATACCGGCCATAACCAGGACAACCATGGGCTGATACCTGCTTCGAGAGCTGCAGACTGTAAGTTAAAGAATGATAATCCAAACGCAGAGATGGCAATGATGAGAACAGCAATACCGGTCAGATCCGGTATGGTCTGTTCAAGTCGATGAATCGGGATCATTGCTCTCCCTTTTCATACAGCTCCTGAAACTTGAGTTGGTAAAATAAAAAACTGGCGCACGATTTTTCACTCGAAAAAGATCTATTTCCCTTCCAAAATATAATGATCGACAATGGTTGAGTAGCCAATGATACTAAAGCCCTCTCCCATGGTGAAAAATTTTTCAAAGTTTTCCAAAAAATATGGAATTGATCGATACCTTACGGTACATAATGTAGAAATTGTGAGTATAATGAACTAAATACTCAAATCCGAACGAGTTTCAATCAAATTGGTTATCCAATTAGCCGTTTTTTCGGCCTTTCGTTTTAAGCACTTTCTCATCTTTCCTATCCATGACCCAGTTCTCATTTTATTGACGTAATTAATCGAATCAGCAAGTTCTTCTGTTGAGAGTTTCCTTAATGGGTTTTTATGTCGAATGATTGAAATTACCTGATTTAATGACACAAATATCGACTTTTTAGAGAAATACTGCTGAATCTTCAAAATAAATAGCATAGCAATTGCTGACAATGCAATGTGATGATACCATGCCTTCCAATTTCTTCCTCTAAAACTGTCAAGGTCACATAATCCCTTAGCATCTTCAAAATTTCTTTCAATCCAATATCTTTTTGCCTGATTTTTCACGATATCTGCCAAATTTTCATTTAAAAAATTTGTAAATGCAAATCGTATCATATCCTCATCAGGGTCACGAATCATAATCATCCTGATGGGTAAATCTACAGGTAGTCCATTTTTTCGTCTCCAAACTATCAAATCAGCACATTGAACAGTTTTCAATCCTCGGTTAGTTAACCGGATGTCTACTGAATCCCAGTTTTTTTTGAATTTCTGCCAGCCATCTGACGTCAACTGGGGATGTGTTGCGAACTTTGGGTTTTGTAGGATACCTGCCTCTCTTACCTTGTCGTTCAGGGATTACCAGTTCTGGCTTGGTTATGTAAACATAAGTATCGCTCGGGATGTCACAGATAAACGAAACACCGCGATTATATAACCCGGAAATGAATTTGGAATCGTTTCCATACAATCCATCCACTTGAATAAATTGAAATGGGATTTCTTCTGAAATGAATGAATCTAACATTTCAAGTGCTAATTCAGGTTTTGTTTTATGTTCCATCCGTTCAAGTGGGACTCCTGCTTTCAAACTCTTCTCATGATTGTTTAGCCATGATTCTGTTAGAAAGAGCCGATAGTCAATCAAAGCAGAGACATAATCCAAACAATACGAAGCAAATACTCCAACCTGTGAAAGGCAGGTATGGCCGAGAGTTCCAAGATACTGATTAGATGTACCAACCGAGTGCGGTCCATACTTTTGTTGGCCGGATTCATCAAAAATTATCGAACCACCTGGTCCAAGAAGTTTAATGACATTGAATCGGGTTAATCTCATTACATCCGTTGAATCCCAAGGTGAGGAGGAGATAAAGTGACTTAAATCACGACAGGTGCCACATCCAGGAACATTTTCTGCTATTTTGCTCATGTTTGATCCTCGAGGAAGGGTAATCAACCCAGAAATGTAACATGCCGCATGGTGTAAAACACTTTTTGTGCGATTAGTAAATAATGGACCATAGCCATTATTTTCTAGATAATCGCGAGGATTGGCGTTACAATTTTCAATTTCCTTTGCAGTCAAAGGGTTCTTTTTGTGTAAAAAATCAACACAACGAATTATATGTGCTATTTAATTATTTCGATCAATCGGTTTGATCTGATCTAATTTTACCAACTCAAGTGCGACAAGAAGCAGTAAATCGGATTGCTAACCCGGTTTAAAACCGGAAACGCCACCCAATCCATTCTGGGCGTCCCTACCTGCACGTGCGTGTTTAGCAATGAACAGGTGCGAAGCTGCAGGAACAAAGTGGTGATTCCCATAGTCTCATTGGGATAAGCTGCCAGGGAAAGGTATCATGGACAAACAAACGTTGAACCGCTGCAGGATCGTTAAAAAAAGCAGGAGGAAAGAGATTTGCCCCTGACCTCATTGAGGGAGAAAAACGGTATCAGTAGCTTTGATTATGCTGATACGAATGGACGTAGCTGATTCCGGTCTATGGGCGGGTCCTAAAATACCACAATTATCCGACTTATTGAACTTGGAAAACCCAATACGCTCCTAAAAAAAAAATATTTTTTTAGGTAAGAACCTTGTGAAAGGTACCAGATGCCTAGTGGGAGTAGGAGGCTGCAAAAAGCGAATGCCCGGCTGTAATGGCTGTGGATAGGGGTTCAAACTTTGCCCCAACCTGAAAGGGTGCCGACGTGCAGCTGGTTTTTCACGGCGGACAGGATGATTTCAATGAACGGGAAAAGTTCAACTACGCATAAAAGCGAGGACATCTCGGACAGAAAACTTGCAAAACAATGGAAGAAATTTCCATTTGCAAAAGCAAGGGATTATGTAAAGCGACTTCAGACACGTATCGCAAAAGCAGTGAAGAACGGCCAGTATCGACTTGCAAGACGACTCCAGTACCTGCTCACACATTCATACTATGCCAAAGTGTTAGCAGTACGACGAGTAACCAAAAACAGAGGAAGAAAAAGTGTAGGAGTAGATGGGGTAAAATGGACCACCCCTGAACAGAAAATGAAAGCAGCCCTAACTCTTTCGGATAAGGGCTATCGGGCAAAACCTCTCCGGAGAATCTACATCCCAAAACCGCAATCGAGTAAAATGCGACCTCTTTCGATTCCAACCATGTATGACCGTGCTATGCAAGCTTTGTATGCAATGGCTCTTATGCCTTGGGCTGAGACAACTGCAGACAAGACATCATTCGGATTCTGAATGAAGCGAAATGCACAGTATGCTGCTTCATACATTTTTCAGTGCTTAAGTAGGAAGACTTCAGGTCAATGGATATTAGAAGGTGACATAAAAGGATGTTTCGATAATTTCGCACACCAATGGATGCTTGACAATATACCTCTTGACCAAAGAATTCTTAACCAATTCCTGAAAGCCGGGTTTATCTATGATGGAATACTCTACCGTAACGAGTCAGGTACACCCCAAGGCGGGCTAATTTCCCCCCTATTGGCTAACATGGCTCTTGACGGTATGGAAAGAATGTTGAAAGAACACTTTCCCAGAAAGAAGGTTCATCTCATCCGGTTTGCAGATGATTTTCTCGTAACGGCAGACTCACAGGAAACGGCACTCCAGTGCAAGGAACTCATCACTGAATTTCTTCATGAACGAGGTCTTGAACTCTCTGAGGAAAAGACCAGAATCGTTCATATCAACGAGGGGTTCGATTTCCTGGGCTGGAATTTCAGAAAATTCAAAGGCAAATTCCTGATACGACCCTCTAAGAAAGCTATTGCTGCAATCATAGATAAAGTGAGGACCATTATTAAGGCGGCAAAGGCATGGAAACAGGAAGACCTAATCAAAGCCCTCAATCCTGTCATTAAGGGATGGGCAATGTACCATCGGACGGTTTCTGCAAGTATGACCTCTGGGAAACTTGACTGGATTGTCCGAAATATGTTGTGGAAATGGGCAAAACGCCGTCATAATAATAAAGGGAAGATATGGATTGCCAAAAAATACTGGCACCAAACATTCTCCAGAAAACAGGTCTTTAAAACCTCAACTCTTACTCTCGAAAATTTCTCCAACACCAAAATTGAATACCGGAAATTCATTAAACTGGATGCAAATCCGTTTATTGATACCGAGTATTTCGAAAGCAGGCCAGGAGTTTTCCTCTCAAAGCAAAGATCGATACGGATGTTCCTTCATTACGCCCATAAAAGCGGGTAGTGAAAAACTTGAGCGGATTGCGGTGAAAATCGCACGATCCGTTCTTGGAAGGCGGGGTTAGGGTAACCTAACCTGGCTATTCGACGTTTCAAGTACGGATTTCCATTCTAATGAGGGAAAAAACAATCTCTCTTTGAAACAGAGTAATTGGTATAACAATATGAAACCTGAAGTGCAGGAATGGCTCCGTCAGGCTGAGTATGATTATGAAGATGCTGAATATCTCATCCCAGGAGAGAGATTTCCTAAAGCGGTATTCTGTTGCCACTTAACAGTGGAAAAAGGATTGAAAGCCCTGTATCTTCATCATTTCAATAATCAACCTCCCCGGACCCATAACCTGGATTTTCTCATTCAGGCAATTCCCGGTGGAGTCCCTGAGAGATTCGAAGACTTAATGGATCTCCTTGAAGATATAAGTGTAAAAGTCAGGTATCCGCCGGTACTTGATCTCCTTCTTCATGAGATCACTGCTGATGTTGCGAAGAAAATTTTCGAGGACACAGGAGAGTTTCTCACATGGATACGCGAATCAAATCTCTAATAGATGATCTCTTGACAGAAATAAGAAAGCTGGGAATAGATACCTCTACCCTGGTACTTTTTGGTTCGCAATCAGATGGAACCGCATCAGATGGGAGCGATGTAGATATTGCACTTATTTCTCCATCGTTTCAAAATCTAACTTCTTTACAGCGAAGGAAGCGAATTAAACCCGCCTTATACAGAATCATAGAAAGATATCAGGTTCCCGTCGATCTGATTTTACTCACCCCTGAAGAATATGATAAAGAAACCTCTATTCGGATGTCTTTCATACGGAATGGCGTGAGTATTCCTGTTCCTGCTTAATCAGGGATTCATATTTTTCGCTACTTCCTGGAACCCTCATCAGATGAATGACTGATCAGAACAGAGTCAAAATTTTAAAGCAACCTCTGATGACTGGGAGGATATCGGTGTGCTGGACTGGATCATGCTGTGTCGGCCCATTACAAAAATGTCTATTATCTATGATTAGCCATTTGCATATAGCGAATTTTCAAGGGTAAAATGATGCGGCACCCCCTGGAACAAAAGATCTGAAAAAGTACCTTGCTGGTGTGATATTTGCGCGAAAAGTGAACTTTTTGTCCAGGATCACGGCTGAGGCTTCAGGCCGAGGAGGCCTCAAGCTTAAGGAAAATATCTTGCGTAATGAAGTAGGATTTTTTCATCCTGGTCTCCCCTCATCCTACGCTATCTGACTCTTTTCATTCAATCAAAATCACAAGCGGAGTGGAATCACTCACCAAAGCTCTTTCATCCGGACAGATTACCGCGGATGATGCCCAGCTAATTAGGATGATCATATCCCGGTGCTCAAATGTGGATGATGTCAAGTTCAAACGACAGCTGTAACTCACGTACACCATGGTAAACTGACGAAGGTTCATTCCTCTATTCAGGGACCTGACCATTTATGATCTGTATGAAGCGGTCAAGCAAATCAAGAACGGGACCAACGTTGACAGGGAAAATAGTTCAGTATCAAAAAGGGCCATAATGATCCGATGCTCCCCGACTCAGTATATATAATTGTTCGGCCCCTTTCGGACGTATCATCTCACCCGGATTGGTATCTTTGGCTCCGTAATCCGAGACGAAGCCGGGCCAGTAAGTGACATTGACATTCTGGTTGATTTCAGCGATGATGCCAGCCTCCTCGATCACTCAGGACTGAAGATATATCTAGAGAAAATATTCGGAGAACCTGTAGATGTCGTTCATGAGCGTGCAATCCGAGCAGAACTCAGAACTCCTATCCTATCAGATGTGGTGTATATTTGAGATTTCCTCTTCTTTACCTTCAGGACATCCCTGATGCCTGCACCAGAATAGACCGGTTCATCGGATCTCTGTCACTGATGATTTTGCTGATGATGACAAGACCCTGAGTGCAGTTCGAGATCAGATCAAGATCATTGGTGAGGCAATAAACAGATTCCTGATCTGATGAAGCAAAGATATCTGGATATTCCCTGGGTGTACCATTGCTCAGGAACAAGTCCAGAGGAATCAGAATCGTTGTTCACTGGTTTTGAATCAGTCCTGGTAACCGCGAAGGAGATAGGTTTGAGAGGCGGTTTGCCTCTTTTTCCTTCACTAGAGATTCCAATTCTTCCCTGATGATGGCCCAGATGTCTGATTAAACTGATTCAGTGTGTTAATTGTATAGATTGGTTAGTGAACCCTACTTTCTATCTAGAATATCATCATGCCGGATGGGGCAGTGGTATGGGAATGACCTGATAGAAAGAATCAACGCGCTCATATATTGATTTCTCTTGCGCTAACCAATTCTGGAAAACTTTCTACGAGTTTAAGGTCTCTTCACAATATATTAAATACTTTCTCAGACTACATAAAAAAGGAGTTTTATTTGAGTATTTTTAGCAAAATGGTTCTGATTATCGATTTTTGTATGTTGACCTGCTCTGTGATTCAACTTTCATTCACAGAACGGATCACAAGAATATAAAATATACCAGACAACTAAGTAATGATACTTCGGAGTTACTCTCGGAGTATTCCATATCTTCATACGACAGGATAGATAGCCAGTTGTGTGGGTATGGGTTGTATTCATTCGGAGGACATGTAATGAACGCACGATTTGCAGTTGTCATGATGGTGCTTGTTGCACTTGCAATCATGGCATTCCCCGCTACTGCAGCAATTAACAAGATCCCCGCCGGAGGAGAGATCTTCCTTGGTGAGAAGGGACTTGATGTCTCTGCAGCAACCGGTGGTGCCAGCCAGATTGCATGGTGGCAGCCAGGTACCAACACTGAGACTGAGCAGCCTGCAGATATCCAGCAGGTCACCAACGCACAGTCATTTTATGTTTCTCCTGATATCTTCGTCGGAAAGACCGGCAACTGGTATCAGTGGAACGGCAGCGTAAAAGGCCCGCTCGCATTTAACATCAAGGAACCATCCCTCAACCTCAAGGTCTGGGACGGAACTGTAAATGAAGATGTGACCGGCAAGGCAATTCCAGTAGGCAACTACGGGAACTTTGTCGTTGAGACCAACATGCAGAGCATCATCACCCGTCCAGGGTACCAGCCTGCAGATGCACCTTTCAAGATCAAAGTAAAGAGTGCAGATGGTGGTGTCTACACCAACCTTGTTGGAAACAACGGTAAGGAAATCTCGCTGACGAATCTTGCTGTCAACCAGCAGCTCTGGTACTGGGTATCCCCAGACGAGAAGCACACTGAGCCGGCATCCAACGATGGATGGAACACTGCAGCCGAGGACAAGTATGGCAACCGCATGTACAAGGCAGGTACCTACACAGTCTGGGCAGAGTGTAACGCCAACAAAATGAAGGATCAGTACAAGGCACCAGACGGTTCAGACTACACCGGAAAGACCATCTCTGCAGTAAAGAGTGTTCAGATCGCCACCGACCAGGTGAAGATCGAAGCCAACAAGGACACAGTAGTCCGTGGCAACCCATTCTCCGTCACCATCACTGGTGTCCCGAACGCTGAGTACTACGTCTGGGCAAAGGGAACCGGCTCAATGACCGGCCAGCCTGATGACCAGCCACCGATGATCCTCGACACACAGGTTGATGTCAAGCAGGACGCAGCGGCAGGACCATACGAGATCGGTAAGTACCAGTATGAGGGAGGAGCAGGGAAGAGCATCAAGCAGGATGTCCCCGATGATCCCGAATTCCATGGAACCAAGTTCTACGCACTTGTAAAACTCAACTCCAGTGGAACCAGAACCGTTGAGTGGAAGACCTCCAAGGACACCAAGGACAAGAAGTACACTATCCGTGTAGAACGCAAATCCGGAAGCCAGTACAAGTCTGATGAAGTCGATGTCAAGGTAGAGAAGGGCGATGTTACCATCGTTGCATCTGGAGACCAGAGCTACTACCTTGGTGAGGAAGTCAAACTCTCCGGTACCAACTCCGAGACTGACGTTACCTATCTGTTCATCACCGGTCCAAACCTCCCGAGCGCAGGTGGTATGCTGAAATCCCCGCGTAAGGAAGTCAACAACGACCAGCCGGCATCCTTTGACCAGGCTGACGTTCAGGATGACGATACCTACGAGTTCAAGTGGCAGACCGCCAACCTTGAGATGGATGCAGGTACCTACACCGTTTACGCAGTCAGCGCTCCGCGCGACAAGAATCACCTCAGTGACGCACAGTACGACACTGTCTCACTTGTGATCAAGAAGCCGTACATCCAGGCAACCGCTTCAGCAAGTGTTGTTGCAAAGGGTGACAAGATGTACATCCGTGGTACTGCAGAAGGCGACCCGTCCAAGGGTGTCGCAATCTGGATCCTTGGTAAGAACAAAGTTCTCTACGCAACTGAATCCGTGAACGATGACATGTCATTCGAGCACGAGATCAAGAGTGCAGAAACTGCATCTCTCTATGCAGGACAGTACTTCGTTGTTATCCAGCACCCAATGTACAACAATGAGTTCGATGTCTACCCAGACAACCCACTCGAACCACAGAAGATCCTCGGTGCTTACCCGACCCGTGACTCTGAAGTCTTCAGAATCGGCGGTGCAGGTGCACTTCAGGGAACTGACGCAGCAGAGGCACTTGTAAGAGCAATTGACTCAGCTATGGTAGATGATATCTACACCAAGATGCAGTTCCTCGTTGAGGAGCCAAAGGTCTCCATCAATCCGATTGGAGAACAGGCTGTAGGTTCCAAGTTTGAGATCACTGGTACCACCAACCTCATGTATGACGACAACGATCTGCTGGTCGAGGTCACTTCATCCTCATTCAAGCCGACCGACAAGTCACAGAGTGGTGAGTTCAACGGTGCAACCGGAACTATCAAGGTTCAGCAGGGCACCGATGGTCTGAACAAGTGGAGTTTCACTGTCGATGCAAGCACCTTCAAGCCGGATGAGTACATCGTCCGTGTCTCTGGTGTTACCACCGATGTTGTCGAGACTGCTCTCTTCAACGTTGTTGAGGCTGGCGCAGCACCGGTCGCCCCGGTTGTTGCACCAACTGAAGCACCCGTTGTTGAAGTAACTGCAGAGGCGCCAGCTGTTGAAGAACCAGTTGCAGAGGAAACCAACGCAACTGAAACCAACACAACTGAAGAAGCACCTGTTGCAGAAGAACCAGTCAACAAGACTGCGTAAATTAAATCAGGTTTAACATCTGATTTCCCTGGAAACCCGGGGTTTCTTTTTTTTTATAAAATTCTTCCGGAATATTTCAGATTATTTTCCGAATTGACCATTTCTCTACCAAAATCATCAAAAGGGATCCTAACGATACGTAAGAACCAATGAATTATCGTTTTGCAGATCGGATGAGAAAAACTCCCCGTTCGTTTATTCGCGAAACACTAAAAGTTACAGAACATCCTGATATCATCTCATTTGCAGGCGGTCTTCCGAATCCATCAGTTTTCCCCGTCCAGGAACTTGCGAAGACAGCTGAGGAGGTAATCAGGGAAGATGGCCCGGCGGCTCTTCAGTATGCAACAACTGAGGGATTTCTGCCATTACGAAACTGGATTGCAGAAAGGTATGCTCACAGGTATGGGATTTCGGTTACGCCAGATGAGATCCTTATTACCCACGGTTCCCAGCAATGTCTTGATTTAATTGGTAAGATATTCATTGATAAAGGCACTCATATCGGGATTGAACGGCCCGGGTATCTCGGAGCAATTCAGGCATTTTCTCTGTATGAACCTGCATTTGTACCGATCTCATTAGAAATGGATGGCCCCGCTCTTGATGATCTTCAGAATTTTCTGCAGATAAAGAATTGCGGGTTTTTTTATGGGGTTCCAAATTCCCAGAATCCCTCAGGAATCACCTGGTCGGATGAAAAACGCAGGGCAGTGGCAGATTCTCTCCATGATAATAAAGGGATTTTCATCGAGGATGATGCATATGGGGAGATCAGATTCCGGGGCGATATCCCGCGTCCGGTGAAGACAATGGTTCCTGATCAGGTCGTCATGAATGGCTCTTTTTCGAAGATTATTACCCCCGGAATGAGGATGGGGTGGATCTGTGCTCCAAAGCCTATAATGGATCAACTTGTTACGGCAAAGCAGGGCACTGATCTCCATTCAAGCATCCTTGCCCAGCGGATTATATACCGATATCTTTCAGAATATCCCATTGATGCCTACATCAAAAGGATTTCAGATACCTATAAATGCCAATGCGACTCTATGGTCCGCTCTATTCAAGAACATTTTCCTGAATCAGTTTCATATACCATTCCTGAAGGGGGGATGTTTCTCTGGGTGACCCTTCCGGAGAATATATCCTCAATGGAAGTATTTGCGAGAGCATTAAAGGAGAAAGTTGCGGTGTTACCTGGTATTCCTTTCTATACAGATGGAGGCGGGTTTAATACGTTACGTCTCAACTTTACAAACTCATCACATGAAAAAATTGAGGACGGGATTATTCGATTAAGCAGGGTACTGAATAGGTTACTTGAAAAATCCGAAAGATAAATTCAATTTATTCGGATTTTTATGCAACGATAACCCAATTTTTGTATAAGTAATTCTTAATTATTTATGTAAGATTCTTCATGAACTAGTTATTGACTACGGAATTCTTTTTTGAACTTATCACTGCTGTAAGTCCGCTTTGTGGAGGTATTGTCTTTTCCGGACCTATTGTATAAGTTGATATAACCATTGGTTCCGGTTTCTCAACGATTATTGAAAAAATTTTATCAAAAATTATGTTATTTTCAACATCGCTAAAAACCACTGATAACTCTTTATTCTTTGTTGCCTGGAAGGTATATGATAGATTCTGAGCTCCTCCCTTAGATACATGTTTGTCTGAAAGAGTTCTCCCTTTCTCCTGTATTGACATCTCTCCTGGAATATTTGTGTTATTACACACGATCTCAAATTTAATTATCTCTCCAGATTGAACCAGTATATTATTGTCTTTATTCTTATTTGAATCAAAAATGAGAGTTCTTCCAGATAATATCTGAATATTTATATTTACAGAAGGCTCCTCCTGACCAGATTTATCAGATTTAGCAATGTGAGAATTGTCTGTTATAATCATTTGAATTGGTTTTGGAGTAGAAACCGGCGATGGTTCAGGGATGGAGTTTGGGTTTTGGTTATAAGAATATGGGATGTAACCCTTGCAAGGGCATGAACATTTTTTTCTCCCCTTGACTATTACTTCTTCACAGCCATCATACATGCAGTAAGGATCATAGTCACTCGGGTTACAGATACAGGATTCATAATCTGGATTAAATTCACATGAACGACCTGGTGGGCAGCACGCAGTAGTACCTGAATATGAAGAATATTTCTGAGTCTCAATTTTTTCGTTATAATTATCCGATATATTCTTTGAAAAAGTGGAGGCTTTTAATGAATCAGGGGTATCAGCTGGAGATGTGCTGATAATAATACAGAGGATAAGCACGTTCACAATAATGAGAAAACATTTTATATTCATAAAGATTGATGGTTCCGAGATCTCTTATTCATGATGGTTCCCTAATAAGACAGGTATTATATAGTAAACCGCCATCCACAATGATAGGTTCGGATCATGGTATCAGGTGGACATGCGATACATTCAACATTTATCTTCGGGTCAATGGTACGAGCAAATATCTTGTAATCAATCAGACCAATTCTCTTGCAAGGAAATAACGGGAGGCCTTTTCTGTCACGTGCCGCCTGGGTTCTGCATGAGTTCATAAATAACTCCAGAACTCCTGGGACAGGTTTTCGTATTTCATAGGTGTTCAGGAGGGAGAAGAGCCGATGGTGCAGGGCAGTTTCCAATACCTCCAGTCCGCCACCGGAAGGAAGGGCTAGACGGGTCATGATTCGATCCGCTTCTATCCTCGAGAACTCTTTCCAGACAGCAGCATCACACTCAAGAGCGATATCAAGCCCAAACCGTTTTTCAATCTCTAAAAACCATAGTCCGTCGATTGCAAGCCAGTTCTTTGCCGCATCAATCAGTTCTTTTTTCAATTCTATAGAATTATCAGTCATACAATGAGTCTCCGTTCAAAGAGCCGGATAGCCAGCACTGAAAAGACTATGGTTCCGAGGACTATCCATGTGATGTTCAAAGCCCATAATGGGTCAGTGCTTTCGGTAAGAAGTCCCCTAATCAGACTGACCACATGGGTAAGTGGCAGGAATATGAGGGCCAGAATCTGAACAATCCAGGGGAGGAGGTGCAGAGGAAAAAACGTCCCTGAAAAGAGAAACATCGGTGCGATGAAGAGAGTAGCCGGGTATGAAATGGTATCTATTGAGGGTGAAACCGCAGAAAAACATGCGGCAATACCGGAGAATAACAAACCTGCAACGAATGAGAGGGGGAGTGCAAGGAGTAACCCGACTGGAGAGGCTAGTCCCAGCAGAAGGAGAATGATGCTGATTGACAGAGCAGAGATCAAACCCCTGGTTGCTCCCCAGAATATCTCTCCCAGGATAACTTCATGAATGGTGATCGGTGTTGCAAGCAGTGCATCAAATGTCTTCTGATAATACATGCGAACATATGTCCCATACGCACATTCAAAGAAGGATGCATTCATCACGGATGCTGCAAGGATTGCCGGTGCAATAAATCTGACATATGGGAGCCCCTCAATATCGGTGATATATGCTCCGATTCCAAACCCGATCGCCCCAAGGTACAAAAGAGGTTCGATGAACGGAGGAAGAAGGTTGACACGAATATTTTTACGAAATACCAGAGCATTCCGAAGCCAGACATGGTATGCACCAATAAAAAGGATCCTGAATTTTTTACCCGTCTTCCTCCTCATTCACGAATCCTCCTTCCGGTCAGCATTAAGAATACATCTTCGAGTGATCCTGGCCGGGTGATAACCCGTATTCCCTGGAATTTGTCCATCAATATGTTAGCCAGTTCACGAGGTTTATCGGTTCGTATCTGTATCGTCTCTCCGCCAATCTCAAACGAGATATTCATCAAATTCAGATACCTGCTAACCTCATCAGTATTGTCTGTCTCGACAATATCCATACCGATATAGGCTCTGACCAGTTCATCCGGAGATCCTTCAACCAGAATATTCCCATGATCCATGATCACCAGCCGGTCACAGAGACGGGCTGCCTCATCAAGATAGTGTGTCGTCAGAACGATGGTGTGCCCTTCCGCACGTAATTTCAGAAGTTTCTCCCAGATGTGATGGCGGGCCTGTGGATCCAGGCCGATGGTCGGCTCGTCAAGGATGAGAAGATCCGGATTGTTCATGAGAGATCGTGCAAGGAGCAGTCTTCTTTTCATCCCTCCAGAGAGTTTCTCGATTATAGTGTCCATTTTAGCCTCAAGTTCAAAAAATTCAAGAAGGCTTAGAGCACGTTTTTCAGCATCGGACTTTGGGATATCAAAGAATCTTGCATACATCACGAGGTTGTCAAAAACTGACAGGTCGGGATCGAGATTTGTCTCCTGTGGGACAACACCAATTCTCTTCCTGATGTTTCTTCCTGAAAACTCCGGATCCTCTCCGAATATTTTCAGTTCTCCTCCGGACCGGGGAGAGACACATTGCACCATCTTCATGGTTGTCGTCTTTCCAGCTCCGTTCGGTCCGAGAAATCCGAAAAGTTCTCCTTTCGTTACAGAAAAAGTGATGCCATTTACCGCAGTCAGCTCGCGGTATCGTTTAATAAGGCCTGTTGCCTCAATTACCTGGTTCGGAAGAGAGGAGTCTGACGTATTCATATTATTGTGTCAATAAAAACCAGCCGATGAGAAATCCCACTATCGCCCCGCCGTTCAGTGGTGGTAGTCCTGCCTGAGGCCGGCCTGAATGTACTGCATAAAGAAGAATTCCAAGTCCTGCAAGAGATCCCAGTATCGCCCCTATTGCCGGAAGGTTCAGTATTCCCATTCCACCTCCCGGAATAAATACGGCAGCTGATGTCACGAGGATTGATGGCATGATGAGATCCCCAAGACCCATCAGATATGCAGCACGGTCATGTTTTGGACTATCGTTATTGGATATACCCGGATCAATACTGCCCCCGATTCCGTCACGAATGAATGAGTATCCCTCCTTCTTTGGTACCACAACCATGATGGGCATTCTGCCTTCAATAACACCGTTTGCGAGGGTGAGCATATGTTTTGTCTTGTATACTGATATTGCATCATATACCGAGAGGAGGATAAGGAGCAAAATGACCGGTACCGGTTCGAGTGATATACCAAACATCGATGCAATTCCTGCTGCAAGAAAGACACCCAGAATGTCTACAACATACCATTCGGGGTATTTCCATAACAGGAACGTTGCCGCTCCGGCACAGGCTGTTCCTATAACCAGTGCAGACTCCGCTGACATGATGAGTCCAAGAAGTCCTGAGAATACATAGATATATGCGATAAACAGGGATGCCCGGATTATCCAGCCCAGCACTCGTTTGAATCTGTATTGTATGAGGATAAGAAGAAATGCCGTGAATACCAGGAGCATCACGATAAACCATACCGGATTTGAAAGTGACTGTGGGTCTTCAAAGACCGCATATCCGGAGGCGTTCATGGGCATTGCAAGGAGAACGGATCCGATTTCCACAGCAAGGAGCATTACCGGCATTGCAAGGATGGCAAAAAACTCCCGGATTTGTTCCTTCGATCTCATGATAACCAGTACTTACATCATGGGAGAACTACCTATCTGAATATATGGATGATCGGATCCTTCTGGCTGGTATTATCCCGCTCCTTCTGGTTTCATGCGGGTGTATCCTGATCGGATTTGCATACAGGTTCCCTTTTGAAGCGATTATCGGACTTCTCCTGATGACACTTCCCATTATCTTTCTTATGTGGTATACTCTTGTCAGAGTTGAAAACCTTGCAGCAGGAGTAAAATATCAGGGCAGAATTATCCATCGGGCAGTCGATGATCAGGCATCGGATATGAAACGAAGATATGAGGAGTCTATGCGAAAGATGATGGATGTCCATACAGAACTGACCAGAAGGGTGTACCGGTAGGCTAACCATGGGTGTAGCACTCAGAGATATTCTTACTGACCTGAAACGTCCGGCTGAAACCGATGAACTGAAAGGAGTCGCGGCAATTGATGCATTTAATGCGCTGTATCAGTTCCTCTCTATCATCAGACAGCCGGATGGTACCCCCCTTATGGATGATTCGGGAAGAATCACCTCACATCTTTCCGGCATCTTCTTCAGAACTGCCAACTTTCTGACCCAGGGCATCCGTCCGGTCTTCATCTTTGATGGAAAATCACCGGAGATGAAAGGCAGGACCATCCAGGAACGAAGGGATGTCCGCGAAGAGTCGAAAGAAAAATGGGACCAGGCAAAAAAAGAGGGTGATCTCGCCGGGGCCTTCAGGTATGCCATGTCCAGTACGGCCATCGATGCCTATATTCTGTCTTCGGCACGTCAGCTGATCCAGCTGATGGGTCTGCCTGTTGTTGATGCACCATCAGAAGGAGAAGCTCAGGGGGCATATATGGTCCTGAAGGGGGATGCTGACTATGTTGTCTCTCAGGACTATGACACCCTCCTCTTTGGTACTCCGGTCCTGGTCAGAAATCTTACCATTTCAGGCAAGCGTCGGCTTCATGGGAGACAGATAACCGTCCAGCCTGAGCGAATTGTCCTGTCTGATGTTCTCAGTACCCTTGATATAACCAGAGAGCAGCTTATCGAGATTGCCATCCTGACCGGCACCGACTTTAATCCCGGAATAAGGGGGATTGGTGCTAAAACCGGATTAAAGAAGATCAAATCCGGAGAGTTTGATTCAATTATACGTGAGAAACTTCCTGATTTTGATCCTGGACCAGTTCGTAGTTTTTTCCTGAATCCTCCTGTCACCGATTCATATACTCTTGATCCCGGACGGATTGATCGTGACGGAATCAGGGCATTTCTCTGTGGTGAACATGGGTTTTCCCAGGACCGGGTGGATCCGGTTCTTGATAAGATATCAAAGAAGGAGAAGCAGAAAACTCTTGAGAGCTGGTTCTGACCTCCTTTCGTCACTTATTTTTATACTTGAAGTGCCTACAGGTACCTGATTTTTACTTATGTCAGAGTATTCTGGTCAGATGCAGAAATGCGTGGGTTTCCGGCTATTATGTGTTTTCGTATTCTGTGTGTGTATCTCTGGGGTTCTAATATCCATAACGCATGCTGATGAGCCGGATGAGAATATCACGAATAATACCAGCAATCTGTCAGCTGAGTGGGTCGTGGATTTTACCGCCTCTCCATTTGAAGGGTATCCTCCTCTTTGCGTTCAGTTTACTGTTTCAGGCCCGAATGGTGAATATGTATGGGATTTTGGTGATGGAACAACGTCATATGTTATGAACCCTGTCCATTGCTATAAACAGAAGGGATCCTACTGGGTTAAACTGAAATATTCCTATGGCACAATCGCCGGGGAAGTTTCAAAACCTGACTGTGTGAAAGTCGGAGATCCTGATATGTATGTTGATTATTTCGCAGAACCCTCCTCTGGACCAGCCCCGCTTACTACTCAGTTTTCAATAATAGGCAATCCTACAAATATCATCTGGCATTTCGGAGATGGAAGTGATGATAGTACTGACTTTAGCCCACGGCACCAGTTCAGGGAACCTGGAAATTACAGCCCCACCCTGACATATTGTATTGCAGGTTCCTGCAACAAGATCTCAAAATTCAATTATATCGAGGTTGCACCGGGCAACAAAGTAGATTTTCTTGCCGAACGACAGAATGGCACTGCCCCGATCTGCACCAGGTTCATCGTCTATGGGGAGGCTGACTCATTTCAATGGGATTTTGGTGATGGGAGTGTATCATATGAAAAGAGTCCGGTCCATTGTTACCCTGAACCGGGTCTTTACACCGTCTCCATGACCTATACGATTGATGGTGCTCCGTACACCATCACAAAAAACCGGTACCTGAAATATGTTCCAGCAGGAACTCCTGATTTTACCGCTACCCCCGTTGAAGGGATTGCTCCTTTATGTGTTGCATACAGTGTCATCAATCCCACTCAGTCATGGGAGTTTAATTTTGGTGACAACAGCACGGCGACCAGTGCACAGGCAACCCATTGTTATGGGACCAGTGGGAATTATTTCCCATCTCTGACCTATTGTTCCAATAATTTATGTGACACGGTGGAAGGAAAAGAGCCCATACTCGTTCATCAGCCCCGGATTCTGATTGCCCAGGGAAGTGCTCTGAATGAATACAAATTCAGTACCGATGCCCCAGAAGGACTGAAATATTCCTGGGATTTTGGAGACGGGACACGGGCAGAGGGGCCTGCTCCCTCACACCGGTTTGATATGGAAGGAACATACCGGGTATCACTGGTGATCACAGGTACCTGTGGATGTAATGCCATAGCGGTAAAGGAACTAAAGATGAAACCCAAAGGGAAACTTGATTTTACTGCGACCCCATTGGCCGGCTGTGCACCCCACTGTGTGCAGTTTAATGAAAAATCCCCCGAGATACCCCTCTCCCGAGTGTGGGACTTTGGTGATGGTGAGACCAGCTCCGAGAAAAATCCCTTCCACTGTTTCCGGTTCCCTGGTCCTTACACGGTGAGTCTGACTGACACATTTCCGAACGGCACACAGCAGGAGGTAAAGGAGAACTATATCACGGCTCATGCGGTTCCGAAACCCTCATTTACCATGTTCCCTCCCCACGGCGACGCACCTCTCACGGTCAAGTTCACTGATACGACTGTTGATTATGCTGAGAAACGGTACTGGAGCTTTGGTGATGGCACGTCAGATTCAGGAAAAATTGTAGAGCACCGGTTTGATGAACCAGGGAATTATAATGTGACCCTGACCGTATGGGGGGCCGGCGACTGTTTTGGATCAAAATCACAGACCGTCCACGTCTTAAAGAAGGAAGATTCCCCATATGACTTTTCCGGTCTTCCAAGGCGTGGCCTTGCTCCTCTCTGTACCTCCTATAAAGTGACCGGTCAGATTCAGCAGTCAGAGCTTGACTTTGGTGACGGACAGAAGACAAATGAACGAAATCCGTTCCATTGCTATGAGACCGCCGGGATATACTCACCCGCTCTTCAGGCATGTGATTCAGTTTCCGGGTGTGAGGATATCAGAAAACCAGCATATATTGTTGCAGTCTCTCCCTATTACCTGAATATTACTCTCCTTCATGGCTGGAATCTGGTCTCTGTTCCAGTAACCCTTGAACCAGGTTTCGACACCATGGATATTCTCTCCGGTGTTGATACCGCAGGACATTCCATTTTTACATGGAACAGTACATCAGCTGCCTGGATGAGATCAGCACGATCTGATCCAATCTCCCCCTTGTCAGCCTTCTTTATATACTCATCAGATATGGTGCAGGTTCCGATCAGGATATCAGGTGAAGGTCCGGAGTATAATCTGACCAGGGATCTGGATGAAGGGTGGAATCTTGTCAGCTTTGCAGATATCATGATGGTATCTGCTGATGAGGCTTTCCGATCAATCGAAGAATTCTGGAGTTATGTTATCGGGTATGATGCAGAAAAGCAGAGATTCTCTGCCCCTATTACGAATGGAGTTGAGAGTAGGGACGTTTCTCTTGACCCGAGACAGGGATACTGGATATTTATGAATTCTTCGGCCCAGATGGTTGGGAAACAGCTATAACTGTTTCCACACATGCCAAAACCGCTGGGCTGCGGTAATATGACCAAAGATGCCAAAAATCAATAACACCCATGCAAAGAGGGACAGTCCTATGATGAGTGCGGATGAGATTATAGAAGCAACTCCTGCTCCTATAAGAAGAATGAGCCGGTCAGCCCGTCCCAAAAATCCCCCATAAAACCTTCCAATCCCGACCGCCTGTGCCTGGGTTCCAAGGTATGATGCCATCAGAACGCCGGTCAGTCCGAAAACACCTATCTGCCAGGGACAGAGCGGACCGGCGAAAATCCCGCATATCATAAAAATATCTGCGTACCGGTCAACGGTGTGGTCCAGGAAATCTCCTTTCAAACTTTGGATATCCATGGCCCGTGCAATTGAGCCGTCGAGGGCATCAAATATTGCATTGAGAAGAATGCAGGCGGTACCAATCCCGATCTCGTAAAAATAGAATCCTATACCTGCTCCTGCTGCAGCGATGAGGGAGAGGACCGTACAACTGTCCGGAGTTATTTTCATTCGTATACATGTGGCAACAACCGGATCGATGATCGGCTTTACCTGTTCACGATATGAGTCAAGGGTCATAACATGTCTCCGCATGTGATAAGCCAGTCAACAATTCCGATTGACGGCTGTGCAGTTCCTCTGATTATTTCCTCAATTTTATCTGCACATTCTGCAATATCCATGTGTGTTGTGTCAATCTCGTAGAGCTTCTCCTCATCATGGATATCAAATGCTTCTGCCAGAGTAACATCCAGGATTTCCGCTTCTATGTTCTCCTGGATCTTCACTTCTGAATATCCCCGTTTTTTTAGTCTGTCCTTGAGGATACCTGGATGACACCGTAAGATAATGATCCGGTCTGCCGGGAGGAGATGTGTCAGATGCCCCTCTACGATCCCATCAACCGGCGTGAACTCTGAAACCCAACGCTCATCATCGATGATATCGGTGTCCCGATCAGGATCTTCACCAATACGATATGGTCCGACCGTATCTGTAGCATAGGTCACCGGGACTCCCCTCTTCTGAAGTTCCCGGGCAACGGACGTCTTTCCTGTTCCGGGTGTTCCGGAAAGAGCGATCATCATAATCTTCTGAATACCTCAATGAACCGGTTGTTCTCCCATTCTTCTCCTATGCATACCCTGATATAATGATCTGCAAGACCGGGAAAACTCCGGCATGACCGAACCAGAACCCCGTTCTGTGCAAAGAAGTCTGTAGCCTGATCACCAGTGAGCGGCGTAACATCAATCATCACAAAATTTGCCCCGCTTGGAAGAATCGTTTTTCCGCTCTCCTTTGTAAATATGTCACGCCATTTTTTCACATAGGCGATGGTCCGGTCGATATATTCATGGTCCTCAAGGGCACCTACAGCTGCAGCCGCTGATATGGTGTTCAGCGTGAACGGGGTTGCTGCCTTTTCATACACCGGTCTGAACCAGTCCGGAACAAATGCATATCCGACTCTGCATCCTGCCAGTCCAAAGACCTTGGACATGGTTCGTCCGATGATCAGGTTATCATACCGGTTCATAAGATCCCGGTAGTCCACCGGTGAAAACTCCACATATGCGTTATCCAAAAAGAGGATGCCATCTATGTTCTTCAGGATCTCCTCAATATCTGAAACCGGTGTTACTGTCCCTGAGGGGTTGTTCGGAGTACAGAGGAAGGAAATCTTTGCCTTTCTGGCTGATGCAATAAAAGACGGAATGTCTACAGAAAAATCAGGGTTTCTTGGAATGTGGGTAACGTCTCCTCCCTGGGCAGCAGCTGCAAGACCATAAAAGGAGAAGGTCGGAGTTGAGATGGCGACCTGATCACCGGGATTTATCAGTACTCTGATACAGGTCTCAATCACTCCGTCCATTCCCACACCGGTAACAAAGGAGTAGTCACCGTGATATCTCCGCAGGGCACTGATAAGGTTCGTATGAGTGGTATCGGGGTACCGGTGCATACAATTAAGGGCTTTTTGTGCCTCTTTTAAGGCAAGGGGGGATGGTCCGAAGGGGTTTTCATTACTCGCAAGCCTTGCTACCTCTGTAAATCCGAACTCCCTGGCAATCTCCTCTGGCTTTTTTGCAAATACGTAACCCGTATCCTGCCGGTAGAGATCTCGGATCAGATCAACAGATCGATTCGATTGCTGCATGAATGACTCCGCATCCCCTGTCGATCTCCTCAGTACTGATCACGAGAGGCGGTACTAACCGGAGATTGCCATGTGCAGCACAATTAACGAGGACACCGTTTTCCCGGCATGCCTGCTGGACAGCCGGGCAGGAATCACCTATGGTCACTCCTGCCATAAGCCCGGTAATCCGGATTTCATGTGCGGAGAGTGCTTTTTTCATCTGCTCACTCTTTTGTGCTACCGATGGCAGTACCTCATCGATGACATCAAGGGTTGCGAGAGCTGCAGCACAGGCGACGGGCCCACCGGCAAAGGTGCTTCCATGTTCTGACTTTAAGAACTCAAGACCGTCGCGGGCTATGATTGCCCCCATCGGAAATCCGCTTGCGATCCCTTTTGCCAATGATACGATATCTGGCTGGATCTTTTCATGCTGGTATGCAAACCATTTCCCGGTCCGGCCGATACCGGTCTGGACTTCATCAAGGATCAGGAGGACGTCCTTTTCATCACAGATCTCCCTGACTTCCCGGAGATAGCCCTCCGGTGGGATGATAACCCCGGCTTCTCCCTGGACCGGTTCAACCATCACTGCTGCGATATCTTTGGTAATTGCCTTGCGGATGACATCTGCATCACCATAGGGAACAAAGGTGCAGCGGGGATTTAAGGGCAGGAATGGCTCTCTGATGGCAGGTTTGTGTGTGCATGCCAGAGAGGCCATTGTCCGTCCGTGAAACCCGTCTTCACAGGCGATGAACTCTTTCTTCCCGGTTCTGACCCGTGCCAGTTTGATCGCCGCTTCATTCGCCTCTGCTCCGGAGTTGGAGAAGAATGCCTTCTTTAATCCAGAATATTCAACCAGCCGTTTTGCAAGGGTTCCCTGGTGTGGGACATAGTACAGGTTTGAACAGTGAATGAGTTCTGCAGCCTGTTCCTGAATGGCCTTGACGACCTTCGGATGACAATGCCCGGTGCTGCAGACAGCAATTCCTGCAACAAAGTCAAGATATGACTTTCCTTCTGCATCAGTGACGGTGCAGCCTGATCCCTTCACCAGCATCATGTCCCGGCTGAATGCAGGCATATAATATGACGATTCAAGTTCTCGATAATTATCTTCGTATTTCATGATTTCTCCAATGGTATGGTTATTCGTATTCTATCGTTGCAGGGGGTTTGGGGGTTACATCATACACAACCCTGGCTACACTTGGTATTGAGGAGGTGATCCGCGATTCGATCTCCTGAAGATCCTGAAATGATATTTCAATGGGATCTGCAGTCATCCCGTCGCGTGAATTGACTGCACGGACGGCCACGATCCATCCATGGAGCCGGTTATCGCCTTTCACTCCGGTTCCAAGTCCCACCAGGGCCCCAAGGCATTGCCATGGCCGGTATTTCTCAACCAGAACCTCCTCGATGATGGCATTTGCCTCTCTCACCACGTCGATTGCTTCTCTTGTCACCTTTCCTACAACCCTGACCGACAGACCTGGACCAGGAAAGGGCATCCGGTGAGCAATCTCCCGGGGAAGGCCGAGCGCCTCTGCGACCTCCCGTACCTCATCCTTATAGAGATCCCGGAGCGGTTCGATAACGCCCTGAAACTGCATGGTGAGGGGCAGCCCGCCGACGTTATGGTGACTTTTAATTCCCCCTTCACTTTCGATACAGTCCGGGTAGATAGTTCCCTGCAGGAGATACTGAGCTCCGGTTGCGGTAGCCTCCCGCTCAAAGACACGAATAAAACGTTCTCCAACGATTTTCCGTTTCTTTTCAGGGTCACTCTCTCCCTCAAGGGCATCCAGGAACTCATCAGCGGCGTTCACAACCTTCAGACCCAGATGACCGAAGATCTCTGATATCCGCTTTGTTTCTCCTTTCCGCATAAGCCCGGTGTCCACATAAATTGGGATCAGCCGCTCACCAATAGCCCGCGATGCAAGTTCTGCACAGACAGAGCTGTCTACTCCTCCGGACAATGCAATGACTACCTTTTCACCCTTCGATTCTTCTTGTATCCGGTGAATGGCCTCTTTGATGAATTTCTCTGTGTTTACCATTATTCTCCTTTCCCCCTGTTCTTCAGGCATGCCTCTACAAAACCCAGGAATGGCGGTGATGGGCTTGTTGGCCTGGATCTGAACTCCGGATGGAACTGGGTTGCAAAGAAGAAGGGATGATCTTCAATCTCTGCTATCTCCATCCGATTCCCGTTTCTCCCTGAAAAGATGAGGCCTGCATCCTCCAGCCGGCTGATGTATGCCGGGTCAACCTCATACCGGTGCCGGTGACGTTCGATGATCTCATGCTGCTGGTAGAGTTTGTATGCAATTGTACCGGATTTTATTTCAACCGGACAGTCACCGAGCCGCATGGTCCCTCCCAGGTTTTCAACACCTTCCTGTTCAGGCAGGATGGTAATGACCGCTGTGCCGTCTCCGCATTCACTGCTGCAGGCATCGGCGATACCCAGGACATGTCTTGCGAACTCAACGACTGAAAGCTGGAACCCAAGACACAGGCCAAGGAGCGGGATCCTTTCTTCCCTGCATAAGCGGATCGCATTAATCTTGCCTTCAATGCCCCTGACACCAAATCCTCCTGGTATCAGCACCCCGTCACATTCCCGAAGGTCTGCAGGCTCTACCCGCTCTGCATCAAGCCACCTGATCGATACTTCGGTCGAGAGGTTCCTCCCCGCATGCCTGAGTGCTTCCTTTATGGACAGGTATACATCTTCCTTTCCATATTTGCTGACGATGCCGATGGTAATCCGGTGGGTATATTCACGGGTGACAATCCGGTACCATTCAGGGTCAGCACCATCCTTCCGCAGTTGAAGAAGCTGACATAAGACATCGGCCATTCCTTCCTTTTCCAGCTCCATTGGGACCTGATATATATCCGGAGCGGTTGCCGCACTGATGATCCCGTTCTGTGGTATATCACAGAGTGATGAGAGTTTCTTCTTCGTATGGGAGTTTAACGGTCTCTCACTCCGGCCAACAATGATGTCGGTAAATATTCCCAGCTCACGAAGTGCCTTGATCGAGTGCTGGGTTGGTTTTGTCTTCAGATCCCCCATGGAGTCCGATGGCATGAGGGTGACATGAACCAGAGCCCGATCTGCCGTGGCAAGTTCACTTCTCATCTGCCTGACTGCTTCAAGGAACGGCATGCTCTCAATATCACCGACTGTTCCACCGACTTCAACGATGCAGATGTCAGCCGGTTTCCCGTCAAAGACCTTCTCTTCTGCAGCAGATCTGATACAATCCTTGATCTGGTCGGTGATATGCGGAATTATCTGAACTGTCTGACCCAGGTAGTCACCACGACGTTCCTTGTCGATGACCATCCTGTACACTTTACCGGTGGTGATATTATGGGAGGAGTTGAGTTCGATATCTAAGAAACGCTCATAATTCCCAAGGTCCAGGTCAACTTCACCACCGTCATGCAGGACAAAAACTTCTCCATGCTGGGCCGGGTTCATGGTCCCCGCATCAATGTTCAGGTATGGATCAATTTTTACTGCAGTAACCTGGTATCCTCGGTTTTTTAAAAGCCGGCCGATGGATGCTGCGGTAATACCTTTTCCAAGACCACTCATAACACCCCCGGTAACAAAAATATACTTCACGTGACTCCTCCGAAAACCTGCAGAAAAGTTAACCCTTATCCCTCATTTACCCTGTGCCAGTACCCTGCCTGACTATAAAAGAAGCGGTGCACCGTGCGAGCAGGTTCCCATCTTTCGCATTAGTGATGGAGGCTTCGGCATAAATCATTGTTCTGCCTTTTCTGACCACGGTGCCATCTGCAAAAATGGTACCCTCCCTGACTCCCCTGATGAAATGAGTGGTGCAGGAGACGGTTGCAATGGTCTCTCCTTCCGAAAGCAGCGTATAGATAGCAAGGGCGATTGCCTCATCACCAAGGGCGGTGTATAATCCTCCCTGGAGCCATCCTTCACCGTTCTTCATGTCATCCCTGACCGCCATACTTAACCGGGCTTTTCCATCTCCGAACGATTCAGGCTCGATACCCATGAGACAGAAGAATGGGTTTGCCTTCTGGCCCCTATTTTTTATCTCATTCAGATAACTCATACATACATATGCATGGTACAGGTGCATGAGATTGACGATAAAAATGGGGAATGCATATGAGTATTTCAGGTGAACCTGTTAGGGTACGAACTATTCATTCTCCAGCATTATGAATCATCCATCTGTCAGTATTGTTATCCCCGCATATAATGAATCAACGCGTATCAGGCCACTTTTGTCAGAATTAACCGATTCTGACCTTGAGTTTATATTTGTCTGTGATGGTACCGATGATACTGCTGATATCATTCAGGATTACAAAAAAATTCATCCTGATCTGAGCATCAGGTGCCTGACATTTCCACACCGGCTTGGGAAAGGTGGAGGGGTCCGGGCAGGATTTACAGTCGCATCAGGACCTCTTGTCGGGTTCATGGATGCTGACAACTCAACGAAGGTGTCAGAACTGGTCCGTCTCTCCCGCCGTATTGGAGATCATGACGGGGTCATCGGTTCCAGGCACCTTCCCGGTCAGGTTCTTCAGAGAAAACAACCCCTGTTCAGGCGCATCCAGAGCAGGATATTCAACGGCCTCATTCGACTCTTATTTGGACTTCCCTTTTATGACACCCAGTGTGGCGCAAAAATTTTTAAGAAACAGGCTCTTGATGCAGTTCTTCCACATCTTCGCTCAACTGGATTTGAATTTGATGTGGAACTTCTCTGGCAATTGTCAAGAAAAGGATACTCGCTTATTGAAGTCCCGGTCATCTGGAATGATACTCTTGATTCACGGCTTCGGCTATCAGATACACTCTCAATGCTGGTAACACTCTTCCGGATACGTTTCCATTTATTATCGTAAGACAAAAAAGGAAAAAGATTTTTTTCACCTTGGAGAGGAACGCCTTATCCGAACTGAATCTGCATGAGCTGACAGCCCCTCTGCCTCTGCAATCGTCTCCACAATATCCCCAATCATCTCAAGACCCTCACGGTCAATCATCTGGATCGTGGATGTCTTTGTGAAATGTGCAACATTCAGACCAGAGTAGTACCGGGCATTACCTGCGGTCGGGAGGACATGGTTTGTACCTGATGCATAATCTCCACAAGCAACTGCTGCGTAGGGGCCGATAAATATCGATCCGGCATTCTTAATTTTTCCGAGCAGGGAGAAGGAATCACTGACCTGTATTGCCAGGTGTTCAGGAGCGATTTTATTTGCTGCCTCTGCTGCCTGGTCTAGATCCTTTACGATAAGATATCCTGAGCGCTCAAGAGATTGTGAAATTATCTCTTTCCGATCAGCCTCTGCAGTCAGTCGGGCAATCCACTTCCCCACCTCATCAGCGAGCTGTGTACTTGGGGTTATGAGCATGGACGCTGCAAGCGGGTCATGTTCAGACTGGGCAAGGATGTCAGCAGCGATAAAGTCCGGTCTGGCATCCTCGTCGGCGATGATAGCGATCTCAGACGGTCCTGCCGGAAAATCTATCTCGACGGTATGGCGAACCATCATCTTTGCTGCGGTCACGTACCGGTTCCCCGGACCGACGATCTTCTCGACCGGAGCCATACTTTCAGTACCATATGCCATGGCAGCAACCGCCTGTGCTCCTCCGGTCAAATACACCTCGTCAACTCCGGCGATATCACAAGCAACCAAAGTCAGCGGGTGAACCGGTGGGGGTGTGCAGCATATGACCTCCTGTACCCCGGCTACTTTCGCTGGAATAGCACACATGAGAGCAGTTGAGGGGTAACTTGCCCTCCCCCCCGGAACATAGATACCAATCCGTGTGAGAGGGGTTGTCTTTACCCCCAGGGAGATCCCCGGCTCTGTTTCTGTTATCCAGAAGTCCTCACGGCGCTGGAGTTCGTGGAATCTGCTGATTCGTGCATATGCTTCAGATAATGCCTCGGCTAACTCTGGCGATACGTCCTCGTATGCTGCATCCCAGTCCTCTTCGCTCAGTCTGACTGCTTCTGGACGGACTTTGTCGAATTTTTCAGCATAATCAAGGAGCGCTGCATCGCCACGAGCTCTGACTTCCGAAATGATCGCCTCAACCGCCCCCCTGACTTCTTCAAGCGTGTCTTTCTGTCTTATCAGCCAGTTCTCGAGTGTTACCGGACTCCAGCTCATGGGTAGTACATGGATGTATGGCTCAAAAAAGTGATATGACAGAGCAGACCGGAATGGGTGCCAGATCAATACTAGGGGGATGCAGTGCCGCTGTCCCATCTCCAGATGTAAAAATCAGGTGCAGGACGCGCAATTTTTCCGCGTAACAGGTCGGTAAGCATCTTGTAAAGATTCAGGTAGAGGAGAAGTAGTTCCTCTGTTTTCCCTTCAGACTCTGTTTTCAGCCGGATCAATCCTTTTACATACCTTTCCATCCCGTCACATGCCGATATATCGGCTGGCATGATATCAGACGGATTGACATTCCTGACATTGAATACATCATCAACCGACACCGCCATTTCTGTTTCACTGACAGCTCCTTTGTGGATGATAAGAGTTCTATGTCTTTTATTGTCTGCACGGTCCATGCCAAGAAGGGGTGCAATACTGATGACCGGTATCATCTCTTCACCCCATTGTGCCATACCTTCGATATACGGGGGAGCATCATAGACATCGATGGTCTGAAGGGGGCGGACAAACTTGTCGATGATGTCTCCGTCAATGAGATAATGATCCCTTCCCAGTAATATCTCAACGAGTGTCAGATGTTCCTGCATGCTAGTAAAATCCGTTCTGTTTTTTTATCTTATCCGTTCCCTGTATATACCCTTTGGTATCAGTCTTCTCCTGCTGCAACATATATCCATATCCTGAACCAACAGTACTCCTGTTGAAGACCGGGCCTGAATATATCACCGGTCAATCCCGGGGGTTTGAAGGGATGACGACAAAAAATGATGCACTTCATCGGTTATTGCTTTTTGCCCTTGGGGATGGTCTGTACGGGGCACAGGTCTCATATATCCGTGAGATAGTGCCTGACCAGGTGAAAAATCCTCTTCCTGGCGCACCGGATTTTATCCCCGGCATCATCAATATCAGATCTGACGTCATAAAGGTCATCGATATCAGAAGAATCATCCCGCTCGGAAAGGAACGGGCAAAAAAGAAGATCATCGTCTTCGTCCCTGAGGATGCACACAGTACGCGTTTTGGTATCCTGGTCGATGATGTGTATGGGATTATGGAGGTTCCTGATGCTGTTGTATCCCATCTTGACCGGTCTGATGCAAAAATTCAGAATAATTTCATGCTCGGGTTTATGAAAATTTCACTTGATACATTCCTGCACCAGAATGGACGACAGTTCGCGGCTGGCGAAGATGACCTTGTCTGGATCGACTTTGAAGATCTTATCCGTACGATCATTGACGGGGACCAGGCTGATTCTATTGTCTTCCGTCTCACTGCTCTTTTCAATCCGCAATATCTGCTGTCTGGAGAATGGAAAAAGAATACCGGAAAAATGAAAGCATAAGGGATTAGATCACAAGTTTCAGTTTTGAGTCTTTTCCTTTCAAGATTCCCAGTTTTTTCATGTCATTGAGGACCGATTCAATATATGCCGGCGAGAGGTGAAAGTCGATACTGAGTTTATCATCTTCAATCGGCAGGGTCTTATGGATAAATTCAGACATCAGGTGCTCTTTTGATGCCCGGCCATCCTTCTGAATAATCCCCAGAATCTCTCCGACTAATACCTGTTTCACCTGAAGGTTGGCGAAGAATTTATCTGTTTCCTCCTCATTATCAGTCTTTTTGAAGTACTCTTCCAGTTCTGTCAGATCTTCCAGGTATATGACGTCAGGCCCCGTGGTGACGACATAGGTATAGGTTTGCCGTGCCTCAAGGCTCCGGATGATCTCCCATTTTTGTAATGCCTCCTCCCTGAATGGGGGAATTTCATCACCGAACAGGGACATGACCGCGTCATCAGGAGAGATGGTACGTGTCAGAATCATGCCCTCCTCATCTATGTCAAGGAGATTATTGAGCCCCAGAATTTGTGTAACTGTGGCTTCTCTTAAAAATGCCTCCATATCTTCTTCGGTTTCAGGCATCTCACCGTCACTGATAAGGACATTGAAAAGCTTCGTGTTGATGTGATCTCCAGGTTTATGGCTGATAAATGTCTGCTCCAGGTAGTTTCTTTCAGTGATGAGATCCTGTAAACCCTCTTCAAAGGCCTTTACAAACTCTTCAAATCCTTCCTCCCCGGCATCACGGATACGGGCTATCTCTTCTTCAAAAACTCCCTTTAACGCTCTGAAGGGTGCTTTGTATAAAACCCTGCTTTCCAGTTCCACCTTGGTCTTCAGACTGGCAGAGATGTTCAGATTTCGAAAAATCTTTACACAACCCTGTGCTTCTTCTTCCGAAGAAAACAAGATCTTTTCTTCAAGTACCATGACTAGCACATACCTCAGCCCGGTACCTGATATGTTAGCTGGTCGGTGGGAAAAAAAGGATTTATTCAGCGATCCGTTTGAGGAGCCAGGTCATATTGACCCCAAGGGTCTCCATGCATTCCAAACCTTCCTCGTCTGAGTCGACCTCCCCTGGAAGCCTTCCAAGGCCCATGTTCCAGTAGGATGATCCGGGCACTATCATCTGACACATCAGGAACAGATGGTTGATGGTATCAAACGCATGGATGGCTCCTCCTCTTCTGACCGATATGATCGCAGCACCTACCTTAAATTTGAGAAAGTCACCACCTGACCTGCTTAACATACCGGTCCTGTCAATGAGAGCCTTCATCTCGGCGGTGACGTCTGCAAAGTAGGTTGGTGACGCGAAGATTATCCCGTCTGCCTCCCGCATCTTCTCAACATATTCATTCAGATCATCGGTCTGATTTGCACATTGTCCATTTCTGGTTTCGTAACATTTCATACAGGCAAGGCATCCATGCAATGGTTTTCCACCGATTCGAACCATTTCTGTCTCTATCCCGTTTGATTCCAGAATATCAAAGACACGACGGACCAGGTGCTCCGAATTTCCATCCGGACGGGGGCTTCCAAGAAATGCAACTACTTTCATAAATCATACATGAGTGAGGGAGATTGATAAAATCCACGCAGGGATTTTCCTATGCTCCGTCTTAGAAAAAACCACTCAAAGATCCAAAGAGGATACCAAATGCAATGAGTGCAACTCCGGCGAAGATGACCGGGTTCCAGCTGAGGATCTTCGCCCCGTCCAGGGGTCCGACCGGGAGTAAATTAAATGCAGCGATCATCGCATTGACTTTGACGCCCACAAGGCCGATGATCGCTAGTAAAGCTGACCCTGCTGACTGACCTATAACTATCAGGGCGGCAAAGGGTATTAAGAGGATGAGATTGCTCACCGGACCAGCAAGAGAGATCTTTCCATTCTCTTCCCGTGAGATATAGGTACCATATATCATGGTCGCTCCCGGTGCTGCAAAGACGATCCCTGCAAGTGCAGCCATGGCGACGGCAACGACCAGCATCATACTGTTCATCTGGAATTCTGCCCAGTATCCGTACTTCATTGCGGTAAATTTGTGGGCCATTTCATGTACAATAAAGGCGATTCCTGCGGTAACAAGGGAGATAATAAAGAACTGTCCGATGATGAACGGATCAAGCCGCTGCCCCCATACCATCGCAAGGGTAAATGCTGCAGAAAGAGCGAGCCAGGCAACCAGAAGGTCACGCCTTTCATGAGGGGGGATTTTTTCCCATATATGCATGGGATACATGTATGTTGTAATAATAGAATGGTTTGACGGATAGCAAGAGTTACAATTTATAATATTTATCCACTGGATTCAGCATGAATAAAAGGTTTCATTATGTGGGTGAAAAAAGGTACATAATTGTATTATCAATGGAATGAAATGGAAACAACCAGTGTCGATAACTATTCTGAAAATCTTTACAAACATTCTTCATATAGCGCTGGGCATATTCCCGAAATCCCCGAAATTCGATGGAATGATGGGAAAGGTTCATATGTAATGTGTGGCGATGCACTCACAATACTGAAGAAATTACCTGACTCTTTCATTCAAACTGTTATAACGAGTCCACCATATTATGGGATGAGGGATTATGGGATCCCTGGACAGATAGGTGCCGAAAGGTACCTTGATGATTATATTGTACATCTTGTTGCAATTTTCAGGGAGGTGAGACGGACTCTTACCGACGATGGGACAATCTGGATCAATATTGGTGATACATATACGAGTGGTAACCGTAAGACGAGGGATTCTGACAAGAAAAACCCTGCTCGAAAGATGGATTATAGGCCACCAACACCTGAAGGTCTGAAACCTAAAGACCTTATTGGTATACCATGGAGATTGGCCCTTGCTCTACTCGAAGATGGTTGGTACCTTCGATCAGACATTATTTGGCATAAACCCAATTGTCAACCTGAGTCTGTAAAAGATCGTCCCACGAGATCACATGAGTATGTATTTTTACTTGCAAAAAATGAAAGATATTATTATAATCATTCTGTTATGAAAGAGCCGGATTCGAAAGGTGATGGTCTTCGAAATATTCGTACCGTATGGTCAATACATACTGTTCCGAATGCTTATGATCATTCCGCGATTTTCCCTGAAGGATTAATAGAGCCATGTGTGTTAGGTGGAACAAAAGAAGGTGATATCGTACTTGATCCCTTTTTTGGGACAGGAACAGTAGGGATCGTAAGTCGAAGATTAGGTCGGTGTTTTGTAGGAATTGAATTGAATCCTGATTTTATTACTATTAGCTTGGAAAGATTATCCCAGCAGACACTATGAGTGATAGATCTCTTATTGTACTATCACAGACCTCAAAATCCTAAATCTAGTGGATTTCATCAATTTTGGATAATTTTAAATACCGATTTTGATAATTCGATTTCTTCCCAGGAATCTCCGACAACGACTTACTTCTACGCTTTACATAGAATTAAAGAAGAGGGTATTTATTCTTGACTTTTTGAATTCATTGATTTTTTATCATCTCTCATTTTTATCCTAAAAAAATAAGATGAGAAGTAAATTTTAAATAAATTTTCGAGATCTTAAATTGTGTTTATTCATATCACATGGCATGAATTTTTATATCTAATCATGAAAGTATTTCTTACCGATAGTGAAGACTCAGGGAAACAACTGTCATTCCTGGTTGAAATTATACTGAATTCAGGTATCTGACATTGGTAGGGGATAGATTATGAGATTTACAGGTCTTGAAGAATTGCTCAAAGCAGAGATTAGCGAAGATGAAAAACTGAAAATACTTGCTGCACAGTATACAGAACGTCTGAAAGAGCAGAAATTACTCCTGGACTCTACACGCATCCTCGGAGACACATCACTCAGTCTTGAGGATGCTATCCGCCGTGTCCTTCGTGATATCCCGGATGCATTCCAGTACCCTGATATCTGTGAGGCATCTTTTGAATATACAACCCTGCAGGAAAAAACCGGGAAATTTAAAAAGACTCCCTGGTCCTTGTCCGTCGAGATGACCGCGTCAGACGGGCACCCCTGTGTCCTTGAGGTTGTATATCTGGAAGAAAAACCGGTCATGGACGAGGGGCCGTTTTTAAAAGAAGAACGTGCCCTGATAGATGCCCTTGGGGACATAATTCTGGTTGCAGTCAACCGGGCAATCCTGATGCATGATATTAACCGGCAGGCACATGAAAGCAGACTTTTGCAGAGGAAGGCAGAGTTTATCATTCAGAATGCCCCGGTGCCGATATTTGAAATTAATCCTGACCTCTCTATTGCGAAGACCAACTCAGCATTATCTCAGGTTACTGGTTATTCAACCGAACAACTCCTGAAGATGAACCTCTCCGAACTTACGGTGACCAAACGAACCGGAAGAACAGTACGGGATGCCATTGAAATGAAGACCGTTCTTTCAGGAGAGCTTGAACTTGATGTTCCGGCAGGGCAGAAGGTAATTGAATACCTCTATCTCCCGATCCTTGACGACAATGGCGATGTTCTATCAGTTATTAGTTTTTATGTGGATAAAACAGCGGAGAAGACTGCAGTCAGGGATATTATCAGTCTGACTCAAGCTGCAAAAGCAGGCCAGCTTGATACCCGGGTTGATCCGGATAAATATGAGGGCGATCTTCTCCTGCTTGCCAAAGGGATTAATGACACCCTTGATGCGGTTATCGGCCCCTTGAATGTCGCTGCCGAGTATGTGGATCGTATCTCAAAAGGTGACATCCCTCCGAAGATCACTGATTCATATAGCGGTGACTTTAACGAGATCAAGAATAACCTGAATCAGTGTATTGATGCCGTCAACTATCTTATCGCTGACGCCGGTATGCTCTCGCGTGCTGCGGTTGAAGGGAAACTGGATACCCGTGCTGATGTAACAAAGCACCAGGGAGATTTCCGAAAGATCGTTGAAGGTGTGAATGCAACCCTTGATGCAGTTATCGGCCCCTTAAATGTCGCTGCCGAGTATGTGGATCGTATTTCAAAAGGTGACATCCCTCCGAAGATCACTGATTCCTACAGCGGTGACTTTAATGAGATCAAGAATAACCTGAATCAGTGCATTGATGCCGTCAACTATCTTATCGCAGACGCTGGTATGCTCTCCCGCGCCGCGGTTGAAGGGAAACTGGATACCCGTGCTGATGTAACAAAGCACCAGGGAGATTTCCGAAAGATCGTCGAAGGTGTGAATGCCACCCTTGATGCGGTTATCGGCCCCTTGAATGTCGCCGCCGAGTATGTGGATCGAATCTCGAAAGGTGACATCCCCCCGAAGATCACTGATTCATATAATGGTGATTTCAACGAGATCAAGAATAATCTGAACCAGTGTATTGATGCCGTCAACTATCTTATCGCTGACGCCGGTATGCTCTCCCGTGCCGCAGTTGAAGGGAAACTGGATACCCGTGCTGATGCAACAAAGCATCAGGGTGACTTTAGGAAGATCGTCGAAGGTGTGAATGCCACCCTTGATGCGGTTATCGGTCCGGTGAAAGAGGCGATGCGGGTTGCTGAACGATATGCGAAGGCTGATTTTTCAACCCGTGTTGATGAGAACCTCCATGTTGCAGGAGATTTTGTCCTCTTTAAAAACTCATTAAATAATATCGGCATTTTTGTTCAAAGCGCGATTCAGGAGATACAGAGAATCTCGAATTTATATGCTTCAGGCAACTTTGCAGCGGAGTTTGATCGGAATCTGAAGATTGAAGGGGATCTTGCCCTCCTGAGAGATGCCCTTGATACGATCGGAATGAATGTCTCCGAAGTCCTCTCAGTTATCGCCCGTGAGATGAAACAACTCGCCCACCAGGCGGAGACGGCCGGGACAGGTATAGAGGATTTAAGCAGGGGAGCTGAGCTTATCGCCAAGAATGCAGATCAGACAAAGCAGAATGCCGAACGGAGTGAAGATGGAATCAATCAGGTCCTGCAGACCATGGAAGACCTTACCAGAACGATCTCCGAGGTATCGTCAAATGCCGAACGGGTTGCAGGTCTGAGTGTCCAGGCGAATGATCTCGCAAAGCAGGGAATTGGTGCGGCGGGGAAAGCAGATAAGGGAATGCAGAGCATTACCAAGACCAGTGAAGAGGTTGAGGCGATCTTTGCAGAGATCAGGGCACAGATGCATGAGATCGTGAAGATCGTGGATCTCATAACTGACATTGCGAACCAGACCAATCTTCTGTCATTAAATGCCGCCATAGAAGCTGCCAGGGCCGGTGAGGCAGGAAAGGGATTTGCGGTGGTTGCAGCGGAGGTCAAGTCTCTTGCGCAGCGGTCCAGACAGTCTGCCGAACATATTGCAGACATGATCAGTGATCTGCAAAAGAAGAGTGATGCAGCATCCGGAGCGATGGCTGAAGCAGGAACGGCGGTTGCAGAAGGAAGTGCAGCACTTTCAGAGACTCTTGGCATATTCAATACCCTGACGACGTCGGTTGAGGATATTACCCGGAATATGGAGATGGTTGCCAGTGCAACAGAAGAACAGGCAGCATCATTTGAGGAGATTACTGCAAGTGTGAACGAGATGAGTCTGCTTGTGAAGGATACGGCAAAGGACGCCCTGAACTCATCTGCAACCAGTGAAGAGGCTCTTGCGGTTGTGGATCAGATAACAAATGTTATTAGCCAGATTAATGAAGTGGTCAAAACGATTGGCACCGAAATGGATAAGTTCACCTATAAGAATAAAAGCTGAATTAATTCTCAAATTTTTACTATGAGCGAACGTTATCATCAGTGGATATCATGAGCATAATGGATATAATTTCAAATATTCGGATAGGACCGCGTCTTCTTATCGGTTTTATCATAGTCATCCTCCTGATGGGCCTTGTTGGAGTGATTGGGTTTATCGGGATGAATTCTATCAGCATCGGGATGGATAAGGTCTATTCTGATGGAACAATACCGCTTCTTGAGGTATCAGAGATCGAAACCTCACTCAATTCAATTCGTGCACTGGTCTTTCGGATTGTCGCTATTCCTGCAGAACGGACCCAGGATTATGATCGGATTACGAGTGAGATACAAAAAATCGATGAAAAGATTGCACGTCTGAAAACAGTTTCATTATCGCCCGATGTACAGCAGAATCTGAAAAAATTCGAAGAACAATGGAATGCGTATAAATCGGCTGCGCAGGGAGTATTCTCATTATTATCAGAGGGAAAGACCAATGAGGCACTGGTTTCCATAGCAAATGGGGGAGAACACTCGAATGCACGCCGGGCTACCGTCGATACGTTCGACAAATTAAAATCCGGTATTCTCACCCATGCTGAACAGATTGCACAGGAGGGCCGGGCTGAAAAGGATCGGACCGTTCCGGTTATGATTATTCTGGGTATTCTGGCAGTAATTATTGCCCTGGGATTTGCATTCACGGTGACAAGAAGTATTACTCTACCACTTCGTCAGGTGATGGAGCAGTTTGATCAGATGAGCCAGGGAGTTGTTTCCGGTCGTCTGCATCTGAAACGAAAGGACGAAGTTGGAGAAATGGCCGGTATGTTTGACCGTTTTTCTGATTATCTTGAACACGACGTGGTCGGGACCATGCATCAGATTGCCGCAGGAGATCTCTCTGCAGATCTCACGATAAGAGGTGGGAATGATCAGATCACTCCCGCTCTTAAAGATACCCTTGCGTCACTAAAATCTGTAATAACTGAGTTAAAGATCTTGTCCGAACGGGCATCAGCAGGAGATCTTACCGTTCGTGGAAATCCCGGTGATTTGGCAGGTTCATATCGTGAGATCATTATAGGTTTTAATGCAACGCTTGAAGCACTCATTCATCCACTGAACGGTGCAATTCAGCTCTCAAAGAGTTATGCCGATTGTGATTTTACTGCCCGGTTCCCTCATGACATCCCGGTAATGGGTGATTTCCTTGCATTCAGGCAGGCCCTTGATGCCATTGGGAGCGAGGTCTCAAAAGCACTTGAGATTGTGACCAGGCAGATGCATGATCTCGCTGTTCATGCGACAAAAGCAACAGTTGGTATTGACGATGTCAGGCGTGGTGCAGGGATTATCGCTGATAATGCAGACCAGACTAAAACCAACGCAGAACAGAGTGAAGAAGGAATCTCCCAGGTGCTCCGGGCCATGGAGGATCTTACCAGTACCGTTGCATCGGTGTCTTCCAATGTCGAAGCAGTTGCCCGTGCCGGAGCTGAAGCCGATGAGCTGGCACGAAAAGGGGTTGATTCTGCAGCGAGTGCTGAAAATGGGATGATGAGTATCAAACGTTCATCTGACGAGGTCGAAGTTGTGATCCGGGATATCCAGTCTCAGATGAATGAGATTACCAAGATCATCGGGATTATCACCGACATCTCTGAACAGACCAACCTTCTTGCCCTGAATGCAGCAATCGAAGCTGCCCGGGCTGGCGATGCTGGACTAGGGTTTGCCGTTGTAGCCGGTGAAGTAAAGGCACTTGCGAACCAGACCGGTGAATCTGCACAGAAGATCGCAACCATGATCAGTAATCTTGAGTCACAGAGTATGAAGGCCGTCACCGCAATGGAACAGGCAGGTTCTGCTATCAACCAGGGTGAGAGAGCGGTTCAGGAGACCATATCGGCATTTACTGATCTTACTAAATCCGTGGCGGAGATCAGTCATAATATGACCAGTGTGGCCGGAGCAACAGAAGAACAGGCTGCTTCTTTTGAAGAGATTACCGCAAGTATTAACGAGATGAGCGGACTTGTCAAGAACACTGCAAAGGATGCTCTGAATTCGTCGGCCACTGCAGAGGAGGCCCTGACTGTGGTTGAGCAGATAACAACCATAATTAATGAGATTAATGAGGTTGTTTCGGTAACCAATGATGAGATGAAACGATTTAAGATATAAATCTTAACCGTCTTTTTCTTTTAATTATTTTTAAAATCCATCTTTCAAGTCGAAATGCCGGGAGGCAATCAGGTGCAATCGCGAACATATTTATTACCGGTATTCTCCCGATCACGATTGACAATCTTACCTCTGCTATAATATCGAACACGTTATAGCATTTCATCCTCAGCTTGAGGGTATGCCCGGATTTACCAAACCTGATATCCGGAAAGCAGATCTGTCACTTCATATCATCTCCTGTTTTGGCAATACAGGATACAAGGTATATGATGTGAGTCCGATACTTCTGGAGCGGGGTGAATTATAGGTTATCCAACTTCCCATTTATCGATATTTTTTGTTTCCGGGTTAAATGTAATTCCAATCTCGTAGATCTTTTTTTGATCGGAATAGTATTTTTCTGCATATCTCCTTTCTCTGATCTGGGTCAGAGGGCTTGTATCCCTGGAGGTATCAAGGCCTAGTACTTTAAATTCAAAAATCCATATCCCGGTTCTGGTTTTAACGGTGAGATCAATCCTTCCCTTATTTGTTGTGTCTTCAGGAGTAATCTCATACCCCAGACTGGCAAAGTAGGCATACAGGACAGTGGCATAAAATCCTTCAAATTTTTTTATCTGGGTTTTTCTGTACCAGTCATGGGGTATGGATGCAAAGAATGCATGTATGAGTGAACGTAATTTTTCTGTATCTCCAGACTCAAAAGCCGTCCTGATTAGGGGAAGTGGAACCTGTTTTTTCGAATCAAAAAGGAGTAGTATTTGTTTGTTAAATGCCTCCCTGACCTCTCTGTTTGGAAACCCCAGAGTATACCAGGTTCCTTCACTGGCATTGCTTACCCATGAGCGGATCGTAAGATATCCTGTCTGAAAGAGGAGCGTCTCTAACCGGATTGAATCGGTATCAAAGGATCCCAGTAACTCCTCACCGGCGATGAGATTTTCATATTCTGCAGGAAGACGTGGGGATTGTTTCCACAGATTTATGAGAAATGACGGGGTGCCAGTTTCAAACCAGTGGGCCTTATATATTCCCTGGTCAAAAAGCAGAAGAATGTCAAAGGGATTATAGACTGGCTGGCCTGTCCAGCTGTATCCGTTATACCACTCTTTGACCTCGTGCTTATGAAACTGGCAAAGCCATTCTGCAAATACGTTCTCCAGATCCTCTTCTGTATACCCACAGATTGCTGAATACCTGCGGTCAAGTGTGATATCTTTCAGGTTATTCAGTCCTGAGAATATTCCGGTTTTTGAGAACTTTGAGACACCTGTGAGCAGAACAAATTTCACATGGACATCAAGTGGTTTTATCGCTCCATAAAAATCTTTTAACAGATCCCTCATATCAGTGGCGAGGTATGAATCACCCAGATTATCCAGGATTGGTTTATCATATTCATCAACAAGTATAACAACCTGTGATTGTGTTTTTTCAGAAATTTGGGGGATGAGGGTGAGGAGCCGGTCACCGGGAGAACCATTTGAAGGCCCTATGGAGTACTTATGTTCCCAGCTATCCAGGATCCTGTGCAGGCGGTTTGTCAGGTCAGATTGACTCCGGAGTGTTCCTCCAGCAAAATCAATTCTGAGAACCGGATATATGTGTGAAAAATCCCACCCGGATTCCACTGCGTGAAGATACAGACCTGTGAAGAGATCACTCCTTCCGGAAAAAGCACACTCAAGGGTGTCAATGAAAAGACTTTTCCCGAATCTCCGTGGACGAGATAGAAAATAGTATTTTCCTTCCCGCACAAGAGACGCAATATATGGCGTTTTATCCACATATGCATATCCTCCGGTTCGAATCTCCTGGAACGACTGAATACCGATGGGAAGTTTTCTCTGAGTCATGTTATTGATGAGTATTTCATTCCGTTTTGATGATCGTACACTTATATGTTCTGGCTGTTAGAATTACCGGTGAAATACTCTGCGAAAAAAATATTTTTGACGCGCCTTATCACGAACCTATCCGAAACCTACCCTTGGGAACCGAGATAATGAATTGAGCTCCCATCCCTGGCACTCCCTTCTCGGTGATGGTCAAACCAGTAATCTGTAAAATCTCCCTGATAAGAAACAGTCCTAAACCGGTATCTGAACCGAACCCAATCTGGAAAATTTGCTCTTTCACATCATCTAAAATTCCACACCCATTATCCTGGTATATGATTTTCAGATTATCCTATGATGATTCAACGTGAATAAAAATATGGGTGGCCCGGTCTCCATGCCTGATTGAATTGTCTTTTAGATGGTGACCTTCCCCATGATGTCTCTGCGGTAATGGTACCCGCATCCCGGCATATTTCACGGTAATACTCAAAAACCGGAATCCTTTCATTGAGGATAGTATCCACCAGCATCGGACGGTTGTCCCCGTACAGTGCTCGTGCATACATCCCGTCTCCCTTCCCGATTATCTCATCTCCCGAAATTCCGGTAAGGGCAGCCTGAGCCCGGTTCCAGGCTATTACTTCACCGCTCAGGTTAATGGTAAAGGGTGGACCCGGATCATGGTTCCTCCTTGTCCAGGTCATAACATGATCCGATGTATCCGGTAAATTCTCCCTTCAGATCATAGATGGGGGCGCCATAGTCGGCAATCCGGTGATATGAGCCATCATGGTGGCGGAGCCGGTATTGTATATAAAATGGGATTCTTTTATCAAATGAAGAGAGGTATTGTGATATGCACCGATCAAGATCATCCGGGTGAACTCCGGTTGCCCATCCGTCATCATATTCCTCCTCCAGAGTCCTCCCGGTAAATTTCAACCATGCTTTGTTGAAGTAATTACATTTTGCATCAGGCCCGGAGCGCCATATTGGATTAGGAAATTCATCCAGGATCTTCAGGTAATAATCCCGTGACGCTGCAAGTGTGAATTCACTTTCCAGCAGGGCAGTGATATCACGTGCTGCTGCGAATACTCCCTGTATATTTCCGTTTTTATCCCGGTATACTGAAGCGTTGTATAGGACCGGAGTGCTATGACCATCTTTATGAATAATTTCAAGCGGATAATCCCTGACATACCCTTGTGAGAAAACACGTTCATATCCCTCCCTTGCTTTTTTGGGGTCTTTAAAGTATGCGCAGAAATCCGTTCCGATAAGGTTCTCCCTGGCATATCCGGTGACCATCTCGGTTGCATGATTGACATCCTGAATCTTTCCATCCTGACCGATGGTCACCAGAGGGTCAAGGGATGCCTCTATCAAATTTCGTGTGTAATTATGAGACTCTTCCAGTTTTTTCTGGAATTTTACGATCTCTGTGATATCACGTGCTGCTGCGAATACTCCCTGTATATTTCCGTTTTTATCCCGGTATACTGAAGCATTGTATAGGACCGGAGTGCTATGACCATCTTTATGGATAATTTCAAGCGGATAATCCCTGACATACCCTTGTAAGAAAACACGTTCATATCCCTCCCTTGCTTTTTTGGGGTCTTTAAAGTATGCGCAAAAATCCGTTCCGATAAGGTTCTCCCTGGCATATCCGGTGACCATCTCGGTTGCGTGATTGACATCCTGAATCTTACCATCAGGACCGATGGTTACGAGTGGATCAAGGTTTACTTCAATGAGATTCCTGCTATAGATGCTGGCATCTTCAAGTTCCTGTCTGAATTTGGTTATCTCTGATATGTCCCGTGCCACCGTGGAGAAGATCATTTCATCCCCCTTCTCTTTCTTATGAGCGATGATCACCTGTGATACCGGGATGATAGTTCCATCCGTTGCGATAAGTCTGGTCAGTCCCTGCCATATCCCCTCCCTGATGGCAACACTCCGACCTTCAAGAATCTTTGTCCAATCATCAGAAGTCATGAAACTGGCATTATTATATCTGGTGATATCTTCTGTTTCAGGTATTTTCAGGATCTTCCTTCCTGCCTTATTCATATAGAGAAGATCTCCATGAATATCTGAAATTCTGACAATATCAGGAGTATTTTCGATTATTGCACGAAGTCTCTGATTATGCTCTTCAATCAATTTTGATTTGGTTATATCCCTGCCGATCCCCCGATACCCGGAGAACTGATGATCATCATTAAACAGCGGTATACCGGAAAATTCGATCCATACTTCTGACCCGTCAGATCGGGTCATAGGGAATGCAATCTGTTCAAATGACGAACATGTAGCCCCTGAAAAATAGTGTTCAATATGACTTCTGTAATCTGAATTAATTTTATTCCAGATCTTCTTCCCGACCAATTCTTCGGGAGAATACCCCAGGATTGATGTTGCTTTTGGATTGATGTATACGATTGTTCCAAAGAGATCAGTCTCCCAGATGATGTCGGTGGTAATTTCAGTGAGGTTCCGGTATTTTTCTTCACTTCTTTTCAGTGCCAGTTCAAGTGACTTACGTTCGTCGATCTCCTTCCTTAATTGTGCGGTAATCTCACGAAGTTCTGATGTTTTCTCCTGAACATCCTGATTGAACTCTTTCTGAAGTCGCAGGTAGAGATTCTCTCTCTCACGTTCATCGGTGATATCTCTGCCATATCCGTGAAGTTCGGTCAGGATGCCCTGTTCTCTGAGAGGGTGAAATACCCAGGTCTGCCACCTGACAGATCCGTCATCCATCACAACCTGAATATCACTGATTGTTGGTTCATTCAGCGACCAGTTCTTAAGGACACCCTCTTTGATTCGGATAAAATCATCATGGGTAGCAAGAGGGATTCCATTGGTATGAAGGAGATCTGATACTCGTGCATTGCAATAGGTGGCATATGATTCATTGAGATAGAGAACATCCCCTTCGGCACTCAGATGAAGGATAAAGTTCGGGGTCTCATGAGTCAGGTACTGGTAGGTTCTGATCTGGTTCTTCTCTTTTTTATGGGAGGGTGCATTGTGCGCCTGTTCGGCAAGAATAAGTGCAAGTCCCTGTGTCCCGTCATCAAATATACAGGGAACAACCGTCAGATCAAACCCTCGTTTTCTCCAGGATATCTCCTTATACAGAGGAGGTGCGACTGCTCCATTCCGGTACTCCTGTATGTATTTTTTTACAACAGGATCGGTAAATGCCGGATGAAATATTTCTGAAAATGGTTTTGATAATAATTCTTTCGTATCTGATCCGGTCATCTCCCGGCAATAGCCTAAAACCTCCTTGACATAGAAGAGCTGGTCAAGACCTATGACACAGCCACGGGTAACCAGCGAAAGGGCATGGAATGGTATTCTCGTGGTTATTTTGTAGAGTTTAACTTTCCCATAGGATCGCAGTTCAACCCTGCCCTGCATGTGAAGAATAGAGAGATATTTTGCAACCAGGTTCCGGTTCAGGTGGAGGGCAGATGATATCTCCCCGATACTGGCTCCCTGTGGGGCGTCGGATAATAATTCCAGGATACGTGAACTGGGTGCAATGTCACTCTCCTGGCTTGGCATATGTTTCTGTTTTTTATTCAGATATAATAAGGGGAGCGATGTGCATGGCGTCAATGCCGGGCAAATAAATCGTGTTATACCCATCACTGTTTATATTTATTTACTTAGCATTGGTGATTTCGGATGGCTTTTGATAGAGATGATTTAGGATTCTGTCAGAATATTCTGGATGGAATTGCAACGCCGGTTATTCAAATAAGTCCTGACAGGACAATTCAGATGATCAACGATGCAGCTCTAGAAGTCCTTGCTATGACCCGTGAGCAGGCTGTTGGTCAGAAATGCCATGAATTATTCAGGACCGACGATTGTGACGGGGGCGAATGTGCGACCCTTCGGGCAATGAGGGAAAAGAGGAAGATTGAGAGCGAGACTGTTGCTCATATTTGGGGGAAAGATATCCCCATCCGCTACTACGCATCACCTTTATATAATGATTCAGGTGATGTCATCGGAGCGGTTGAATATTTTGAGGATCTTACTGAGATCAAGAAAAAGGAAGATGATTTACGACGCGCCGGTAAGGAGATTCAGGGGGTACTCAACGGTGTTGCAACCCCTGTCATTGCCATTGATACCAGCCAGAAGATTACTCATATCAATAAGGCAGGAGCAGACCTCTTTCAGAAAAATCCGGAGGATCTGATCGGGACAATTTGCCATACCCTGTTTCAAACTGATGTCTGTCAGGGTGGGAATTGTGCGACCATGCGAAGTATCCGGGAACGTCGGGTTATTACTGAAGAGACGGTTGCTCATATCGGTTCAAAAGATATTCCGATACTTGTCACTGCAACCCCTGTTATAAATGAAGAAGGGGTTTGCACCGGTGCGGTAGAGTTTAAATCCGTAAGCGCGAGGAACAATTACGGTTTATTACCCGGCAGGTTCCGGCTACTCTCTGGGTTGTTGACCGGGAACTGAATTATCTTCTCTCAGAAGGAAAGGGGCTCTCTCTTATCGGTCTTACCCCCGGAGAGGTCGTCGGGCAGAATCTTCATGATTTTTTTCAATCTCATGAAGGGAGTCATCCGGCTATAGATGCACATATCCGTGCACTCCATGGAGAAGAGGTGACCTTTGAATACGATCATAACGGAGTAATCTTTCAGACTTCGCTCACCCCGATGACCGGACCGGATCATATTATCAACGGGGTTATCGGGATTGCATATGATATCACCGAGCAGGTAAAAGCCGCTGAAAGAGTCCGGTTTGAGCGTGAACGTGCACACCAGTACCTCAACGTTGCCGAGGTTATGATCCTGGCATTTGACCGGCATGGAACAATTACCCTTATCAACCGGAGGGGATGTGAGTTTCTGGGTCTTTCGCATAATGAGGTAATTGGAAAAAACTGGTTTGATCACTTTCTTCCCCCCTCCGAATGGGCTCAGACACGGCAATTCTTCCATGAATTCTTCCAGGGCTGGTATGGAGATTGTTCACGGTTGAAAGGGGAAATTCTGATCAGTGATGGTTCACCCCGGTTCATCTCATGGTTTATGCACGCTATTCGCTCTCCTTCTGGAAAACTCATCGGGATTCTTGCTTCAGGAAAAGATATCACCCGGGAACGGCAGCTCGAAGATGAAAAAACTGCAGCAGTCAGACAGATTGAAAAGAACATGGCCAAATTTGCAGTCCTCAATGATCAGATCCGCAATCCCTTAAGTATCATCTTAACGCTGGCAAGTATGTCTGATGACGTGGAACTGGCAGAGAAGATCAGTGAGCAGGTTGCAAAGATAGATTCCATCGTGAACGATCTGGATCACCGGTGGATGGAGTCTGAAAAGGTCCTCGAGTTCCTTCGAAAACATCATAATTTTAATACGGCGTCCATAACTGACGGAGAATCGAAGTAAAGCCCTAAGGATAGTGAAGGGACTGTTTTGAGAGAACGTTCAGAAAAGTGTACTCTCGCAACACTTTTATGATCCAAAAAGTGTAATATTCGTACATAAAATGGAACGTAAGATCATCTCCCGTCTGGATGCATGGAAAGCTGATCCCCGGAGAAAGCCTTTAATTATTCAGGGAGCACGGCAGGTTGGGAAAACATTTTCAATTCTGGAATTTGGCAAAACCCGGTATAATAACCAGGTTTAATGTTCAGGAATAGTAAATATCTGCCACAGAGTTACTGAAGGGAAACTCCCCCTGTCTGTATATGTCGAGCCGACTTTTTTTAAAATTTACATGGCTGATACAGGACTTCTTCATAATCACTTTGGCATTCCTGCTCATGTTATGCGTGAGGAACGGTCTGATATTGATACAATTAAGGGAGCTATCACTGAGAACTTTGTATGCTTTTCATTGGTTGTGAATGGCTATATTCCGTATTATTGGGAATCAAAGGGTCGTGCTGAAGTAGACTTTATCATCCAGAATAAACAGGGATATGTGATACCGATAGAGGTAAAATCTTCTGATAATGTACGATCAAAAAGTCTGATGCGATACTTCGAACTGTATAACCCCCCCTATGCAATTCGTGTTTCGCCGAAAAATTTCGGATCAGATTCATCGATACGATCTATTCCCCTATATGCTCTCTTCTGTCTGGATCTGTAGGGCTATCAGAATGACTTCTTCTATATCTCCATTTCCCTATAGGGACGTGTATTTCAAATCTTGACCCCTTTGTTTCCACTCCAGATTCGCGTATAGACAAACCATTCACGGAGAGCATCTCCCGTGCCAGAAAGAGGCCTATCCCGGTGTGTTTCCCATGGCCATATCTGAAAATTACATCTTTCTCTAAATCAGGAATTCCTACACCGTCATCTTCGCAGAAAATTATCAGACCTCCCTCCCTCTCCTGGGTGTAAAACCAGACTTTCTTCAGAATCTGTCCATGACGGATGGCATTTTCATACAGAGCTTTGAAAACTTTTTGAATCATCGGATCGGTAAAAACCTCAATGTTCTCCGGAACAGAATTTTCAAAAAGGATATCCCCTGCCGCAACTTCTTCCCGAATCGAGTCTATGATCCGGTGGAGTACCAGCCACATACTCTGTGAGGACGCAAAATTATCATACTCCCTGGTAAATTGTAATACTTTCTCAATCCTTCTCAGCCCTTCTTTTGAGCTCCGGATAAGTGAGTAGATCTCCTCAAGATCTCCTGTTTCCAGGGCAAGGTCATGCATGAGATGCATTGCAGTCAGTTCATTAAAGATATCATGCCGGTTTATCTGGGTGAGGAGCAGCAACTTCTGCGTTGAGTCTTTCAGTTTCTTCTCCATCTCCTTTCGTTCGGTAACATCCCTGGTGAAGACGGAAATCCCTGTTCCGGAGGGATACACATTTATCTCAAAGATGTACTCTTTCTCGTTCAGACGGTAGGTATTTTCAAACGTCCGTGGTAGTTTGCTGTGTAATACCTCTTTGTACACCTCTGCCGCCCTTTCAGTATCCGCTCCCTGAAATATCTCATAGATGGATTTTCCAAGTGCATTCTCTGATAGAATTCCGGTTAAATCTTCAGAAGCCTGATTCCAGAAGACATACCGCAGGTTTTCATCCATCGCGAAAAAGACGTCTGTGATACTGTTGGCAAGATTGCGATACTCCTGTTCGCTTCTGGCCAGAGCAATCTCCATCTCCTTTCGTTCGGTTATATCCTGATTAACCCCGAAGAGCCGGGTAATCTTTCCTGAATCATCACGCTCAGTTTTCAGCCATGTGGTCACCCAGAAGGTGCTGGCATCCGGTCTGAGCAGTTCTCCCTCGATTGTCATCTCGAACTTGGGATCAGAGGATTCTGTTGCTTTTTGTATTGTTTCGCGTACCTGGTCTGCATAAGCCGGGACGGTATACCTTGTTGCAAACTCGTCTGCAGACATCTGGTATCCCCCGGCATCTGCTGCCGTCATGTTGAACATGGCAAAAAATGAGTCATTGAAGGTAAACATCCCATTTTTCAGATCATACTCCCAGGCTGCCATTTTTGCAATCTTCATTGCTTCGGACAATGACCGGGAGAGGACGGAGAGTTCATGTTCTGCCTGTTTACGCCCGGTCACATCTTCATAGATGGCGACAATCTCCCCGGACGGAAGTTTATAGACATAATTCTCCTTCCACCCTTCGACACGGTTGTCCTTGTAAAAGGAAAGGGGGAACTTTTCAGGAATCCCTGTCTGGTATACCCGCTGGAATACCTCAAATAGACCAAATTCCCTGACCCCTGGAAAGACATCAAGAACACTTCTCCCGATAAGGTCTGCTCTTTCTATCCTTTCAATCTGTTCACCTGCACGATTAAAATCTGTAAAGATGAAATCATTTCCGTTATCGACCGGCCGATAAATAGCTACTGCTACAGGCAGATTATTGAAGAGTTCGTAAAACCTCGTTTCACTCTCAACAAGAGCCTTCTCTGCCCTCTTTTGTTCGGTGATGTCGGTAAACATTGCAAAAGAGCCGTTGAAGGTTCCATCTGCAGATACCAGAGCGGTTGCAGATACATGCAGCCAGATCCGGGTTCCATCCTTTTTCACAAACTCCTGTTCATACCGCTCATTCTCTCCATGCATCCGGTGGATCATCCTTCGTGAGTGATGATCAAGTTCCTCTGGCGGCATGAATGACGTGACATTTTTTCCCAGCATCTCTTCAGGAGTAAACCCGAGCATCTCTGCCATCCGTGGATTTACATATACCGTATTCTTCTGTCCATCCATCTGCCAGATGCCCTCTTCAGCAGTATCAACAATTCTCCGGTACTGCTCCTCCCGAAGAGTCAGTTCTTCCCTGATAGCATGCTGCCTCGTAATATCCAGGGAAAGGGAGAGGACTGCCTGCTCATCATCAGGGGAAAATCTGAACGGAATCAGCCGGTTATAAAAGTATTTGAGCTCCCCCTGCATCATTACCGGAACCTCACCGGTAAACGGAATGCCGGTATCTATGGTTGTCCGGTAATTGTGAATAAGCTCTTCAGCTTTCTCTTCAGATACAAAATCCCTGATGTTCTTTCCGATAACAAAAGACGGATCCTTTCCTGAAAGATTCTTTGCTGCGGTGGCATTTGCATAGATGAATGTCCCGTCCCGGTCAATGACAGACATCGTCTCCTGGATTGCATTCACAAGAGTCCTGAACCGTTCCTCACTTCTTGTGATCTCCTCCTCTTTTCGTTTATATTCTGAAATATCACGTGCAGATGCATAGATATACTTTCCAAACGGGAACGACCGCCATTCTATCCACCGGTATGAGCCGTCCTTATGCCGGTACCGGTTTACAAAATTTAAAATGGCCTCCTGGCTGTCAAGAGTTGAGACTGCCTTTTGTGTAGAGGAGAGATCATCAGGATGCACAAAATCAAGGAATCGTTTTCCTTCCAGTTCTGACAGGGAATATCCAAGAGCTGATTCCCATTCCGGGTTTAACTTCCTGAAAAATCCGTCGGTATCTGCGATGCAGAGGAGATCCAGGCTGCCGTTCCAGAACCGATTCAGTTCTTCTGTCATCTCTTTGAGTGCTTCTTCTTTATGTTTCTTCTCTGTTATGTCAGTAGCAATTTCCAGTCGCACAAGTCTTCCGTCAGTCCACCTGATGGCCCGGTCCCGGCAGTCAAACCATCTTCCGGTTCTGGTATTGTAATATTCCCACCGGTATACTCCGGTTGGTCCTTTTTCATCAACGAGAAGGTGATTTGTGCAGAACTGGCAGGGACCATCTGCATCATTCTGGAAATAGGTGTAACATTTCTGGCCCAGGATATTTCCAAATATATAACGACCCTGTTTATTCAGATAGAGGATTTCATACGTCTCCATATCTGCTACATAAATCAGGGCATCAATACTGTCCAAGATGGTATAGAGTTGTGCCTGGAGCTCTTCGATAAAGAGTTTATATCTGCCGGATGGGCTAAAACCCGGTTTCTCACCGTTCTGATGGATATCTGGAAATACATCCGGGTATTTACTGATGTCAAATCCGGTCTTTTCGAAATCATGCTTCTTCAGGAAGTTCAGAATCTTTTCTGATTTTATCCACTCCCGGTCAAGACTGTTTACCATCTCATCTATCCTGCTTATCTCTGCAAGAATGAGGTCTGCAGTCTGTGTATCCGCAGCCATTTCAGTGAATGTTGCGATGATGGTGAGGGGATTTCTGATACCGTCATTGAGTATGGCCAGTTTTGCAATATTTTCCTGTATCTGGGCAGCAGCCTCATCTTTTTCCCGTTCTAGCTGCCGTTCTGCGGTAATATCCCTGCCCTGAGCGATGGTTGCACGGGGTGTCATCCCATCAGGATCATAAATGGTTGCCGAGTTCCACAGGACTGTCTTTATCTCACCATCTTTATGTAAAAGAGGAATTTCTGCGGTCTCCCACCTGACCCCTTCAAGGGTTGTCCGGATGAGCCGCATCGAGCGTTCTGCCTCATCATGAGGGAAGAGGGTCTCGAGCTTTTTTCCCACGATCTCATCTGCGGGTTTCCCAATAAGAAGTTCGAATGCGTGATTTATTCGCGTAATGGTGAATGAGGGATCCCAGACAATAATGGGCACATTTGCATGATTAATAAGATTTTCAAGAAAGCTGTTCGTCTCTTTGAGCTGTATCTCCTGTTTCTTCCGCTCGGTTACATCCTGAATCAGAGTTGCACACTGGCCCTTGACCGGGGAGTATGCAGTGACCTCGTAATATTTTCCGAGTTCATGACTGAAATTCTCGAAATGCACTGTCTTTCCGGTACGTGCTACTTTTCCGTATGTTTCAATCCAATATGACTCCACACCGGGCAGCACTTCAGTTACCCGCTTTCCGATGATATCTTTGGCTGAAAGTCCGGTAATCTTCTCAAATGCCGGGTTTATTTCAAGGAACCGGTAATCAACCGGAACATCTTCTTCGTTCCAGATGATTTCATGCAGAGCAATACCTACTTCGCTGGTGTTGAATAAAAGGCGATATTTTTGCTCACGTTCTTCAATCTCTGCCTGTGCCGAGAGGATCTCTTCAAGTTGCTGCTTCAGCTCCTCTTCGGTTGATGAAAGTTCTTCAAAAGTTGCCTGAAGTTCCTCATTCTTCCGTACAATTTCATGCTCTGATCGTTTTTTATCGGTAATATCCGAGGTATATCCGATATAACAGGTATCAGAAATTCTGACTGCCTTTACTTCCCAGTATCTGATCTCTTTAGACTTCGTAACATACCGGCAGTCTCCTACCGCAGATCCGGTCTCCTTGACCTGTGCGAAGTGTCTATATGCAAATTCCCGGTCATCAGGGTAGACGAACTGTATGAGATTTTTTCCGATGAGCTCATCTCTGGTATACCCGGTCATGGTGCAGGCAGCATCATTCACAAAGAGATATCTGCCCTGGTCGTCGGCAACAAAGATACCTATTGGTGCGTTTGAAAAAAAAGCCTCATAGGGTATCTCCTCAAATCCAGGAATCGATTGGTCTGACCCAGGATCAGTCATCCTCTCTCCTCCGGTCTCTGATCTGTTCCAAGACGGAACATCCCTTTTGGAACTCGGATCTCAAATCTGGCCCCCTCCCCTTCTGTGCCGGTTTCGGTGATGGTCATGCCGGTGATGGAGAGGATCTCTGCTGAAAGAAAGAGTCCGAATCCGGTATTACACCCGACGCCTCTCTCCATGATCTGATCTTTCATCTCCGGGGCAACACCCGCTCCGTCATCCTCAATAACCCATATCAGATCTTCACCGTCCGTTCGGTAATATCCGAATATCTTCGAGAGCTTGGCGCCACCATACCGAAGGGCGTTATCAATCAGGTTGTATATGACCTTCTCCAGCATGGGATCAGCAAAGATCTCTATCCCTGACAGATGTTCTTCAACCGTTATCCTCCCTGTATCAAATTGATCGGATGCTTTCTGAAAACAGCGGGAAAGATCCTGCCAGATTGCCTTTTGCAATCCCAGAACCTGATAATCATGGGTAAATTTGATCTGTTTTTGAATAGTCAGTGCATATGCCTCAATCCGGTGGAGGTTTTCTCTGACAACAGGCGAGAGATCTGATCGTGGAATACTATCAAGGAAGAGGAGAAGCCCGCCAAGTGAATTTAAGATATCATGCCTGGTGATACTGGATAGAAGCTGAAGTTTCCGGTTCGCTTCGATTATTGACTTTTCGCTCCGTTTCCGTTCAGTGATATCCCGGCAGATGGAAAGGACCACCCGTGATCCATCAAGCTCGAAGAGATGTGCTGAAACCTCGACCGGAAAGATAGAGCCGTCTTTCCTGACATGGGTGCCTTCAAATAAGGCATGTCCTTCACTGATAAGCTGCCTGGTGATATCCGGAGCAGCCTCTTTGTCAGATAGGGTATTAATATCAAACACCGCTTTCTCAAGGAGTTCCTCATGTGAATACCCAAGAGCCCTGCAAGCTGCATCATTGACCTCAATGAATCGCCCATGGGAGTTATCATCATGCAGTTCATGGAGGAAAATGGCATCTGATGCATTGTTGAAGAGCTGGCGAAACCGTTCCTCACTCTCCCTGAGTGCCTCTTCAGCCTTTTTCTGACTGGTGATATCATGAAGGAGTTCAACAATAAGCTCTGGCTTTCCCTGATCGTTGAGGATAGGATTACTGGTGCATTCAAGGAACTTTCCAATTTCAGGGCTATATCTCTGAATTGTATATACCTGTCCTCGTGCAATAGCTTCACTGGTCGCACAAGGAACACAGGGGGTATCCCTGCCGATGAGTTCATAGCATTTCTTTCCCACAACTTCAGAAGCGGATAGACCAAGAGCCTCATACCCTGCTTTATTATACCTGACAACCGAATGGTTAGGAAGCTGCAGGCCCACGATATCATGGATGCCATTAAGCATACCCTCAATGATATTATTTGCCTGAATGAGTTCCTGTTCTGCCATTTTTTTATCAGTAATATCAATGAAAGATGCCATAATGGCCTGAGGGGTGCCTGATTCATCCAGTATGGAATGGGCTGAAACTAAGAGGATCGCATGAGAACCATCTGTCCGTTCAGCTTCCATCTCTCCCTGCCATTGTTTTGCAGTTTTGATTGCCTCGATAACTTCTGCAGCCTGGTCATGGTTCTTCCAGAATGTAATCGCACTCTTTCCGATCACCTCATCTCGATGATGATAATTCCAGATTGACAAAAAAGCAGGGTTTACATAAGTCAGTATTCCTGAGAGGTCTGCGATAGCAATCCCGTTCATCGATGATTCAATTGCATAATTCTTAAGAAATAAAGCCTCCCTGGTCTCTCTTTGATGTATAATCCCCCATAATTCATTTCCAAAGGCAATGAGTGCCTGACTGTCGTCCTCATTATATGGACGGGTTTTATTTGCTACCGCCAGAAGAGCAACGATCCTATCCCCGTCAAAAACCGGAACCTCCAAAAACCTGGTGATAGGAACATGGCCTTTTACAAATCTTTTTTTACCGGAGTCTAGGTCCTGAAATGAATTCAGGATAAGAGGCTTTCGCGTTCTCAGCACATCCCCCCAGATTCCTGACTCCGCAACCTGGAAATTCTTCTTCTGTTCCTGTACCCTGCAAGTCTCTATAACCGAAGGTGACCAGGCATGGATGGTGACTTCGGTCTCATCTGGATTAACAAGACCAATAAATGAGAACTGACTCTGAGTAATCTTCAGACATGCATTTATTGCATAATCCAGAAGCTCTGCACGTGATGGAGCATTCAACCGGTTCAGTTCAAGGAAGACTGATATCCGCTCTGCATGGAGGGTAACCTGTTCTTTTATTGCCCGAAGTCCGGTAATGTCTGATAATATCGAATAAACTTGAAAGGGTTTCTCATCTCCATTCCGAAACAGGGGTGTGGCATCCACGTGAATCCATCGGCATTCATCATCATCCGAATGGCAGATACCCATAATGGTATCGGCAATCAGCTTTCCCGTGTGCAGGGCCTGTGTTGATGGCTGCTTCTCTACCGGAAACGGAGAGTTGTCTTCCTGAATCATGTGTAGGGATAACTCATCCCATCGCTTTCCGGTAAGTTGATCCAGAGGGATCCCAAGGATTCTTTCTGCTGCAGGGTTTGCTTCGATGATTGTACCGTCCCTGTCCTGGTATATCACTCCCTGCCCCATCGTTTCAAAGAGTATCCGGTGTCTGGTATCCTGTTCATGAACTGCTCGTGCCGATCGTGTACTGCATACTGCGGTTCTCACCTTTTGGGCCAGTTCTGCAAACTGGGATCGAATTTCACCGCCTTTCTGAACATAACCGTCTGCACCGCGTTCAAATGCCTCAATAACAACCTCCTCCCTCCCCTTTCCGGTGAAGATAATAAATGGTGTATCATCCCCGCGTTCCCTGATAGCCTTGAGGAGATCCAGTCCGCTCATAGATTCCATCTCATAATCAGCAATGATGGCATCGTACTCGTTTTCTGAAAGTCTGGCAAGGGCGGAGGATCCTGATACTGCAATATCAACATCAAAAGAGAAACATGTCTTCAGATACTCACGGGTAGCATGCAGAACCACATCCTCGTCATCAACAAGGAGTATTTTTAAAATATCTGATGAGGTGCGTAAGGAGGTATGCATATATTTCGTGACCGTGGGATAATTGATGAGGTTTATGTCCTGTTATAATAAGGAATTTTCGTAGTGCACTGTATAATCCTGTGAGGTCGCTTCAATTGCGGCCTGATTACTTAAATCCGGTTGATTCAGGATTTATTTACCTGCCTCTGGTATGTCCATTTTCCCTGTATGCCAACCGACAGGGGTAAGTTTATGAATGAATAAACCAAGTATCAGGAGAGGATATATCATGGCAACCTATAGTGTTGAGGCCCAGGCAGCCTTTGATGAGGAAGGACCTGCAATACAGGCTCCCGTTCAGACAACGTCACGGATCAGGACAAAGGGGGCAGGGACCATCCAGGTCGTTGAATTCATCCTTGGTAATGAACTCTTTGCAATTGATCTCTTTGATACCAGGGAGGTGATCACCCAGACCGAAGTAACTCCGCTCCCAAACACCCCTCCTTATCTAAAGGGTATCATAGACCTTCGGGGAATGATAACCACCATCATTGACCTGAAAGATCTCATGCATATCACCACCGAATCATCGGGGAAGAAAAAATCCCGGATCATCGTGCTTGATCGTTCGATAACAGAAAAGCCAATCGGCATCCTCGTGGATGATGTCTTCTCTGTTACAACTTATGGCAATGAAGATATCGACAAGGAGAATACATCATCGCAGAAGACTCACCGGGACATTCTGGGTGTCATCAGGAAGAAGACAAAAACAACCGGTGAGAAGGATAAAAGCGGACTGGTTGTCTGGCTTGATATCAGGACCATGATCGAAAAAATCGCCGCTGAGCTCTGATCCCGTGTCCGGATCTCCCTCGTAAATATCCTTTTATGTGGGGAAAATTTTTATTTGCCTATCATAATCTCCTGTTTTTATTTTATTGCATGGCATTACTGACGTGCATATCCGAATGGCATATCCTTATCAATATACTCTCTAAATGGAAATTACCTCAAGTACTATCCCATAAATGATGAACATTCAATCCATAGGTCAGTTCTTTACCGGACAAGAGAATCGCCGTATGGATATGATATGTATCATCTGAATATTCTGGTTGCAGGCCAAAGACCGGGAAAGGTAAAAGGGAGTCTTAAATGTGTGTGTGACGAGCGTCTTGGGGTATTTTTCCCGGTCTTTGTTTTTTAGGACAGGATACACATGTCAACAGAGGGAAAGTCAGCTTTTGAACGAATGTATGCGACAATCGATCCCTTGATTGAATCAGTCTTTTGTGCTGCTGATGAATGTCAGATAAGGGGTGAGTATGAGATCGCAATCAGGCTTTACAAAGAGATTATTGAAAAAGAGCCGAATAATGGGCGGGCATTTCAAAAGGTTGCAGATTGCCTGGATCATATGGGAAACCATGCAGATGCACTGGTCTGGTATGATAAGGCACTCGAATCTGATCCGAACAATGCAGAAGTCTGGTACAATAAAGGTTTGACTCTTCGAAAGACCGGGTACCAGGAAGAGGGGCTTTCATGCATTCAAAAAGGGATCTCCCTTGCCATGAGTGCTCCTTCCCCCCGGTACCGGGTATAGTACGAGATCATTCTACTTTTTTTGTACTCTTCACACTCTCACTCTCGTCCGAAAAATATTACATGTAATTCTGCAATGCATGGCAGAATTGAAATGCAAATGCTTATCCTTCAGGGATAGATATTATTAGTCAGCCTCCAGTTCAGTCCTGATCGGATATCAGTGTACATATTCTCATGGGGGCATGTACAGATGAATATGTGCATGGAAACAGGAAAGAGGGCCTGTTTCACTCCAATCAGTACGTAGTACCACGAGCTTTGTCGTGATATGTTCCAAAGAATGCAGGAAACTGAAATGATCGCTCATGGAAAACAAACCGGATCTCCGTCTTTTTCTTCACCAAAACCACGCACATCTTCAACCGGATATCCGGATCTGTCATCCGTAAAACCGGATTATGCATGTTTTTCACCAGGATCTTTGAAACCCTGGCACTGGTCTTTGGAAACTCGGGATATATAGGTCGATAGGGCTTTCCTATCACGGTATGTGCAGCCGTGATAGCCTACAGCATCCATAAGAGGGAATTTATGAAGTATGTTCAGACGACCTGCCCGTACTGCGGAACCGGATGTTCATTTAATCTGGTCGTAGACAAAGGGATTGTGACCGGGGTTGCACCCTATCAGCGTTCTCCGGTGAATGAAGGAAAACTATGCCCGAAAGGGACTTATGCTCACGAGTTTATTAACAACCCGGACCGGTTGAAAAAACCACTCATAAAAAAAGATGGGAAATTCGTGGAAGCTTCCTGGGATGAAGCACTCAAACTTGTTGCTGAAAAGTTCAAGTCTTATAAACCAGATGAGTGTGCCTGTCTTGCCTCAGCCAGAGTCTCAAACGAAGACAACTACGCCATGATGAAGTTTGCCCGGGGGGTGCTCAAGACAAAGCACATTGATCACTGTGCCCGTCTGTGTCATGCTTCCACCGTAGCAGGACTTGCAAATATTTTTGGATCAGGTGCCATGACAAACTCGATCGGTGATATCGCAGAATCCAGATGTGTGTTCATCATCGGGTCAAACACCTTTGAATGCCACCCGCTTATCGGGCGCCGGGTTATGCAGGCAAAGGCGAAGGGTGCAAAGTTCATCTATGCCGACCCCCGGTACACGCCCACCGGAAAACAGGCTGATCTGTATCTCCAGTTCAGGTCAGGTACCGATGTTGCTCTGCTGAACGGTATGATGCAAGAGATCATACGGAACGGCTGGGAAAACAAGGAGTTTATCCAAAACCGCTGCAATGGGTTTGAAGAACTCAAGAAAGAGGTCATGAAGGATGAGTACAGCCTTGAGAACGTCTCAAAGATTACCGGTGTTCCTGCTGACAAGATCAAGACTGCAGCTGAATGGTTTGCAAAGTCAGGGGCAAGTGCAATTCTCTACTCCATGGGTATCACCCAGCACACCACCGGCGTTGACAATGTCAAGTCCTGTGGCAACCTGCAGATGCTGACCGGAAATCTTGGGCGGCCGGGGACTGGTGTGAATGCCCTTCGTGGACAGAATAATGTGCAGGGTGCCTGTGACATGGGATGTCTCCCGGTAGTTTACACAGCATACCAGAAGGTCATCGATGAGGCAGCCCAAAAGAAGTTTGCAGATGGCTGGAAGTTTCCGGACGGGATTGCAAAGGGTGAGAACGGATATGAAGTCACCACGCTCATGAATGTCCTCACTGAAAAACCCGGTGAGATAAAGTGCCTGTATATCATGGGGGAAAATCCGATGATATCAGATCCTGACCTCACTCATGTCGAGCATGCATTAAAGACTCTGGATTTCCTCGTTGTCCAGGATATATTCCTGAACGAGACCGCTGAATTTGCTGATGTGGTTCTTCCGGCTGCCTGCTATGCAGAGAAGGACGGGACACAGACTTCAACCGAACGCAGGGTTCAGATGTGGCGAAAAGCACAGAATCCACCTGGAGAAGCAAAAGGTGACTGGGAGATCATCGCATCAATCGCAGCAAAGATGGGGTATGGTGCCCAGTTCCCATGGAAGACTTCTGAAGACGTGTTTAATGAGATGGCAACACTCACTCCCTCCTATGGTGGGATGACCTATGAGCGTCTGAACCGGCCTGAAGCACTTCACTGGCCATGTCCTACGAAGGATCATCCTGGAACACCGATTCTCCATGGTGAGAAGTTCGGTATGCCGGATGGAAAGGGTCTCATGACAGGCATCCCCTTCAAATGGCCTCAGGAAGTTCCGGACAGTGAATACCCGTTTGTGCTGACAACCGGACGTTCCATCTGGCAGTGGCATACCGGTACCATGACCCGCCGGTCTGCAAGTCTTGAGCGTGAAGAACCGACCGGATGGGTTGAGATAAACACGGAGGATGCAAAGAAACTGGGCATCGCAGATAAAGAGAAGGTAAAAGCAAAAACAAGGAGGGGAGAGATTACCATCCCTGCACGGGTAACACCGGATATCATGCCTGGTGTTGTCTTCATCCCGTTTCACTATGCTGAATGTGCCGCAAATGTCCTGACTATCAATGCTCTGGACCCGGTTGCAAAAATTCCTGAGTCCAAGGCCTGTGCAGTGAAGATAGAGAAGATTGCGGAGGCGAAATAAATGGGACTTTTTGACTCAAAACCTGCCATTAAGGCTGGTGATATGGTCTATGCATGGACACTTGAGGATCAGATCGCACAAAAAGCAGAGTGCGGTGGTGCCGTTACCGGTCTCTTAAAATATGCCCTTACCAACAAGATGGTTGATGCGGTTCTTGCCGTGCAGAAAGGGCAGGATATCTATGATGCAGTCCCGACCGTCGTCACCGATCCAAAGGAGCTGGTCGGAACTGCCGGATCTTTACACTGCGGGACACTCCTGATCGCAAAAGTGGTCCAGAAGTTCCAGAAAGGCTCACCTGACAAGAAGCTAGCCGTTACCGTTAAAGGCTGTGACCTTATGGCTTTGCATGAACTGGCAAAACGTAAAGGGGTGAACCTTTCAAACCTCCTGCTCATCGGGGTGAACTGTGGTGGTACCGTCTCCCCGGTCAAGGCCCGGACTATGATACGTGATGTCTACCAGGTTGATCCAAATACCGTTCACAAGGAGGAGATTGACAAGGGCCAGTTTATCATCGAGTATGAAGGTGGACATAAAGGGATCTCCATTGATGAGCTGGAAGAGAGCGGGTATGGACGCCGGTCCAACTGCCGTCGGTGTCTCTATAAAGTGCCTCGTGAGGCAGATCTTGCCTGTGGAAACTGGGGAGTCATCGGTGATAAGGCAGGGAAAGCAACCTTCGTTGAGGTTTGCAGTGATAAGGGAGCAGATCTTATACAAAAAGCCGTAAAAGCCGGTGCAATTGCAACTACCCCTGCTGATCCTAAAGGAATTGAGATCAGAAAGAAGGTTGAGGGTGCCATGGTAAAGCTGGGTCAGAAATGGCGGAAAAAGGACTTTACTGCACTCAAGGCTGATCTCTGGAATACAATTGCCGGTGAGACCTCCCGGTGTATTAAATGCTACTCCTGTATAGAAAACTGTCCGGTCTGCATGCCAGTCGCAGGCAATGGTACGGAGACGAAATCACTCATGGTCGAGCAGGGTGCACTGCCCCCGTCACCCATGTTCCATATGAGACGGTTTGCCCATATTTCAGACTCATGTGTCAACTGTGGTCAGTGTGAGGAACTCTGTGCCATGGATATTCCGCTGGCTTTATTCTCTCATGCCATCAGGAGTGAGGCCGACCTCGCATTTGAGCCAAAACTTGGAAGACCAGATTATTCCAATTAACTTTTTTTCGTGTGTGATGAGGATTATTCTGATTTCCGGTATAAGACTGTACACAGATAATCCTCAGTTGCCTTAAAGACCGGCTCTCTGTTATTATTCATCTTCATCAGCGGAATCACCTTGGTTCTGACACCCATCCCCCTACTCTCAACATACCCATAGTCACGTAATATTTCCACTATCAATGGATTTCGTGGAGACCGCTGCCCTGCAATCATCTTCTCTACGGTCATGGAATTTGGAAGAGCACCAGGGCTGATGATCTCAATCCTGTCACTATATCTGCTTACTTCGACATCAACTGCCCGTGTCCAGTCCCGGTGGCAGAGGGCGTTGATGACCACTTCACGAATTGCTTCAAAGGGGTATTGCCAGTCTTTTGTCAGTCTGAACTCATCATTGACTGTGCTCGCACCGGTTGAGATAAATGGCATAATCATCTCGCTGAACCGTTCAATGAGACCTGGGTCCTGGAGTGTTCTGACTCCGTGTTCATTTGTGATATATCGTCCGGTACATGGCCCGTCAAGTACGGTATCAACGAATGTGTGGTAGGTCTTCTCTTCTGATTCGTATATGATAAGGCGGATTCCTGCCTGCCTCATATATTTCCGTGGGTGTATCCCGAAGAGAACAATGCCGGCAATGGTGCAGACAACTCTGTCTCCGGAGACGGTCGTGAGCATCCCAAGTCCGGTGAGCCTTCGTATCCAGTCTTCATCTTTGTCAGGAATCTCCGGATCATGGATAATATGAGTGAGATATTCCCGGATTCGGGTAAGGTCAAGGGACTGGAATGAGGTTCCAGGAACGGGAAGGAGTTCAGTATGAAGAATTCCTCCGGCAGCAAACAGTCGTGCCTGCTGTTCACGGGTCGCAAGTCTTGAGGTTGAACCAGCCCTGATATAGATCTCTTCCCGGTCATTATTTCGGAGAACATACGGTTTTGACGTGCCTTCAGGAAACGATATAACTGCAACCTGCTTCCCCGGTTCAATCCGGACCGTTTCATAAAAGGGAAGAATCATAGGGTGGACGTACCGTCCAAAAACGGTGTCAAATATCCAGGTCTCCAGATTATCACGCTGAACTCCACTGATGGTTCCGTCATCCTCTACACCAAGGAGGATCATACCGCCGCGATGATTTGCAAGAGCCACAATCTCTTTCGCAAGTTGCTCAGGTCTCACATCATCTCGCTTGAACTCGACCCCTGAGTTCTCACCATGAGAGATTATCTCCAGCAGATCTTTTGTGAGCATGTGACTTCATTTTACTTTGTTTTTCTTCTTCAAAATATCCCCGTCTAAAAAAACGTACTCTTTTATAGAAGGCATGTTAAAATCCCACTCAGAATGAGTATGGATATTTCAATACAGAGATCAGAAGGTCCGCTCACGCTTATTTTATCCGGAAGAATGGATGGATTTGGTGCCCAGCAGGTAGCGGAGGCGATCCGAAATGATCTCCGCGAGAGTGATCGGGAGATAATTTTTGACCTTGGCGGGGTCGATTATATCAGTTCAGCAGGTCTCCGGGTGTTTCAGGAAGTTTACCGGAAGATCCATGAACGCAAAGGAACGGTTTCTCTCTGTCAGGTTGGTGAATTTACCCAGAAAGTTCTGAAGATGGGTGGTTTTCTTCAGGCATTTCAGATCTACCCCACACTGCATGAAGCACTGACCCATAGTAGTACCAGACCGGCAGGTAATGCAGAGACAAATGGCATTTTTACTGCAACACACCTGACCACAGGTCCGGTTCATCTCAAGGTCAGGGGGAATATTTCACGGGTTGCTGCCGGAGAGGTAATGGTGCAGGATTTCATGAAAATTCCCTATGAAAAGGGTCGGTATAGTGTAGGTATTGGTGCAATAGGTACTGATGGATCGACCATCTCTGACCTTGCCGGTGAGATGATGGAGTTATCCGGTTCTGTCATCTGGGTGCCGGCGGACGGGAACAAGACTCCTGATTTCATTACCAGCGATATCATAGAGGCCGGTGATCTCGTCCAGTCAGGGCTTTTTCAGGTATCCTATGACGGTTCGATGCATGCTGTTCTGACGATTGAAAACCTCATAAAACCGGTCAGCCTGCAGACCCTGTATGAAGAAATATTCCGGTTTGCAGAGAAAACCTGGCCCTCATGGGGGGGTATCTGCTTCGTCACCTTCCAGGCAGGTATTGAAGGAGTGTGCAGCTCTGACATTACTTCCTCACTCGTCAGGGCAGCAGAAAAGAAGCAGTCAGAAGGGACCCGCCCTGAAGAGCACAAGTCACTCTATTATATTCCAAGGAAGGATAATCTCCTGGATACTGTCTCCGTCGATGTGCTTGATCCACAGTACCGTGGCGAAACCCTTCTTGGATGCGGATACATCGTGGATATTCCAAAAGCCAGGGAAAAGTTTCCTGAAGATCTTCTGAAAAGAATTACCCTTCTTCCAACCCCGTCTCATCCCTCACAGCTCTACGCACACCTCTGTGGAGCCGTGATGCATGATATCCCGTGGAATCCTGAATCTGATATGGAGGCCCGGATAACCGATGGACTATTGAAAGGCTCCCTTTTGGCGATGCACCGGCTTTTAGGCGTCACCATGATCAGAAGTGCGACCATTGCGATTGCACCGGTAACTGATATCATCCCGGTTCAGGGTTCCTGAGTCGTTTTTATGATTGTATCCATCCGGCAATACCTCATTTTTTACATCATTCTCATTATTGCCCTCGTTCTTGCCGGAGTATTACCGATCAGTTATATCAGGGCAACTGAGGATGTCATCAGGGAACATGCCATAATAGAGGCATATACTGAGCATACGTTGATCGAATCGGTTCAGCTGGTAAATAAGGGACTGGATCTGATTGACAGTTCTTTAAATCCGGTTATGGAAGAGATGCTCTCTACCTATCTTGAAGAGTATACGAGAAGCGGTCAGGATCCTGGGGCGATGGATCTTTTCTCGCTGAAAGAACGGTTCAGTCAGCAGACAAATGCAACGGTTGATCTCTATGTGTTTAATGAGGACGGGATCATTTTGTATACGACAGAGCCTGCAGTAAAGGGGGTAGACTTCAAAAATTACCCTGAATTTTATAGTGCACTCAAACAGCACATGAAAGGCAGCACCCCGGCCATGGATCGGGTGGTCAGATCTGTTCAGAATCAGAGTGATCTCAAGGTCCTTGGAGATCTCAGGAAGTTTGCATACATCCCGACTCCTGATCACCGGTATGTTCTTGAGATTGGTCTTTTATCTGATGCTTTTGCAGATATCAGGTCTGAATTCTCGTACCAGTATATGGTCGGACGGATATGGGATGAAAACCCGGATATTGATGTTCTTGAGATCTATGATATCTGGGGAAACCGGGTCGCGGTCTGGAGTTCAGATCAGAATATCTCTGAAGAGGTACTCCCCCTCCCCTCCGATGATATCACACAAGCTCTCAGGTCACGATCAGGTACATCATTTGGCTCCCCGGTACAGGGGGATCGCACCACCATTTTATTCATCGATCTGAAAAACCCACAGGCACTGTCTGATGATAGTATCGTCGCGGTGATCAGGTACGGAGACCGGCTGAAAGAACAGCTTGAGATGCTGCTGTTTCAGTATATCCTGTTTGGAATTGTAGGGATCGGTTCAGGTATAATTCTGGCACTTTTGGTATCTAAGCGTATTTCAGCTCCGATTCGGGAGATTGTTACCGACGTGCACCAGATAGCAGACGGGGACCTGGATCATACAATCAGAAGCATGCACACCCTTGAATTTACCGAACTTGAGACCAGCATGAACCTGATGATCCAAAAGATCAAGGAGTACAGTGAGGAGATTGAACGAAAACGTTCAGAGATGCTTGTTGCATCGAAGATCCAGCAATCGATCATCCCTGCATCATTTCCGGTTCCGGAAGGCTTTGATATTGCTGCGATAACCATTCCGGCTCTTGAAGTCGGTGGGGATTTTTATGATATCTTTTCAAGGCATGATACCTCAGTCACCCTTGTGCTTGCTGATGTTGCAGGAAAAGGGGTGCCCGCTGCTCTCTTCATGGCACTCTCCCGGACCATCATCAGGATACTCACCCGCTGGCCCGGCTCCCCGGCAGGTATAATCCGGTCATCAAACTCCATCTTTATCGAGGACTCCGGTTCAGTGAGTTTTGTAACCCTGTTTTTCGGAGTCCTTGATGCTCAATCATGTATACTCCGGTATGTCAATGCAGGACATAACCCTCCTGTCCTGTACAGGGCTGAGAGGAAACTTTCAACTCTGGAACCAACCGGTCCGGTGATCGGTCTTTTGGACGATCCTGATTATTCTGAGGGTTCAGTCACACTCTCACCCGGTGATGTGCTTGTCATCTATTCAGACGGGGTGACTGAAGCGATGGATCCTGATGGGAAGTTATTCACTGAAGAACGGCTGTACGAAGTGATACAGCAGCACCATCTCTCTTCTGCAGAAGGACTGATGCAGGCAATCGTTCTGGCGGTTCGGACATTTGCTGGTACAGCACCCCAGTCTGATGATCTCACGCTCATTGTTGTGAAGAGATGATGGATGACAGGGTGGGAAAATACACGGGACTCCCGTTTCCCGTTTAAGGTGCTTAAATAGGCTCTTTTTTTGAAAGGCACGTTTAACGCACTTAAAATAATCTTCACATAGTGGCTCGCTATTGCCCGATCTCTCTCTGGGCCGAACATTGGTGCCCCCTATTTTTGCATGCGAATAGCGGCCTGCTATATGTCTGTGATTTAGGTCCTTTTTGTAAAATAAAGAATTATTTGAAGGCTTTGTGTCCCCCTGCACTATCCTTTATAAAAATGGGGTGTTCCGGGCTTTATTCAGGGGTATTTTGGATATGATATACCCTTGGACAGAACTGCAGGGATTCGGGTGGCGTGATCCTGATCCACATACCCTCATTTAGCTATTTTCTGATTTAGGGTCTTATTTAGGTCTTATTGGTTGCATTCTCTGCGATATATCCGGCCATAACGCTCATGATAAAGATCATGAGATACCGAAGCCCGATCTCCCTGACATAGGTGGGGATGTCCATGCCGTTTAAAGAGAGGAGGATGCCAAGATCAAGAATCCAGTTGATGATAAGCCATATTGCCCCAATGATTACGCCGGTTCTGACATACTGGTCTGATAACTCAGAAAAGAGCCTGATTAGAAGCATCGCACCAATGGCCCCTCCGGTGACGATCATGATCGTCTTGAAAAAATGCACATCAATCAGGAGTGTTCCATCAGGTGAATAGAAGGGAATTGCGATGATAAAGGGGACCAGCCAGACAAGAATGCCATAGAGGATTGTTTTCACTGTGAAATTCATCTTCAGATATGTATCTTCCTGATCCAATAAAGGGTGAGAGTCTCCGGATGGGGAGACTTTTTAAAAAAAGCCTGTCATATCTCATGGCAGCCATCAGGTTCTCCTATTAGAGTATCATGCGAATCTTTCTGAAATACTTTCGAAATGTTCGCTTAAACTATAAAGTGCATTTTTGAGTGCACGCCTTGGAATATTCTTCTTTATTGTGATTATTCCAAGACGTTCAGCAACGCACTATAGGTATCAACACTAATGATGTACAGACATGTCACTTGATACGCTCCGTTTATCTATCGAAGAAAAAGATCGTGCAATTATCACCCTTATAGCAGAACGAATGAGTATTGTAGAGGAGATTGCCAGAGAAAAAGAGAGGCAGGGTCTTCCGGTCAGGATCCCTGATCAGGCCAATGCAGTCCTTGACCGGGCAACAATCGAATCCAATAATCTCGGTCTTGACCCGGCACCCGTCCGGGAGATATTTCAGATACTGGTGAGGATGAGCGAGGAGTTTCAGGAGCAGTGGCGAAAGAAAAAGGAATAATAATTTAGAATAACTCCATCAGGATGATGGCTGCAAAGAAGAACATGATACATCCGATGATTATCCGGATAGCTCTCCTCTGCTCTAACCTGAACTCATTCACCCGCTCCGGAGGCAGGCCCCAGGCAACCAGGGCAATGATGATAAGAAGCGGAAGGATGAATGCAAAGTTGTAGATGAGCAGGTATCCAAGACCCCCGCTCACATCAGTCCTAAGAGATATCATCGACAGAATGGTAAGATATATCCCCCCGGTACAGGGAAGTTCAAACATCCCGACCAGTATTCCCAGGATAAATGCCGACGGGACGGTTGACTTTTCAATATACCGGTTAATAACTCCTTTTTTTCCCTCGGGAATTGCAAGTGATGGGCCCTTCCCCGGATAAATGGCATCCTTTATCATCAGAATGCCTGCAATGATGGCAATCACCGCCGCTCCAAATGAGAACCCCTTGACCATACCGGTCGTTTGAATTGCCGTGAAAATTCCCACTCCGGAGAGGAAGTAGAAGAAGAAGACCGCCGCTGAGTAGACAATTCCTGCCAGGATCATCTTCTGTCTGCTGCCAAGACTCATCAGGTAAATCAGGAGGATGACAAGGACTGCAAAGGCACAGGGATTGATCCCGTCGAGAAGTCCGGCTCCGACAATCAGGGGGATGCTGATACCCGTTCCGTCTGATTTTGATTGTGACGACAGAGTTAATTGCGGGAGTGAGGGGAGAGATAATCCTTTCGTATTCAGTTCCGCATATCCCTTCACCAGGGGATCAAAATTCTCCAAAATGGCATAACTTCCTTCAAGCACCGCATTTCCCATGAAGATGATCGGAACCGCTGCATACTGCCGGTTATACTCTGCTTTACAGGTTTCAAACAGTTCCCTGTTTTCGGTACTATTAAACAGGTCATGGTATGCAATTACGATCCCAGGGTTGTCAGACTGGTATTTCTCCAGAAACGCCAGGGCACTGTGGCATGCACCACAATGGGTATTGTAGAAAAACTGGATGGACAGGTTTTCTGCGGTTGTATTTACATCCTGCAGAATGGTGAGATAGGCTGCATCCTCGCTTATTTCTGTTCCGTTCCTGAGATATACCGAGCCACAGGCCGGGCCGGTCAGAGACCCCAGTAACACCAGAGCAAGAATGCAGGCAAGAAAATATGTCTGATGTGTCGTCGTAGCCTTCACACCTCATCAATTCGGTCGGTGATCATGGTTCCGACTCCTTCAGCCGTGAAGAGTTCCATGATCAGGTTGTGAGCCAGATTGCCATTGATGATATGGGCATAGGGAACACCGCCATGGAGGGCACGAAGAACCGCAAGCACTTTTGGTATCATTCCCTCGGATACCACGCCTGATGCGATCAATTCCTCTGCATCCTGCGGTGTCATCCGCCTATAGACCTCGGTCCGTTCACGGTTCATGATACCGTCCACATCTGTCATGCTGATAAGTTTGTGTGCACCAAGAGCGATGGCAAGTTCCCCGGCTGCGGTGTCTGCATTGATGTTCAGATCATTGCCATTCCGGTCGATGGCAAGGGGTGAGATGACCGGGATGAACTGGTTGTCAAGGAGCGTGTGAAGGAGAGCCGGCCGAATCTCTTCTATCTCTCCAACATGTCCAAGGTCAACCTCCTCTTCCCGGTTTTCAACCCTGACCTTTTGCCGGTCCATCTTTCTCGCGATAATAAGGTTGGCGTCATTCCCGGAGATCCCAACCGCCCTTCCCCCGGCACGGGAGACAAGGGAGACGATCTTTGAATTTATCTTGCCGACAAGGACCATCTGGGCAACTTCAAGGGTGTCATCATCGGTGATCCGAAGGCCGGATACAAATCTAGGCTGTTTCCCCATGGCCTTCATCTTCTCGGTGATCTCAGGACCTCCCCCGTGAACGATCACGCATTTAATCCCTACCAGCTGAAGGAGGACAACATCACGGATGACGGTGTCCATGATGCAGGTATCAACCATGGCATGCCCGCCCAGCTTGATGACCATACTCCTTCCATGGAACTTCTGGATGTAGGGCAGTGCCTCCATCAGGACGTCTTCACGCTTCATGTGGTGTACTTCCCGTTAATCTCAACATATTTTTCAGTCAGGTCGCAACCCCAGGCGGTTGCATGCTCGTTCCCGAGAGCAAGATCCAGTTCAATCCTGACCTCACTCCCGGAGAGGGCTGCTTTCGCCTGGGAGAGATCGGCCGATATGGTCCCCCGGTCACATACCTGCGCCCGGATCTTCCGGTTTGATATCCAGCATGAGACGATCTCGGGATCTATCTCTGCACCAGAACGCCCGGCTGCGGCAACGATACGCCCCCAGTTTGGATCCTCCCCGTATACCGCCGTCTTGACCAGGGGAGATCCGACAATAGTCCGTGCGATGAGGTCTGCATCATCCTCTGTCAGGGCATTCCTGACAACCACCTCGATCATCTTGGTCGCTCCCTCTCCGTCTTGTGCGATATGCTTCCCAAGGATGGTGCAGCACTCCTCCAGCGCTTTGGCAAACTCATCCTTTGAGACCTTTCCTGCTGCTCCGGTGGCGGTACAGAATACCACATCATTGGTGGAGGTATCACCATCGACGACGACCCGGTTAAAGCTCCGTCTGACCGCAGATTTCAGGGCGTCCTGCAGATCCTGCTGGCTGATCTCTGCATCGGTGTATACATATCCGAGCATGGTCCCCATATTGGGGGCGATCATACCCGATCCTTTACATATACCTCCGATGACAAATCCGTCCCGTTCCACAAGGGCGTGTTTTTCGATAAGGTCAGTGGTCATGATGGCCCGTGCAGCCGCAATCTCCGCATCAGGCCCGTGAGACATCATCGGAGCAATACGGGAACACTGGTCCCGGATCAGGGGCAGGTTCAGGTACCGGCTGATAACCCCGGTACTTGCAACACCGACGGTCTCTGGTTCAACACCCAGATACTCACCGGCGATTGCTGCCATCTCCATGGCATCTGATATGCCCTGCTTTCCGGTCAGGGCGTTCGCGCATCCGCTATTTGTTATGGTGGCGGTCAGGTATCCCTTCTTCATCCGCTCACGCATGAGAATGATGGGGGCTGCGCACGCCTTATTCATGGTAAATGCAGCTGCGGCGGTTCCTTCTGCCTCAATAAGTGCAAGGCCGAACTTGCCTTCCTTGATTCCCGCTGCTTTTACCCCTTCTATTGCACAAATCGACTGCATCTTATGCATCCTTCTCACCAGCCAGGGACCAGACAATATCCTCACGGGTGATTATTCCGATCAGTTTGTTTTGTTCGGTAACACAGAGCCGATCGATCTTCTTCTCAAGCATCCGCTGTGCTGCGGTCTCGATGTCATCATCAGGAGAGATGGTGATCACCGGTTTACTCATGATATCTGCTATCTTCTTCTGTCTGATATCGGTCAGAGCCTTTTTCGTATGTTCCCAGTTGATAAATTCCCTGACCGGCAGTTCGATGATCTCAAGGGGTGACGGGAGCCAGAGATCATCAGAGGGCCCTTTTGTCATGAGGAGTTGTATGATGTCTGTTTCGGTGACGATACCGACGAGAACATCTCCCTCCAGGATAGGGATTCCACCAATCTTTCTGCTGCGCATTACTCCGGCAACATCGGCGATTGAGTCGCCTGCGTTACAGGTCACCGGATTTTTGGTCATTGCATCGCGAACAAGCATATTTTCTCCATCAGGGAAGCATTCCCGGGTTCATAAGCCCGAGTGTCTCGTCCCATCCGCACATCAGGTTCATATTCTGTATTGCCTGGCCACTCGCTCCCTTCACCAGGTTATCAATCACCGAAACCGCGACAACCCGGTTCTCTGATGCTTCGACCATCAGATCACAGAAGTTGGATCCCCGGACAGCATTGAGGGATGGCCGCTGGTACCTGACAAATGGTTCGTTCCGGTAAAAGTTCTGGTATATCTTCTCCACTTCTTTCTGCTCAATCGGTTCATCAAGCAGGATATGGGCGGTGGTCAGGATGCCCCGGTTCACCGGAAGCAGATGAGGGGTGAAGTAGCACCGGGCCGGTGATCCAAGGTATGCCAGCTCCTGTCTCATCTCAGCAAGGTGACGGTGGCTGGTCCATTTATATGCCGTCAGGTTATCCCCGACATTGGGGAAGTGGGTTGTTGCTGAAGGACTGTCACCGGCACCGGAAACCCCTGTTTTTGAGTCATAGATGATGGTATGTGCCTTCTTTGCCAGGGGAGCTGATGCCAGGGTTGCCCCGGTCGGGAAGCATCCGGGGTTTGAGACAAAGGGTGCATTTCTGCAGGCATCCCGGTGTAATTCACATAGCCCGTACGGTACTTCCTTCCATGCGGTATGGGGTGTCCCGTACACCTCCTCAAAGACTGCTTGTGGGAGCCGGTAATCTGCAGAGAGGTCAATTATTTTTATTCCCCGCTCCATCAGATCCGGAACATATGCCATGGCAGCGGTATGGGGGACTGCCAGGAATGCGATATCCGTATCAAGGGATGAAATCTCCGGATTTTCAAAGGTAAGGTTACAAAATCCCTTAAGATGGGGATGCTGGCTTGTCACCGGTTTTCCTGCCAGCTGCCGGGATGTTGCGACATCAATGGTCACATGAGGGTGTGATTGCATCAGTCGGATCAGTTCGCCACCGGTGTATCCGGAAGCGCCGATGATTGCAGCTTTCATAGAAGAGTTTCTCATTTTTTAAGGTTTAATACTATCATTATTCCTGCTGAAACGCGTTTGATTCTTAAATCATCCTGAAACGGGCATAGATTCTGATGTGATGAGGTTACCATTTTGGCCTTTCTTTCCTAATGTGTACCAGTCATGAGTGATCCGGCAGCCCCGATAGAATCCGGGCAGAAGGGAAATACGGAGAAACCCGGGAAAATAACGCCGGCGATGCAACAGTTTTACGATGCAAAGGAGCAGTACCCGGACTGTGTCATCTTCTTTCGAATGGGTGATTTTTACGAGACATTCTGTGAGGACGCCCAGATTTGTGCCAGAGAACTTGATATCACCCTGACCTCACGGGGCAGGATGCCGGACGGTCAGGACATTCCGCTTGCAGGAGTACCGTACCATGCAGTGGATACCTACCTGTCCCGCATGATCAGTAAGGGATATAAAGTCGCTATCTGTGAACAGGTCGAGGATCCGAAAAAGGCAAAAGGGATAGTCAAAAGGGCAGTCGTCAGAGTTGTCACACCGGGGACCGTCATCGATGCCGCTCTTCTCTCAACCGAACAGGCACGATACCTGATGGCGGTGTATCCTGATCAGAAAAAGAAGCGGGTCGGTCTCTCTTTTATTGATATCTCAACCGGAGATTTTCAGTTTACCGAGATCCCCTCACAGGATATGCAGGATGGTATCCGTTCTGAAGCAGCACGGCATCATCCGTCGGAATGCATCATCCCTGCAGGGGCCGGTGAGGATCTGGTCAGATTCTTACAGAGTATAATCCCGCTTGTGTCATCCCAGGATCCCTCCTTGTTCTCGATGGCATCTGCAGAGGAGGTGCTCTGCCGGCAGTTTGGCATTTCAAATCCGGAGGATCTGCCCTGTGCCGGTTATCCGGCAGGAACCATCGCGGCGGGGGCTGCCCTGGCCTATGCCCAGAAGACCCAGTTTGATTCATTATCCCATATCAGGTCGGTCCACCGGTCAGATATCGGCTCACACCTGGTCCTTGACGCTGTCACATTACGGAATCTGGAAGTCCTGCAGAATATCCGGGACCGGACCGAAGAAGGAACCCTTGTTGCAACCATTGACATGACTCTGACCCCGATGGGCCGCCGTCTCCTCCGCAAAAGGATTGCTGCACCCCTCCTGGATCCGAAAGCAATAAACCGCCGGCTTGATGCGGTATCATATTTCATTGATCGGTCAGCTATCAGACATGACGTCCGGACCCGTATCCATCGGTTCCCGGATCTTGAGCGGATTGCAGGAAGGATCAGTTATGGGAATGCAAGTCCTCGTGATCTGGTAACCCTTGCTGCAGCGAATGATGCGGTGAAGAGCCTCAAATCCATCTTCTCTACAGAACAAGGCATTCCAGAAGAACTATCCGGTGCAATCGCCGGTATCAGGGACATCACCCCTCTGGCCGACCTTATTACGAAAGCAATTGTTGAGGATCCACCCGCCCTGATCAGAAAAGGAGGCGTGATACAGGATGGGTATCATGAGGAACTTGATCATCTCCGGACCATCTCACGAAACGGTAAACAATGGATCGCAGATCTTGAACAGCAGGAGAAGGAAAGAACCGGGATAAAATCCCTGAAAATAAAATACAACGCGGTATTCGGATACTATATCGAGATAACCAAAGCAAATCTTGCCAGTGTTCCGGACGACTATGAACGCCGCCAGACAACAGCAAACGGGGAGCGGTATACTATCCCGGCACTTCGCGAGATGGAGTCCCAGATAGCAACGGCTGACGAGCGGCTGCAGAGTCTTGAAGAGGAGATTTTCAGGGATATCATCGAAAAGGCAAGTAAGGAGGTACCTGCTCTTCAGGAGATAGCCCAGGCGATCGGGAAGATTGACCTCTATGCAGGACTTGCCGAAGTAGCACTCAAAAACCAGTATGTCAGGCCCGAACTTGTCGATGAACCAACCCTTCTGATCCGTGAAGGCCGTCATCCGGTGGTGGAGAGCAGTATTGGCGGGGGTTTTGTTCCGAACGATGCTGAGCTCTCGGCAGGATCAGACCAGATCCAGATCATCACCGGGGCCAATATGGCCGGAAAGTCAACGTATATGCGGAGCGTGGCCCTGATCATCATTCTTGCCCAGATGGGAAGTTTTGTCCCGGCTACGTATGCCAGGATCGGGGTCGTTGATCGGATATTTACCAGGGTCGGGGCATTTGATGATCTTGCCTCCGGACAGAGTACTTTTATGGTTGAGATGATGGAGCTTGCAACCATTCTCAACCATGCTACAGAGAAAAGCCTTGTCATATTGGATGAGATCGGCAGAGGGACCAGCACGCTTGACGGGTACTGTATCGCAAAAGCTGTCCTTGAGCACCTTCATGGAAAGAGGTCCAAGGGGCCGCGATGTCTTTTTGCGACCCATTTCCATGAGATCGTCGGGATAGAAGCAGATTTGAAGCGTGTCAGGAACTGTCATTTCGCGGTAAAGGAGACGGACAAGGACGTCATATTCCTCCGGAAACTGGTGCCCGGCGCAACCGACCGGAGTTATGGTATTCATGTGGCCCAGCTTGCCGGTGTTCCGGCTTCGGTGGTGAGCAGGTCTGAAGAGCTGATGAAACGGATTATGAGCGGGGAGGATCCGATGGGCGGTGGTGTCAAGCGGTACACCCAGATGATTCTTCTTGATGCCGGGACAGAGCCGGTCAGGGAGGCCGGGCCGGATCCTCTGCGGGAAGAACTCCGCTCACTTCAGGTCAATGAGATTACACCAATACAGGCACTTAGTATCCTTGCCGATCTGCAGGAGAAGGCACGACATCCATGACCAACCTTGCCCCGGTCATCCAGGTCCTTGATGAATCAACCGTCCATCTGATCGCTGCCGGAGAAGTGGTGGATCGTCCGGTTTCCATCGTCAAAGAACTGGTCGAGAATGCAATCGATGCAGCTTCATCCAGAATTACGGTGGAACTCTCTACAGCTCATGGCGTGATATCCCGCATCCGGATCACCGATGACGGGGTCGGAATCCCTTCTGATCAGGTCAGGATTGCCTTTCTTGCCCATGCCACGAGCAAGATCAGGACCGGTGATGATCTGCTCTCCTGCCGGACGCTTGGGTTTCGGGGTGAGGCACTTGCAAGCATAGCGGCAGTCTCCTATGTGACGATGATAACAAAGCCGAAAGAGTCTGATACAGCAATCCTGTTTCGGATCACGGGGGGAGAGGTCGTCGAATGCACCGAGACAGGGGCACCGAACGGGACCTCGATAACCGTTGAAGAGGTGTTTTTCAATACACCGGCCAGGCGCAAGTTCCTGAAAAGCCTGCAGACAGAGGTTGCACACATCACATCCCTTCTTGAGTCATTTGCATGTCTGTATCCGGGTATCACCTTCCGGTACCTCGTAAACGGGATTGAAAAATTCTCAACTCATGGGGGGTCTGACCTTTCTGATATCTTCCGGGCACTCTATCCGTCTGATGCAGGGATGATGATCCCAATCCGCGGTAGGGATGGCAATACTCTCGTGACCGGTCTTATCTCCCTCCCGAAACTGGTAAAGCAGAACAGACAACGGTTACTTATTGCCGTGAACGGTCGTCTTGTTCAGTCTCCTGCGATGGTCTCTGCGGTAAAACGGGCGTATGGATCCCTGATACCCGTCAATGTATGGCCGGTTGCGGTCCTGATGCTTGAAATCCCTCCGGCAGAAGTGGATGCAAATATCCATCCGACCAAGCGTGAGGTCAGATTTTCTGCAGAACGAACAATCCTTGATCTGCTTGTCCGGACGGTCAGACGGGCTCTTGATGATGCAAATCTGCTTGATCTCCCTGCCGCAGCAGATGAAGATGCACAGATCTCTCTCAGTGATATTCCTTCTCCGGCACCAGCTCCAATCCGGTATGGAGCTGTCGCAGCGGCTCCGGTTTCGAGGCAGGTGTGTGAAGCAACTCTTTCCGGGTACCGGACCACGTCACGTCAGCTTTTGCAGACACGGTTACAGGAGAGTGCCGATGATGCTACGGTCAGGGATGAACGGTTCCCCGAGCTCTTCTGGATTGGGCAGGTCGGCGGGACATATATTGTTGCAAGCGATAAGACTGGGGCATTATTTCTCATCGATCAGCATGCAGCCCATGAACGGGTCAGATATGATCAGTTAAAGCAGCAGGAGTCTTTGCACCTGAAAACCCAGGAACTGATTGCCCCGGTAGTGCTCACCCTCAGCCCCTCCGAAGCCGGGCTTATCCCGTCTGTTCTTCCGGTTCTCACCGATGAAGGGTTTATTATAGAGCCCTTTGGTCAGGATACCTGGTGTGTACGGGGTGTCCCGGTGGTCCTCGGAAGATATGAAGATCCAGAAACGGTCAGGGAGATAATCGGAACGATCCTCTCAGAAGACGAGGGGCCGGTTCGGTTAAAAGAACAGGTTCTCCGGCTGGTTGCATGCAGAAGTGCGGTCAAAGCAGGAGCGGTGCTCACCCCTGAACAGGGGATGGATATAATAAATCAACTGTCACAGACTGCCGATCCCTGGACCTGTCCACATGGCCGGCCGACGATAATTTCGTTCTCGTGTCAGGAATTAGGAAAAATGTTTAAAAGGATATAGTTCGCAGAATTATTCATGAAATGCAATCTCAATAAATGATAGATAGCAAATATTGATGCAATAATTTATGTCAAATTATTGTTTTTCTCTGCATGCTTTGTCTATGGCGCAAGAACGTGATATTTCTCATGAGTGGATTCGAAAAACAATTGAAAATCCTGATTATACTGAATTGAGAGAAGATGGGACGATGCATTATATTTCCGCAATACCAGAGAGGAAGGGGAAGTTTTTACGGGTAATTATCAACCCATCTGTTCAACCGCAGAGAATTATCACAGTGTTCTTTGATCGGAGGGTACAAAAATGAAAATTACAATAGATTCTGCAAATGAGGCCCTTTATCTGAGATTTCATGAATCAGCGATTATGGATTCTGAAGAGATTCAACCAGGAGTAATCCTCGATTATGATGAAGATAACAGAATTGTTGGTATTGAGCTTCTGAATATGAGTCAGCAAATAATAAGCAATATTATGAAAAATTTCTCAATAGAGACAAAGTGATGTCGCATAACAATAAGCGTTGTGGGAAAATATTATTGCAATATTTTTATTTTTCCCTATTATTCAAATAGATTTTCAATATCATCATCGGTGAATCCCAGTTGCCGGAGAACAATGAGCATATAATGGGAAGATAACTCATCTTTTGCCATAACCACCGGTGCATGATATGTTATCCCCCCGGATATTCTCTCAAATTATTGTGTGAATCGTTCCACGCTGACGAATTAACCGTGCATGCCCTTAGCCAGGAGGGCCACAAATTTCCTGCTTGGCACCGGGGGTATTTTATGCGGCACAGGGACCGGAGATTGTTATTTTTTTAGAAAACAGATGATCATTTGAGGTAGAGGATCCATCGTCTCCAATAAGAAATTCTCTGAGCAGGTCCAACGAGACTGGCTTAATCTCATCTTCGATTCCTTCTTCTTTAACAAAAGAAAGGTACTCCTGGCATGCTTCCTGAAGCATCCTGGTTGCCTCCTCAATATTATCTCCCTGACTTGCAACATTGAGTTCAAGACAAAGACCAATATAAAAATCTCCCGATTTTTTTATAATTCCCGTGTATGCACAAGTCATAAGTCCTCATCTCATGATGAACTTACATATTTGTGATTACTAAGAGCATGTAATATTTCCGGATAAAAAAACTGTGGCCTTCGGTGTTACTTATGATCCAGCCTGAACGCATTACTTCATTCAATAATCAGGAACCGAAGGGTTCGTACATCCTCTACTGGATGCAATCCGCAGTCAGGACCAGGTATAACCATGCCCTTGAATATGCGATCGAAAGATCGAACGAACTGAAAAAACCTCTCATCGTCGTCTTCTGTCTTGACCACTCCTATCCTGAGGCAACACCAGTTCATTACCGGTTTTTATGGGAGGGTCTTCAGGATGTGAATCGTTCTCTTACCGAGCGGGGAATCGGATTTCAAATCCTCTCCGGGAGTCCGGTTGATATCATTCCCCGGATTGCAGACGATGCATGCATGATGGTGACCGATCAGGGCTGGACCCGTCTTCAGCGGGAGTGGAGGCAAAAAGTCATTGATACCGCTCCCTGTAAGGTAGTAATTGTCGAGACCAACCTGATTGTACCGGTTCATGTTGCTTCACCAAAGGAAGAATGGTCGGCAGGAACATTCAGACCAAAGATTACCCGGCAACTTCCTGCCTTTCTGCACCCCCTCATCTGTCGGCATGTGCAGGGAGAATCGACGGACTGTGAACCATTCACAGGGCTCCCAGTCGGAGCAGAGCAGCAGTTTACAGGGAAACCTCTCCCAGAGGATACTTCTACTCAGTTCCTTCCCGGAGGAGAGAATGCTGCAGACCATTATCTCTCTGCATTTCTCTCCGGGACCATCGACCGGTACGAGGCCACTCATAATGATCCGACAGCCCATGCAACATCATATTTGAGCGCATACTTGCATTTCGGTCATATATCGCCGCTTGATATCGCCCTCCGGGTGATGGAACATCCCGGACCGGGAACACATGCGTTTCTGGAACAACTCATCGTTCGTCGGGAGTTATCACACAATTTTGTCTGGTATAACCCCTTATATGACCACTATGAAGGACTTCCTCAATGGACAAGGAAGACCCTTGGGAAACATCGGATCGATACACGGGAGTATTCATACACACTGGCAGATTTTGAAGAGTGTAGGACTCATGATACGGCATGGAATGCGATGCAACTCTCGATGATTCGGACCGGGTACCTGCATGGATACCTGCGGATGTACTGGGGAAAGAAGATCCTTGAATGGACTGAAACACCTGAAGATGCATATGCTATTGCGCTTTATCTCAATAACCGGTATGAACTGGACGGGCGTGACCCGAACGGGTACTGTGGGGTTGCCTGGTGTTTTGGCAAACATGACAGACCATGGAAGGAACGACCGGTATTCGGAACCATCCGGTATATGAATGAGGCCGGACTCCGGCGGAAGTTCAGGCTGGACGGCTGGGTAGATAGGACGCTCGAGCTGTACTCATGATCCTGGTGTATAATTCTCTTCCTCAAGGCCCCTGGTAAGGCCACACTCTTGTGCAATCCTGATTGCCCTGGCCACTTCTTCGTCTGATACCCGACGGAGAAGATCAGAATACTCGTTTGGACAGAATCTCCTGATATCTCCTGCCGGCCTGTACTGGTCCATGATATTAAGCCATGTATTCGGGGAGATCTGTTCGGCAATGAACCGGATAATTCTCTCTGATTCTTCACCGCGTCCGGGGAGGAGAAGGTGCCGGATAAGAAGCCCGTGTGTTGCAATACCGTTCTCAAGGGTAAGGTCACCGACCTGACGATGCATCTCACACAGGGCTGCCTTACAATTCTGTGGGTAATCAGGTGTATGTGCCAGTATTCTTCCCGTCTTTACGTCGGCAAATTTGAAATCCGGCATATAGATATCGATGATTCCTTCCAGAAGCCTGAGTGTGTCAATGTCTTCATATCCGCCCGTGTTGTAGACAAGTGGGATCTGAAGCCCGGCATCCATTGCGATCAGAAGTGCTTCAAGGATAGCCGGGAGCTGGTGAGTCGGGGTGACCAGGTTGATATTATGACATCCTAGTGCCTGAAGATGGAGATAGATGTATGCAAGATCCTGCTTTGTGAGTTCTCTCCCCATCCGCTCATGGCTGATCTCATAGTTCTGGCAGAACCTGCATCCCATGGTGCATCCGGTAAAAAAGATGGTCCCTGATCCACAGGTTCCTGATATTGGCTGTTCTTCGCCGAAATGCGGACCGAATGAGGCAACATGGGGATGGATACCGGTCCTGCAAAATCCAAGTTCTCCTGTTTTGCGTTTGGCTCTGCAATGGCGGGGACAAAGGACACATGGTGAAGAACGTTCCTGAATAGCACGTATCCGGGAAATGAGAAGGTCACGGGAGATGGTGAGGTACCCTGGGCTGGTCATCTGTCAGGGGTATAGTCATCTCCATAGAAGAAAATAATTGATGTCAGATCCCTGCAGGGGCTTAAGATTTGAAGATAATTTATAAATCTTCTATTTTTACCCTAAACACTGGACGAATGAGATTGTGATTATTTATTCTCTTACCGTGTATAATAATTGTGAATTCTTACCGAATCGTCATCAGGAAACCCGCAGAAGATAGATTAAAGGGTTATGATAAAGAAATTCAAAGACGATTCGTCCAGAAGATTAGGAAACTATCAAATTATCCTGATATCCACGGAAAACCATTGAGAGGTTCACTCCACGGATTATGGGAGGTCTATTTTGAACGAAAATTTCGGATTCTCTATACCATTGACATTGAAAAGGGTGAGGTAATTATTGAAGCTATCAAACACAAAGATGAGTTTTAAATTCCCAATTCTCTGGCCAGTTCCTCAAAATCCTTCATTGGGGCATTCTTTCTCTTCCCCTCTCCAAGCTGAGTCATTAAGTCGGGGTCCGAAAGAACCTCTATTGTGCGCTGCATGGATTCATACTCATCAGTAGAAATGGTAATCCATTCTGACTTGTGAGGTACATGCACTGCCTGATCGCTCATCCTTGATAGAAGTAGTATTTTGTAAGCAATAAATACTGATGTAGTTCTCACCGATTTCAGCAATTTTTCTATACATTATAATTTCTTCTTTCATGCAACAAATAAGAGATCTCTTCAAAACAAAGATTGTTTAGAGAGTTTCAGAATCTCATCACTAAAAATATCTCAAGCAACATGATTCATTGAAGCGATATGAAAAAAAGAATCAGGTGAAGGCAATCCCCTCCCTGGATAAAAAAATACTCTGGAGGATCAGAACCAGGTGAGCAGATCGTGCCTTATACTCAGTAATTTCACTGGATACTGGTCAATAGTATCTAGATCTTATCTTTTCCGGCAATGTAGTTCAGCGGCTTTAGTCTCTTGCCCCTGACAACATCAAAACCCTGAGTTCTTTTCAGACGCTTCACTTCATCCTGCAGTTCTTCGATAATACCGAGTAAACGGTTTACCAAAGCAGGGTCAGAATTCGAACTGATAATATCAGGGGTGATTTCTTTCAGATATTCAGAAGTTTCAGATTTCATAAAGATATTCGTGTATACAAATGTTTTCTGTGAATAAGTAGATTCGGATACCATGAGATTAAGACTGATTTCCGTACATAATCCATCGTCCTTGCAATTTTATTGTCTGATTGTTCCATGAGTGAGGGGATGTAATTGATTGCTATAACCTGAAGACGGGGAGGATATAACTAATATTTGAGATTCAGGTTGGCTGGTTCCATGGACAAATTTTTTGACTCTGATGATCCTGCTTCATTAAACCGGTTCAACGCAATGCTTTCAGAGTTTTATCTGAAGAACCGGCGCCCCATGCCCTGGAGGGATGAGATCACACCGTACCGGGTCGTTGTATCCGAGATCATGCTGCAGCAGACCCAGGTCCCCCGCGTCCTGAAAAAGTTTGATGAGTTTATCAGGATATTCCCTGATTTTGCGGCTCTTGCACAGGCATCACTTGAGGATGTCCTACGGGCATGGCAGGGTCTTGGTTATAATCGGCGGGCAAAATACCTTCTTCAGATTGCGCAGGTGATAATAAACCGGTGGGACGGAATTGTCCCTGAAGATCCTGCCGTATTACAGACTCTCCCTGGCATAGGCGCAGCAACAGCAGGATCAATCGTTGTGTTCATTTATGACCGCCCGGTAGTATTCATTGAAACAAATGTACGCCGGGTATTTATTCACCATTTTTTTCAGGACCGGGTGGGGGTATCTGATATGGAGATATATCCGGTGCTTACCTGGACCCTTGACCACAATCATCCCCGGGAATGGTATTACAGCATCATGGACTATGGGACATTTCTTGCGGGAGCTATAGAAAATCCGAACCGTCGGAGCAGGCATTATGCGGTGCAATCAAAGTTCTCCGGGAGTGATCGGGAGATCAGGGGCAGGATCCTGAAAGTATTGTTGGCTGAGGGCCCTGTATTGGGTGACCTCATCTCTCAGAAGATTCAGAGTGAGGAGGAGCGGACAACTAGGATCCTCGGGCAGATGGTAGATGAAGGCCTTTTGATGAGGGATGGAGTTCTGATCCGCTTTCCTGACAATGAAAGCCGGACTCCATAATTCGTTTATGCACCTGGAGGGGTGGCCTGCCTAAAAGTTCAATTTGGAATGCACCTGAGAAAAATATTGCCTATTTAGGATGTGACTGTCAGATTATATCTCTGTGTTCCACTTTAATGTATCAAGAATCTCTTTTTGCCGTGAATTTAGCCCTGTTACTAAAACCCGGTCATTACCAAGGCCTATCAGGCGTATCTTCATGAGTTCAAGATAAATTTTTTCAGCAGTGTAAATTGCGAGAAGTCCTGACTTTGCATATTGTTCAAGCACCCACCGGTTCACCACATGAGCCAGGAATGCGACGAGGAATGCACCGCTTCTCATCGTGTCACTATCAACTGAGAGGGGGAAGACCTGGAAATTTCTGATATAAGTTGAAAGGAACCTCTCTGCCTCGGCACGCTCTTCCAGCCACTCAAGGCAGGTATCCCACTGGTATTCTGGATCTCCGGTAATAATCACAGAAATTCCGCAGTTTTTTAAATATTTTCCCAGAGCCTTTCTCTTGACATCCACCAGAATCCGGTTATTCTGGACACGCCACTGGAGGAAGGGTTCATACATACCGGCAACATCAGCAACTGCCTCGGCGGGATTGACCCATTTGTAAATCGGTTTATCATTCAGATTTTCAAGAATGAGTTCAATATCTTCCCCGAAGCGTTCCCGTATCTCTTCTTCTTTTCGTGGACTGTAGATGATGTACCCCTTTATCTGAACTGTTTCAAGGGAGATATTAAACGGGATAACAAACAGGGTTTCACCCCGGAAGATCTTGAGATTTTTTGGATGCATCAGGTCAGTCCGGTTTGTTTTAATCTCTTCTTTAATGAGATCATGGTCCGGATCAAGGGGGAAGATGACCGGGATTTCACTGTATAGTGCTCCATACAGGTTCATTGATGATGCAAAACTCTTTCCTGATATGATGACCCCCTTTTTCCCAGAGAATAGGTGCATTCCTGCATTGATCGCTTTTACCAGGTCTGATGTGATAAGATATTGGGCTGAAGAAAGATATCCTACCGGGATATTGGCGATATTATCATAAAACAGAGCAATCGGTTCCATTCCGTGGTGGGAGATTCCTGTATGCCATGAGGTCTGCTGGACCATGGGGATGTCTATTGTGCTGATTCGCATATTCCCGCTTTCAGGAATCTGAGATAATGAGCGGCAGATACTAAGATGAATGGAGCCTTCACCCAGTTTTTTCAGCAGCCGGGAGATACTCTGAGTGGTAATTTTAAGGCCTGAAAAGATTCGGGGGAGGACCGTCCCGTCATACCATGAGGCGGGTGAGTGGAGGGCATCAGGGTGATGAATGCCGGCATAAAGAAGGGTGAGAAAGAGCCTCACTTCATGGTCAGTCAGATGTGCTCCTAGAATCTCCTGGATATGCAGGCTTTTTACCGCCTGAAGGTAGGGGATAAACTCTCCATATGAGTACACCCGTTCAGGATTTTTTGCTTTTTCCCTGACCCTGACAGGTTCCCCATCGACATTTTTTCCCAGGTATCTGCTTTTCTGCCTGGTTCTCCGGGTCTCCTTGTCGTAGTAATAGGTTATTTCATACAGGTATTCATGCCCGTTGATCTTTTTGACACGGGTAGTAGTTTTCACATATGCTTATAGGCATGTAATATATTTTAAAATTTGTTTTTTTATGTTCAATAAAAAGTAATTTGATTCTAAAACCGGTTGCCTAATAAAATAATTCAAAATTAAAACTAAAACTTCAATATCTTTGATCATGAGGGCTAAATTTAATATATCTCAGCGATAATCTATAATTACCTCTCTGCAAGAGAACCTGCATGAGACACCCCCCATCCGAATAACACCTGACGCATACATGTGAAATGCCTCATTTCACACCCCCCATCAAATGTGTGTATCAATTCATGAGGATCTTGTAGGAGGAGAATGTTCGATGAAGACCCCATTGGTCTCTGTGATACCCGATATCACTGGTTGACTGCCCCAAGGGAGCAGAGACCAATCCCCTTTTCCTAATAATTTATTACAACAATTTTCAGGATTTTTCACGATACTGTTACAAACAGAATGAACATTCCTCCCTGAACTGCAGGAGGGTTTTTGGCCGTTCCTTTTGTTATACGCTCATCTGGGTATCCCAGGTTTTCACAGATGATGATCTGTGCCTCTGGGTCAACTTCAGTCAGTTTCTGCCCTAATGCACTGATCGGGAAAGCAGGGTCGGCTATGATACACACTTTTCTTTTCGCGCTTATCATTTCACAACAGTCATTCACTGCCTGATCATGATCCCTGCCATGGGCAGTAATGAGAAAGAGATTTGTCAGGGTCACTCCTGTTTTTGCTGCCCCCAGCTGGACGGACGATATTCCGGGAATTACTTCTCCGCCCAGATACCCAAGCCCTGATATCATCGGATCCCCGGTCGAGAGTATGACTGCGTGTTCGGGCAGTGTCCGGAGTATCTTGTAATCGTCAATCTCTCTGATCTCTGCATGAGATGGAAGGACATCCCTGACCAGATCAAGTGCCCGTTCTGATCCAACGATAAGGTGTGCAGATTGTATTGCCTGTATTGCTTTCCTGGTCAGCATCCCAGGTCCGCATCCGACACCAACAATCTTCATTGAGAATCTCCGATGATTGCTCCTTCCCGGTTTACCACGACAATTCGAACATTCGGGTGTGCGCTTTTATAGATCTGAAAAGATGTCTGCATGGCCGGCAAAAAGCGGTCGTTGGTCATGAACTCTTCAACCGTTGAAAAACCGGTTCCCTCGAGAATTACCGGATTTATATATTTTAATACAAGAGCCGGGAGACCACAGATGATCACTTCACCGGTAAGATGGGGGATGATAGTACCAAGCCTGGACCCGGCAAGGATGACTTCATGGTCAGGGAATAACATCCGGGCATATCTCATGCCAATCCTGCCAGTGGTAAGTACGACTCGTTCTGCATGAACCGCCCGATCACAGACGGTCTGTTCCAGATGATCATCCCAGGGCTCAACAAATCCGGTTGTCCCAAGGACGGATATGCCATCAACGACTCCGACCATCTGGTTCAGGGTTTTTTCTGCAACTTCTCGTCCCTCTCGTGCGAAAATCCTGACTGATACACCGGGAATGCCGATCTCCTGGACTGCCTCCTCTATTGCGTTTTTGATCTCATTCATGGCCTGGCAGGAGACCGCCGGATCTCCGGTTTTATACCGGGGGGTATCACGACTCCATCTCCCGATTCCCTCACCAAAGACAAGGGTGGTTCCTGAATCTGCGGGAGTTGCTTCTGCTGTAAAGACCAGTCCTGCAGTGACGTCTCCCGGATAGTCCCCGGAATATTTCCTGCACTCTCCAGTTCCCCTGGCAATTGTGACCGGGATCTGAACACGTATCCCGGCTGGAGTGAGGATTGATACCTCATCGAATCCGGTTTTTGTAAGGGAGAGCACCGATGCCTTGGCTGCAGCAGATGCAGAACTGCTGGTGGTAAACCCACGCCTTCGTATGGTTCCATCTGAAGTCAGGACAGCAAGCCCCTGACTGACAAGAAGACGCTCTGTCTCGTCTGTACAGAGAGAGATCCACTCCTCCGGGTAGGTAAATCCGCTGACCGGATCCTGCATATTACCCGACGGTTCCGGACATTTCGACGAACATGGTGATGATCTCATTCATGGCGGCAACAGCGACCGGAGTGCCCCCGCGTGTCCCTTCGTTTGAGATTGAGGGAATGTCCAGCGTCCGAAGGAGTTCTTTTGACTCAGCGGCGTTTACAAACCCAACCGGCGTTCCGATAACAAGAGCAGGTTTGATCCCTTTTTGAATCAGATCACAGAGAACCAGAAGTGCTGACGGGGCATTTCCAATCACAATGATGGATCCGGACAGACGATCTCCAAGTGACATCAGTGCTGCGGATGTGCGTGTTTTTCCTCCGGTATCTGGTGACGAAAGGGTATCAAGGATACAGGACACCTGACTTTTGTGTCCTTTCTTCTGAATCCCGGTCTGCACCATCCTGATATCGGTAAATATCGGCGCTCCCGCTTGCAGAGCGTTCAGGCCGGCACGTACCGGATCACCCTGAAACCTCATCAGGTCTGCCATTGCGAAGTCACCGACTGCGATTGAGCAGCGCTGGCGAATTCGGTCAAGCGGTCCTACATCTCCGATGGTCTTTCTGGCCAGCTCCCGTGATATTCGCGAAATGGCATACCCTTCAGGTGTATCTGCCCCGATATCTGTATAATTAGAACTCATATTTCCGGTGGTACCCGCGGGGGGTGAATATTCCTCTGGCATTTGCATATCTCCTGAGCATTCGTGTCTCTTCACCGCCAATAAAAACGACGGTGTGCATGTCTATACTATCAAAAACGTCCATGACATCCGTAAGGGTGGTAACGATGATCGTCTCATCCGGACGGTAGGCATCTTTCACAATCCCGACCGGGGTTTCGCCGGCGAGGTGTTCGCGTGCGATGTCTATGACATCTTCAAACAGATTTGTTCGTGTGCGGCTCTTTGGATTATAGAGCACAATGGGGATCCCGACCGTACATAATGCCTTGATGCGCTTTTCAATGACATCACGTGGTGTCAGAAGATCTGAAAGACTGATGACTGCAAAGTCATTGGTGAGGGGTGCCCCAAGCAGAGCAGCGCCGGCACTTGCTGCCGTCACTCCGGGGATGATGTCAATCTTCAGATTCGGCGCAATTCGTTCGGCCATCTCCAGGATAAGTCCGGCCATTCCATAGACGCCCGGGTCGCCGCCGGATACCATGACGACATGGCTCGTGTGTGCCAGGGTAAGGGCCTGCTTTGCGCGGTCGATCTCTTTGCCCATCTGACTTTTGATGACCTTCTGTTTCGTAAGAAGATGCGGAATCTGGTTGATGTAAAAGTCATTCCCGATGACGATATCCGCGTTTTTTATTGCTTTTTCAGCTGCGATAGTCAGCATATCCGGACTGCCTGGGCCTATCCCGACGACAGCGAGTGAGCCGGTGGGAGTGTTTGGGTTATTCTGCGATAGCGATGGTGACATTTCCATAGATCTGTTTCTCCAGGATGAGGTGGTGATGGACTGATACAGCAAGTGCTGCGGGCTCTGCAACACCCGGCAATCCGAACCGTGATGCAGCAGACTGTGAAGGGGGGGCCTCCTCACTCAGGTCGGAGTGATTAAGAAAGATGATATTGCGCCCCAGAGTTCTGACCGCATCAAGAAGGCCTGATTCATGGGTTTTGATACCCCCGGTTGCATAGATGGCAATATCTTCCTGACTGATACCAGCCGTTTCACAAGCGGAATGAATTGCATGAACAATCTCATCTGCAGAAGTCCCCAGTCTGCATCCGATACCAACCGAATATGGCCCTTCAGCAACAAGGAATGAGACGCCGGATCCGGCGATAACCATCCCGGGACCGGGCACCCGGTATACTTTGGCATTCCCGGTCAGGACAGATGCATTTGCCTGCCTGGTAGACCGGGTATTGACAATCCGAAGATGCTCTCTGTTTGCCAGAACCTCGACAGCCTCCCGTCCGGTAGCTTCTGTGGCGGTGGTGATGACCGGTGTAAGACCGCATCTCTCCTGCAGCAGGTAAACGAGATCATTTGCACCATGATGGCCTCCGAGAACCGGTATTGCATACTGCATGTCCGGACTGATGACAACAACAGCTGGATCAGTCCATTTGTCATGGATCAGGGGAGCGATATTGCGGATAACGATGCCGATAGCCATGATCGCAACAATCCGCTGTGTTGTCCTATAGAGTTCGGAGAATAATCCTGAATGGTAGGGGATAAACTCCGCGTTGATTGCCGATGCGACTCTTTCAGCCTGTTCCTGAAAGTAGGGGAGTGCTGTTACAACCGTATTCATGAGTAAAGGAATGACCTGATATGCCCCTTTGGATCCTCGGCAAAGACTTCACCGATGAGCAAAAGGGCGGATTTTGTAATCCCTGCATCTGCTGCTTTTTTGGCGATGTCCTGTACCGTTCCCCTGATGATCTTCTGATCCGGCCATGTTGCGTGGTACACTACTACTGCAGTGGTCTCGGGGTGACAGGCAAGGCGGGAGGTTATCTCCTCAAGTTTGTCAGTCCCCAGAAAGATAGCCATGGTCTCACCGGTCTCTGAGAGTTCGAATATCTTATCTTTCTCAAGTGTCTTCCCGGCCGGACGGGTGATGATGACCGATTCAGATACTCCCCGGAGAGTCAGCTGGGCCTGCAATGCCGCTGCAGCACCAAAGAGCGAGGAGACACCGGGGACTACTTCGACTGATATACCCTCCTGTTTCAGTAGATAGATCTGCTCCACGATAGCCCCATAGAGTGCAGGATCTCCAGAATGAAGTCTGACCACGGTCTTTCCCTCACGGATTCCTTTGACCATGATGGGGATCATCTCTTCAAGGCTCATGCCATTGCTATCGTACTTTTCGCTGGCCGGAGAGCTTGCAACAAGTTCAGGGTTGACTAATGATCCGGCATATATCAGTATGTCAGCACAATCAAGGAGTCTTCGTCCCCTTACGGTAATGAGATCAGGATCTCCGGGTCCAGCACCAATAAACCAGATTTTATTCATAGATCACGCTCTGCATATAGGAGTGAGAAGTAACTGCTCTCTTCCGGAAGATCATCCCCGTTAAGCACTTGCATACCGTCCATGTACATCCGCTCTACCAGTACAAATCTCGAGTATCCTTCTTTTCGGAGATTCTCTGCCAACTCACGGGGTTTTCTTACTTTCATCCTAATCTGGGATCGAATCTTACTCCCGTCGGTTACACAAAAGCCCCCGGTAATGGGAAGGCCGGTCTCAGACATGAGTGCTGTTATGGATGATATCCCGGGAACTGTACCGATGATGATATTGGGGTATCGTTCCTTCAAAATCACAGTGAGACGCGAGAAGGTTGAGAAGATATTCGGATCACCGATGATTCCAAAGACAACATTTTTATCCCTCGCATCAGATGCGATTTTTTCAGCATTCTCGATAATCTGCGCCCGAATCATCTCCTCATCATGACTCATGGGGAAGGGAAGTTCAATGGGGGTGCAGTACGGCTCAACCAGACGTCTGGCCAAACCACCGGGAATATATACCACGTCCGCCTCCTGGAGCATGCGAACCGCTTTGATGGTGAGAAGCTCAGGATCTCCTGGACCAAGCCCCACTCCGGAAAGCATTTAAGAACATCCTCCGGTGATGATAAAAACCGGATCAAGGGGTTTTAGCATAAATCCCCCGGCAAGCGGCATGCTTTTCGAAACCTGAACAAGGGTGACTTCATGAAACATATCATATTCCTGTAATGTTGATATTGCAATATTGAGCGTTTCAAGGAGAACCGCAGTTATAACAATGGTCTTCACTGTAAGGTGAGCCAGCTGGGTGATGATATCTGAAAGATTCTTCGATCCACCAACGAAGGCTTTGTCTATGTTATCCAGAGAGGAAAGAATAGAAACGGCATTGCCAAAGTGCGGCGTTACATTGGCAAAACCACTCTTCCGCAGTTCCTCACAGGTCCACCGGTATGCTTCCTCTCTGATATCCATGGCATGGACATGAGAAACCAGAGGTGCAGCGGTCAGGGTGACCTTCCCGGTTCCACACCCGATATCAGCAAAAATATCTGCCGGTTTCAGATCCAGCTTATGCATTGCTATTGCGAGTACTTCATCTTTTGTTGGTCCGCCTGTTGGTGGTTTATCCAGTGGACAATGTATCATATGCTCCGTATACATTAGCGGGTGCCCTTCAAAAGTGATTGGTTTTGAATGTGTCTGAACGATCAGATACCTGACAAATCATCTGGTATCTCGTCCCCTATGAGTGATCGAACGGGAATTGACCGGTTGTTTGTCTGATTAAACATGCTCACCCGTTCAAAGACTCTGGTCACCATCCCTCCGGTTGTCAGAATCAGACTTGTCCGTCCGTTCATTGCCTGAAGGATGCATTTATCAATGACCGCATAGGAGATGTCCGGAATCAGACCCCACTGACGGGCACAAATTTTTGCCCTGCTCCCCATCACGCCGATGGTATCACATGAAGTTCTGGCAAGAATCGCCTGTATGTGTGATCCTGATATCAGATCAACATCCCCGACATGTATTGTCCCATAGCCATTGTCAGAGAGGCGGATGGATCCATGGTGATTATGCTCAATAATCCTGATGATATCAAGGACGGTTCTGGGTAATGTCCCCGGTGTTTTCATTCCCCTGCTCTTCAGTTCCTGCGAGAGCTCAAGAAGTATGGGGGTTTTCAGTCGTGCGCGTCTGACCAGTTCTTTATCTGAGAACGCCTCTTCCGGTGTACCTGATGCAATTATCCTCCCCTTCTCCATCAGGATTATTCGATCCGCCCAGGGGTAGGCAAGTTCAACATCATGGGTGGAGATGATGATGGTTTTTCCCTGGTGATTGAGTTCATCAAGGAGGTCCATGATATCTTCGCTCCCGGCAGGATCAAGCATGCTCGTGGGTTCATCGAGGATGAGGACATCAGGATCCATGGCAAGAATGCCGGCGATGGCCACCCTCTTCTTCTCTCCGCCGGAGAGGTGATATGGTGGACGCTTCTCAAATCCTTCCAGTCCGACGCTGTGAAGCGCATCCGAAACCGCCTGCTGTACCTGTTCTTCCGAATAATCAAGGTTCACCGGTCCGAATGCAACATCCTGCCATACGGTAGGTGCGATTATCTGGACATCAGGATCCTGAAAGACGAATCCGATCTTCTGTCGTATCTTCCGAAGTGATGTCCGATCATATGATACTGGTTTCCCATAAATGGTGACCGTTCCCTTGTCCGGCCGTATCATCCCGTTCAGGGTAAGAAGAAGCGTTGATTTTCCTGCTCCATTGGAACCGACCAGAGCAATCTTCTCACCCCTCTGAATGCAGAGGCTGATATCGGAGAGCGCAGGTGAGGCATATGGATAGGCATACTCGAGATCTTTGAGTTCTATGAGGGGTACCATGTGATTTTCCTTTACCCTGTTGTCCAGAGGATCATGCCGATGATGATGAAGAGGTAGAGAGAAACTGCTGATAGTGATCGCCATTCCACCGGATTATAGGTGATCATTTTTGCGTATTTTCCATTATAACAACGGCAATCCATAGCATGTATGAGGTCTTCGCCTGCATCCCATGATGTGATGAAGATGCTTCCAAAGAGCATGCTGTAGGAATGTAACGCTTCCCTGGGTTTGGTATATCCAAGACGCATCTGCTGTGCGAGATATATCTGCCTGGCTTTTTCCATAAAAATGAAGATGTACCGGTAGATGATCATTGAAAGGTCGATAAACAGGTCAGGAACTTTGAGTTTTTTCATGATACCGAATAGATCGGTCATCGGCGTTGTCAGGGATATGAAAAACAAGGCGCACATGCCCCCGAAAACCCGTGCGAAAATATGTAGTCCATGATTCAGGCTTTCCTCAGTCACGGTGAGGGTGAACCTGGGGAAAAGCTGGAGTGACCATATCTCCGTCACTCCTTCGGAGAGAAAAATGATAATGAGTGCACTCATGAATGCAAAACTGAGCGGAATTCCGAGCAGTTTCAAATAAAACCTCATGTTTATCTTTGCGAGAAGAATTGTTACACTACTCAGGGTTATGGCAATGAAACAGGGTACAATATAATTTGATGTGAATAAAACAAGGATGATTGATCCAATACCTAGGAGAAGTTTGGTATATGGATGTACCTGGAGAAGGGCGTTATGTTGTGCTGCTTCTTCTAGGAAATCATGCGCAAACATTATTCTTGATTGTTTAATCTTGGTTCATTTTTCTCTGTCCAAACAGGTATCCGAATCCCAGTCCAAGAATAATTCCACCAAATGCTGCCTGAAGTGCAAATAATGCTGATTCAATCTCACCGGATGGAGGTGCCCACTGGGGTATCAGGGGGGCGACATCATCTTCTGCAACTCCGGTCAGTTCAGAAACAACTGCTGATCCAACGCCGTCTGAACCTCCGAACTCTGCATCCGGGTTTACAGCGGCGGTGTAAAGAAACACTCCAATGAAAAGGATCACAATGATTCCGACAATAATCTCAAATTGATATTTCATTCCTACTCCCCCCGTGCGGCTTTGATCTTTTCTTCAGAGAATATTTTCATTCTGACAATGATGTCCGGTTTAATATCCACAATATACTTGAACACTAATGCGAGCACTGCTCCTTCCAGGATTGCCAGTGGAATCTGTGTTACCGCAAAGACACCAAGGAAAGTTGCAAACAGGCCTCCGAATCCAAGGTCTCCAGCCGGCACGGCCAGCGTGAGTTCAAAGGCGGTGATGACATAGGTGAAGAGGTCTGCGAGTGCAACGGCGATAAAGACCGTGATATACATGTTTAATGTGGTATCGCGAAGAGCGCGGTAGATATAGTACCCCAGAAACGGCCCACAAATTGCCATTGAAAATGTGTTTGCACCCAAAGTTGAGAGTCCACCATGTGCCAGGAAGAGTGACTGGAAGAGGAGGACGATAAAACCGATGATAGCGGTGATGAAGGGCCCGAAGACTATTGCAGAAAGACCTGTCCCGGTGGGATGCGAACAACTCCCGGTTACTGACGGGAGTTTGAGCGCTGAAAGGATGAAGATAAGTGCGCCACAGATCCCAAGAAGTGGGAGTGCATCCTTGTTTTCATTGATGATTTTCTTTAGCTGAACAAACCCGTATATGATGAATGGCAGTGAAATAATCCACCAGATAGCCGCCCAGAGTGGCGGGAGAAATCCTTCCATGACGTGCATAATTGAAACTCCTAAACAAATTTTGTCTTATTGTTAATAAATTTGATCAAAAAAGTTTTGGGGATAATTTTTCGAAACTCATGCAATATATTGGATATTTCAGGCTGAATTATTGTTTAATTTGGTAGATTAAGATGATTCGTTATATCCGCGCAAAACCTCAAAAATGCTCTATTTTTATAATCTGGATGATTTTATGTGATTAAATGCGATGTTTGATATCATACCTGATCACCTGGATATCAGGGTGTAATCAGAATTCGAGGATTTTGGATCTCAAATCGATGAATATATATCTGAATCAATACAACTTTGTTATCCCACACGCTTCCTGAAACATCAGGAGCCGGCGGCCGGGGAATGATTGTTCGGGAAGAGCAATACGAAAGTATATAACCTTCAGCGAGCAACGTAAGAGGCCGTTTTAATGGAGACCCGACGAATGCACTGTGGTGCAGTATCGGTTCTGACATAGGAATACTGGTAATGTGGATATCTGTCTGCATC